>JGI12053J15887_10001887_pt1 | contig 10002 bp, 8 predicted proteins | sample MedBloCAOM1_O3_FD_15887 | JGI IMG/M metagenome (IMG submission 15887) | reverse complement strand
CTCACCCCGACCCTCTCCCCGCAAGCGGGGCGAGGGAGAAGAACTCACGCATCAATATCCAGCGCGACATCGAAATTCGGCGCGGAGTGGGTGAGGGCGCCGGACGAAACATAGTCGACGCCGGTCTTGGCGATCTTCGCGATCGATTGCAGCGTGACGCCGCCGGAAGCCTCCAGCACCACACGTCCGTTGGCGAGCTTCACGGCCTCGGTCAGCGTGGCGATATCCATATTGTCCAGCAGCACCACGTCGGCAAGACCGCTATCGAGCACCTCGCGCAGCTGCGCCATCGTATCGACCTCGATCTCGATCTTGACCAGATGACCGACGTGGGCCCGGGCGCGCTGCAGCACCGGCCGGACGCCGCCGGCGACCGCGACGTGGTTGTCCTTGATCAGGATCGCATCGTCGAGCCCGAAGCGATGATTGAAGCCGCCGCCGCAGCGCACCGCATATTTTTCCAGCGCGCGCAGGCCCGGCGTGGTCTTGCGGGTGCAGCAAATGCGCAATTTGGTGCCGGCGGTGTGGCGGACATAATCTGATGTCAGCGTGGCGATGCCGGACAGCCGGCCGACGAAATTCAGCGCGGTGCGCTCGCCGGCCAGCACCGCGCGCGCCGGTCCCGAGATCGTCAGCACGTGCACGCCCGATGCGACAGTCCCGCCGTCGCGGAAATGAGCCTGGATATTGATATCCGGCGACAGCTTCTGAAATACCGCAACCGCCAGCGGCAATCCGGCGATGACGCCGGCCTGCCGCGCGATCAGGACGGCATGGGCTTGCGTGGCTTCCGGAATGGTGGCGATCGACGTGATGTCGCCGGCCCGGCCGAGATCCTCATTCAGCGCGCGCTGCACGGCTTCATCGATCGCCAGCAGCGACAGGAAGGCTTTGGAATGCAGGAGCGAGGCGGGGGTTGTCATGATGCGGTTTCCAGTCAGGCGGTGATCGGTTGCGGCGAACGTACGGGCGCGCGTTTGACGAGCGACGCAGCGGTTTCGCGCGCCGCCGCCAGCGTCGTCATGGTGCGATGCGCCAGCGCCGGCTTCTCGGCCGGATGATCGATGCGGTAATGCGCGCCGCGGCTTTCGCGCCGCGCCCATGCCGATGCGGCGACCAATAGCGCCGTAGTTGCCATATTGCGCATCGCGATATTGCCGGTGTCGCGCTCGATCGCCGCGAACGCACGCAGGGCTTCCGCCAAGNGGTCGCCATCGCGGATCACGCCGACATGCGAGGTCATCATCGCCCGAAGGTTGGCTTCGACCAGCGGCGGCATCGCGCAATTTCGCGGCGTGATCGACTCCGGGAAACGGCCGCGCGCCGCGATCGCGCTGCCGCCGATATCCTCGGCGATGCGCGCGGCATAGACCACGGCCTCGAGCAGCGAATTCGACGCCAGCCGGTTGGCGCCGTGCGCGCCGGTCGACGACACTTCGCCGCCGGCCCACAAGCCCTGCAACGAGCTGCGGCCATGCGTGTCCACCGCGATACCGCCCATATGGTAATGCGCGGCGGGCGCGACCGGAATCGGCTGCGTCGCCGGATCGATGCCGGCGGACAGGCAGCTGGCATAAACGGTCGGAAATTTCTCGGCCAAGCGCGCACCAAGCGCGCGCGTGGCGTCGAGGAACGCGCCATGTCCCGCGGCGATCTCGGCGAACACGCCGCGCGCCACGATGTCGCGCGGCGCCAGCTCCGCCAGCGGATGCAGAGCCAGCATGAAGCGCTCGCCCTTGTCATTGATCAACGTAGCGCCTTCACCGCGCAGCGCTTCGGTCGCCAGCGGCGCCGGATCGCGGCCGGCCATGATGGCGGTGGGATGAAACTGCACGAATTCGGGATCGGCGATCACGGCGCCCGCGCGCGCGGCGATCGCGAGCCCGGACCCGCTGGCCTCGGCCGGATTGGTGGTGACGGCATAGAGATGCCCGATGCCGCCGGTCGCCAGCACCACCGCGCGCGACGCGATGGTCAGGGGCCTGCCGGTGGCGTCGCCAACTTTACGCAATTGCAATCCCGCGACCACGCCATCCTCGGTCAGGAGCGATTCGGCGACGTAGCCTTCGATCACGCGGATCGAGGGCGTGTTGCGGACGGCTTCAATTAGCGCCGATATGATCGCCTTGCCGGCCATGTCGCCGCGCACATGCACGATGCGCCGGGCGGAATGCGCGGCCTCGCGGCCGACCGCGAGCTTGCCTTCGAGGTCGCGATCGAAGGGAACGCCGTACTGCAGCAGATCGTGGATCCGGGCGCCGGCTTCGCGTGCGAGACCCAAGGCTACCGCTCCATCGACCAGGCCGGCGCCGGCGGCGACCGTGTCGGCAGCATGCGCCTCGGCGCTGTCGCCTTCGGCCACCGCGGCGGCAATGCCGCCCTGCGCCCAGGCCGTCGAGGCGCCCTGGCCGAGCGGTGCCGCTGAGACCACGGTGACCGGACGCGGCGCGAGCTTTAGGGCGCAGAACAATCCGGCGAGGCCGCCGCCGACGATGACGACGTCATCGGAGCGACGGGTGAGGTCGTTGTTTGACATAGCTATTCCTCCTCATCGTCGTCCCCGCGAAAGCAGGGGCCCGTACGCCGTGATGTCGCGTGTCGGTGGGTATCCATCTGGCAGCGGTGATTAGGTCCCGGCTCGCGCTCGCTTGGCCGGGACGACGGTTTTAGTTCTTCAGATTGATCATCCGCTCGACCGAACGCCGCGCCCTCTCGGCCATCATCGGATCGATGGTGACCTCCTCGCGCAGGTAGATCAGGCTGTCCAGAATCTTGGGCAGCGTGATCCGCTTCATGTGCGGGCATAGATTGCACGGCCGCACCATTTCGACGTCGGGCAGTTCGGCCTGGACGTTGTCGGCCATCGAGCATTCGGTGATCATCACCACGCGCTTCGGATGGTTTTGGCGGACCCAGTTGATCATATGCGCTGTCGATCCGGTGAAATCGGCCTCGGCCAGCACGTCAGGCGGACATTCCGGATGCGCGATGATCTGCACCGATGGATCGGCCTCGCGATAGGCGCGCAGTTCGTCGCCGGTAAAGCGCTCATGCACTTCGCAGGCGCCTTTCCACGCGATGATCTTCACGCCGGTTTTCGACGCCACGTATTTGGCGAGATACTGGTCCGGCAGAAAGATCACCGTCGGCGCGTTCAGGCTCTCGACCACCTGCACGGCGTTGGACGAGGTGCAGCAGATATCGACTTCTGCCTTCACGTCGGCTGAGGTGTTGACGTAGGCGACCACCGGCACGCCGGGAAAGCGTTCGCGCAACACCCGCACATCGGCGCCGGTGATGCTCGACGCCAGCGAGCAGCCGGCGCGCTGGTCCGGGATCAGAACCCTCTTGTGCGGGTTCAGGATCTTCGACGTCTCCGCCATGAAGTGCACGCCGCACTGCACGATGATGCCGGACTTGACCTTGGTGGCTTCGATCGCGAGCTGCAGCGAGTCGCCGCCGATGTCGGCGACGCAATGGAAAATCTCCGGCGTCTGGTAGTTATGCGCCAGAATGACCGCGTCGCGTTCCTTCTTCAGTTCGTTGATCGCCTTGACATAAGGCGCCATGAACGGCCACTCGACCGGCGAGATCACGTTCTTCACGCGTTGATAAAGATGCGCCGTGGCGCGCTCGACTTCTGGTGTCCACTCCAGCGACGGCATTGGCAGCGCGCGGGCGCGTTCGGCGGGACTGATGCGGCTTCGCGGCACGGCGGTGGGCTGGCCATGAGCCGGGCTTCCGAAATCCTCGGGACCGTAGATACCAGCGATCGGCATAGGTGCCTCCCTTGGAAACCCATATATACTCAGTATGAGCATATTTAGGTTCTGAGAAATCCGGCCGCAAAGGGCCGGCGTTTTCAAAAGCTGCGCGGCTTAGGATCCGAACCAACCCGCAGCAGTGCGGCTCCCTGAGGAAGTTACTTATCCTCATAACGAGCAAATCTTATATAGCATACCTCCTGGAGCTTCGCCAGATGCGGGGCTGGCCAAATCGACAGGGCTGACCGCACTGATTTGCAACGCTGCATTGCGGCGGGACGTTTCGCCAATATCGCGATTGGGATTTCCATGCGAATGCATTAACTCCCTGTAATGGTCGCGGCGGGCTCGGCCGGATTCGACATCAGCCCTCGGGGAATTCGCATGACGACAGCTGCAGGCGATCTTCGTCAAACCTCCGGCTTCGGCAATTGGCGGACGCCGCTGGTGATCATCATCTGCGGCTGCGCGATTGCGCTGTTGAGCTTCGGGCCGCGATCGAGCCTTGGCTTCTTCGTCCAGCCGATGGGCCGGGAGTTTTCATGGGGCCGCGACGTCTTCGGCCTCGCGCTGGCGGTGCAAAATCTGTTGTGGGGGCTGGGCCAGCCGGTAGCCGGCGCGATCGCCGATCGTTTCGGCGTGCTGCGCGTGATGTGTGTCGGCGCCGTTCTGTACGCCGGCGGGCTGTTGATGATGCGTTATGCCGCCACGCCGCTGTCGCTCGATATCGGCGCCGGGGTCCTGATCGGCTTCGGACTGTCGGGCTGTTCGTTCAATCTGGTGCTGTCGGCGTTCAGCAAACTGCTGCCGCCCGAGAAGCGGGGCATCGCGCTCGGCGCCGGAACCGCCGCCGGGTCGTTCGGGCAATTCCTGTTCGCGCCGTTTGGCGTCGCGATGATCGACAATTTCGGCTGGCAGGCGGCGCTGATCGTATTCGCCGGGCTAATGCTGCTGATCATCCCGCTGTCGTTCGCGCTCGCGACGCCGCCGGCGACCGCGGCCAATGTGCCGGTCGCGGAACAGCAGTCGTTCAGGACGGCGCTGGCGGAAGCGTTCGGCCATCGCTCCTACGTGTTGCTGGTGCTCGGTTTCTTCACCTGCGGCTTCCAGCTGGCCTTCATCACCGTGCATCTGCCGGCTTATTTGTCCGATCGCGGCATATCGGCGCAAACCGGCGGCTGGGTGATCGCGGCCATCGGCCTGTTCAACATCGTGGGTTCGCTGGGCGTCGGCTGGCTGCAGAACATATTTCCCAAGCGCTACATCCTGTCGGTGATCTATTTCACGCGCGCGCTGTCGATCGTCGCCTTCATCTCGTTCCCGATCACCACATTTTCCGCGATTGCGTTCGGTGCGGTCAGCGGCCTGACCTGGCTTTCCACGGTGCCGCCGACCTCGGCGCTGGTGGCGCTGATGTTCGGCACCCGCTGGTTTGCCACGCTGTATGGATTCGCCTTCGTCAGCCATCAGATCGGCGGCTTCCTCGGCGTGCTGCTCGGCGGCATCGTGTTCGAGAAATTTGGGTCGTACACGCCGATCTGGTGGTTGTCGGTGCTGTTCGGCGTGCTGTCGGCGCTGATCAACCTGCCGATCGTCGAGGCGCCCGTGGCACGGCCGGTTGCGCAACCCGCATGATGCGGTAAACATTCCCAATCAAGATATTGGAGAGTTTACGTTGGGAACGTTCAGGGCGATCCGGGTCGACAAGGCGGAAAAGGGCACCGCCGTCGCGCTCACGCAGTTCGACGAAGCCGACCTGATGGAAGGCGACGTCACCGTTGCCGTCGAGTGGTCGACGCTGAACTACAAGGACGGCCTGGCCGTCACCGGCAAAGCGCCGGTGGTGCGGCGTTTTCCGATGATCGCCGGCATCGACTTCGCCGGCACCGTCGAACAATCGTCGCATCCGCAATGGAAGGCCGGCGACAAGGTGATCTGCACCGGCTGGGGCATGGGCGAGACCCATCTCGGCGCCTACGCCGAAAAGGCGCGGGTCAAGGGTGACTGGCTGGTGCGGCTGCCTGAGGGCATGTCGGCGCGCGACGCGATGGCGATCGGCACCGCCGGCTTTACCGCGATGCTCGCGGTGCTCGCGCTGGAAAAGCAGGGAATCACGCCGACTCACGGCTCCGTCGTCGTCACCGGTGCCGCCGGCGGCGTCGGCTCGGTCGCAACGGCAGTACTCTCAAAACTCGGCTATCACGTCATCGCATCGACCGGCCGGATGGCTGAAGCAGATTACTTGAAGAGCCTCGGTGCGGCCGAGGTGATCGACCGGGCCGAGCTTTCCGGTCCGGCCAAGCCGCTCGCGAAGGAGCGCTGGGCGGGCGGCATCGACGGCGTCGGCTCGACCACGCTCGCCAACATTCTTTCGATGACGAAATACGGCGGCGCAATCGCGGCGTGCGGGCTCGCTGCCGGCATGGACCTGCCGTCCTCGGTGGCTCCGTTTATTTTGCGCGGAGTGTGCCTTCTCGGCATCGATTCCGTGATGTGCCCGATCGAGCCGCGCAAGGCCGCCTGGAGCCGGCTCGCAAGCGATTTGGACCCCGGAAAACTAGCTGAAATCACTCATGAAATTGGTCTGGACGGGGTCGTCGCCGCCGGTGCCCAAATCCTCGCCGGGCAGGTCCGCGGTCGAATCGTGGTAAAAATTCTCTAACGGCGTTCAGACTTTACCAACGAAGCTGCTCCAATGTTGCCACGGTTGGTATGGTAAGCAGCGGGTAAAGGACATCCAGGCGTTGCCCGCGCTTAGGTCAAGTCGGAGTTACAGCATGCTTGCGCGTTTCGTGTTGGGGGCCGTTGCAGCCGGCGCAGTGATCGTACCGGCCCTGGCCGGACAGATGAGTGCCGACGAGGCCCGCAGGTTTGTATCCGGCAAGGTTTTCGCCTTTACCTGTTTTGACGGCACCCGCGGCGCAGGTCGGGTGCTCGATGACATGGGCGCGGCAGGTGCCGTGCAATTTAGCGGCGCCGGCCCGGTGCGCCACCTGCGGTTGCCCGGCAATACGCTGCAGGTCCGCGGCCAGGCCGTCTGCGCGTCGATCAAGGGCATTCCGTTCGAACCCTGCTTCAATCTCGACAAGAAGGACGAACGCAGCTTCCGCGGCTCGGTGTCGGGCATGGGCTTCGCCTATTGCGATTTCCGTCATCAGGGCGCCGCGCAAATGCTGATGGCACGGGCGGTGGCCCGGCCGCGCTCGCTGCATCCGCCGGAGCGAACCGGCTCGGTAGAGGTATCCGCGCGCGTCGAGACCCCGCAGGTCGAGAGCGCCAAGATCGCGCCGGTCAAATCCGAAGCGAAACCAGAACCTGCGAAATCGGAAAGCGCTCCGGAATTGCGCCGTTCGACCGACTAATTTTCGACGTTAAGTCATACTCAATTAATCGACGCCGCATCCCGCAACGTCGCGCCGTATTCCTACGGCTCGGTATTTTCACGCGCTGGTAGCGACTCACGGTCAGTTTCCTGATCGGGACGGCCAACACATGAGCTTAATCATGGCACTCTATTTTTTCCGGATCAGCCACGGTCGCTATTCCGGGGCTTCCGACCAGGGCTCCGAGTTTGAAGACCACGATGCTGCCTGGAGCGAGATGACCAAGGTTTGCGCCAATCTTCTTGGCGGCATTTCGCGCAGCCTGAAGCAAAATTCCGAATGGCAGATGGAGATGCTGGACGAGGCCAAGAAGCCGGTGTTCAGAATCCGCCTGGTAGCGGAATCGCTGGGCTAGGCCACCAACTGTTGATGGCCCTATCGCGCCAGCCTTGCTGCCGCGAATCAATGCGCTGCGGCCGGCTCGGTGACATCGCTTCGATCATCAGCAGAACTCCGTACCGCGTTCCCCGTCGCCGATTCTGGTAGCCGCGCCGCGACGCACGATGCGTCACCATTGCCGGTGACGTCAGTCCGCCTCTCCGTAGTCTTACCGGGACTGAAATTAACGGTAACGTCGAACCGCGAGCTGTATTGCTCGATCAAGCGCGATTTTCGATCGAACACGGCGCCGTTGCTGAAGCCCAAGTACATTCAAGAAAGATGGTATGATACGGATCATCCAGGATTTGCGTATCGGCACCAAGCTGGCGATCACGTCAGCGCCGAGCATCTTGCTCGTGGCGTTGATGATCTATCTGCAAATGAGCGGCGGCGCGGATGTCCGGAAAGCCAACGACACCACGATGAGGCAACAGAGCGTCGCCCAGAACGCCGCCGAGGCGAAAGCCTCCGTGCGCGGCATGCAGGTCGGTGTTCGCGACATTGCCCTTTCGGCGACATTGGCCGATCTGCAGAAGGCGACGGATTACTTTACCGACCGGCAGACGGCTGCACTCAAATTCATTGAAGCGATAGCAAACTTGTCGAAGTCAGTCGAGAATCGTGAACGGATCGCAAAGCTCTTGAGCTTGATCCCTGGCTTTCGCAACGGCAAGGATCAACTCGAGGCCGCGCGCAGGGAAGCCATTGGCCTCGAAGCAAAGCGCGCCAGTGAACCGACTGCCGACGCAACCGCGCGAATCTCCAAACTGGCCGAAGAGGTCGCTCGCATCCAGAAGGAAGTGATGTTGCCTATCGGTGTCGAGCTGGAGACGGTCGCAAGCAGAATCACGGAGCAGGGCAAACAACGAAGTGAAGAAGCTCGCGTCATGGCCGCCACCGAAGCGGCATCGGTCGAACGCACATCGCTGATCGCCGGGATTGCCATGGCGCTTCTGCTGATCGGGACCTGCGTGTTTTCGGTCTTCACGATCGCCCGGCCGATGCGCGCGCTCAGCGTTTCGATGGAAGAACTTGCCGCCGGCAATTTCGCGGTCGTGCTGCCCGGACTTGGCCGCAAGGACGAAGTCGGCGACGTCGCGGGCGCCGTCGAGAAATTGAAGGTCGTGGCTGAACAAAAGGCCCGCGACGAAGCGGAAGCCAGGATCAGGCAGGATCAGGCCGCAGCCAGGCAGCGCAAGGTCGACATGATCAAGCTCGCCGACGATTTCGAAGGCGCGGTCGGCGAGATCGTCGATACCGTGTCTTCGGCCTCGACTGAACTCGAAGCCTCCGCCAACACGCTGATGGCGACCGCGGTCCGTTCGCAGGAACTCACCACCATGGTGGCGGCGGCGTCCGAGGAAGCCTCCACCAATGTGCAGTCGGTGGCTTCCGCGACCGAAGAGATGACGTTGTCGGTCAACGAGATCAGCCGGCAGGTGCAGGATTCGGCGCGGATGGCCAACGATGCCGTCGATCAGGCCCGCAAGACCAACGATCGCGTCAGCGAATTGTCCAAGGCCGCCGCGCGCATCGGAGACGTGGTCGTACTGATCAACACCATCGCCGGACAGACCAACCTTCTGGCCCTGAACGCCACCATCGAGGCGGCGCGCGCCGGCGAGGCCGGCCGCGGTTTTGCCGTCGTCGCCTCCGAGGTAAAAGCACTCGCGGAGCAGACCGCGAAGGCGACCGGCGAGATCGGCCAGCAGATCACCGGGATCCAGGCTGCGACCCGGGAGTCGGTGGACGCGATCAGGGAAATCAGCGGCACCATCGAAAAACTGTCGGAAATTTCCTCGATCATCGCCGCGGCCGTGGAAGAGCAGGGGGCGGCGACCCAGGAGATTTCCCGCAACGTGCAGCAGGCCGCCAAAGGCACGATGCAGGTCTCCTCCAACATCACCGACGTGCAGCGCGGCGTCAGCGAGGCCGACTCGGCTTCGTCGCAGGTTCTCTCCGCGGCGCAGTCCCTTTCCGGCGGCAGCAACCGGCTCAAGCTCGAAGTGGGAAAATTCCTGAACTCGGTCAGGGCCGCCTGACAACGCAAAGCCCCGGCTTCTGTGGAACCGGGGCTTTGGAATTCTTACGCACACATTGCGCTGACAGGAGCCTAAGCTCCTGTCTCCACGACGGGCACCGGTGGCGGCGCCTGCCTGCGGAACAGGATCCGCTGATACAGCCAGGCAATCGCCATCAGCACCACGCCCAGGCACATGAACGACAGCGCGCGGTAGACGCCTGATATCGTCCAGACGTCGATCACGAACGCCTTCAGGATCGTCAGTGCGATGACGGCCGCGGATGCGAGCCGGGCGCGCTGCGAATTGAAGAGTACGCCGATGCCGAGCAGCGCCACGCCGCACGTAAGCCACGCAATGGAGTAGGTGTATTGCTCGGCGCCGGTGGTGAGACCGCGCGTCAGTACCGGGCCATGATAGAGCCTTCGAATTTCGAATGTGACATAGGTCAGC
>JGI12053J15887_10001886_pt1 | contig 10003 bp, 6 predicted proteins | sample MedBloCAOM1_O3_FD_15887 | JGI IMG/M metagenome (IMG submission 15887) | reverse complement strand
TGAGAGACGTCGGTTTCATCGAGGCGCTCGCCGGAACGGATTTCTTCGATCACGGACCAGCCGGTGCTGCGGCCAAACAGGTGGTCACAGACTTGCAGGGTGTCGCGAAACACCGGGTACCTGTCGGACAGGTGGTCGCCCATCCCCTTCCAGTGCGAGCCCTGTCCGGAAAAGACGAACACCAGCTTGGAAATCGATCGCCCGGCCGGCCGCTCGGCGCGAATGCGCTCTGCAAGTTCAGCTGACGTCGATGCGATCGCGGCGACGCGGTGCTGGTGATGAGTCCGGCGCGCGCCAGCCGTAAAACAGACATCGCGCAAGGCGGCCGGCTCTGTCCCTGTTTCCAGAAACCGGCCGTAGGCGTCCTGCAAAGACTGCAGCGCTTCCGGCGATTTCGCTGACATCGGCAACAGGAGCATCGGGCCAGCGGGCTCAACTGCGAGCGACGCCGGCGCCTCGGGCGCCTCCTCCAGGACCAGATGCGCGTTGGTCCCGCCGAAACTAAAGCCGCTGACGCCGGCGATGCGGGGTTGGCCGTTACGCTTCCAGGGGCGGGTTGCCACCGGAATCTCCAAGGGAAATCCGACTTGCGGCACGCCCGGGGTCCACGCCTCGAAATGCAAATTCGGCGGAATCGCGCCGTGATGCATCGCCAAAGCGACCTTGATGACTCCCGCGACACCAGCGGCCGCTTCGGTATGCCCGATATTGGTTTTCAAGGATCCGAGCACGAGCGGAGCCGCGGAACGTCCCTCGCCTACCGCCTGCGCTACCGCACCGATCTCGATCGAATCGCCCAAAGGCGTTCCGGTGCCATGCGCCTCGATGTACTCCGCCGCCGCCGGCGGGACGCCGGCGTTTTTGTAGGCCTCGCGCAGCACCCGTTTTTGCGCTTCCCCGTTTGGGGCCATGATGCCGTTACTCGCGCCGTCATGGTTGATAGCGCCGCCGCGGATCACCGCGTAGATGCGGTCGCTGTCCTCGATAGCGTCGGACATCCGCTTGAGGATCACCATCCCGGCGCCTTCGCTGCGCACGATCCCGTCGGCCGCGGCGTCGAAACTGTGACAGGCGCCGGTCGGTGACAACGCTCCCGCTGCCGAAAAGAATACGTCTCCTTTGGGAAGCAAATTGAGACTGACCCCGCCGGCCAGCGCCAGCGAGGTTTCCCCCGCGCGCAAGCTGCGGCAAGCTAACTCGATCGCCAGCAGCGAACCCGAGCACGCCGTATCCAGCGTCAGGCTCGGACCATGCAGGTCGAGAAAATATGATAAGCGGTTGGCGATGATGCTGTTGGCGGTGCCCGGCCCGGTCGAGGCGGTGAAGCGGCCATAGTTGCGGCTCAGCATCAGATCGTAATCATTGCTGAGCGTGGCGACGTAAACGCCGGTCGCCGAGTTGGCGAGGCTTAGCGGCGGTATGCCGGCATCCTCCAGCGCATTCCATGCCACTTCGAGCATCACGCGCTGGCGTGGATCGACGTGCGGCGCCTCGCGCGGCGAAATGCCAAAAAACGCAGGATCGAACCGATCCAACTCTTCGAGGAAGCCACCCCAACGTCCTGCGATTTTCCCGGGAGTACGCGCATCAGGGTGAAAGAACCGTCCCGCGTCCCAGCGGTCGGCCGGCACCTCGCAAATGCCGCTGCGTTTTTCACACAGCAGATTCCAGAAAGCCTGCACTCCCGAGGCCGCCGGAAAACGGCAGCCCATGCCCACAATCGCGATGCTCGAAGTCTCGGCCCCCCGCAGCGATTCGATCTCAGCCCGCAGGTCCCGCAGAGCGAACAGAGCCCGTTGCAGAGGTGTGGCTGTCATCCCTTGTCTCACCGGTTCAATAGATTCAGCTCTGCGAGGACCAAAACCTCGGCAGCTGCGTCGCTTGCATCCAAATCGTTGAAGGTGGCCTGAACTTCCTGCCACTTCGCAACATGCCGTGCCATCGTTCTGATGGTCGAATAACTCCAGGGGGCGGTCGGCTCCAGGTTGATGCCGAGCCATTCGTTCAGACTCTCTACGAACCGGACGGCGCGCAGCGAATCCAGCCCCAGAGTGGCCAGCGGCACATCCGCCGAATTGGTCGGCGGCGGCATTTCCAGGTGGTCGGCGAGCCAGCCCAGAATCCAGCGCCTGGCTTCCTCCTCGCTCACGCGCCGGCGCGTCCGGTTGCGCCTCTGTTCCACCACCTCCTGACGCAACACGCGCTTCAGAATCTTCCCCGTAGGACTCTTGGGGATTTGTTGTACGAAGCGGACGGTGGAAGGCACTTTTACTTCCGCCAGCCGCTGGCGGCAGTACCGGCGGATTTCATCTTCCGACGAGACTACTTTGGGCCGCAGCACGATGTCGGCGCGGACCTGCTCGCCCAGCAACAGCTCGCGTATCCCGTAGACGGCGGCCTCGGCCACAGCCGGATGGGAATGAAGCACGTTCTCCACCTCTGCCGGGTACACGTTGACGCCGCCCGAGACGATCATGTCCGACAGTCGATCTTCGACGAAAAAGTAGCCGTCAGCATCGCATCGGCCGATGTCGCCGGTGTGAAACCAGCCGTCGCGGATGGCGCTCGCGGTATCGTCCGGACTTCCCCAGTAACCGAGCATGACGTTGTGCCCGCGAACGGCGATCTCGCCTTTCTCGCCCACAGCGCAGTTCGCGCCGGTAGCCGGATCGACAATCTTCATCTCGACGCCATCGATCGGCGTGCCAATCGAGCCCGGCCGGTATTCCGACAAATGATTGTAAGAAGCGAACGGAGAGGTTTCCGAGAGCCCGTAGCCCTGGAAGATCGGCGCCCCGAACGTCTTCCGCCATGCGTTCTCTAGTTCGAGCGGCAGCGGCGCCGCAGCGGAAAACCAGTAGCGCACACCGGCCACTTCGGTGAATGGAAGCCGGGCCAGCAGCACGATAAAATTAGCGGGCACGCCAAAGAACATCGTGACCTGATGATCGGCGATGGAGCGCAGCACCCGCTCAAGATCGAAGCGGCGGTGAAGCACAACAGCCGCGCCGGCATGAAGCATCGCATTGAATACCGCGTTCTGTCCGAAACAGTGATAGAGCGGCAGAAACAGCATCCCGCGATCGTCGGCACGGATCCCGAGGTAACGCCGCTTGGCCTCGATGTTCTTGACAACATTCGAGTGCGAAAGCACGGCACCCTTTGGCCGGCCGGTCGTGCCGGATGTATAGACAATGACGGCAGGGTCACCGGGCTCCATGGCGCGGGGGCCGGAAAGCCGATCAGCCGAGGCCAGGGCCGCGGCGAAGGCTTCATCGCAGACATAAATCCGCTCGACCGATCCGGCCGGAACGTGTTCGCGCAGGTCCGGCGTCGTGACAACGGCGCGTGCCTGGCAATTCTTCAGAACATAGTGGAGTTCGTCGTGCTTCCATCCGGTGCTGATCGAAACCGCAATCGCGCCTAGCTTGAGAATTCCCAGATAGGCAATGGCAAATCCCGGCACGTTCGGCAGGTAGAGCGCGATCCGATCGCCCGCGGACAAGCCGTCGGCCGCTAACATGCCTGCCGCTTGCGACGATTGGGCGTCCAGTTCGCGGTAAGTCCACGTTTGTCCCTCAAACAGCAGGGCGATACGATCGGGATAGGAGGCGGCGCCTCGCTGTACGTGTTCGGCAATATTCATGCGTAGAACTCGTACAAATCGGCCAGCACGGGACTGAATGACTGCGTGATCGGCCCCTGGCTCTGGAAATCTTCAGCAATGGCCGAGATGTATTCATCCAGCGACTGGTCGCCGTCGTCCCAGACATAAGGGCGCGCGCGCCCGGGTTTCACTCCGGTTAGCTGTTTGACCGCTTCATAGGTCGCACGTGTTGCACCCGAGAGCGTTTCACGCGCGTCGTAGTGACCGAATTGTTCATACGTCCGCAGGTCTGCGGCCTGGACGCCGAAGATCAGCCCGACCGCGAGGTACAGGCTGAAGGTGTCGAGCGATTCGCGCGCCAGCACCGCCGAACCCAATCCCTGACTATTGATGTTCTGATTGAACTGCTCGGCGTGCGTCGGGAACCGATCGGCGATGGAATGGCCGAAGAAAGAAAGTCGCGGCATCAGGGAGTTTGCCGTCAACTGCAGCGCCTTGAGTCCCGTATTGATCGGTTGCGCCACATTGCCCACCAGCGAGGGGGGAAGCCCATTGTTGAATTCCGGCGCGACCACAAGCGCAATCTGCGTGTCCAGATGTTTGGCCAGCATGCCGAGGTGATAACGCAATTGGTCCATGCCAACGCCGACGTACTGCCCCAGGAAGTTTCCGCTGTGATAGACGATGCCCGCCTCGGCATCGATGAGCGGATTGTCCGTGGCCGAATTCGCCTCGACCTCGATCTGGCCGGCTATTGTCACCAGCCCGTCGACGATGGGGCCGAGAAATTGCGGCAGGCAGCGCAGCGAGTATCGATCCTGTATGAGTTCGCCGGGCGCACGTTCGCGATTATCTCCGCCTGCGCGGCTGAGTTTCGAGCCCTGCAGGAGCTGCAGCATTTGCTGGGCGGCCCAGCACTGGCCTCGATGCGGTTTGAGTCGATGCACGAAGGGCGCAAAGGACTCAATCGAGGCGCGCAGCGATTGCGCCAGCAGGGCGTGAAGGCACAAGGAGCCTGCCAGAAATTTATGGGCGTCCAGGGTGCAGCCGGCGGCGACGGCCGTCATCACCGAAGTGCCATTCATCATCGCCAGCGCTTCTTTCGGCTCCAGACGGAGCGGCGAAAGGCCCAAGCGCTGCAGCGCCTGCAACGCGTCGACTTCCTCGCCATTGTCATTCACGCGATAGCCCGGAGCGAGACCACAGATCGCGCCTGTAATGTAGGCGAGCGGCACCAGATCGCCGCTCGCGCCGATCGAGCCATGGGCCCGAACGCGCGGCGTAACGTTCTCGTTCAGAAACAACGCCAAACGCTGGATCAATTCCAGCCGAATGCCCGAGGCGCCCCATAGTAGGGCATTGGCACGCAGCACCATCGCGGCTCGGACGTCTGCGTCACTGAGAAAATTCCCGGCGCCGGTCTTATGTGACAATGGCAGATTGTTCTGCAGCGCAGCCGCCGCTTCATGTGGTACCGAGANGTTGGCCATGCCGCCGAACAAAGTCGTAATCCCGTAGATCGGCTGGCCGCGGCGCACGGCGTGTTCGACAAAGGCACGCGATTGAGCAATTTTGCTGAGGACGACGGGATCGTCTGTGAGTTTGACGCTGGACTGCCGTCGAGCGACACGGACGACGTCATCGAGCGATAGGCCCTGGCCGCGCAGAACGACAGTCTCACTGTCATCGCGGGACGGCCGAGGAACAACGCGCGGGATTGCAGACTCTACAACCATAGGGTCCAAAGACTGAGAGAAGGGGTTCTCAATCTTAGGTATACATCAATTCAGTTCGGAAGCAACCGCTCACGAGAGCGCAATCAAGCCAGGCGAATAAGCAGCATGGGCAAAAATTGTGCGCACTCTGCCGAACGATCGTTCGAGTCCAATTACTTTTGCGCTCGTTGCAAGCTCTCGAGAAAGTGCTGCATGAACCGAAGCGGCGGGGGTATCAAAAGTTTTTGAACGATCGTCATCAAATCGAAATAGGCCCGTACTCTTATAATGCGGTTGTTGTGGATGTAGATGAGATCGCAGCCCTCAACGTCGATCTCTGCGCCTAGCGGCGGAACTCCATGAAGACTGCCATCTTGCGTGCCGGTCATCCTGAACCGAAGCGCTATTCGGTGGTCTTCCGAAATTCGCTCCAACTCATTGAAATGCTTATTGGAAAACGCCGCTCGGATTTCTTCCACGAAGCGACGCAATCCGGTCCGATCGACGCCCTGCGGTGTCGTCGGCCCGCAAAACACAAAATCCGGCGCCAGGATCTCGTCTGCCCTGCTGAAGTCGCCGCGATTGAGAATTTCCTCCAAATAACGGTCTACCAAAGCACCGTGTGGCGCACTCAGTGGCGTCGGCATCATGTGCTCCATAGCTGATCCATTAGCGCGTCCGTGTGGCAATTAGCCTTTGCCGGAAAATTTTTCATTCAACAAGTTCGCGCGTGGCGGAGTAGAGGCCTTCATCGCCGCAGACGTATTGTACCTCGATACAAAGTGGCGTAGTGTAACTTAAACCTAGAGCAATTAAAGGTGGAGCGGCGAAATTTGCCGCTATATGAGCATAAGTCGTGCAGGTTGCATGTGTCGTCATGCGGGTTTGACGAACTGGGGGTTGCCGTCGTGGCGCGAAGGCACGAGTTTGCTACCACCACGACCTGCCTAGAATGAGGACGTTGTTTTGAGTCTTCAACAGACGGTTCGCACTTCTCTGCCGGGACCGGTCCTTGGCTCCGCCGACAAGGCGGGTCTGGAAAGTTGGCAGACAATCAAAGGGCAAATCCGGATCGCCCGGGCGGAAAACGACCTCCTGTTCGATGAGCAGAACAGGGAACTAATCGACCTGTTTTCGGGGAACGGAACAGTTTGGCTGGGCCACGCCAATCGCCGAATTAATGCCCGGCTTGCCCAGCAGCTCGATCGAGTCTGGATCACCGGCGGCCTGGAAACCAACGTTCGCTGCGAAGCTGCCGCCGCCATCGAGCGGTTCATTCCGTCCTCGCACAAGGTCGCGGCACTCTATTCAACGGGAATGGAGGCGTCGGAATTCGCCATTCGCATGGCGCGTGCGATCACGGGCAAACCGGGCGTGGTGGGGTTTGAGAACTCCATGCACGGAAAATCGCTGGCGACCGCATTTCTGGGATGGGATAACCACGACGGCATTATGCTGCCTCAGTTTCACCGGCTGCCGTATCTTTCTACACTGGCGGAGCCGGACATTCTGGAGCGGCTGGAAACTACCCTGCGTCTTCACCCGATCTCCCTGGTATTTGTGGAACCGCTTCAGGGCACCGGCGGCGGCCATTCCGCCTCGGATGATTTTTATCGGGAGGTCTTCCGCTTATGCGAGCAGTACGGCTCGCTTCTGGTCTTCGACGAAATCCTCACCGGTTTCTACCGCACCGGACCGGCATTTTACTTTTCACGTTTGGGGTTCAGCCCGCATTTGCTGCTGCTCGGCAAGGCGCTGGGCAATGGCTTCCCGGTTTCGGCCGTGGCGGTAAATAGCGATTACCCGGTTTCGCCCAAGATGCTGCCCGGCAGCACCTATGCCGGAAACCCGCTCGCGGCCGCGGCCGTCGTAGCCACGCTTGAGGAACTCGATCGCGCCGGGCCGCTCGAAAGAGTCCAGGACATTGAATCCACCATCGCAGAGGCGATCTTACCGCTGACCGAACTTGGCTTGCGCCCCCGCGGCCGCGGCGCCATGTGGATCATCGAACTGCCGGCCGGCTACGATGCGCAGAATATTGCGTTGAAACTCTACGCGAGGGGAATCTTTGCCAGCTATGCGGGCCGGATACTGCGCCTGCTCCCTCCCTTGACCATTTTGCCATCGCATCTGTCGGCGGCGTGCCGCATCGTCCAGCAGGTGCTCGGAGAGGCTTATGCGGCTTGAGGAAAACGCCGGCCCCAAGCTGATGTTTGTCCTCACCGCCGCGTTCGGCGAGTTGTTCAATGCCATGTACATGGTGATGGGATGCGGCTTCCGCACCGCCTTTGCCATGCGCGAGCCATGGTATTCACTCAACTGCGGCGGCTTGCCCGGCAACAGCTACCGCTTTGAAGATCTCGCCGGTTTGCTGGCCGCCATCGACCAGGAGAATCCCGATCTGGTCTGTCTGTTCTCAGGCTATCTCTATTCCGCCGACAGAATCGTCGACTTCGAGGAATTGGATCGGTTAGTGAAATATCTCAACGGGCGGGGCACCAAGACCGTAACCAGCGATCCGTTTCTGGGACTTATCTCCCGCTTGCCCCCGCTCGATCTGGAAAGTCCGCTCGGCCAAATCGTCGGTTTACCGATACGTCTGATCGGCGAGGCGACCTTCGGATCCCGGTTCACCTACTTCGTTCGGACCAGATTCATTTTGAAAGACCTGCCTCACGTCTACATCGTCGATCCTGACGAACGGGGTATCAAAGCCCTGCCATTCTATAACCCGAACATCCGGAGCTACGTGTCAGACTCCGCGGCGACGCAGCAGGCGACGGCCGCGAGCGTTCCCCCTCAGCCGTACTGGCTGTTCGTTCTTGGCGCCTCCGACTACTTTCCGCAGATAAAACGAGACGGCGCGGACTACTTTCATGCATTGCTGGCGCGCAAGCTCCTGGACGCCATGCAGGAAGGCCGTCGCGCAACGCTGATCGCACCCGCGCCGTGTATCGCAGCCCTTGCGAAGGACCCTTTGCTCAAGGAATGTTCCTTTGTCGACAATTGCGGGTACGACCAATTCATGGCTATCCTGCTGGGAGCTGAATATGCGTTTTACTGGAACGTTTTTTCCGCCTCGGTTTTGACCCGTTTGCTCAATCGTCTACCGACTTTCTTTTTTGCCGTTGGTCATATCGCAGATGAAAATCAGCAAATATTCGAAAAAGGCATGAGCCGCTACTATCAGGGCGCCCAACTGACTTACCTTCATCCCGCGGATCGTCTCACCGATGCTTTGTTATCCGGGTTTGCCAAGGCACAGGAAGCGCAATTGTTCGAACCCTTTTTCAATGGCGTGCAGCATCTGCCGACGCCGCAAACGCTGGTCCGGAACCTGCTAGCCGAACGGTAGCCCTGCATGAACCGACTGGTGATCTTCGGCGCGAGCGGCTTTGCTGAAATGGCGCATTACTACTTTGAGCGTGACAGCCAATATAGCGTGGCCGCCTTCACGGTGGACGCTGCGTACCTGAAGGAAACAACCTTCGAGGGATTGCCGGTTATCGCCTTCGAGGAGCTTCAGGCCAGTTTCCCTCCCGAACAGGTTACCTTGTTCGTCGCGATGGGAATTCAGAAAGTGAACCAGTTGCGTGCGCGCAAGGTAGCCGAGGCTGAAGCTCTCGGCTACCGGCTGGCCAGCTATCTCAGTTCGAAAGCGAAGGTGGCGGATGACCTTGTGCTCAAAGCCAACAGTTTTGTGATGGAGGAAGTCTTTCTACAGCCGAAAGTAACGGTGGGACGGGACTCGATCCTTTGGCCGAGATGCACGGTCGGATTTCGAACCCGCATTGGCGATCATTGCTGGCTGGTGGCGGCGACACTCGGTGAATCCGTGACGGTCGGGGATTACAGCTTCATAGGCCTCAATGCGACCATCGCGCCATCGCGGAATATCGGTCCCAGCAGTGTGATCGGCGCCGGCGCAGTAGTGCTGGAGGACACCAAGGAATTCTCCATCTATAAAGCGCAGGCGAGCGAACGATCCCGTGTGCCCAGTTATCGCCTGCCCCGGATTTGATCTTCCGCCGCATTCGTGGGTCCCTCGCGGCTCTCGGTGTTTTCCGGCGGGCGAATCGAGGCTGATCCATTTTTCATCATCGCGCCAGCTGCTNCGCTTAGCCGGATATCCGNTTCCGCCAGCAGGNTATCCAACTGCATTTCTCGAAAGCTGACCGAAGCGTCCTGGCCGGCNTGGCGCCAGGCGAGCGCGAGCATGTGCCCACCNCCGATCAGGCGCTGTTCGAAATGCCAGGCGCGACTATCTCCGAGCGCGCGGTCGTGAAACACGACGCGCAACGGATCAAAGCTGAAGCTGATGTCCTGCAGCGGCTGCCCGAGGCCGCGGCCCGTGGCCTTGATGAACGCTTCTTTGAGGGTCCACACCCGCCAGAAGGCCAAAGCTTGTTCAGACCGCGGCAATGCGGCGATCCAGCTTTGCTCCGCCGGCGCGAAATGTATCCTGGCAATTTCGAGCGGTGCCTCCCTGTCCACAGCCTCTACGTCAATACCAAGCTCCAATTCGTTGCTGACGGCGCATGCTACAAGCCCTTCGCTGTGCGAGAGGTTAAAGTGAGGACCGGGAAGCGGACTGACCCGGGGTTTCCCGGACGGAGCCGTTTCGAAGGTCCATGCGTGCGGCGCCGGCTCGCTTACCACGGATAGCAGCAGTCGCTTCAAT
>JGI12053J15887_10001885_pt1 | contig 10004 bp, 9 predicted proteins | sample MedBloCAOM1_O3_FD_15887 | JGI IMG/M metagenome (IMG submission 15887) | reverse complement strand
TGTCGCAGATCATTTCGAGCGTCACCTCATCGTCCGGTTGATCGCGCCGGGTCTTGAACAGCTCGATGCGGCCGTTTATTTTCAGCTTGGTGAACAACGAACGGTAGTAATAGACGTAGGACCCGTCAGGGTCGGTTGCGTAGGCTTTTGCCGTCGCCGGGTCCTTGGCGACAAACACGCTCTTGGCGACGCGCCAGTTCGCAGGCTCGGCCGCGCGACCGCCGCGCTCGCAGCCCTCGACATATTTTGGCCAGTGGCTTTTCACCCAGGCGGGCATCAGGAAGTTGGCCGAAATCGGATCCCAGCCGCGCGCGGCGGCCTCGGTGACGCCCTTTGAGAATGGCGCAACGGCGGTCACGACGATGGGCGGATGCGGCCGCTGCAGCGGTTTCGCAATAAATCCCTGGCCGATATCCTCGATCAGGGTTTTTTGCGTCGTGATGTTCCAGTATTTTCCGGAGAAATTGTACGGCGGCTCGCCGGCCCAGATATCCAGCACCTGATTGATGGCTTCGAGAAACATCTCGTTGCGGTCGGCATCGAGATTGCCGAACAACTCGGCGTCCGACATAAGTCCGCCGGGGCTTATTCCGAAAATCAAGCGTCCGTCGAGCATGTGATCGAGCATCGCCATGCCGGCGGCAACGGCGGCCGGATGGGTGTTCGGCATATTGATAGTGCCTGTGCCGAGCTTGATTTGCTTGGTAGCGGCAGCGATCCACGCCAGGAACGCAATGCAAGACGTGATGTTCTCGGCCTTGTCGGTGACGTGCTCGCCAACATAGGCTTCGGTAAACCCCAGTTCGTCGGCAAGCAGGAAGGCTTCGCGATCTTCCTTCAGGGACAGCCGCCAATCCTTGTCGAGAGGATGGATCGGCATTGTAAAGAATCCCAGATTCATTGTCTGCTCCTCCCTGGGGGCCGATTTTGTGATGGGCACCAAACCCTGTGTGTCTGGTGCCATTATGACTAGTCCGAAAGTCGAGTCACCCGAAATAATCGCTCGATAAACAAACTTGACCTTTGTCAGTCATCGCCGTCTAATCCTAGAAATACGCCAAAATCCGGCCGGGGAAGGTCACGCCAATGAAAGCTTCGGCTTTCAGCTATGCACGCGCAACCAGTGTTGTGAACGCTTTGGAGTTGCTCGGTGCGCACGGGGACAAGGCGAAGGTGCTGTCGGGCGGCCAGAGCCTGATGCCCGCGATGAATCTGCGTTTGATTTCTCCGGAACTGCTCGTCGATATCGGCGAGATCGCCGAATTGCGGGGAATCGCGGTAAGCGGCGATGTTCTTACCATCGGCGCGCTGACGCGCCATGTTGATTTCACAAGATCGCCTGAAATTGCCGCGCACGCGCCGCTGTTGACGGAAGCAATTGCCCATGTCGCGCACCCGGCGATCCGCAACAGGGGAACCCTCGGCGGCAGCCTCGCGCATGCTGATCCCGCCTCCGAGCTGCCGGCCTGCATGGTGGCGCTGAATGCGACCATTGTCGTTCGCGGGCAGAGCGGCGAACGACGAATAGCCGCCGGGGATTTCTTCAGGGGAATCTATGAGACGGCGTTGTCGCCGCAGGAATTATTGGTCGCCGTCGAGCTACCGGTCGGGCAAAATAACTCCGTGCATTTCTTCCGCGAATTCGCACGACGGCACGGTGACTACGCTATCGCCGGTCTGGCGGCGCAGGCAATCGTTGAACGCGATGTCTTTGCGGACCTTCGCCTGGCGTTTTTTGCCGTCGGCGATCGGCCGGTATTGGCCAAGGCGGCGAGGAAACTCGTCAACGTCACCATCACGCTGGCAGTATTGTCGGATGCATCGACAGCGCTTGCTCAAGAGCTCGCCCCCCAGGATGATCAGCAGGCCTCCGCTTCCATGCGCCGTTATCTTGCGAAGGTGTTGCTCGCCCGTTGCGCGTCTGCGCTTCTTGGCCGCCCCGACCTCAATGCCGGGGGACTTGTGTGACCGCTGCCATGTCAATCTCGCTCGATGTCAACGGCGAGCGTGTCGATGCGCAGGTGCTGCCGCGTCTCAATCTGGCGGACTTTCTGCGGGAGCATCTGCAGCTAACGGGAACCCACGTCGGTTGCGAGCACGGGGTGTGCGGGGCCTGCACGGTGCGTCTGAATGGGAAGATCGTTCGATCCTGCCTCATGCTGGCGGTGCAGACGCACGGCGCATCTGTCGAAACCATCGAGGGATTGTCCGACAGCGGCGAGATTGCCGATCTGCAGGCCGCCTTTCGCAATCGCAATGCGTTGCAATGCGGCTTTTGCACACCCGGAATGCTGATGGCCGCGCAAGATCTGCTGAAACAGGATGCCGAGCCGGATCGGGAGCGGATCCGCGCGCATCTTTCCGGCAATTACTGTCGCTGCACCGGCTACCAGGCCATCATCGATGCGGTCGAGACCACGGCGCGGGCGCGCATCGGACGCAGGTCATGATCATCGCATCGGCAACTCCCGAAATTCTCTCGGTGCTGGATCGGCCGAATTCCTATATCGGCAAGGTCGTCCCACGGCCGAACCTTGAGCGGCTGATGCAGGGACGCGGGCTTTATGTCAGCGACATGGAGCTGCCACGCATGGGACATGTCGTGTTCCTGCGCTCGCCTCACGCACACGCGAAAATCATCGGGATCGACGCCAGCGGGGCAAAGCGCTTGCCGGGGGTCATCGCCATCGTGACAGGCAAAGAGCTGGCGGCGGTTATCACACCATGGGTTGGCGTGTTGTCGCACCTGAAGGGTCTTAAATCTGCAGCCCAGCACGCGATCGCGATCGACCATGTTTGCTGGCAGGGTGAAGCCGTCGCGGCCGTTGTCGCGACCAGCCGCGCCCTGGCCGAGGATGCGGCGGATATCGTCTCGGTTGAATATGAGGAACTGGACGCGGTGACGGATATGCGCACCGCGCTCGATCCAGAGACCCCTGTCATTCACGCCGCGCTTGGCGACAACCTCGCTTTCGAGCGTAACCTCGACGCTGGCGCCGTCGATGCGGCGTTTGCCGACTCCGACCAAGTGGTCGAAGCGGACTTCGTCTTTGGACGGCATACCGGCGTGACCTTGGAGCCGCGCGCCGTGCTGGCGGACTGGAATGCCGCCGAGGCGAGGCTGACGATCTACCAGGGCACGCAGGCACCGCATATGGTACAGAACATCGCCGCGCTCCATCTGGGATTAGAGGAGTCGCAGATTCGCGTGGCCTGCAAAGACGTCGGCGGCTCCTTCGGCATCAAGGTGCACATTTACGCCGACGAGATGGCCACCTATGCGCTGTCGAAGCTGTTGCGCCGGCCAATAAAATTCGTCGCCGACCGGGTCGAAAGTTTTAATACCGATATTCACGCGCGCGACCATCGCTGCAAGGGTCGGATTGGCGTCAAGCAGGACGGAAGGATTATGGCGTTCGAGATCGACGATCTCACCGGCATCGGCCCCTATTCGATGTATCCGCGAACCAGTGCCATCGAAGCCAACCAAGTCGTCAACCTGGTTGGTGGTCCCTATGTGACCAAAAATTATCGCGCGCGCACCCGCGTCGTGTTCCAGAACAAGAATTTGATGTGCCAGTATCGCGCCGTCGGCCACCCCATTGCATGCTCGGTGACGGAAGGCCTGGTCGATCTGGCGGCTGCGAGGATCGGGATGGATCCTGTCGAAATCCGCCGCAGGAATCTGATTGCCGATGACGCCTATCCCTGCGCGTCGCCCTCAGGCCTGAGGTTTGAGCAGTTGTCGCATCACGCCGCGATGAACAAGCTGATGAAGATGATGGATTACAATGCGCTGCGCGCCGAGCAGGCGGCATTGCGAAGTAAGAACATTCATCGCGGTATCGGCATTGCCAGCTTCATCGAGGTCACCAATCCGAGCGCCGCGTTCTACGGCGTGGGTGGCGCCCGGATTTCGTCACAGGATGGCGTTGCCGTGCGGTTGGACGCGTCAGGTTCGGTGATCTGCCAGACCAGCATTACCGAGCAGGGCCAGGGCTCGGAATCCCTCACGGCGCAGATCGTCGGCAGCGTGTTGGGCGTCTCGATGGAGCGCGTCCGCGTGATTCTGGGCGACACCGATAATACGCCCTATGGTGGCGGCACCTGGGCCTCGCGCGGGGCGGGGATCGGCGGCGAGGCCGCGCTTCAGGCGGCGAAAGTTTTGCGCAGGAACATCCTCGATGTCGCCGCCGCCATCCTGCAATCTTCGCCTTTCGAACTCGACATCGTCGACAATACAGTTGTTAACGCAAATGACGGCTCGCCCCGCATCGATCTGAAAGAATTAGCGCGAATCGTGTATTTCCGGCCTGACACCCTGCCGCCGGGCATTCAGCCCGAACCGATGGCGACGCGCCACTTTGTGCCTCGTGAATATCCATTTGCCTTCACCAATGGCGTTCAGGCCTCATGGCTCGAAATCGACACCGACACCGGCTTTGTAAAACTGCTCAGGCATTGGGTGGTCGAGGACTGCGGCATCATCATCAATCCGCAACTGGTGGACGAGCAGATCCGGGGCGGCGTCGTGCAGGGCCTTGGTGCCGCGCTGTTCGAAAAGTGCATCTACGATGAGCGCGGCCAGCTGACCAACGCCAACATGGCCGATTATCTGGTTCCGATGTCGGGCGAAATGCCCGATATCGATGTCGGGCACGTGGTGTCGCCGACACGTGAGACAGAACTGGGCGCCAAGGGGGCAGGGGAGGCCGGCACGGCGGGCGCCGCGGCGGCGGTGGCGAACGCCGTGAACGACGCGCTGAAGCCGTTTGGCGCCATTATTTCCGAGATTCCGCTGACGCCTCAGGTTATCCTGACGGCGCTGGGACGAATCTGAACGAGGACGCCGCCAACAAAACCAAAACAATATTTAGGGGGAGCAAACCGTGAACAAGATCACCAAACCAGGATCAATTTCCCGTCGCCGTCTGCTGACGACGGTGAGCGCAGGCGCGGCACTCACCGTCTCGCCATTTCGCATCAATCTTCTGCAGGCACAGGAAGCCACCATCAAGATCGGCTTTCCCGTTCCGCTGACCGGGCCTTACGGGACCGAAGCCCAGGATCAGGTGCGCGCTGGACAACTGGCGATCGCCCAATTCAACGACGCGGGTGGACTTGGCGGGCGCAAGGCGGAACTGGTCGTGCGCGACGACAAGCTCAATCCCGGGGAAGCGGCGACGCGCACCCTGGAGTTGGTCGAGAAGGAAAAGGTGAACTTCGTGGTCGGCAGCCTTTCCGCCGCCGTGCAGCTCGCGATCAACAACGTCACCAAAGAGCGCGGCATCATCTTCAATTCGATCAGCCAGTCCGATGCCATCAACGAAGCAGCCGACTTCAGCAAATTCACCTTTCACGAAGCGCTGAACCCGCATTTAACCTCAGGTGCCGTGGGCCGCTACGCGTTTTCAAAATTCGGCAAGAAGGTCGCATTCCTCACCGCCGATTATGCCTACGGTCACGAAATGGTCCGCGGTTTCCTCGATGTCGGCAAGGCCTTCAACATCGAGAACCTTGGCGATATCCGCCATCCGCTCGGTACATCCGACTTCTCGACGCTGCTACCGCGGATCCAGGCGCTGAAGCCCGATATTCTCTGCATCAGCAATTTTGGGCGCGATCAGCAGATCGTGCTGAAGCAGGCGACTGATTTCGGCGTGAAGAAGACAACGCAGATCATCGCACCGTTGCTCTCTCATGCGAGCCGGGTCGCTGCGGGTCCGCAAGCGTTCGAGGGCGTGATCGGCGGATGCTCGTTCTACTGGGGCATCGAGGATAAATTCGCTTCCACCAAGGCATTCAATGACGCCTTCCGCAAGATGTATGACGGCAAGTTGCCGACCGACTACGGTGCCCTCGGATACGGCGGCGTACGGACGGTCCTTACCGCTGTCAAGAACGCGGGCAGCGTCGACACCGACAAGGTGATCGCGGCGATGGAAGCGCTCAAATACGACTTCTACAAGGGACCGCAATATTATCGAAAGTGCGACCACCAGTCGGTCCAATCGGTATTGGTCATCCGGTCCAAATCGAAGGACATGAAGAACGAGTCCGATGTTTTCGACGTCATCAACACCGACGAGCCCAATGAGGCAAATCTGCGCACCTGCGCGGAGCTCGGCCATAAGTCCTGATGTCGTGAACGGTGTGTGCCCGGTGCGGGTGCACGCTCCTTTTGGAGAAGCGCATGGCCGGCCTAAGCCTCGATCTTATCGCCCTGCAATTGTTTGCCGGCCTGGCGCTGGGCGCGATCTATGTGCTGTTCGCCATTGGCCTATCGTTGATCTTCGGCATGCTGACGGTGGTCAATTTTGCCCATGGTGCGTTCTATATGGTCGGGGCCTATGTCGGGGTTTACATCCTCATGCTCGGCGGAGACTTTTGGATCTGCCTGATCGCGGTGCCATTGCTCGTTGGCTTGTTCGGCGTTGCCGTCGAGCGCGTTTTGATACGACCGCTCTATGGCCGCGGAATAGATTATCCGCTGCTGCTGACGTTCGGACTGAGCTACGTGATGGTCGAATTCGTCCGCATCGCATTCGGCAAGACCGGATTTCCGTTCGACACGCCGGAAATCCTGCAGGGCGCCGTGAATATCGGCGTCGGTTATTTTCCGCTCTATCGTTTGTTCGTCATCGGCGCGACCGCAACCGTGCTGCTGGCGCTTTGGCTGTTTCTTGAAAAAACCAGCTTTGGCCTCATCATCCGGGCGGGTGCGCGCGATCCGCAGATTGTCCGCGTGCTTGGGGTCGACGTTGCAAGGGTTTGGCTGATTGTTTTCGGAATCGGGACCGCGATCGCCGGTTTCGCCGGATTGCTCGCCGCACCGCTCCAGGGTGTCATTCCTGAAATGGGCGGTACTATTCTTGCTGAAGCGTTTGTCGTCACGGTCGTGGGCGGTATGGGATCGATTGGCGGCGCGGTGCTGGCCGGTCTTCTGGTCGGCGTTGTCGTCAGCATGACATCGCTGTTTGCGCCAGAAATGGCCAAGGTTTCGATCTTCGCGCTGATGGCGGTCGTTCTGATCATCAGGCCGCAGGGATTTTTCGGCCGCGCCGGATTGATGAGTTGAGAGTGAATTTCAGCGCATGAACGAACTTTCACAGCCATGTCCGCGAACAGGTGTAGCGCCTGTGAGCTGGTTTCAGTTCGCAACCAGGCATCGTGCAAGCATCGCCGGCCTGGTCGTTCTGGTGTTTCCCCTTGTGATGCCATTCACAGCGCTTGCGGTGAATATTCTGATCTACGGTCTTTATGCGCTCGGCTTCAATCTGGTTTACGGCTATCTAGGGCTGTTGTCCTTTGGGCACGCCGCGTTGTTTGGAACGGGCGCTTACCTCTGCGGAATCGCGATCGTGCACTTCGCGCTGCCGTGGTATGCGGCCATCGCGCTCGGCATTCTTGGTGGCCTGTTGATGGCGGCGCTGATTGGTGTGCTGGCGATCCGGACGCGGGGCATCTACTTCGCGATGGTGACGATGGCGCTGTCGCAATGCGTGTATTATCTGTTTTATCAGGCCGTCGACTGGACCGGCGGCGAAAACGGTCTGCGCGGGATCAACGTCCGCGTGATTGACATCTTCGGCATCAAACTGAATTTCATCAACCCGTTGACACGTTATTATGTGATCGCGGCATTTGTGATCGCCGCGTTCTTTGTTCTATCGCGAATTCTCGCCTCGCCATTCGGCGCGGTGATCGAAGCGGTGCGGGAAAACGAGACCCGCGCCAAAGCGTCCGGCTATGATGCAACGGTAACGCGTTTGATTACATTTGTTCTGTCCGGAGGGTTTTGCGGTCTGGCGGGTGCGTTGCAAGCCCTGCACCTGTCGATCGTGCCGATCGAAATTCTACATTATGACACATCAGGGGTAGTCGTGATGATCGCGCTCCTCGGCGGAATGGGAACATTCTTCGGGCCGATGATCGGTGCGGCGGCGTTTCTGCTGCTCGAGAATCTGGTCTCGGTCTGGACGGTACACTGGCAACTCATTGTCGGCGCTGTCTTCATGATTTGCGTGCTGTTCTTTCCGGCCGGAATCTGGGGAACGCTGATCTCTCGTGGCAAACCATAATGGCGGTCACCTCGCAATCGCAAGAGGTCATTCTGCGCACCAAAGGCGTGGGCAAGGTATTCGGCAAATTCGTCGCGCTGCATAATATATCGGCCGAATTTACCAGGGGCGCCGTCACATCGATCATCGGCCCCAACGGCGCCGGAAAGAGCACCTATTTCAACTTGCTGTCCGGGGCCTTAGCGCCATCGAGCGGCAGCGTCGAATTCGAGGGCAGGGATGTGACCGGAATTCCGCAGCATCGTTTTGCGCATATGGGAATCGCAAAGTCTTTTCAGATCACCAACGTATTTCCCCAACTTTCGACGCGCGAGAACATCCGCATCGGGCTGCAGGCGTTGGTATCGCGTTACGATATGTGGCGTCCCCGCGCCCGGCTCACCGAGTTGACCGAGCAGGCCGATGAATTGCTGGCGCTGGTCGGATTGTGGGAGTCGCGCGGACGAACGGCCAAGACACTTGCACACGGCGAGCAGCGCGCGCTCGAAATCGGAATGGCGCTGGCGAGCCGGCCGCGGCTGCTTCTGCTTGATGAGCCGACCGCCGGAATGAGCCCGGAAGAAACCCGCATCATGATGGATCTCATCGTGAAGCTGGCGAGCGAACGCACAGTTATTCTGGTCGAGCACAAGATGAAGCTGGTGCTCGGGATCAGCGATCGCATCCTCGTGCTGCACCATGGCGAGTTGCTGGCGGAAGGAACGCCTTTGGAGGTCCGCCAGAACGAGGCGGTGAAGCGGGTCTATCTTGGCCAGCGGGAGCACTGAGCGGATGTTGCAGATCAGCAATCTCAACGCCTGGTATGGAGCAAGCCATGTGCTGCAGGACGTCAGTATCGAGGTGGCCGAGGGCGAGATCGTTTGTCTGATCGGCCGCAACGGCGCCGGCAAGACCACGACGTTGAAGTCCATCATGGGCCTCATGGACAAGGACGCGCGGGTCGGCCATTTTCAAGGGCAAGGAGCTGTTGAGTCAGCCTGCGCATGTGCGCTTTGCGCTCGGATTGGCTTATGTGCCGGAAGAGCGGCGCATCGTGCAAGGACTTTCCGTGCGGGAAAATCTTCGGCTCGGCCTGGTGGCGTCGCCTGCGAAAAAGAGGGAGGTTGAACTGATCGAAGGCATCGCCCAAATCTTCCCGCGGCTCGCCGAACGTCTGGATCAGGAAGCCGTGACGATGTCCGGCGGCGAACAACAAATGCTGGCGATCGCGCGGGCGATGATCGCGAATCCTGATCTCATCATGCTCGATGAGCCGTCTGAAGGGATCATGCCCGTGCTGGTCGACGAAATGTTTGAATTGTTTCGCAGCATGAAGGCGCAGGGAACCACGATTCTGCTGGTCGAGCAGAATGTGGAATTGGCACTCGACATCGCCGATCGCGCCTATGTGCTGGATCAGGGCGCGGTGGTTTATCACGCGGCCGCAAGCGAACTCTTGGCCGACAACGATATCAAGGAACGCTATTGCTCTGTGTGATCTTGCGCACAGACTGCCATTCAATATCCGTGAGCAGGTCTTCCAGCCGCGGGCACTTTGTGCTCCTCGTGTCCGCAGCTCCGGCTATTCATGGCGACAGGAGGGTTATCGGCGCCCCAACCGTCTGCTATCATCGAATCGGCGGGAGCGGAATGACAGGGTTTTTGAGGTCTTCGGAATGAAAAGGATAGTTGCCGCGTTTGTTGGCTTCATTGGCTTTTCCGGGTTGGCCGCGGCGCAAGCACCGGTTGCCGTTGTTGAGGACGTGCAAGGCAAAGTTACTGGCGCTGAATTCATGGACTATGTCGCTCCCGGAGCAGTCATCAAGCTCGGGTCGGGCAGCATCGTCGTGCTTGGCTACATGAAATCTTGCTGGCGCGAAACGATTACGGGAGTCGGAACCGTGATTGTGGGCTCGGAGGAGAGCATGGTTCATCTCAGCGAGG
>JGI12053J15887_10001884_pt1 | contig 10004 bp, 7 predicted proteins | sample MedBloCAOM1_O3_FD_15887 | JGI IMG/M metagenome (IMG submission 15887) | reverse complement strand
TGCCCTGCGCCAGTCCGGGCATCGACTGAATATTCAGGACATCGAAGCCGCAGCGGCGTCCGGCGTCGGCGACCAGTGCCGCATATTGATCGTCCCTGTCCCGCCACGTCGGGTCACGGCCGCGGTCGTAGCGCGGCGCCCATGGCGGCACCACGACGGTGAGCTTGCGCGTCAGCGCCACCATATCGCAGAGCGCGCCGATTTCGAAGCGCGCCTTGGGGCCGGACAGATCCCAGTTGGCGTAATGCGCGTGCGAGCCGATTTCCGCGGGCCAGCGGTCGTCAGGCTGAGTGCGGTCAATGATCTTCAATCCGAGCGCGGCGGACAGTGGGCTGAGATCGGCAATGCGCTGATCGGCGGCGAGCCGCGCGACAAAGGCTTCGCGGATAAACCGGATCAGCGTGCCGACGCGCAGCGGCAGAAACGAACGCATCTGATCCATGACGCCTAGCCGGGCCGCCACGTCCTGGGGATAAACCGCGGCCGACCGCACGCCCTCATTGAACAGGAATGGCGCGACGCTGACGACGAGGTGCGCTTTGAGAAAGCGATCGGGCTGGCGGTGCATGGCGGCCAAAAGCGCCAGCGGCTCGCCGGCATCATAGGCGATGTTGACCGCGGCACCCGGTGGCTTGCCGATCAGTCGCGCGGCGAGATTGGGATCTACCTGATAGAGCGTGCGGCTCTCGCCGGCGAAGATCAATTCCGGCCGCGACTGCAATAGCGGCAGTTTTACCGCCAGCAAATACGGCACATCGTCATGGACGCGATTGGCGATCGCGAGCAATCCGGCCAATGCTGCAAGCCACACCGCTGATGTCAGCGTCAGCGCGGCTGCGATCCATCGCGCGGAAGCCGCCTGCACCCGCAGCGACGATCCTCGGTGAGAGATGGAAAGGCCGCGCATCATGCCGCCGTTCAAGCATGAACCGGCGCGGCAGACAATATCGGCGGACCAAAAGCGTTTTCGAACGAAAGCCTGCACTTGGATCGCGGGGTGGATGCCGGTTCGCGTAAGGAAAACGCGTCAAAACAAAAGACTAGTGTGCCGGTTCTGTGGAGGCCGACGCCGGTTTTTTCAAAAGCATCACCAGCAGGCTGAGGCCAAAATAAAATACCGTCAGCATGAAGAAGGCATCGCCATATCCCATCACCACCGCCTGCCGGTGCACGATCTGGGACAATTGCTTCATCGCCATCAGCGCAGCGTCGCCCATGCCCTGCAGGCGCTGGGTGAACATATTGAGCGTCTCGGTCGCGGTGGCGTTGCCCCAATTCACCCTTTCGTGCAACCGCGAGATATGCAGGTCGGTGCGTTCATTCAGCACCTGATTGATGACCGCCAACCCGACTGCACCGCCGAGGTTGCGCGTCAGATTGAACAGCCCCGAAGCGTTCTTGACTCGATCGGGCGGCAGCGTCCCGAGCGCGATGTTGTTGGTCGGCACCATCGCGAACATCATGCCGATCCCGCGCAGGATCTGCGGCACCAGCAGCTCATAGAAATCGTAGTCGCGGGTGATCCAGGTCATTTGCCAGGAGCCGAACCCGAAGATGATGAGGCCGGCGGCGATGATGTAACGCATGTCGTACTTCGCCATCAGACGCCCGACGATCGGCGCGGTGAGGAACATGGTGACGCCGGAGACGAACATGGTCTCGCCGATCATCAGCGCGCTATAGCCGCGGACTTCCGCGAGGTAGCGCGGATACATGTAAGTCAAGCCGTAAAGCCCGATGCCGACGCAGAACGAGATCAGGCAGCCGATGCCGAAATTGCGGTCGGTGAAGGTCCGGATATCGACGATCGGCTCTTCCACGGACAGCACGCGCCAGAAGAACGCGACGGCTGAGACGGCGCAAACCGCGGCGCAAATCGCGACTGAACTGTCCTGCAGCCACTCATATTGCGGCCCCTCCTCAAGCACATATTCGAGCGAGCCCAAAAACCCCGCCATGAAAATCAGGCCCCACCAGTCGAACCGATCGAGCAATTCGAAGTGGGGCTCATCGAAATCCACCAGCGTCAGCACGCCGACGGTGATGCCGATGCCGGGGACGATGTTGATGAAGAACAGCCAGTGCCAGGACAGCGCGTCGGTGATGAATCCGCCCACCGTCGGGCCGATGGTCGGCGCCAGCGTGGCGACCAGACCGATGATCGGGCCGACGATATAGAATTTCGAACGCGGAAATACCGTATAGGCCGATGCGAACACCGTCGGGATCATGCCCGCGCCCAGGAATCCCTGGATCGCGCGCCAGACGATCATCTGCTCGATCGACGAGGCAAACCCGCACAGGAAACTTGCGATGGTGAACCCCGAGGCGGAAATCGCGAACAGCAACCGGGTGCCGAGCGCGCGCGACAGGAACCCGGACAACGGGATCGCGATCACTTCCGCGATCAAATACGAGGTCTGAACCCACGATACCTCGCTTGAACTTGCGGACAGGCCGGCCTGAATTTCGCTCAGCGACGCCGACACGATCTGGATGTCCAGGATCGACATGAACATCCCGAACACCATGATGAGGAATGCAAACAGCCGTCGCGGCGCGATGCGCTCGGATGGCGGCGCCGCGGCGTTCATCATTCCAGGTGGTGCGGTGGTGGCTTCAGCCATAATCTGCTCAGGTCACGACGTGCTCATGAAATCGCGCGCCGCAGGTGCCAAAAAATTATCGCGGTTGAACGGCGGCCGGCGCGTCGAGATCGGCTTCGCTGTCGGCATCCTTGGCGCCATCGCGTGTATCGACGGTGGCATAGACCGACATTCCCGCGCGCAGCAGGTTCTGCCTGGCGACATCCTTCGGCACGCGAACCCGAACCGGAAGCCGCTGCACGATCTTGGTGAAGTTGCCGGTGGCATTATCGGGCGGCAGCAGCGTGAACACCGAGCCGGCGGCGGGCGAAATGCTCTCGACGACACCGGCGAACTTGCGGTGGCCATAGGCGTCCACCGAGATCGTCACCGGCTGGCCCGGACGGATGCGCTTGAGCTGCGTCTCCTTGAAGTTGGCGTCGATAAAGACGTCGTTGAGCGGCACCACNTTGCCGAGCCGCTGCCCGGCCTGGATGAAGTCGCCGGTGTTGACCATGCGATTGGAGAATGTCCCATCGACCGGCGCGCGCACCGAGGTGAAGTCGAGGTCGCGCTGGGCCTTGGCGAGCGATGTCTGCAGTTCGGCCAACTGCGCGCGGGCCTCGGCCTGCTGCGCCCTGGTGACTTCGACGTTGTCACGCGCCGCGTCATAGGCCGCCTGCGCCGACTTCACCGCCGCCACACCCTGATCGCGCCCGGCTTCGGACACCTCAAAAGTCGCGCGCGAGGCAAAACCCCTGGTGCTCAGCGCCTGCTGACGGTCGAAGTCGAGGCCGGCCCGCTTCAAGGCGGCATCCGCGGAAGCAAGCTGCGCCTTGGCCTGCTCGACCGAGCTTTCCAGTGCGGTCACCTGACGGCCGATGCGGTCGACTGTGGCCTGCTGCGTAGCGATTTTGGTGCGGGCGGCGTCCACCGCGATGCGATAATCACCGTCGTCGATGCTGAAGATCACGTCGCCGGTGTGGACCACGACATTGTCGCCGGGAAGGATTGCCGCGATGTGACCGGACACCCGGGCGCCGAGCGTGGTGCTGTTGGCGCGCACGTAGGCGTCGTCGGTAGAGACGTGAAAGCGTCCAACCAGTACATAATGTACGCCATAGGACGCGGCGGCGAGCGCCAGCAGGGCGCCGATGCCCATCAAAACCAGTTTGCGCTTGCCGGAATTCGGCGCCGCGGATTGGGCAGCAGCAGCGGGCGGGCCCGCGGGTTTGTCGATTGCCGGTCTTTCCGGCGTCTCTGCGGGACGACGGGCGACGGTCTCTTCGGAGGGATGAGATCGACGCGAGTCCGCGGGAGCTTCGGAAGCGTCGTGCGCAAAGGCGCTTTCGGCCTCCGGCTCGGGACGAAGGATGCGTGCTGCCTGGTCTCTCGCTGCGGCCATCAAGGGCCTCCCCATTACAAATGTCGCGATGCAAGCGCGGTCAAAGAACGGCCTCGCGGCGTCGCCAAATCTCAATTAGCATTGACCGAACGGTTCGGTCAAGGTACAATCATACGATCGGATGATAGATGCAAGTCATTTTCAGGGTATTCCCAATGCCCGAATCTTTCGAGAGAAGCTGAACCAATGGTTGCAGTCGATCCCACTACGCTCCACCTGGTCGGCGACGAGGACAGCTCCAAGCGGCGTCAGATCCTTGATGGCGCCCGCAAGGTTTTCATGGACCTGGGGTTTGACGGCGCCAGCATGGGCGAAATCGCGCGGTCAGCCGGCGTCTCCAAGGGGACGCTGTATGTCTATTTCGCCGACAAGAACCGGTTGTTCGAAGCCATCGTCGAGGAAGAAGCTTTCGAGCAGGGCAAGGTGGCGTTCAATTTCGACCCCGAGCGCGACGTCGCCACCACGCTTCGGCAGTTCGGCCAAGCCTATATCGAGTTGCTGTGCCGGCCGGGCGGCGGATCGGCGATCCGTACCGTGATGGCCATTGCCGAACGAATGCCGGAGGTCGGCCGCCGCTTTTATGAACGAGTGCTTGAGAGCAGAATCAACCGGCTCGCCGATTATCTCGAAGCGCATGTGAAGGCGAAGGAGCTCGCGATCGACAACTGCAAGCTCGCAGCGGAGCAGTTCATGCTGACGTGTCAGGCGTCGCTGTTCCCGCCGTTTATTTTTCAGGCCGCCCCGCCGCCGTCGGCGGAGCGGATCGCGCAGGTGGTTGAAAGCGCGACGCGGATGTTTCTCGCGGCGTATCAGGCGAGGCCGGACTGAGCGCAACCGCCGGCGCCCTCAACAGTGTCGTGATTTGACATTTCGCCTTCGTTTGTCAAATTCGTCAAATGAGGGCCCGTACCCGCATTCTCGAGGCCGCGATGCACGTGTTCCGCCGCCATGGTTTTCGGCGGTCGTCGATCGAGCAGGCGGCCGAGGCCGCGGGCCTGACGCGACAGGCGCTCTACCACCATTTCAAATCCAAGGAAGCGCTGTTCCGCGCGGTCATCGAACAGCTGCATGAGAACGCCCTCGCCGCGGAAATCGCGGCGGCAAACGCCGAGGAGAAAGCTGGAGGCAGCCTCGCCGATATTCTGGTCGCCGAGGTTACCGGGCGGCTCCGGCAGATCATCGCTTCGTTCGACGGCTCGCCCCACATTGAGGAGCTGTTCTCCGAGCATCTCGTTCAAGCCCGCGACCTCTATCAGAAATATGCCGCCTTCTATGGCAAGCAGCTGGTCGCGACCATCGAACAGGTCTGCCGCAAGCAGCGGCTGGACCTTGCACAGGGTATGAGCTCCCGCGACTTGGCGCGATGCATCGAGATGGCGATCAGCGGCGCGAAATCCGTGCACCCGGCGATGCAGCCGGCCGACGCCTTCCTCAAGGATCTTGAAATCATGGTGCGAACGCTGGTCGCCGGCGCCGTCAGTCCGTCGCAAAAGCCGCGTCCCGTGAAGCCAGCCATCGCCAAGAAATCCATCCGCGCAACCCTGGAGATCGCAAATGAGCACGATGACGATCAACGGCCGCATCGAGCCCCTCCCCGATGATCCCGATGCCCTTCTCATCGATGTCATCAGGGGCCCTCTCAACCTGACAGGCACCAAGCTCGTATGTGGAGCCGGCGTATGCGGGGCCTGCACCGTGCTGGTGGACGGCGCGCCGGTGGTGAGCTGCTTGATGCCCGCGCGCNCCGCTGCGGATAAATCGGTCACCACGGTCGAAGGCATCGGCGCCGGCAAACTGCACCCGGTCCAGAAGGCTTTCATGGCGCACGANGCNCTGCAGTGCGGATTCTGCACACCGGGCTTTATCGTGGAGGCGGCGGCGTTTCACGATCTCTGGCGGNCAGCCAAGGCCACGACGACACCGTCGCGGGAGGAAATCGGCGCGGCGCTTTCCGGTCATCTGTGCCGCTGCGGCGCCTATGACGGAATCTTCCGCGCCGTGGCCGAGGCCTGCGCGGGCCGCTTTGACGGCGACGATATCGTCTCGCCGCGCGTCGAGGCGCGCGAGAAGGTGACGGGGGCTGCGAAATATACCGTCGATATCCGTCATGACGGACAGCTGGAAGGCGTTATCCTGCGCTCGCACGTCGCACACGCGCGGATCGTCGAACTGGATCTCGCTCCGGCACTGGCGATGTCAGGCGTGATCGCGGCGATCTCGCTGCTCGGCGACGACCGCATGGTCCGCTATGTCGGCGAGCCCATCGCAGCTGTTGCCGCGAAGGATCGAAACAGCGCGATGGAGGCCATCGCCGCCATCAGGGTCACGAGCGAACGGCTGCCGTCGGTGATCGGGCTCGACGCGGCGCGCAAGCCTGACGCCGCCATCGTATTCGAAAAATCCAACCGCAAGAAGGCCGGCAACGTCTCCGAGGGCGCGGCTGCGCCGGCGTCCTGGAGCGGAAATGTCCGTGGGCCCTCGGCGGCGTTCTCCCACAGCGCGAAGCAGGCACGCAGTTGGCTCGCTGACGCGCGCGAGGCGCGAAATCCGCTGCTGGTCGAGGAGACCTTCCGCACCGGCACCCAGCAGCACGCCTGTCTCGAGCCGCATGCCACCGTCGCGCGTTTCGACGGCGATCGCTTGACCGTGCACGTCTCGACGCAATGGGTGTTCCACGTGATGGAGCTGCTCGCCAAGCGCTACAAGCTCGAACATGACAAGATTCGCGTGATCGCCGATCATGTCGGCGGCGGCTTCGGCTCCAAAGGCGCGCTTGGCGTCGAGACCACAGCGGCGATCGATCTCGCGCGCGCCGCGAATGCGCCGGTCAGGATCGCTTTCGACAGGCACGAAGAACTTTCCGTTACCGGCTATCGGCCGGCGACCGAACTCAAGATCGCGCTGCTGCCGTCCGAGCAAGGCGACCTCCAGGCGCTGTCGCTCACGGCCCACGCCGACACCGGCGCCGCGGTGAACTCGACCATCGCCGCACTCGCCCGTCTGATCTATCCCGCGGAGGCCAAGGCGCTCGCCGATTTCGACGTCATCAGCAACTTGCCGCCCGGCGCGCCCTTCCGTGGTCCCGGCGGGCCGCCGCTGGCGTTCGCGCTGGAACAGGCGGTCGACGAAGCCGCACTGCGGATGAACGTCGATCCGATCGCACTTCGCAAACGCTGGGATCCCAATCCCAATCGCCAGCGTCTTTACGATTGGGCATCCGGGCTCGAGCTCTGGCGCGACAGGAACACGCCGGCATCGCAGACCGGGCGCTATCGCCGCGGCGTCGGCGTCGCGACCGGGTACTGGCTTTATCTCTGGCAGCCCGGCTCGAAGGTCGAACTGGCGGTCGAGGGCGGGCGCATCGTCGCGAGCACGGCGACCCAGGACATCGGCCAGGGCAGCCGCACCGTGATCGCCAATACGGTGGCAAGGGAATTTGGACTTGAACCGCACGACGTCGTGGTCCGGATCGGCGATTCCAATTTGCCGGTGGGACCAGGCGCGGGCGGCAGCCGGACCACGGCTTCGGTTATTCCGCCGACGCTGCTCGCGGTGCAACAGCTCAAGGCCGCCATCGAACGAAATGCGAGGCGGCCACCGATCACGGGCTCCAACGCGCCGTGGCGGGAATTGCTCGCCGCTTCCCCCGATCTCAGCACATCCGCAGTGAGGCCGGAGGATAGCAAGCCGATGCTTCCGGGAATCCGCTCGCCGCTCAAGGACGCCGGCTTCATGGGGATGATCTTCGGCTGGATGATGCGCTGGTTCTCCAATATGGCGATTGGCGCGGGTGTCCCAAGCTCGGTGCAGGTGATCGAGGTCGAGGTCGATACCTGGCTCGGGCATGTGCGCGTGTTGAACGTTCACAGCGGCATCGCCGTCGGCAAGATCGCAGCGCCCGCGCTCGCNCGCAGTCAGGCCACGGGCTCGGTGATCCAGGGCATCGGCTATGCGCTCTATGAAACCCGCGAGACCGATCCGCGGACGGGCGACGTTCTCACCGGCGGGATGGAGGATTACCGAATCCCCGGCATCGCCGACACGCCTGATATCGACGTGCACTTCGACGAAGCGGGTTTTGATCATGTGCTTGGCGGCAGCGTCGGTATCGGCGAGGTCGCGACGGTCGCAACGTCGCCGGCCATCGCCAACGCCATTCGCAACGCGATCGGCATCCGATTGACCGAGATTCCGATCCGGCCCGACCGTCTGATCGCGGCACTGAAAGGGAGGGCGGCAGCATGACATCCGCATCGATGCAATCCACTGCATCCAGCGCATCAGCCGAATTCCGCGCCGCCGGTACCGACCTTTCCGAACGGCGGCGCAGTGGCGTTTCGCACGGATCATTAATCGATATCACAGCCGCGCCCGACACCATCGGGATGGACTGGAGCGCGGACGGTGCGTTGCGCATCGGCGCCTTCACCACGATCGCCGCGATCGCCGCCGATGCCCGCATCGCGCAAGCCTATCCGGGCCTGGCGGCTGCAGCGCTTGGTCTCGCAACCCCGCAAATCCGTCATCTCGCCACGCTCGGCGGCAACCTCGCGCAACGTTCGCGCTGCTGGTACTACCGCAATCCGGATATCGCCTGTCTCAAGAAAGGCGGATCGGATTGTCCGGCCCGATCCGGCAATCATCTCTATCATGTTGCCTTCGATCTCGGCCCATGCGTGGCGCCGCATCCCTCGACCATGGCGGCGGCGCTGCTGGCCTATGAGGCGACCATCATCACCGACCGAAGGAGCGGGCTGACGATCGCCGAATTATTAGGTGACGGCTCCAACGGCGCCGCCGATCACGCGCTCGCATCCGGCGAGATGATCAGAAGTGTCCAGCTTCCAGCGCCGCTCCCGGATGAGCGCGCGCTTTACAAGCGCGCCATCAGCCGCAGCCATGCGGAGTGGCCGCTGGTCGAGGTTTGTGCCCGCGCCGTCGTCTCGGCCGGCGCGTTCCAGTTCATCCGCATCACCGCCGGCGGTATCGCACCGATCCCGCTCCGCCTCTCGGCGTCCGAAGCCGTCGTGCAAGGCAAGCCGGCAAATCCTGCAACCATTGCCAAGGCCGCGGAGCAAGCGACCGTCGGCGCCAGGCCGTTGCCGATGACGGGGTACAAACTGGATTTGCTTGTTGGAGTCGTTCATGACCTTTTGGAGCGGCTCGCGAGTAGAGAAGGCTTTGAGACTTCTAAATAAGTCAAATTAGGAGTATCGGAATGATAACAGCTTCCACGCCCGCANCGCGCCTGCGCCTAGCGTCCGCCATCACAGCCCTAAATGTTTTGGTTGCAAGCGGGTTTTCGATTGCTGGACTTTTCAAGCCTGAATACGTTCTGCCGCCCGGGTCTGTTCAAACACAGGCATCGTTCATCTTCGCTATGTATGCCGCCGCTCGAACGCTCCCGCTCGCCTTGATGGCGTTGGCAGCAATCTATCAACGCTCGCCGTCAAGCTTAAAGGTTTTGGGTCTTCTCGCCGGCCTCATACAATTTGCTGATGCGGCTATAGGCCTTTATCAACATGACATCGGAAAAACCATCGGACCGCTCGTGCTTGGCGCTTTGCAAATGTACGCGACCTCGATTCTGCAGAAAGATCAGGCTCACTGAATTGGCGGAATATGTTTCGCTATTCCGCTCTACGCGCTGACCCGGAGTTTGGTGAAGACAGTGTGGCTCAACGCGGGTGATAGCGTTGTGATGGAGTTTTGTCGGGGCCGGGGATCTCAACGGTTGATCGAACTGCGGCTCCAGCTTCGCGCAACATAGACATCGGTAGTTATGGATCCCGGATCGCGTTCCCGGAGTTCACTTGTCCGGTACGACGCGGGTGTTACCCAAGTTCTCGATTCAATTTTCAGGTGTTGAACCGTCATTGCGAGCGAAGCGAAGCAATCCATCTCGCCGCGCAAGGAAGCATGGATTGCTTCGTCGCAAGTGCTCCTCGCAATGACGGCGGTCTAATTTCAAACAGCAAAGACAATTCAGGTGTTGAACCGTCATTGCGAGCGAA
>JGI12053J15887_10001883_pt1 | contig 10005 bp, 10 predicted proteins | sample MedBloCAOM1_O3_FD_15887 | JGI IMG/M metagenome (IMG submission 15887) | reverse complement strand
CGGTGGCGCCGCTCGCCAACTTCATCGCCTCGGGCCTCTTGCGGCTCGGACCCAAGCTGGGGCCGATCCTGTGGCAGCTTCCGCCCAGCTTCCGCTTCGATCGCGCCAAGCTCGACGCCTTCTTCTCCTTGCTGCCGCGCGATACCGGGACGGCGGCAGCCTGCGGACGCCGCCATGACCATCGCCTGAGGGCGCGGGCCTGGCTGCGGCCGGACGCGCGGCGGCCGCTGCGCCACGCCCTCGAGATCCGTCACGAAAGCTTTCGCGATCCGGCCTTCATCGAGCTCCTGCGCAAGCACGATATCGCGCTGGTCTGCGCCGACACGGTCGAATGGCCGCTCCTGATGGATCTCACCGCGGACTTCGTCTATTGCCGCCTGCACGGCTCGCGCGAGCTCTATCGCAGCGGCTACAGCCCGGCCGAGATCGCGCGTTGGGCCGGCCGCATCCGGGCCTGGCGCGACGGCAGGCCGATGCGCGACGGCACGTTCATCGGTCCCGCGGCCAAGCCCACGCCGCGCGACGTGTTCGTCTATTTCGACAACACCGACAAGCTCAAGGCACCGCATGACGCCCGGGCGCTGATGCGCCGTGTTGCAGAGGAGTGAAGCCATGCCGGCCGCCGCGAGCCAGCTCAAGCGCGTCGCCCGGGAGGCGGCATCCTGCACGCTCTGCCCGCTTTACCGTCACGCGACGCAGACCGTGTTCGGCGAAGGGCCGGCGGGGGCTTCGATCATGATGGTGGGCGAGCAGCCGGGCGATCAGGAGGACCTGGCTGGCCATCCCTTCGTCGGTCCTGCCGGAAAAGTGCTCGACCGGGCGCTGGCCGAGGCTGGGCTCGACCGCAAGAAGGCCTATCTCACCAACGCGGTGAAGCACTTCAAGAACGAGCCGCGCGGCAAGAAGCGCCTGCACAAGCGGCCCAACCGCTACGAGGTCGAGGTCTGCCGNGTGTGGCTGCAGAAGGAGCTCGAGCTGGTCCGGCCGCAGCTGGTCCTGGCGCTGGGCGTCACCGCCGCCGTGGCCCTGGCCGGCCGCCCCGTGGTGTTGTCGCGCGAGCGCGGCAAGGTGCTCGACTTCCCGGACGGCCTGCGCGGCATGGTCACAGCCCATCCGTCGTCGATCCTGCGGATGCCCGACCCGGCGGCCCGTCATGCGGCTTTTGCCGCCCTGGTGAAAGACCTCAAGGCTGCTGTGAAACAGGCGGCTGCCTAACGAGGGCGTTGCAATGCAACGAAGACCGACCAAACTATGGGGCTGGCATCGACCAGGAGCGTAGGAGACGGCCGATGAGCGATATCGACGTCAAACCCGATACGATCGCCAAGCCGAAGATCGAACAGCCGCGGCTCTACAAGGTGATCCTGATCAACGACGACTACACGCCTCGTGAATTCGTCATCGCCGTGCTGATGGCGGTGTTCCACATGAGCGAGGACCAAGCCTATCGCGTGATGATGACGGCGCACCAGCGCGGTGCCTGCGTGGTCGCCGCCTTCACGCGCGACATTGCCGAGAGCAAGGCGACGGAGGGCACCAACGCCGGCCGACAGGCAGGACACCCGCTGGAATTCACGACAGAACCGGAGGAGTAGGGCGCGTCAGCCCGTCGCGAGGCCCGCCGCCTCGACGCCGGCGATGCAGACCGCCTCGTCCTCCTCGCCGGTGCCGCCGCTCGCGCCCGCCGCGCCCAGCACGTTGCCTTGGGCGTCCTTGATCACGACGGCGCCGGTCTGCGGCAGGAACTTGCCCTGGGCGGTGGCGGAAAGCGCGCCGAAGAATTGCGGGTTCTCCTTGGCGCGCTGCAGCAGCGTCCGGCTCGCCACGCCCATGCCGACCGAGGCCCAGGCCTTGCCGATGGCGACGTCGCAGCGAAACATGCTGGCGCCGTCCTCGCGCTGCAGCGACTTCACGTGGCCCGACTGGTCGAGCACGGCGACGGCGAGCGGCTTGATCTTCATCTCGCGCGCCTTGGCGAGCGCGGTTTCGACGATCTTGTTGGCTTGAGCGAGGGTCAGGTTCGACATACTTGCGCCTTTCAGTGGGTGGCGAGCAAACGACAAGCGTGCCCACCCGTGCCAGCGACGGCAACCCTTGCCCGATCTTTTTGCCCGGTATCGAAGCTGCTACGGTCGACGCATCAGCGGTAGAAGAATGGATGCCCGGAACAATCCTATCCCGTTCGCCACGGCAGATGTTTGAAAGAGCACGACGAACGGGGTCGAGAAGCGCTCGTTGGCCGCCGTGGCTTTTTGTTCTGCTGATATCTGTTGTTTCCGACTTCACCGTGCCTGCAATGGCGCAGGGTCAGCAGGCACTCCCAGCGAATTCGCCGGCAGCCCAGCACGCCGCCGAGCTGCTGAGCCAGGCGATCACCCTCTATCGTGCAGGCAAGGTGGCCGATGCCGACACCGCCTACAAAATCGCATTGAAGGCGGCGGAGGAGCTGGACGATCCGCGCGACAGCGCGGCGATCGTGAAGGTGCTGGGCTGGCAGGCAGGCTTTTATCGCCAGCAGCTGCGACTTGCCGAAGCATGGAGCGCGGCCGAACGCGCGCTGGCCCTCCACGAGCCCGCCTTCGGGCCGGATGACGTCCACACAGCCTACTTGCACACATTACTTGGGATGATCGCCTCGCAGCAACGGGAGTACTCGAAAGCGGAGCCCCACCTTCGCGCCGTCCTTGATGCCTACAGCCGAAATGGAGGAAGCAAGCAACGCGATGGCAACGCAGCCAATGCCGCACAGGAACTTGGAACTGTGTTCCGGGCACAAAAGCGGTTCGCCGAAGCGGTGACGGTTTTTCGCGTCGCTGCCGCCCTCAGAGGCCAAGCTGTTCCGCGAGATCCCGTCGCCATTGCGCGCAACATGTACCTGCTGGCAGCGGTCTACGAGGAGATGGGCCAGGCTGCCGAGGCCGACGCCGCATACAAGGAGGCGGTGGCTGCAGCGGAAAATCTCCGGGGCCCCGCCGTCTCGGTGCTTGTTCAGATGCTGATTGGGCAAGCAAACTTTTATCGTAACCAGCGTCGGTACGATGATGCCTGGAGCGCTGCACAGCGGGCGCTAACGGTCCGCGAAGCGGTTCCCGGAGACGATGCTCAAATCGACGCTATCCACGCTCAGCTTGGAGCGATCGCGCTGTTTCGAGGTGAAATGGCGACGGCGGAGATACAGTATCGTCTGGCGTTGGAAGGCTACGACCGTGCGCCGATCGAGGCGAATCGCGCGATGGCGGCCGCCGCTGCCTACGAACTTGCACGATTCCCCATGGGCAAATCGAAGTATGCCGAGGCCGAAGCGCTGCTCCAGCGTTCGATTGCTCTCAGGGAGAAGACAGTCCCTTTAGACGAGTTCGCGCTTGCCCAGGCGCTTCAGCGCTTGGGCACTGTCTATCAGATGCAATACCGCTTCGCCCTCGCCGAGCCGCTGTTCCGTCGCGGGCTTGAAATCGTTCGCCGCGTGAAAGGCCCGGAGCAGCCGGAGGTCGCCACCTCGTTTTTCCTGATGGGCAGTCTGCTCTTCGCGGCAGGTCGATACAGCGACGCCGAGGGGCCGTTCCTGTCGGCCCTGACAATCCGATCGAAGTACGACGACCTTGTGGCCATCTCCGAAGTCGAGGTGCACTTGGCAGTTGTATATCGCTATCTCGGCCATATGGACGAAGCGGAGCGGCTGGCACGGCGGGCGCTGGCCAGCCGTGAGGCGAAGCTCAAGCCAGGCGACATCTCGATTGCCGATGCATTGTTCAATCTTGCCGCAACCTATCGCTGGCAAAGCAGGTATTCCGAGGCTGAGCCCCTACTGCGTCGCGCGCTCGCGATTCGCGAGGCCGCGCTGGGATCAGACAATCCGCTTGTCCTGGCCGACCTCAACAGTCTGGCAATGTGCCTGGATGGGATGGGACGGTCGGCCGAAGCCGAGCCGATCCTGCGGCGCGCGTTGGCGGGCCGCGAGAAGGTACTGGGGCACGACAATCCGGACGTTGCCGACTCGCTGGTCAATCTGATCAGTTTACTGCGCGGTCAGGGACGCTTTGCCGAAGCAGCTCAAATCGCGGAGCTTCCGCTCGAGATCTATCGCAAGGCGCTGGGGCCGGCCCATCCTACCGTCGTCCGCGGCCTGCGCACGCTGGCCATAATCTATCAAGACCGCGCCGAATTCGCGAAAGCGGAGGAACTCTTGCGCGAAGCGCTGAAGATCCGTCAGGCCACCTACGGAGCGGATCATGCGGACGTCGCCGGCAGCTATGTCGACCTCGCCCGGCTGTCGCTTGCGCGCCGTCAATTCGAGGAAGCTGCAGGGTATTCGTCTAAGGCGCTGGCGATCAACGAGAAGTGGTTTGGTCCCCACGACGTCCGCATCGTGCCGGCGCTGCGTGATCTAGCTAGCCTTCGCATCCTCTTGGACCAGCTGCCCGTAGCCGAAGAATTGCTCAATCGGGCGCTTGCCATCTGTGACCGGGTCCAGGGCGCGGAATCGATTTCCGTGGCGATGCTGTCGATGGATCTCGCCGCGGTTCGCCGCCTTCAGGGCAAACTTGGTGATGCCGAAAAGTACTATGAACGTCCACTTGCCATTTATCGCAAGCTGTTGGGTTCCCGACATCCATGGGTGGCTTACGCTCTCGACATGCGCGCCGCCCTCGACGTTACGTTGGGCCAGCCGTTGGAGGCGGAAAAACGCTACGATGAAGCGATTGAGATCGTGGTGGCAGCCTATGGCGAGAATAGTCCGGCCTTGAACGGCCTCCTCAACAACAAGGCAACGCTGCTGCTGCAACTGGGACGCGTCGGGGAGGCGGAGCGTTACTTCAAGCGGGCCATCGAGCTTCTTCGTGCGGGCGCGGGGAAGGAAACCTGGGCGCTGGCCGTCGTGCTTTTCAATCTTGGCCAGCTGTATGAAAACATGGGGCGAACCGAAGAGGCCGAGCGTCTGGGGAAGGAGGCCGTTGTGATCGCCAACAAGATCTTCGGTCCCGATCATGCTCCACCCTTTTATCCAGCGGCGACGCTGCCGCCGCCAGCCCAGGAAATCTGACTTCGAAGGAAAATGACGATGGTTGAAGTGTGGTGCCGTCCTCGCGCGGCAGCGACTTAACGTGACCCGACTCGTCGAGCACGGCGACCGCGAGCGGCTTGATCTTCATCTCACGCGTCAAAGTAGGTTGACGCGCGAAGTTTCTGTATATAGTTACATGGAAATATAGCCTAATGGAAATAAATGACCTTCGCCTCATCGCAACAACTGGATCTCGTCTTCGCCGCTCTCGCCGATTCAACGCGGCGGGCGATCCTGGCGCGCCTCGCCGCCGGCGAGGCCACGGTGAACGAGCTCGTATCGCCGTCCGATCTCAGCCAACCCACCATCTCCAAGCATCTGAAGGTGCTCGAGCGTGCCGGCCTCGTCTCGCGTGGCCGCGATGCGCAGTTCCGTCCGGTGCGCCTCGAGGCGGCGCCGCTCGCCGGAGCCGCCCAGTGGCTCGGCGACTACCACCGCTTCTGGGCCGAGAGCCTCGACCAGCTCGACACATACGTGAAGGAACTCAAGCGCAAGGAGGCACGTCATGCCGGCAAACGCCGCCGCAAGTGAATCGATCGCCGATCGCGAGGTCGTCATCACCCGCACATATGACGCCCCGGCACGCCTGCTGTTCGAGGCGTGGAGCAAGCCGGAGCATCTCGTGAAGTGGTTCGGCCCGGTTGGCTGGCCGCTGACGCTGTGCGAGGTCGACTTCCGGGTGGGTGGGCGTTTTCGCTTCGCCATGACCGGACCGAGCGGGCAGCAAAACACGCCGTTCGGCGGCGAGTATCTCGAAATCGTGCCCAACCGGAAGATCGTCTTCGACAACGCCTTCGAAGCGCCCGGCGCGGAGAAGATGATCATGACCGTCACCTTCGACGAGAAGGGCGGCAAGACCTTGCTGACCTTCCACACGCTGTTCGCCTCGGTGGCGATGAAGAAGGCGCATGTCGATGCCGGCTTCGTCCAGGGCACCGGCTCCGGCCTCGACCAGCTCGCGGATGTCGTGGCCGCGATGACGGTCGGAAAGGCGTGACGGGCTTCTTTCTTGATAGCCAAATATCTTTTCAATAAAGATAAATGATTCAGGAAAGGTGTTTCGTCGATGTTGATCATCGTGGCAGTCGCCGCCGCGCTTGCTCTGGTGAGCCTGGGCGGCGGTTTCTACGAAGTCGCGGTCGTCGATCCGGCCTGGCCCAAGCGGCCGGACCTGGTCCAGCCGTCGCGCGGCGGCATCTCGCGGCGACGATTCTGGATCGCCGCCCACGTCGCCTTCGAGGTCATGTTGATCGCCTCGCTGGTCTGGGCCTGGTCCCAGCCTGCCGTGCGTATGCCGTTGTTGGTGGCGCTGGCGAGCCATGCCGTCATGCGCATCTGGTCCGGTTTCGATTTCATCCCCAAGGTGCTGGCCTTCGAACGCGCCGAGCCGGGGACGGTGAGCGAGGCGGTGGCGTTGGCCTGGACACGGCGTAGCCGCCTGCGCCTGCCGATCGAACTGGTGACCTGCGCGGCCATGCTCTGTGCGCTGGTGGCGACCGCCCGGCTAGGCTAAGGAGGTCAAGCCGTTCAGATCATTGACGGATTTCCGTCGAATTCCCCTCAAGCCAAGGGTTGACGGATACCGTTCAGGTCCCTATTTTCCGCCCGCATTCGGAATTCCCCCCGGCCCGGCCGGGGCTTTTTGTTGAGAAGAACCATGAAGATCCGCCATTCGCTCAAGTCCGTGAAGGCCCGCCACAAGGACAGCCGCATCGTGCGCCGCAAGGGCCGCGTCTACGTCATCAACAAGACCAACCCGCGCTTCAAGGCCCGCCAGGGCTGAGCGCCGGTCCGTCTTTCTGATCGAGGCGGCGGAGGCCCTTGGCTTCCGCCGCTTTTTTATTTGGCGTATGAGCGAGGCATGCAGATGCCGCCGCTCGATCCCGCCATTCTCGCCCGCCGGTCCGAGATCGTGGCCGCCTTGCGCGCCATCGTGCCGGGCGAAGGCGTGATCGATGATCTCGACGGCATGCGGCCCTACGAATGCGATGCGCTGTCGGCCTACCGCCAGATGCCGCTCGTGGTCGTGCTGCCGGAGAGCGTGAGCCAGGTCTCGGCGATCCTGCGCTACTGCCAGGACAACCAGGTCAAGGTCGTGCCGCGCGGCGCCGGCACGTCGCTGTCGGGCGGCTCCATGCCCGTGGGCGACGCCATCCTGCTGGGTCTGGGCAAGTTCAACCGCGTGCTGGAGATCGACTACGCCAACCGCTGCGCGCGGGTGCAGCCTGGCGTCACCAATCTCGGCATCTCCAAGGCGGTCGAGCATGAGGGCTTCTACTACGCGCCCGATCCCAGCTCGCAGATCGCCTGCTCGATCGGCGGCAACGTGGCGGAGAATTCCGGTGGCGTGCATTGCCTGAAATACGGCCTCACGACCAACAACCTTTTGGGCATCGAAATGGTATTGATGACCGGCGATGTCGTACGGCTGGGCGGCAAGCATCTCGACTCGGAAGGCTACGACCTTATGGGCCTGATGACCGGCTCCGAAGGGCTTTTGGGCGTCGTCACCGAGGTGACGGTGCGGCTGCTGCGCAAGCCCTCGACGGCGCGCGCCGTGCTGCTGGGCTTCCCGACCGAGGCGGGCGCCGCGGAATGCGTCGCTGCCGTCATCGCCTCGGGCATCATCCCGGGCGGCATGGAGATGATGGACAAGGACGCCGTGAAGTGCGCCGAGGCCTATGTCGGCGCGGGCTATCCCATGGACGCCGAGGCGCTGCTGATCGTCGAGCTCGACGGCCCCTCGATCGAGGTCGACTATCTCGTCGAACGCGTGGCGGAGATCGCCCGCGACCGCGGCGCCACGACGGTGCGGGTGAGCCGCGACGAGCAGGAGAGGGTGCTGTTCTGGGCCGGGCGCAAGGCTGCGTTCCCCGCCGTCGGCCAGATCACGCCCGACTATATGTGCCTCGACGGCTCGGTGCCGCGCGGCAAGCTGGTCGAGGTGCTGGCCGAGATGCGGCAGATGTCGAAGAAGCACCGCCTGCGCGTGGTCAACGTCTTCCATGCCGGCGACGGCAACCTGCATCCTCTGATTCTGTTCGACGCCAACGACCCCGGCGAGCTGCGGCGCGCCGAGGAATTCGGCGCCGACATCCTGCGGCTTTGCGTGCGCGTGGGCGGCGTGCTGACCGGGGAGCACGGCGTCGGCATCGAGAAGCGTGACCTGATGGGCATGCAGTTCACCGAGATCGACCTCGACCAGCAGATGCGCGTGAAATGCGCTTTCGATCCTGACCACCTGCTCAATCCCGGCAAGGTTTTCCCCCAGCTCCGCCGCTGCGCCGAGCTCGGCCGGGTGGTCGTGCATCACAACAAGCTGCCATTCCCCGACATTCCGCGGTTCTAAAACATGGCGGGCACGATCAAGCCGCGCGACGCCAAGGAGCTGCGGCAGGCGGTGGAGTGGGCGCTGAACGACGGCGTCACGCTCGACGTGCGGGGCCAGGGCAGCAAGCTCGCGCTGGGCAAGCCCATGGGCTGCGACCAGGTGCTCGACCTCTCGGGCATTTCGGGTGTCGTCGATTACGCACCGGAGGAACTGGTCGTCACCCTGCGGGCCGGCACGCCGCTCAGCGAGATCGAGGCCTTGTTGGCGCAACGTAACCAGATGCTGGCCTTCGAGCCGCCCGATCTCGGCCCGCTGCTCGGTCTCGAGGCGGGGCAGGGCACGCTGGTCGGCGCGGTGATGGGCAACTTCGCCGGTTCGCGCCGGGTGTCGGCGGGCGCGGCGCGTGACCATCTGTTGGGCTTCAGCGGCGTCAATGGCCGCGGCGAGGCCTTCAAGTCGGGCGGCAAGGTGATGAAGAACGTCACCGGCTACGATCTCTCCAAGCTCTTGGCCGGCTCATGGGGCACCTTGGCCGTGCTCGACGAGGTCTCGGTGAAAGTCCTGCCCGCGCCCGACCAGACACGCACGCTGTTGCTGGTCGGCCTCACGGACGACGCGGCCGTGAAGGTCATGTGTGCCGCCCTGGGCAGCCCGCACGACATTTCTGGTGCGGCGCATGTCGGCGACCGCACGGCGCTTCGCATCGAAGGTGTTGCGCCTTCGGTCGAGGCACGGCTGAAGGGGCTGCGAGAATTGCTGAGCGCGTCGGGCGCAAAAATGGAAGAGCTCGGGACCCTCGAAAGCCGCGCCTTCTGGCGCGAGGTGCGCGACGTGGTGCCGCTCAAGGCGGCGGACGATGCGGTGGTGTGGAAGATCTCCTGCCCGCCGACAGAGGGTCCGAGCGTCGTCAGCCGCATCAAGGCAAAACGTCCCGCCGCCGAGGCATTTTATGACTGGTCGGGCGGCCTGATCTGGCTCGCCTTGCCGCCGAGCGCCGATGCCGACCACGAAATCGTGCGCGGTGCCCTGGGCCCCACTGGCGGTCACGCGACGCTCATGCGTGCGCCGGAGGTCGTTCGTGCCGCCGTTCCGGTATTCCAGCCGCAGCCTCTGCCGCTTGCCGCGCTCGCCAGCCGCGTGAAGGAAAGCTTCGATCCCAAGCGCCTCTTCAACCCGGGGCGGATGGGTTAAGGTTGCTCATACTAATCAAAATGGTTAGCATACAGTGGAATGATCGATGAAAGTCGGTTTCGCGACCAAGACACGCTGAGGCTTTTCTATGGCGAGAGGGTACGTCGCTATCCACCTTCCTTGGCCCAGCGAACGCAGAACAAACTGAAAATTGTCTATGCCGCAAGCCGTTTGGATGATTTAGCCGTGCCGCCCGGCAATCGGTTGGAGATCTTGAAAGGTGATCGGTGAGGGCAATGGAGCATTCGGGTCAATGACCAATGGCGTATTGTTTCGTCTGGGACGGAACGAGAGCCATATCTATTGAAGTTGGACTATCACTGAAAAGGCAGACTGATGAAGCGCAAGATCAAGCCAGTACATCCGGGACGCATTCTGCGCGAGGAATTCATGGAGCCGGCACGCATTTCGCAGTACCGGC
>JGI12053J15887_10001882_pt1 | contig 10006 bp, 10 predicted proteins | sample MedBloCAOM1_O3_FD_15887 | JGI IMG/M metagenome (IMG submission 15887) | reverse complement strand
ATTGGCGGTAATCATGTTCAGATGAACATAGCCAGCGCCAAGTGAAAGTCCACTGTTTTCGTTTACTCCGTATCCACCTATCCACGTTGCGAAAGAAGGAGAGGGCCGACCCCATCGTTCGCGTCTGTTATGTCGGCGTTAAAAGGTCCGATTTGCTTACCAGTCTATCGGTCATCGGAGAGATATGGCATGGAATTCCGGCGCTTCCGGTCATCCACGGGCGTAGCGCGCCGGAATTGGTTCGGGCCGTCCTACCATGATGCCCGCAAACTTGCTGTAACGGTAGAGATAGTTGCGGAGCGGGACGTCGATAATGACGCGCCGTTCATCTTTGGAGGCATGCATGAACCGTAAGGTTCCGCCGTTATCCCGATAGGCGAGGCCCACATGCTCGGTGAATCCCTCGGGGCCTTTTCCGGTAATGCAAATCACGTCGCCATCCTCAATCCGTGATTCGATTGAGGGTACCATGCTTTTGGGGACATGGTAAATTGCACGTGAGGAAACCGTTTCCTCCATTCTTCGGATTTCGGGGACTAGCGAAGGGTTATTTCGAAGGTAGCGCGACGTTCTCCATGTTTTGCTCATCTCATTCAGATACCGGCCTCGCATTGGAATCCCTCCCAACGAGCGTGTCATATTCTTAACAAGGCCGCGCCGGTCGTTATCATAAATCCAATCTTCGAGGAAGTGTAGCCTGGAGGTATAACTGCCATCGCATTGACCGTTGCGATATCGGTCGAGTTGGATCATCTGGAGAAGATCCTGGGGCGTATATCCGCCGGATTTCAATTCGAGCATTCGGGCAAAACCGAGTGATATTTCGAAGAATGTCCAGCAATCCACACCGGCCAAATTGGCGGATGGAGCTTCGATGCGATTGTCTATTTCGAGCGTGTAGTTGACGTACGGAGTCCCAAGCAGCGCTTTGCCGACAGCCACGGTGCGTTGTCCTAAAGGCAAAGAACGCCAGTTTTCGCGCTCAGCCTGCTGGAGCAGTCGATTAAACACGAAATCTCCGCGAAATACGGTCGAGTAGGGGAGAGCAGGAGCTGCATTTAGTGCGGTTAGTACCCCGAAAAAACAAACGGTGAACCAAACTGCAAGACGACGCATAGGTGCGCGGAACATCCACTCTCTGTACTAGCATTTCCAGAGAAATCACAATGTCGCGGGGGCGAACCATCTACGCAATAACTAGATCCCGGCTCGGAAGCGATGTTCTCAGGACCGTGAAACCGCGTGACTCTCGACGAGGCCTCGACGGCATTTGTGGAAGCTCCTTTGTTGCTGTTGCTTTTCTCGATCTCCATGGCCTTGCGGCCACAAGAAGCACCGCCTAAAGTCGGTTATGACTATCCAGGAAAAGATCGATGCCGATCTGAAGGACGCGATGAGAGCCAAGGCGGCGGAGAAATTATCCGTGTTGCGGATGGTGAAAGCGGCCCTTTTAAACGCAACGATCGAAAAACATGGGGCCGGCGGGCAGCTTTCTGACCCGGACGCAACGGCTGTCATTCGCAAGCAACTTAAACAACGGCTGGACTCAATCGAGGGGTTCGAAAAAGGCGGCCGCCATGAATTGGCTGAAAAAGAGCGGCGCGAGATCGACGTACTGAATGATTATCTGCCGAAGGCGTTGAGCGAATCTGAAATCGACGAATTGGTCAAAACTGCGATTGCAGAGTCGGGCGCAAAGTCCAAAGCCGATTTTGGTGCAGTAATGAAATTGGCGAGTCAAAAAGCTGAAGGTCGGATCGACGGAAAGACGCTGAGCGAGGCCGTTCGGAAAGCGTTGCCGTAGGGAACTTTTGCCGGATCGCGGCTGTAGCGAAATGAATTCTGCGATTATCGTTGCCGCTGGGAGCAGTCAGCGGATGGGTTTCGACAAGTTGATGGCGCCACTGTGTGGATTGCCTGTGGCGGCCCATTCGTTGGATCGTTTCGAGCGATCGAACTCGGTCGACGAAGTAATACTGGTCGTTCGCTCCGAGCGCCAAACCGAGTTCGAACAAATTATTTATGATCAAAAATTTCGGAAAGTCAGCCGGATCGTTGCGGGAGGGAAAGAACGCCATTTTTCTGTTTCGAACGGATTGGACGCTCTTTCTCCGGCGACCCGGCTGGTAGCAGTACACGATGCCGCCCGCCCTCTGGTATCACCGCGAGCAATCGACGCGGCATTCGCGCTGGCAGCGGAAAAAGGCGCAGTCTCACTCGCGGCTCCAGTGGTCGACACCCTGAAACGGGCTGATAAGGCGCATCAGGTCCTCGAGAGCGTGGACCGCATCGATTTATGGGGAATGCAAACGCCCCAAGTGTTCCGGCTCGATTGGCTCCGGGCTGCGTACCAGCAGGTTATCGATTCCGGACGAAGCGTGACGGACGAGGTTTCCGCTTTGCATGACGCCGGGTTTCCAGTTCTTCTTATCCCCAATGACGACTGGAACATAAAGATCACGTTCCCGCGGGATTTGGAGTTAGCGGAGAAGTTGATCAAGCTCGGGGAGCAGGCGATTCGCAGTTCGGGTTCATAGTTTGCAGTTCACAGTTCGCGGTTTAGGTTCCCGATCTTGAACAACAGTGAACTACGCACATTGAGCCGTGAACCTTATGAAACCACCGTTTTGCCGAATGGCATTCGGATTGCGACCCATTCTATGCCACACGTGAAAAGCGTGAGCGTCGGGTTATGGATCGGTATTGGGGGACGCCATGAATCGGAGGAATTCTGCGGAATCTCACATTTTCTCGAGCATCTCTTGTTTAAAGGGACCGAGAAGCGCTCGTCCAAACAGATCACGGAGGCGGTCGAAGGCGTAGGCGGATTCATCAACGCATTTACGACAGAAGATCACACCTGTTTTTATGCCAAGGCGGCGGCTTCGCATTTTGCAAAACTGGCTGACGTCCTCTGCGATATGTACAGGAACTCAGTTTTTGCCGAGACCGAAATTGACCGGGAACGGGAGGTCATCAAGGAAGAAATTTTGATGTACAAGGATCAGCCTAGCCAGTTTTCGGAAGAGCTGTTGACCGAAGCGATGTGGCCTCGCCACGCGTTAGGGAGGCCTATTACAGGGTCGCCTGAGTCGATCTCAAGAATTGGACGAAAAGAGCTGATTGCATTTGTGAATAAGCATTACAACGGCCTCAGCACGATAATTACCGTGGCCGGTCGCTGTTCGCATGAAGAGGTTGTTGAACTGTTTCGCACCGGACTAAAAGGATTGCGTCGGGGGAAAGCGCCTAGCTTCCAGCCATGGAACGGGACCAAACGCAAACAGCGGGTTTTGGTCTCGAAAGGTGAAACGGAACAAACACACCTGGCACTTGGTTATCACGCGATGAACCGCAACGATGAACGCCGACATGCACTCAAGCTGCTGAGTGTCATCCTGGGTGAAAACATGAGTTCCAGACTTTTTCAGCAGTTGCGCGAACGCTATGCGTATTGTTATTCGATTCACACGGGGACAATGACTCTCGAGGATTCTGGTCTCTTGAGCATTCACATGGGGCTGGATCCCGAGAAGCTTCAGAAGGCGTTTTTTGCTATTCGAAAAGAATTGAACAGAATTGTGAACAATCCGCCGAGCCCCAAAGAGTTAATCAGGGCCCAAGAATACACGATCGGTCAGAATGATTTGAGCCTGGAAAGTACAACCAACCAAATCATGTGGATGGGAGAATCGTTGCTTGCTTATGACACGATTCTCGATCCGGACGATGTTCAGACAAGATTCAAGCGGGTGACACGCAATCAGATTAGTGAAGTTGCCAAGCTTTGTTTTGAACCATCCCGGATGGGAATGGCCGTGGTTGGGCCGATTGAAAATATTCCAGTCGAGAGCTGGGCCAGAAAAGCCGGACTCGCGTAGGGGTGAAGACTATTTGTACCGTGCTACGGGCTATTAAATCTGCAATGTGCGCTTTTCTGTTGAGCCTTCGCCCGGCGCAAAGTAGGCCGGTTTGGTTGCGCGTGGTTGACTTCCGCACTAGGCTGGTTGATTTCGAGGGTTCTCATGAACGTTGAAGTTGAAAATTTGCCAAATTGCCTCGCGTCGCTGCGTATCGAACTGCCGCCTGATCGCGTTACGAAAGAATGGAACGAAGTCGTTAAGGGATTTCGCCAGGTTGCCAAGATACCGGGGTTTAGACCCGGCAAAGCGCCTGCCAACGTGATCGAAGCCAAGTTTAGAAAAGAGATCCAGGAAGAGCTAACCAAAAAACTGGTCTCAGAAACAACGCGGGAAGCGATCAAGGAAAAAGGGTTGGAGGTTCTTTCGATTTCGGAGGTCGATGATGTGGAGATCACCCCCGAAAAAAGCATGCGATTTACCGCTACGCTGATTACTTCCCCTGAGTTCGAGTTACCGGAATACAAAGGAATTCCGATTAAAGTTCCTTCTGCTGAGGTTACAGACGAAGAGACGGAGAGCGCGATAAGCAACCTGAGAGAGCGCCACGCGACCTTTTCAGATATTGAAGGTCGCCCACTTGAGATGGGAGATTTTGCCGTTATCGATTATGAGACTACGCTCGATGGTCAACCGGTTTTAGAAGCTGAACCGAAGACTCCACGGATGCTTGGTGGCGGAAAAGATTTTTGGATCAAAGCGGATGAAAGTACGTTCTTAAAAGGGTTCAGCCAGGAGTTGGTCGGCTTGGCGGTCAGCGAAACCCGTGAGTTTGATCTGGCCGTTGCTGAGGATTATCCGGTGACTGAGTTGGCCTCGAAGANACTTCATTTCAAGGTCACGCTCAAAGGGATCAAGCGTATGGAGCTTCCCGAGCTTAACGATGAATTCGCCGGGCAGGTCGCCGAAGGTTTCACTATTGAAAAACTGCGCGAGGCTCTTAAAGAGCAACTCAGCATTGAGAAAACGCAACGAGTCGAAACTCTCAAGCAAAATCAAATCATCGATTATTTGGTTTCGAGGATCGAATGTGAGTTGCCGCAGAGTTACGTAAAAGATGAAACCCGGCGAATAATGTCGGAAATCGTTCAACAAAATCAGAAACGCGGCATCAGCGAAGAAGTGCTTCGCGAGAACGAAAAAGATATCATAAATACGGCTTCCCGAAATGCAAAGGACCGGTTGAAAGCGAATTTTGTGTTGTCCCGCGTTGCGACCAAGGAAGGAATCGATGTCAGTCCTGATGACATGAAGGAAAGAATCCAACAAATGGCCGCTCAGTATCGGGTCACGTTTGAAAAGATGGTTTCTGAATTGAACGAAAAGAATGTGTTCCCGCAAATTCGGGAAGAGGTCCTGATCGGCAAGGTTCTTGATTTCCTAACTTCGAATGCTAACGTCGAAGCCAGCTCGGAAGAGGCTGCAAACAGCTGATTCAGAGGCCAAAAAAAATGTCTAATCAAATATACGCTCCACAAAGTTCTCTTCTCGTTCCCATGGTCATCGAGCAGGACGGGCGAGGTGAACGGAGTTACGACATCTACAGCCGATTGTTGAAAGATCGGATCATTTTTATCGGAACTGGCATTGATGATTACGTCGCGAATTTGGTCGTGGCGCAGATGCTGTTCCTGCAGATGCAGGATCCGAAACGTGACATTAATTTATATATCAACTCGCCGGGTGGATCGGTTACCGCCGGGCTAGCCATTTACGATACGATGCAGTTCGTCACGTGTGACGTGGCGACCTATTGTATCGGCATTGCGGCGAGCATGGGAGCCGTGCTTCTAGCGGCCGGTGCCAAAGGAAAACGGTATGCATTGCCGAACTCCGATGTAATGATTCACCAGGTCTCCGGCGGCGCCCAGGGAACCGCCAGCGACGTGGAGCGGACTGTTGAATGGATGTTTAAACTTAAAAAGCGCTTGGTTGGGATTCTTGCCCGGCATACCGGCAAATCCGATGAACAGGTGAACCTCGATTCAGATCGTGATTATTGGATGACTGCTGATGAGGCAAAAACGTACGGCGTCGTTGATGAGGTGGTGAGTTCTCGTAAAGATGTTTCGCCTGAAGCGTTGCCGGTACTGGCTGAAAACGCGTTACCCTCTTGATTGTTTAAAATAGAAGACGAATTACATATGTATGGCTCGCGCATCTAATCTAACAATGTGCTCATTTTGCGGCAAGAGCCATGCCGAGGTGCGCAAGCTCATTGCCGGTCCGGGAGTCTACATTTGCGACAATTGCATTAATGTTTGCAAAGGAATTCTAGACAAGGAGCTGAATGAAGATGCACGCCGTCAAACGACTGCTCTTCGTGTTCCAAAGCCTGCTGAGATAAGACAGCAACTGGATCAATTTGTTGTTGGCCAGGACTCAGCAAAAAAGGTCTTGTCGGTGGCGGTTCACAACCATTACAAGCGAATACTTCAATCGAACGGCAGCAAAGATATCGCTCTTGACCCTTACGCGGACGTCGAAATCGAGAAGAGCAACATTCTGTTGATTGGTCCGACTGGTTCCGGAAAAACGCTTTTGGCCCGGACGATGGCAAGGATTCTCGATGTGCCGTTTTGCATTGCCGATGCAACAACGTTGACCGAAGCAGGTTACGTTGGAGAAGACGTAGAGAACATCATATTGCGACTGCTCCAAAGCGCCGATTATGATGTAAAACGGGCAGAGATCGGGATCGTCTATATCGATGAGATCGACAAGATCGGTCGCAAGACGGACAATGTCAGCATTACGCGAGACGTTTCCGGAGAAGGAGTGCAACAGGCGCTCCTGAAAATTCTTGAGGGAAGTAGTTGCAATGTTCCGCCCCAAGGTGGGCGCAAACACCCGCATCAGGAGTATATCCAGGTTAATACAGAAAAAATTCTGTTTATTTGTGGAGGAGCATTTGTCGGTCTCGACAAAATTATCAGCCGCCGCTTAGGCAGTAAAGTGCTCGGATTTCATCGTTCAGACGATCGGACCAATCAGTTGTCCGCTCGCGAAAATTTGCGATACACCGAGCCGGAAGATTTGTTGTCATTTGGAATGATTCCCGAATTTATCGGGCGGCTTCCGATTGTTACCGCCTTGGAATCACTGACTGAGGATGAGCTGATATTGATTCTCACGGACACGCGAAATGCCATGGTGAAGCAATACAATAAGCTCCTTTCGATGGAAGGCGTTAACTTGGTTGTGACTAAGGACGCCTTACGCGCGCTTGCGCAGCAGGCTGTTACCAAAGGCACCGGAGCTCGAGCGTTACGATCCATGTTCGAGAAAATCATGCTGGATGTGATGTACGATGTCCCGAGCCGGGAGGATATCGCAGACGTCGTTATCAACCGCGCCGTAGTCGAAGGAAAACGAGCGCCGTTGATTCGGCGAAAACAAGACAAAGACGCAGCTTAGAAGATTTTTCGGCTTCTGGCGTAAGAGTTTTGGAAGTGTGCGACGCCGGGAAACCGATACCGGCAGAGAGGCTCTTCTATTGGATGCTCCAGGCAAAATCGCTGCTCAAGGTGCGTCCAGCTATTCTTTTGGAATAGTCCCCGTTATTCTGGTTTTCGTTCTTTTTCTTGGAGGTTGTGACAGTCGCTCCAGGATGTCCGACGAAGAAATAACTCGGAAATTGATCGGAACCTGGGTTGCCGATGAAATGAAGGCTGGATACCGCATTTACGGTGAAACGGATTTTCATCGGGATGGCGTTCAATCGGGTAACGGCGTTGTTCATACCGTGAATGGCACAACAACATTGCGGTTTTCCGGTGATTGGTCGGTCCGAAACGGACATCTGCTCAGCGAAGGGGAGATGCGGATGAGCAGTTCTGGTGACCCGGAGTCTTACCAAAGCGAAGATATGATCGAGCGCGTCACGGATAATGAACTAATCCTTGTAAACGCGCAGGGTGTGCGCACTATTCGCCATAAGAAAGGCCAGTTTTAGTCGAACTAGACCGCAAATCTCGCGCGCTATGTCGAAATTCTCTTTAGAATTGCTGGATCGTTTGTAATGTTTGTTCAGTCCATGCATGACTTGACACGCGTCGAACCGGCCACGATCGAAGATCTTCCGCTCCTGACCGAGCTGCTAATGGATCTTTTTGCCCAGGAGTCTGATTTTCGCCCCGACTATAATAATCAGATGCGCGGGCTCCGGCTCATCCTCGAACAACCAAATCGCGGCCGCATTTTTGTTCTTCGCAGCGCAGACCGGATTATCGGAATGATCAACCTGCTCTTCACAATCAGTACCGCCGAAGGGGGATTTGTGATTCTTCTTGAAGATCTGATCGTTCATCAAAATTTTCGTGGCCAAGGAATGGGCGCCGAACTTCTCAAGTACGCGATTGACTATGCGCGGCAAAAAGACTTTTTGCGCGTCACGCTGCTCACCGATCGGATCAGTGAAAGTTCTTTAGTATTTTTCGAAAAGTTCGGGTTCCAGCGTTCCGACATGGTGCCGATGCGCCTCTTTCTCGGTTCAGCAGCGGAATTGCGCGTCGGACGGTCGAGGTAGCCTGGACGACCGATATGTCCGGCTTCGAAGACTTGCAGTTCGCCAAAGTTGACCATTCGCGTCTCGAGCGACGCGGCTTTCCGGAAGTGGTCTACGCCGAAGGCAAAACGGACCAGCAGGTTGCGCAAATTCTGCTCTCACTCGTAAAAAGAAATGGGGTAGCCTTGGCAACGCGCGCCTCGATTTCACAGTTCGAAGCCGCGGTCGAATTGATCCCTGATGCCCGGTATGAAGCCGTTGGCCGTTGCGTCGTCGTAGAGCGTGTGCCTTTGCCGCGCCTCAGGAGAAAGGTGGCCGTTGTGAGCGCCGGCACCACCGATCAGCCGGTTGTGGATGAAGCAAGGGTTACTCTCGAGCTTTTTGGCAATCCTACCGAAATTATCCAGGATGTCGGTGTCGCCGGTATTCATCGGACACTCGCCGCGCAGGAACGGATCGAGCCCTGTTCCGTTGTAATCGTCGTTGCAGGAATGGAAGGCGCCTTACCGAGCGTGATCGCAGGTCTGGTCGATAAACCGGTCATCGCCGTTCCGACGAGCGTTGGATATGGCGCAAGTTTCGGCGGTATCGCCGCGCTGCTTGGAATGTTAAACAGTTGCGCTAGCGGCGTGACCGTCGTCAATATCGACAACGGATTCGGCGCCGCTTACACCGCTTCCCTTATAAACCGACTATGCGGATGAATACGTTTAAAGTTAAACCTTAAACGCTAAACGTTAAACNCGCCCCCCGTCCCAAATGCCCACACTCGGATCTACTGGCCTTTATGTAACGCCCATGGGTATCGGACTCGCTGCGATGGGACGCCCAGGCTATATCAATCTCGGACATGGCGATGATTTGAAGCATGATTACAGCCCGGCGGCCATGGAGCGTCGCGCACATGAAGTGCTCGATGCCGCGTGGGCCGGCGGGATCCGATATTTTGACGCGGCTCGCTCATACGGGCGCGGCGAAGAATTTCTCGGAACCTGGCTGACGAACCGAAAGATCGATCCGGTCTCCCTGACCGTCGGCTCGAAGTGGGGCTACACCTACACCGCAGGCTGGCAGGTTCAGGCCGTGGCCCACGAGGTTAAAGAGCATTCGCTCGCGGTTCTACGGAGGCAACGAAAGGAAAGTGCTGCGTTTCTGGGTGACTATCTCGATCTCTACCAGATTCATTCCGCAACATTTGATAGCGGCGTTTTGGAAAACGCTGAAGTTTTGAATGAGCTCGTTCGCATCAAAACGGAGGGTATCCACATCGGTTTATCACTGAGCGGACCGGAGCAAGGTGCAACGTTGCGGCGTGCAATGGAAATCAAGATTGATGGAGTCCGGGTTTTTGAAGCGGTACAGGCGACCTGGAATTTGCTCGAACCCTCGGCCGGTCCTGCCCTTTCCGAGGCGCATGATAGCGGGATGGGAGTCATCATCAAGGAAGCGCTCGCTAACGGGCGTTTGACCGGACGCAACACGAATNTAAGCGGCGATTTTACCCTGCTGCAGCGCGAAGCAGCGGTGCTTAATACGCCGATCGATTGTTTGGTTCTAGCCATTACAAATGCGCAGCCGT
>JGI12053J15887_10001881_pt1 | contig 10007 bp, 12 predicted proteins | sample MedBloCAOM1_O3_FD_15887 | JGI IMG/M metagenome (IMG submission 15887) | reverse complement strand
CTGTTGTGTCCTGACGCGACTTGACGTCTGACGGCCTGGACACGGCCTGATCTTGGTTTCTGCGTCGCCATCCGGTCCACGTCCACAGCACGCTGGATGTCGGCCTGAGCCCAAGACGGGCGGGTCAGAAGTGGTACCTCGTCGCGTCGGCAAGCTTGTCCGCGGAGCGCGGCAGGGAGCCATCTGCAGGGCAGCTGAAGGGCGCACCCGACGTGCGGACGAGCTGACAATCTCCACGGTCGGCGGGGGAGTTCAGCTGCGTCCGTGGATCCCCTCGGCCTTGTTTGATCGTCCGGCTGGGTCCCGAACCTGGACATGCCGAACTGGTCGATGTCGTGCTACTGGTTCTGCGACCGTGGGCCTTCGGCCTGGTGTGGGACGACCGGCGTTGAGGTTGATAGGCTCGGTCAGTAGTTGAGGATCTTGTCTTAGATGCCGAGATGTCCCTGGTGGGCGTTTCGGCTGAACAACGCAGGAGGTTGGCACAATGGCTTCGGGTACTGTCAAGTGGTTTAATGCGGAGAAGGGTTTCGGATTCATTGCGCAGGACGGCGGCGGTCCGGACGTGTTCGTGCACTACTCGGCGATCAACGCAGCCGGTTTCAGAAGTTTAGAAGAGAACCAACAAGTCAATTTCGACATCACCCAGGGCCCCAAGGGTCCACAGGCGGAGAACGTTACGCCTGCCTGATAATGCGTACGGACCGGCGTGGGTCCCCGCCGGAGCGATGTGGACGATCTCCGATCGAGGAGAGCGGCGACCCGCGAAACCAAGGATTCTCGGACAGTAGTTGTGGTTATTCGTCGATAGCACCGATCACCTGTGGCTTTCGCAATCGCAAACGCGAGTCGTCTGCGGTCATCTTCGGTTATTTGGCTGCGTTTTGTGACCATAAAGTGTCCAAACGATCACTCGTCAGGTGACCGGACCGCACTGGACGCCAAGAACCACATAATCCCGCCTCAAGCAAAAAGGCGACATCACTGTGAGTAGTCCTGGTGACCGCGAACGTGATCATCAGTTCGGAAGAGTGCTCGATGCAGCGTCCGGAAGCTACAGTTGCCTCAGATCGGGAATCGGCGCGCACGGTAGGAGACGACTCGTGACGGACAGCTCGTCCGGGGCCGGACGGACACCCCCTCCAGGCATTGATACCACAATTCCGCAACCAGCCAGGTTCTGGGACTACATGCTCGGCGGCAGGGATAACTATCCGATAGATCGTGAGGTCGGCCAGCAGGTCCTGACGACCTTTCCCGACCTGCTCGACGCCGCGCGCGCCGACCGCGGTTTCCTTGTCCGGGTCGTCAGGTATCTGGTCGAAGACGCCGGGATACGCCAGCTACTCGACATCGGTACAGGACTACCTACTGCGAACAATACTCATCAGGTTGCTCAGGCCAACGCGCGAGAGTGCCGCATCGTCTACGTCGACAATGATCCGATGGTGCTGGTCCACGCGCGTGCTCTGCTTACCAGCACTTTCGAGGGAAAAACGGATTATCTTCATGCTGACGTTCGCGACCCCGAGTTGATCCTTGAAGGTGCCGCCAAGACCCTAGACCTCACCCAGCCGGTCGCACTCATGCTATTGGGTATCATGAATTACATCCTTGATAGCACCGAAGCGCACAGTATTGTCAAGCGGCTCGTCGACGCGTTGCCTTCAGGAAGCTACCTCGCGATGTCCCACCCCACCGCGGAAGTCCATGCTGAGGCGATTGAAACGTCCATTGCGCAGTACAACACCAGCGGCGCACCGCCAATCAGAACTCGCAGCCGGGAGGAGCTCGTTCAGTTCTTTGACGGACTAGACTTGCTAGAGCCGGGTGTGGTGTCGTGTTCGCTCTGGCGCCCAGACCCCACCGACATCGGTGTCATTACCGAAGTCACGCAATACGGCGGGCTGGCCCAGAAGCCTTGATCAATCCCCCGGCTACACCACATCGGTATCGGTATCGGTGGCCGCTACGTCGGCAGCCGCATCCTCGTCCTCATCTACAACCTCGGCATCAGAGTGTTCACTACCGACGGCGAGCTACTCCGACAATTACAACTCGACCCGACCCGACCCGCGACTACCAACCCCAACCCCACGTGAACGATGTCCCGAGACACCCGTGCACGGTGTCCCGAAACATCGCAACACTGCAATGCAAAGGGATTTATGACCTTCTGTTCCGTAGTCACAGGAAGCACCCCGCTACTCGCTGCAAGTTGTCCGCGGTCGGGCCTCATCTTCGGGTTCGGGTCTGGGGATGTCCAAGGTCGTCCATAGCCGTTGATGTACCAATTGATGTAGGCCAGGCGCTTCTCATTCGCGGAGGCTGACCGGCTGTATGTACGGCAGGACTACTGAACGTAATCGATGACCACATGGAGTCACATCCGCCGGTAGTGATCACACTGCCCTGGGGCAAGACAACCGCTGACCCGATCTCCGTCCGGCTGCTGATCGCCACCGCTTCCGGCAGGGTGGACACCGGGACCGAGTTCAACTACCGACACTGGCGGCCCGCGTTCACCACGGCGGACTTGATCTACGTCGATGGTGAGAACGGCATGCACGCGCTTCGGCACTTCTACGCCTCGACCTGCCGACGCAGGGCGTCACGATCAAAGAGTTGGCGGACTACCTCGGCCACACCGACCCTGGCTTTACGCTGCGGACCTACACCCACCTACTGCCCTCCAGCCACGAACAAGCACGGCGAGCCGTGAACAGTCTCTTCAAGCCGCGTCGACCCAAGCACCTAGTCGCAAGTCCTGGGACGGCCTGACGACGGCCTGGACGAGTACAAAAACCCTATTTTGGCACGTCAGCGGCATGGTGCAGAAGAAGCCCGATTTCTCATAGCCTGGTGAACCGACCTGCGATGCTGGATGGCCATCTGCTATGGGCGCACTATCGAGCGCATTATCTCGGTATGCGCTGCCGATCGCAGTAGCCAGATCACCACGCGATCATCTGTGCTGACCGGGGCAAGGCGGTAGTCAGGATCCATGACCTGACTGGGCCTGACTTGGTTGGACCCCCGGATGTAGTGGTTGTCGGTAAGTCCGGTCGAAGACAACACGCCACCGAAGGGTGGTGCCGCAGTCGCGTGGGATCATCGACGGGTATTTGACGACTTCGCGATCACCCACCATCGGAAGGAGCCTCATGAAGATCGACAGCATTACTCCGACCTCGGCGCTGCCTGGCACGCCCCTGCTCATCAAAGGCGATCTTGACACTGCGAGCAAACTACTCTTCGGTAACGAGTCGGTCCCATTCAAAGTCAGCGGTACCGGGAGTATCGAGGCGGACGTCCCCAGCGGCTCGGGCACGGTCGAGGTGACCGTAGAAGGGGAGGGCGGAGACAAGAGCAACAGCGTCAGCTTCACCTATCTGCAGGTGTACTAGCGACAGCCCGCTCAGCCTATGCTCGCGTGCGAGCTCTCACGCCATATCGACGATCTCGCGCCGCGGGGTCATACGCCGGGGAGCGCTTGCTCGACCGGCCGGAAGACAAGTGGTGCGCGGCATCGTCGCCGCAGGTTCCGGGCGATGCGCTCACCGCTTGCAACTGCCACCGCGCCAGCCCAGCCCTACTCGATGTCAGGTCGGCGGAGCCTGGCTAGGGCGGCAAGAGTGGCTGGGGTGGCGAAGGGGGAGACCGAAACTGCGGCGTCGTCGTCTAGCTCGGCGGCCAGGACGGCTCGGCATAGGTCGGCTAGGGCGCTGAGGTCGTCGCGTTGGGTGGCGACGAACTCGGCGGCTACCGGGTCGCCGTGCCCAGGGACTACCGTGCGCGGCGTCATCCCGAGGAGCTTGGTCACTGCGGTCGGCCAATCAAGCGGGAAAGCGTCGGTGAAGTCCGGATCAGCACCCTGCTCGACGAGATCTCCGGCGAAAAGCACACCCGTGTCAGGCGACCACACCGCGACGTCATGGTCGGTGTGCCCCCGCCCGGGATGGGTCAGCAGCACCCGCCGACCGCCGAGGTCGAGCTCGACATCCTGAGCGATCAGCCGATCCGGCACCACGGGACGCACCAGCGCCGCGTCGTACGGTTTGTGCTGCGCGCGATACCAGGCCAGTGCCTCGGCGTGCTGCACCGCACCGCCTCTGGCCAGGTCGTCCCGGCAACGCGGATGTGCCCACACCGTGGTCGGCAGGAAGGCCGCGGTGCCCAGGCAGTGGTCGAAATGAGCGTGGGTGAGCACCACGGTGCAGGGCCGCGAGGTGACCTGGCGAACCGCGGCGCGCAGCTCAGCCCCCTGACCAGGATCGCTGCGGGTGTCCACGACCAGAGCATCGGAATCCCCGATCACCAGCCCCACGGAGAGATCCAACTCGGCGTACCGGCGCACCAGCACCCCATCCGCCAATTCAACCCACCGCACCGTCACGAACCCTCCTCACCACTGTCACGGTGCCGCGGCACCCGGTGATCCGCGATATGGCAATGTTGCACGCTGTGCGCCTCTATCTCGGTTCCGATCACGCTGGCTTCGAGCTCAAGACCTTCCTGCTGGAGCACCTCACCAGTCTCGGTCACGAAGTGGTGGACGTCGGTCCTGCCGTCTTCGATGCCGACGATGACTACCCACCGTTCTGCATCGCGACCGCCCGCCGCGTGGTAGCGGACTCGGGCAGCCTCGGCGTGGTGATCGGCGGGTCGGGCAACGGCGAGCAGATCTCCGCGAACAAGGTCGTGGGCTGCCGGGCCGCACTGGTGTGGAGCACCGAGACGGCTGCGCTGGCTCGGGAGCACAATGACGCCCAGGTGATGGGAATCGGCGCTCGGATGCACAGCCCCGCTGAGGCGGCGGAAATCGTCGAGACGTTTCTCGCTACGCCGTTCTCCGGTGGTGAGCGACACTGCCGCCGGATCGCGCAGATCTCGACCTTTGAGACCACTGGGGAAATACCCCCGATCTCCCCAAGCTGAGCTTCCAGCGATGCCGGAAGCTAATGGGGTCTGTTGCATCGGCCACCATCGCAAGCGGGCAGGCTGAGTTGATGCGTCGTCGCCCTGCCCGACTGTCCTCGCCGAGATCGGGCTTCGCCGGGTTTTGGTACTCGCCGGAGGTGATCACGTTGGCGGTGCGGCATTGGGCGGTGCGGTGGTACCTGCGCTTCGGGCTGTCCTACTGTGACGTGGAGGAGCTGCTGGAGGAGCGGGGCATCGGGGTCGACCACGTCACGGTCTTCAGGTGGGTGCAGCGCTTCACACCGTTGTTGATCCACGCAGCACGACCGTGTCGACATGCGCCCGGTGATCGCTGGTTCGTCGACGAGACCTACGCCAAGATCGCCGGACGATGGATCTATCTGTACCGGGCCATCGACCAGTTCGGGCAGGTCATCGATGTTCTGGTCTCCGAGAAGCGGGACCTGGCGGCCACCCGTCGATTCTTCACCCGCGCCCTTGATCACGCGCCGTCCCCGATCGAGGTCACCACTGATCGTGCCGCCGCCTACCCGCGGGTGCTCGATGAGCTGGTGCCTGCCGCCTGTCATGTCACCGAGCGATACGGAAACAACTCGATCGAAGCCGATCACGGACGGCTGAAGTCCCGACTGCGACCGATGCGCGGGCTCAAACAACTCCGCTGCGCACGAGTAATCATCGCCGGGCACGCATTCATCCAGAACATCCGCTGCGGCCATTACGAACTTGGGGCGCTTGGGGGCCGAGGAAACAGTAAACCTACGGGTCCTGGCTGCCTTCGACGAGCTGGTCATGGCGATCTAACCAACCTAGATTACCGATCTTTCCTGCCCCGACTTTGCACAACGCAACAGCCCTCCCCGAGACCTGTGCCGCGCAAGTGGCTCTCGCTTGGCTGCTGGCCCAAGGCGACGACATCGTCCCCATCCCCGGCACCAAGCACGTATCCCGGCTCGAGGAGAACGTCGGCGCCGGCGCCGTAGAGCTGACACCCGAGCAGATCGAGCGACTTAACGCGATAATCCCTCCCGCTGGGGATCTCTACGCAGACATGACACCCGTCAACCGGTGATCTTCGCCCCATGAGCTGACCGACCACTTCCCACAGGATCAGTTCACTGCACACTGGGGGCCGTTGGCGAAGCCGAGGCCGGCCAGACCTTTGATCTTCCGGTTGGTCAGATCACCAGGATCAGCTCAGCGCCGTGGAAATCCGAACGAGAGATGGGTGAACAATTCGTTGGCGCGTTCTCCACGGAGGATCANGTATTGATCCTCCCTTGTCATGGTCCATTGGTTGGCGGCGGCACTATGGCCGTGCCATNTTCAGCGGCGATGGCGGCGAATTCGTGGATGACCCTGCTTCGGCGGGTGCTGTCCCAGGNCAGGCAGATCTGATTCGGTGCTATGTCAGTGATGGCGACGTGGGTGATATCAACACGGGAGTAGAACATCGCCACAGACAGGGGTAATACGCATACGCCGTGGCCAGCGGCGACATGTTCAAGCTTTTCCTCGACGGAGTGGAAGAATGGTGCAGGGCGCCGCGTCCGTGTCCGTAGCTCGGTGGCGATGTCGCGCCACTCCGGGACGGCGTTCGGGTCCTGGAGGAGGTGCTCATCGGCGAGGTCGGCGATGCTGATGGTGCCCTTTCCAGCCAACCGGTGGTCGGCCGGTAATGCGGCCACCCGCGCTTCGGTGTGCAGTTGCTGGATCGTCAAGCCCTGTTGGTCAATGGGCAGGCGCACGAAGCTGACGTCGGCCCGGCCATCGTGAATGACGTCGGTCTGGTCTGTCCACGTCGTGCGGATCACCTCGACGGTCAGCTCTGGATGACGGCTGACCAGTGCGCGGATCGGTGCGGTGACGATGAGGCCAGGCATGAAACCCACGACGAAGGTGGCGGGGCCACGGGCGACACGGGTGACGCGACGCTGCAGCGCGGCTGCGTTGGCCAGCAATGGGCGTGCCTCGGCGAGTAGTTGTGCACCGGCCGGGGTCAACTCGGTGGCGCGTTTATCCCGCACGAACAGCAGGGCCTTGAGGTCGTCCTCCAGGACCTTGATCTGGCGGGACAACACCGGCTGCGCGATGTGTAACGCCTCGGCCGCGCGGCCGAAGTGCAGGTGCTCAGCGACCGCAACGAAATAGCGCAGCTTACGCAGGTCAACGTCCACCACGACCTCCAACCCAGCCTGATACCCACAGAGTATTACAAGCGTCGGAATGGGTCTTGGACGCGAGTATTGCCCGGCCAGCACCCTGGACTACATCACCCGCCACGGAGCACTGCTGGAGGCGTCATGATGGATCTGCAGGGAGAACGAGTCGTCGTGCTCGGCGGCACCTCCGGTATCGGCCTGGCGACGGCAGTCGCAGCCGCCGAGCACGGGGCCGAGGTCACCGTAGTGTCCAGCAACAGGGTCAAAGTCGAGCACGCTCTGAGGACCCTGCCGCCCGGCTCCCGGGGGCACGCGGTCGATCTGACCGACACCGCGCAGGTACGCGCGCTGTTCGACAGCGTCGGCGCGATCGACCACCTGGTGTTCACCGCGGGCGAGTTACTGACGTTGATGCCGTTGGACACCCTTGACCTCGACATGGCCAAGGACTTCTTCGCGCTGCGCTACTTCGGCGCGCTGGGCTCGGTCCAAATCGCGGCACCACACATCCGTCCCGGCGGCTCGATCACCCTGACGACCGGAACCGCCAAGGATCGGCCGGGACCCGGCTGGTCGGTCGCGGCCAGCATCTGCGGTGCCATAGACGCGCTGACCAGGGCGTTGGCCGTCGAACTCGCGCCGATCCGGGTCAATGCCGTGTGTCCCGGTGTGGTCCGGTCTCCGCTGTGGGACTCGATGACCGAGGGGGACCGGGAACAGCTCTACAAGGACACCGCCGCAGCGGTCCCACTCGGCCGCGTCGGCGAGGTCACCGACATCGCGCAGGCATACCTGTACTACCTAACCGAGTCATTCGCCACCGGTTCGGTCCTCACCCTCGACGGCGGCACCGTGCTGGCCTGACTGCCCGCTCCGCCGGCACTGACGCGCCTAGCGTGTTGGGTGTTTGGGAAACCTTGACTGCCGAACGGTCGACGCACTCCTCCTCGAGGTTGCGGAGGCTCATGGAACCGCCCGCAACGAAGCCCCTGTCTTCGGAAGGGAAGCAGGGGATCGCGCTGTCCCTCGCCGTGTCCAGCGGGGATCCACGAAGAGAGCGCATCGGGATCACCGAAGCTGCTCGCTCACTCGAGCTGAACGACAAGGCCCATGACCCCATCGCCAAGCTCGAGAATGTCCTCTTCTGCCGCTGGTCGGGCGGCGGCATGCCGGCTATCNGCCGCGAAGCGCGCTTGCTGCGGCNTAACCCGCTGTCTATGCCGATGAGCGGATCACTGATCGCCAGGCGGGTGCCGCTAACGCTGTCCGTGATGTTGGTGCTCAACGGCTTTCTGCTGGGGTCCTTGCGCCTTCTCACTGTCGGGTCGAGGGAGGCGCTCGGATTCCGTTGACCGGGCATATCCGGCTCGGGCCGCTCCGCGTCAGCTCGTGCGGCGCCTGCGCAGGGTGGGGTCTTGGAGTGCTGGCGGCAGGTAGCCGTTGTCTGCGCGGGCGAGGGTCACGCCGGGTGGAACGATGTCGTCGATCTGGTCCAGGACATCGGTGCTGAGGGTGACCTCGACGGCGCCGAGTTGTGATTCGAGCTGGTCCATCGTGCGCGGTCCGATGATCGGTGCGGTCACCGCGGGGTGCGCCAGCACGAACGCCAGTGCCAGGTGGATCAGGGACAGTCCGGCGTTGTCGGCCAGCACGGCCAGCGCCTCAGCAGCTTCCAGCTTGCGCAGGTTGTCCGGATCGGACAGGTCATAGCGGGCCGGCATGCGCTCGGCGCGATGCGAGGTCGGTGCCGGGCGCCCTTTGCGGTAGCGGCCGGTCAGCCACCCGCCGGCCAGCGGACTCCACGGCAGGACACCCATCCCATAGCGCTGGGCCACCGGCAGCAGGTCCGCCTCGATGCCACGGACCAGGATCGAGTACGGCGGCTGCTCGGTGACAAACCGACCCAGCCCCCGATCCCGCGCCGTCCACTGCGCCTCGACGGTCTCGTGGGCGGGGAAGGTTGAGGAACCGAACGCCCGGATCTTGCCCTGACGCTGCAGGTCGGTTAGCGCCGACAGGGTCTCCTCCACCGCGGTGTCCGGGTCCGGCCGGTGCACCTGATACAGGTCGATCCAGTCCGTGTCCAGACGGCGCAGGCTATTCTCCACTTCCTGGACGATCCAGCGCCGCGAGTTGCCTCGCTTGTTCGGGTCGCCGCCAGATTGGCCCATCGCCACGTCCATGGGGAAGTGGAACTTCGTCGCCAGGATCACCTCGTCGCGACGGCCGTTGCCGAGCGCTTTGCCGACGATGACCTCCGACTCGCCCTGCGAGTACACGTCGGCGGTGTCGATGAAATTGATGCCGGCATCCAGCGCACGGTGAATAATTTTGATCGAGGTGTCATGGTCCGGTTCGCCCCACGCACCGAACATCATCGCTCCCAGGCACAGCGGGCTGACCTGCATACCGGTACGTCCAAGGCTGCGGTGCTCCATACCTCGACCGTAATTGCTGGGGTTCCCGCCCGCCGTCCCGGGTGCCATCCCCTCCCAGGGGTCCGCGTAGGTATGTGAAACTCCGAGGACAGTCCAAGAGCTGGGCGGGTTTCTTCCAAGTCTTGCCGCGTCCTGGTGCTGCGAAATGCGCGATGTAGGAGGTGCCCGGGTCCGGGACCGTTCGCCTGTCCTGGGTCGGTCTCCCCGGCGTCCTGCCACACCGCTGGCGGTCGGATGCCGGCACGGCAATGGCTCCAGGAGACACACCGGAACGCACTCTTCTGCCGCTGTGTGCGGTGAACGCTTGCACCGAGTGCGAGTAAGCGGCAAGCACCTCCATCGATGAATGCCCAGGTCTCAAGATCGACGCCCTACTGCATCCCCACATTAGGTGGTACATGGTGGAAAGTGTCCGGCACTGATAAGCGTTCCTGTCCGGTAATACTGCAGCTAGGAGGCACTGCCG
>JGI12053J15887_10001880_pt1 | contig 10009 bp, 11 predicted proteins | sample MedBloCAOM1_O3_FD_15887 | JGI IMG/M metagenome (IMG submission 15887) | reverse complement strand
GGGAAAAATTTCCCGGCGACGACGGTTCAAGCCGCGTCCGCAGTTCACTGGAGTTCGGCGTACGTATCGAAACTGCCAGCGATGGCACGAACTTCGGCGAGCGTTTGGTCTCGCAAAAGTACGCCGTCCTCAAGCATCGTTTCCAGCGCGTTTGAACCGAAGGCGGGGCTTTCGGGCAACGACTCGCCTTCCAACACTTCCACGGTCGCGAAATCCTTGCCATTGTGGACGAGGTTAAAGCGGCCGCCCTTGCTGGCCTTGCTCGGATCCGTTTTTGGATTTTTGTACACGTTCTGCCATTTTCCGTTGCGGTCGATGGCTGAACATTTCAGTGCAAACTTCAAAGTATCGCGATTTACTTGCTGGAGAAGCGCGCCGCCCATTCCATAGCTCCAGATATCCTGCGACCAGCCCCGGCGGGTCAACTGCGCGGTAATGTTTTGGATGGTGTAAAAATTTACGCCATCGCCCTGAATGAATCGCACGCAGGGCACGGTGGTCTTCCAGCCTTTGCGGTTCACTTCGTAACCAAATACTTCGCTGACAATTTTGAATAGCTCTTCGAGAACGGTTACGGCATCGCCGGAATCAGGCCGAATAATCAACGTGCCGTTGCGGTGCAATATTTTTTCTCGCAGCGCGCCGCCCCACAAATTTCGGACCGCGTTGTATATGTCATAGGAATCGCTGACGCAGGCGACCAATCCTTCGGGGCAGTTTTCAAGGATATTCGCGTAGGCGTCGAGTTCGTGCTCTTCGCCCCAGGAGGTGATGGTGGAATGTTCGGAGGCGGGAATGCTATAGCCCGCGCAATCCAAGGGTTTATCGCACATCAGGTCCGCGGAGTAGAACTGGTTTAACAATTGGATGGCCGCCAGGGTGTCAGTGCCAAAGAAATTCAGCAGATGCGCGGCGCCCCCGATGGCAGCGGACTCTTTGGACGAAACGCCACGAAAGCCGAAATCATGCAGTTTGAAAGGAAGGAGCGCGGGGTCGCCGGTGCGCACGAGAGCCTTGCCAATCACTTGTTTAATTGCTCGTGAGAGGGTCGCGACGGTGATGGGATACCAGACCTGCAGCAGCATGGTTTCCGCCCAATTGGTAAGCCAATAAAATTCGGGGTCGGTGTTTTCTATGGTGATCAGGGCGTTCTGACTCTTGACCACCGTGCCTTCTTTGACCGCGCGAATGCGCAAAGGCAGGCGGCCGCCATGCTTGGCGTAGAGAGATTTGAAGCCCTCATAGTTGAAGGATTTGGGATGCCCCTGAAAATGCGCATGGGCGATGCGCCGGGCCTCTTCCACATCCTCCATGGTAAAAACCTTGCCGGCAAAATTGGATTTCACGATGTATTGCAGCATGGCCATCATGGTTTCATCGAACATGCCGCCGCGAGATTCGACGTAGGAATAAATGTGGCGGGTGTCCGGCGGGTATTGCCACCAGTGCGTTAGCTTGTAGGAATCTGTGTTGAGAATCGGATTCAGGCGCAGCGACTGCATCGAAACTCCTCGGCGGAAGGAAATAGAAAGCGCAGGCAAGCCAAGCTAAGCTTTGCTTGGGGGGCGGGCACGCACTGTTCGGACGAAGGGTTGATTGGCACGGATATGAGAATAGCAAAGAAGCTGGTGAAAACGGCTGCGCTGGCAGGGCTGTTGTTGCCTGCGAGCACCAGAGGCGCCGCAATGAATGCACATTGTACCGGCGGCGTGGAATTGAAGCTTAGTGCCCCGCAAGCCAGCCAGGGCAGCCTGATTCTGGCGCAAGTTCGCAGCCAAAAATCGTTGCGTGAAGTTAGCGGAAAGTGGAATGAGCGCAACGTATATTTCTGGGAGGGCGGTTCATCCTCGGCGGCGCGCCGTGGTGGCACGAACAATCATCAGAACGAGGCTCTGCTAGGGGTGGATCTGGAAAAAGCTCCCGGGGACTACGAATTGTCAGTGTCCGCTACAACGGAAAACGGAGAGCACGCCGAATGCACCGCCACATTAGCGGTGAGGGCCGGCAAGTTCGCGACGGAAAGCTTGACGGTGCAAAAGCAATTCGTCGAGCCCAACGAGCAACAAGCGCAACGGGCCGTCGCGGAACAAGAAAAATTGCGGAAGATTTTTGACCACATTACGCCTGAGAAATTGTGGCACGGGCCGTTTCGGCTGCCGCTAACGGGAGGGGTGCGCGGAACGAATTTTGGCAAGCGGCGCATCCTTAATGGACAGCCGCGTTCGCCACATACCGGCGCGGATTTCCCGGCTCCGACTGGTACGCCTATACACGCGACGCAAAGTGGCCGCGTCGTTCTAGCCGAAGAGCTTTATTTCTCGGGAAACACAGTAATTATCGATCACGGGTTAGGGATCTATTCGCTATACGGGCATTTATCCGCGACTGATGTGGCGGTTGGAGATACCGTGAAAGCCGGGGCGGTAATCGGAAAAGTAGGCGCCACCGGCCGGGTTACCGGGCCGCACTTGCACTGGGGCGTAACGGTGAATAAAGCGAGAGTTAACCCCACTAAACTGGTCGCGGAGACAGTTATCCGATAAGTGGTATGAATCCTGAATTTCGGGGCGCCTCGTTGGCGCTTTGGTATCTTTGAATGGTACCGACTGGCTATTGCGAGCGCAGAAGCGACGCGGCAAAGTAAGAACTTTGGCGGAGAAGTTTGAGGGTCTGGCAGTTCTGCGGCAAGCTTGGCTCACTAATCAAGGCTTAATATATGTCCCTGCTGCACTTCCGATTTAAAGAGCGCCGCCGCACGGTGCGGGTAGCGATCACCGTAGCGCTAACAGTGCGTTGGGAAACGTCTGCGGGTGAAGTATTTTCAGTCAAAACCCAATCGCAGTCGGTGAGCCAGAGCGGCGGTCTGTGTGTCCTGGAACAGCCCGTATCTATTGGACAAGTAGTACAAATGATCAACGAAAACAGCGGCGAAGCCGTCGAATCGAAGGTCGTAGGTATTCGCAAGGCTCGCGACGGCAAAACCTACGTTGGATTTGAATTCGTGGAAGCCAACTCGAATTTCTGGCGAATGCATTTTCCGGCTCCGGGAGCGCGGCCGCTGCGCAGACCGGCGCCCTCGAAAGTCTTAGTCTAGGGCTTCTGGTACGGGTTCGGTAGCGGTGTTTTTCCTTGCCATTGTAAATTCGCGTAATTGTTAAATTCCCGCCTTCGACTTATTCTCCGTGAATGATGCTCGGTTTAGTTTCTGATACGCATGGTTTACTTCGTGAGAGTGCGCTGCGGGCATTGCAAAACACCGGACGTATTATTCATGCAGGCGATGTAGGCGACCCTAAAATACTTGAAGCCTTGGATAAGGTTGCTCCGGTAACTGCCGTGCGCGGGAACGTGGATACCGCGGAGTGGGCCACCAAGTTGCCGCCAACCACGATGGTTGAGATTGGTGTGGTGCGGCTTTATGTTTTGCACAATGTTAAAGAACTGAAGCTGAATGCGATTCCCTCTGGGGTCTCCATTATCGTGAGCGGACACTCCCACAAACCTGGGCAGGCCACACGCAACGGTGTCCTGTATATAAATCCGGGTAGCGCCGGGCCCCGCAGATTCAATCTGCCGACTACCGTTGCGCGTCTCGATTTGAACCTTAGGCCGTGGGTGGCCGAATTTATCGATGTGAGCTAGTGATAATGCGACGCGATCCGCTGGTCCAACATCGGTCAGATGTTTGCGCGGGGCCACAATGGTAGACTTGAGTCATGGCCACCAGGAAGAAATCCAAGAAGAAAAATAACGCCCGCAAAAAGGTCGCTCCGCGCAAAACTTCAAAAAGCGTTGCTTCGAGCGGTTCGCGCAAAGTTTCATCGAAGGCGAAAAACGCAAAAGCCGAAACAACAAAGGCAAAACCGAAGACGCGAACTCGTCAAGCGCAATCTACTAAGAAAACGAAGCCGCGTAGCGTGGCGACCGGAAAGACTGCGCCGCGGAATACTACCCGCATCATCGGATCGAGCTTGGGGTCTCGTGGGGAAGGCCAAAGCGTTGAAACTATAAACCTGGAGCCTAAGGGGTTGGATTCGAAATCCGGCGGGCAATCGGGCGCTTTGCAGGGATTGTCTGATGTTGAGAGCGCGAGTTCGGAAAGCGTTGACGAACTTCTCGAGGAAGGCAACGCTTTTGAGGCTGAAGTTGTGAAGGGCGTGGAGGACGCGCCGGACGCCGACGAGGGAGAAGTGCGAACCCGCCAGCGCCCGCAAGAAGAGGATTTGCCCGAGGATTTCAGGGAAAACTGAGCGGACCTCTCGCCGACGTTGTTGCGGCGCGCCGTGAATTAACACTTTTCGCGTTGTAAGTTCCCGTGTTCGTTCAACCGTACACAAACTAAATCTTGAGTTTTCAGTCCCCGAAATTGAAGCCGGGCGCGCTACACGTGCGTTGATTTGCTAATACAAGGTTCACCTGATTGGTCGTTGCGCTTCCCATAGGTAGCGTGTAGTGGGCGTGCTTTGAATTTAGCGGAGGGGAGCAATGTTTTCGATGAAGGATTTTTCATTGAAGGATTTTTCGTTGAAGAAGTTTTTGGAGACTAAGACTGGAAAAGCGGTTTACGTGGCTTGTGTGACGTTAACGTTGTCGGCGATTGGTAGCTGGGCGGTACTGGCGCATCAGGACAGCCCGTCGAGAGCGAAAAATGTGGCGACGACGGCAAAGGGCAGGCCCGCGGGCGATGCGCATTTCGCGAAAGAAGCGGCACAGGGCGGCATGGCGGAGGTGAAGCTTGGGGAGCTCGCTCAGGAAAAAGGATCGAACGACTTGGTAAAGAGCTTTGGAAAGCGCATGGTCGACGACCATTCCAAAGCAAACGACAAATTGAAAGAAGTGGCTTCGCGCGAGAGCATCACGCTGCCTAACGATCTTTCCGCAAAAGATCAAGCGACCTATGACAGGCTTTCCAAATTAAATGGCGCTGCTTTTGATCGCGCTTACGCGAGAGACATGGTGAAAGATCACGAGACGGATGTCGCGGCGTTTCAGAAAGAAGCTAACGGCGGAAAGACCGATTCGCTGAAGAGCTTTGCGTCAGAAACCTTGCCGACTCTACAGGACCACCTGAAGCAGGCTAAGGAAATGATGAAGAACGTAGGCGGGACCTCCGCTTCTAAAAACACAAGGGCCAAGACCAGCGGCCGCTGAAGACGCATCTGTAATTAAAGACCCCATCCTTCGACATGAAGGATGGGGTTTTTCTTGCAATGGCAGTCTTTATCGTTGAACGCCATTCGTGCCGGTGACGGTTTAAAGAGTCGGTCGAACCGCGGAGGCGGACTGATTCGCGGTGTTAGGCACATCGCTGCGAGGCGTCATCGAAACGACGATGTACTGACGTTCTTTCACGTTCGCTTCAGGCAAGCGCAGCAAGAGTTCGCCTTTGTGTAGCCTGAATTGGGCAGTTTCTCCAATAGGGAGCAGCGCCGGATGCTTTTCGCTTTTAGGTCTGATGCGGTATATCAGACGGTCGGTCTGAAGGATGTATTCCTGACAGAGCAATTCGTGGGTTTTCTTATGTTCGCCGTCAGTGCCGAGGAGTTCTCCGGCGACGGTGCTTCCACCTTTTTCCTCAGAACCGCAAGCTGCAGAATCCATCTGCAGGATCAGGCCGTTCTGGTAGGCGGGCTTATCTTTTGCTTGTGCGGCACACGATGCAACGAGTATGAAGGCTGGTAACAAAATGCGTTTCATAAGTGCGATTCTCCTTGGGCGGACAACGCCGCTTCCTGAAATTATCCCAAAGGTGAATCGAGGTTTTGGCAAGTGTCTCGCACAAATGTTTCGCGGATATTACCGGCCGTTCGTACACTGGCCCGTCGTACGGGCTCATGGAACCGCCATGGCCGCGCGGCGACAAAGCGAATTAAGCGCGCACCAGCGACTTCACTCTTATCCTGCGTCCCTTAGCGCGCTTTATTGCCGGCGCTAAGGGGCACCCACGCGAGTCCGTCAACGCCCGCGGTAAGAACGATGGGTTCCTGTAGTTGCCACGCGCGCAAATCCAGCATCGCGATTTTTCCGGCGCTCACGCAGGAAACGAAAGCGACAGCGCCGTCGGGAGTCACCATAATCTCCGAAGGAGACTCCGGAAGGTCGAACGATTTGGCGAGCTTCAGTGTGGCCATATCGATGGCCAGCAGTAAATGTTTTGCCATACACGCCACCAGGAGCCACTTGCCGTCTGGGGTCGGCGCAGAGGCATAGGCGACGCCTGGAAGATCGATCCAGCGCGATACTTTGTAAGATGCGGCGGTCTCGCCTCCCTCCGTACCTTTGCGATCCGGGAGATCAATGATCGCCAGCCGCGGCGCGTTCTGATCGTGTGTAAATAAGTGGCTTCCGTCCGGCGACATGGAAATGCGTTGGATGGTTTTCGCCACGGGAATCACCGTGATCAAGCGGCGTGCCGGTACGTCCAGCACACTGATACTTCCCGCGCCTACATTTGAAGTGTAGGCCCGACGTCCGTCAGGAGAAATCACTAGCATGTGCGATTGCGGCTCCCCGGTAGGAATCTCGCCGGTCGCCTGCTGTGTTGCAGGGTTGACAATTTTTACTGTGTTGCCTACCTCGGCGGTCACGTACAGCAAGCCATCAGGACCGAATTCTGCGCGATGTGGGCGAACTGGTCCTAGTGGAATTGAGTGAGAAACCTGGCGCTTACTAACGTCGATCACGTCAATCGCGTTGCCGTCGGTACCTGGCTTGCCCACCCCGGAATTTCCATAAATGGGGACGTAGATGAAGCGCGCGTCGGGAGAGACGGCAGCTTCATGGCCGCTTACACCAACTGTGATGGTCGCGAAGATGCGGTGCAGGTCAGGTTCTACGAGCAAGACCTTGTGTTCTGCCTGGTTCACAACCACCAGCGTGCCTTTTTCGCTGGAGGGCGCGGGACTGCCGCCGGTGTGCAATGTGAAAAGCATCAAAGAAAATACAACCGCGAACGCTAACGAAAAACTCATGTCATACCTCAAAAAATTGCTGAAAGCGTTCTTGAATTGAGACGGCTACTGCCGGAGCGGCCCTTCTCACATTTAGACGCTCTACATCTAAGCGATTCGCATCCTATAACATTTTGCGTGCTGGTGCTGAACGCCGAGCGTTGCACTGATGTGTTGACCGCCTCCGCAACGGGAAGTACGATGGCGCAGTTTTAATCGCTGTACTCTTCAACTGTGGCGGTGCGGGTAAATGAGAGGAACTGTGTACTGTTCAAAGTGTGGAAGCCTGGTTGAAGATGGGGCGGCTTTTTGTCCGTCGTGCGGGCAGCCGGTGCAGCCCACTGCGTCTGCCAGCGCGGGCCTGCCGGTGGGGGCAAGTTCTGCGGCCGCGCTTCCGTCTGGCTATGTTCCCAGCGCCTACCCGGCCGTATCGCAAGCGGTTCCGCCGGTGATGTATGCGCAAACTACTGTTCAGTACGCTGGGTTCTGGCTTCGGGTGGTTGCGTATTTAATCGATTCAGTTGTCGTGAGCGTGGCATTCATGGCGCTGTTCATTCCGTTTGCAATCATGACGGGACTCACGGCAGTACTTGGAAATATTCATCCCGGCGAAGACCCCAGAGATGTCGGCGCGGTTCTCGGCGGCACATTTTTCCTGGGACTGTTCACCGTGGTGTCGCTGGCTTTTTTGGGTGGATGGCTCTATCACGCCAAGATGGAAAGTTCGTCGTGGCAAGCGACCTTGGGTAAGAAAGCTTTGAACTTGCGCGTAACCGATCTTTACGGCGCGCGCATAAGTTTTGCTCGGGCCAGCGGACGTCATTTCGCCAAATTAATTACCGGGCTGATTCCGTTGGGCGTCGGATTCATGCTGGCTGGACTCACGGAAAGAAGGCAGGCGCTGCACGACATGATAGCTGGTTGCCTCGTGCTACGAGATGGATGATGGATGCGTGCGAGCGAATTTGGCGTTTGGCTGAAAAAGTGTTGCGCTTGATCAGACTCTCCAACTGATCGCTGGTTACCGCGAAAGATATTTCCAGACCTAAAGTTAAAATAGTTTCTAGAATAATTTTAGGGCCAGCCGCTATTTCGTGGCTTGGCGAGTACGGATAAGTTTTGTCGCACTGGTGCGCAGCGTCTCGGGAACATTCTTGTTATTGGATAATTTTTTGAGGTCAACGGCATTCAGGGTCGGCAACATGTGCAGGGTAACGTCCAGAGGAGTTTTGGAATTGTTCATGAGGTTGCGGATCACCGTGTAGTTTTTGCGAAAGGCGCGATTACCGGCGATGAGCCGAAGGATTTCGTCGGTAAGGCTGGACATGGCCGCAAACGATTCCACTTCCTGCTCGGTGAGACGCGGGGACTGCAGCACCGCGCGTTGCACAACTTTGTTGGAATCGCGAATGAGCGTGCGGCGAGCTTCCGAACCGCCTTTGATCGCGAATTGCACGCGTTCGGAAACAGACATTTTCGCGAGCCGCTGAAGCAGGGTCTGACGGCGCCCGGCGTCCGGCTCGGCCTCCATCAGCGCTTCCATGAGAGCTTTTTCGTCAACGGGAGTATCCGGGCCGAGCAGTTCCTGCAGCACGCGTTTATTATCCGCGGTGGCTGATGAAGATTTTAGAAGCGCGGCGGCGAGTTCGGAAGAATCGCTTACGCGATCGAGCGAATCCATCAGTGCTTGAACGCTCATAGCGGAAAGCTGCGGCACGTGTGGGGTTATGAATCTGGAGGGGCAATTTCTGTTTTGTACCATAGCTTCGGCCACGGCGGACTTTCCGACAAGGTGCTGAGAAGCGTATTCAAAAATAGCGGGAAGGGCTTCGCTGCGCTTCAGAGCTTCGACGAAAGCTTCGACCGGTTGAGAGCGTAAGGCTTCCAGGGCTTGCTGCGCGACGACCTCGTCGGCATCGGTGGAAAGAAGCACCAGAATTTCAGCGCGGTCAGCAGGGGCAAGATTTCCTGGGCTGGCACAGACCGCGAGTTTGCGCTCGCGAGAGGTGAGGTCTTGCAAAACTTCAGGGACGAGCTGTTCCATCGTGTGAGGGCCCCAGGTCTTTATATCCAAGCACAATTGTATTCGCTTTGCGGGACGAATTTCCGAGTGCCGCGCGAGAGGTAATAGGGCGGCCATTCAGCTCGAGGTGCACGGCAGCGCCGTCGGCGGCGATGATCTGGAACTGTTGCGCGGCGGTGAAGTGATGAATGTCGCCGGGCATGACGTCGGCATCCAGAAGGGTTTGATCGTCGGCCAGAATGCGCACGTGGGAGCGAACGGAGGTGGAGACAGTGAGTTCCAGCTTGTCGGGTGCCTTCGAAGGAGCCGGGGAGTAGGAAGAGGGTTGCTGTGGCGTGGGATTCGCGGATGAATGGGTGGCGCGATAGTGTTGCCAGGCGTAGGAGCCGCCACGGAAGAATCCGTAGGCCAGTAAGACGAGCGCCAACAAGCCTAGAGCCGGAATCCACTTCGGAGGTGAGGGGAGTTGATTCTGGTAGGGAGCAGGTGCGTCGGTTTTTTGCACACCGCGGGCCAGATCGTATTCAGAGAGCAAATCCTCTTCGTCCAGTCCGAGGTATTGGGCGATGGAGCGGACGAATCCGCGGGTGAAGCTGCCGCCGGGAAGCTTGTCCCAGTCCTCGTTTTCGATGGCCTCAAGGAATCGCGGGCCGATGCGCGTGCCGGCGGTCAGCTCGGCCAGAGTTACCTCACGCAGATCGCGCTCGCGTTTCAGGTGTTCGCCGAAATTACCGTTGGCCATTGGAGAGCTACCCGCCTATACGATATCAAAGGGCGGAGCAATCGTCGCGCCGAAGCGAGGGATTTTGAGGGACGCCGGCGTAAACCTGTGAATAATTTCGGCGGGTAAGCAAGGGTACAGGACTGAGGTGCACTGCTTCAATTTCTGGAACTGGCCGTGGGCGAGGGAATCTTTATGCGAACGTCGCACTGTTCGATTTCAGTTTTGATGATGATCCGCTCGCCGGTCCGTTGGTTGAGAATAATGTAATCGGCGGCCGTGGCCATTGAGAGAACTCTGAGGACATACGACTTA
>JGI12053J15887_10001878_pt1 | contig 10011 bp, 10 predicted proteins | sample MedBloCAOM1_O3_FD_15887 | JGI IMG/M metagenome (IMG submission 15887) | reverse complement strand
CTGTGTGAGACCGCGTGCGCCGCGATGGCGTCACGCCCCGCCGACGGCCGAGGTAGAACGCCGTACGTCTGGTGTTGTCGCAGGAATGCCGGTGACCACGGCTGACTCATCGTCGAAGAGCACATCACTGTGCAGCAGGATGCCGGTTGTTTTGTGACGACTGGGTTGGTTCAACTCGGAGGGTAATCGAGCGTCGATCCACAAGGATCCGTTGAGGGCAGCTGCCGATAGCCCTGCAGCGGTTGCGCGACGGCCCGACCACAACCACGCTGCGACTGCCTTGTCCACCGCAGTCAGCTTCTGCCCTTTGGGGACGTATACGTTGCGGAAGACCGCGTCGTACTGCGTGCCAAGCTGATATCGGTTGACGGCTCCGGCGGCCAGCGCCTCGGTGCCGATGAATGGCCATTCTGGGTGACCCACGACGATACGACGTTGTGATGTCGGGCTGCGTTCCAGTTCAATGTGAACTTTTGCACGAAGAGAGGCCGAAATTTCGAACACAAGTTCACGTTGGGCACATGGAACAATCGATATGACCATGCAAACAACGGAGCTTTCGCTGACCCCCACCGCAGCCGCCGAAGCAGTGGTGGACCTCGACGCGATCGCCCATAACGTGCGGCTGTTGCGTCAGCTCGCCGGGTCGGCCCAGGTGATGGCCGTCGTCAAGGCCGACGGGTACGGCCACGGCGCCACCGAGGCGGGGCGTGCCGCGCTGGCCGCGGGGGCGGCCGAACTCGGGGTGGCCACCATCGACGAGGCACTGGCGCTGCGCCGCGACGGCATCTCCGCCCCTGTCCTGGCGTGGCTGCACTCACCGGGTACCGACTACGCGCCCGCGCTGGAGGCCGACGTCCAGGTCGCGCTGTCCTCGCCGCGCCAGCTCCGCGAACTGCTCGTCGCGGTCGAGCACACCGGTCGCACCGCAACCGTCACCGTCAAGGTGGACACCGGGTTGAACCGCAACGGCGTGAGCGTCGCCGAATATCCGGAGATGCTGACCGCGCTGCGACGTGCGCAGGCCGACGATGCGATCCGGCTGCGCGGCATCATGTCGCACCTGGTGCACGGCGACGACCCCGAGAACGCCGTCAACAACCTTCAGGCGCAGCGGCTGAGCGACGTGCTGGCACAGGCCCGCGACCAGGGTGTGCGCTATGAGATCGCGCACCTGTGCAATTCCCCGGCCGCCATGACCCGCCCCGATTTGGCGTTCGACATGGTGCGGACCGGTATCGCGATCTACGGGCAGACCCCGATTCCGGATCGCGGTGACATGGGACTGCGTCCGGCGATGACACTGAAATGCCCTGTCGCACTTGTCCGGTCGGTGCGAGCAGGCGACGGTGTGTCCTACGGCCACACCTGGATCGCCAAAGACGACACCACGCTGGCGTTGCTGCCGATCGGGTACGCCGACGGTGTGTTCCGGACGTTGAGCGGTCGCATCGATGTGCTGATCAACGGCCGGCTGCGCCGCAGCGTCGGCCGCATTTGCATGGACCAATTCGTGGTGGACCTCGGTCCCGGCGAGATCGACGTGGCCGAGGGTGACGACGCCATCCTGTTCGGCCCGGGTTCGCAGGGCGAACAAACGGCGCAGGATTGGGCCGAACTGCTCGGCACCATCAACTACGAGGTGGTCACCAGCCCCCGCGGCCGGGTCACTCGTACGTACCGCGGAGCGCCGACGGGCCAAAGTCGTTGACCGATAAGCAGACTGTGCGGCCGCGCGGCCGCGGGTCCAACGTGCGGTGGTTGGCAGGGGCGGCGGGCCTGACGGCGGTCGGCAGCGCCGCAGGCGTATCCGTCGCCAGGTCTTTGCGTCGGCACGTCAGCACTGACGATCCATACGACGATGAGGACTTCGAACTCCTCGACGCCGACCGAAGCTACGTGGTGACGACGCCCGACGGCGTGGACCTCGCTGTTCGGGAGGTCGGCCCCGAGGATGCGCGGCTGACCGTCGTTTTCGCACACGGCTTCTGTCTTCAGATGGGCGCCTTCCACTTTCAGCGTGCGAGACTGGCCGAGCAGTGGGGCACTCAGGTCCGCATGGTGTTCTACGACCAACGCGGACACGGCCAATCCGGCGAGGCCTCACCCGACTCCTACACCGTGACGCAACTGGGCATCGACCTGGAAACCGTGCTCACCGTGATGGCGCCGCGCGGCCCGGTCGTGCTGGTCGGGCATTCGATGGGCGGCATGACCGTGCTGTCGCATGCGCGGCAGTTCCCGAAGCGCTATCCCACCCGCATCGTCGGTGTGGCGATCATCGCCTCTGCGGCGGAAGGGGTTTCGCGCTCGCCACTGGGGGAGATCCTGAAGAACCCGGCGCTGGAGGCGGTGCGCTTCGCGGTCAGATACGCGCCGAAAACGGTGCACCGCACCCGCGGTGCAGCGAGCTCGGTGATCGGCCCGATCCTACGGGCGGCGTCCTATGGCGACGAGAAGATCAGCCCAAGCGTTGTGGCGTTCTCCGAGAAGATGATGCACGACACGCCTATCGCCACGCTGGTGGAGTTCCTGCACGCGCTCGAGGTCCACGACGAGTCCGACGGGCTGTCCGCACTGGCGAAAGTGCCCACCCTGATCGCCTGCGGCGACCGCGACCTGCTTACGCCGATGGAGTACTCGCAGAGCATGGCCGCAGCACTGCCGAAGTCCGAGCTCGTGATCGTCGGTGGTGCCGGGCATTTGGTCCAGCTCGAGCGACCCGAGGCCATCGACGACGGCTTGGTTCGTCTTGTCGAGCGGGCCACCCCTTCCAAGCTGGTCGCCCTCACGCGGCGGGTGCGCAACCGGGTCCGCAAGAATGGCTGAGCGCGGCTCCGGCACCGCCGAGTTGGCCACCGCCGAGGACACCATCGCGTTGGGCGCCCAGCTGGGCGCCAAGTTGCGCGCCGGTGACGTGGTTGTGCTGTCGGGTCCGCTTGGTGCGGGAAAAACCGTGCTGGCCAAGGGGATTGCGCGCGTGATGGATGTGGAAGGGCCGGTGGTCTCGCCGACGTTCGTGTTGGCCCGTGTGCATCGTGCGCGCCGCCCGGGTGCTCCCGCGATGATCCACGTCGACATCTACCGGCTGCTCGACCACGCCTCTGTCGACCTGCTCGCCGAACTCGACTCACTGGACCTCGACACCGATCTCGACGACGCCGTCGTCGTCGTGGAGTGGGGCGAAGGTCTCGCCGAACGGCTTTCGGACAGTCACCTCGACATCCGGCTCGAACGCCACCCCGACACCGAAATCCGCACCGCCCTCTGGCAGTGGAACGAGCCGTGAGCACGATCATTCTCGCCATCGACACCGCGACGCCCGCGGTCACAGCAGGCATCGTGAAACTCGACGGCATCGAGGTGCTCGCCGAGCGCGTCACCGTCGACGCCCGCGCACACGCCGAGCAGCTCACCCCTAACGTGCTCGCCGCGCTCGGCGACGCAGGCCTTTCCGTCGGCGATCTGGGTGCCGTTGTGGTCGGTTGCGGCCCTGGCCCTTTCACAGGCCTGCGAGTAGGCATGGCGACCGCGGCAGCATATGGTCACGCGCTCGGTATTCCGGTTCACGGGGTCTGCAGCCTCGACGCGATCGGCATAGAAAGCGCGGGCACTGTGTCCGAAGTCCTCGTGGTCACCGACGCCCGTCGCCGCGAGGTGTACTGGGCGCGTTACCGCGACGGGGTGCGCGTCGACGGTCCCGCCGTCAACAGCCCGGCCGACGTGCCCGGCGCTGCCGAGGCCCTGGCCCGCCCGGCGGTCTATCCGACGGCGTCGGGCCTCGTGCGCGCCGTCGCTGACTTCTCGGCCGAGCCTGCGCCGCTGATTCCGCTGTATCTGCGCCGCCCAGACGCCAAGCCACAGCAGCCGGCCGTGACTCGATGACGGTGGTGCTTGGTCCGCTTACCCGCACCGACGCAGCGCGATGCGCCGAGCTTGAGTCACAGCTGTTCGACGGCGACGACCCGTGGCCGGCCCCCGCATTCCTGGCCGAGCTCGAAGCCAAGCACAATCAGTACGTCGCCGCGCGTGCGGACGACAAGCTCGTCGGCTACGGCGGCATAGCCCGGCTTGGGCGAAAGAAGCCCTACGAGTACGAGATCCACACCATCGGCGTCGACGCCGCCTATCAAGGTAAGGGCATCGGCCGTCAGCTGCTGACCGCGCTGCTCGAATATGCCAACGGCGGAACGATTTTCCTCGAGGTCAGAACCGACAACGACGCCGCGATCTCGTTGTATGAGAGCGTGGGGTTTGTCAGAGTCGGCATGCGCAGACGGTACTACCGAGCCAGCGGCGCCGACGCTTACACCATGAGACGGGATCCGCCATGACAATCATCCTGGCCATCGAAAGCTCCTGCGACGAAACCGGTGTCGGCATCGCGCAGCTCGATGACGACGGCACCGTCACGCTGCTCGCAGACGAGGTGGCCTCCAGTGTCGACGAGCACGCCCGGTTCGGCGGAGTGGTTCCCGAGATCGCGTCGCGAGCACATCTGGAGGCGTTGGGACCCACCATGCGGCGTGCGCTCAAGACGGCGAATGTGGACAAGCCAGACATCGTGGCCGCAACCATCGGGCCCGGGCTTGCCGGTGCGTTGTTGGTGGGAGTGGCTGCGGCCAAGGCATATTCGGCGGCATGGCAGGTGCCCTTCTACGCCGTCAACCATCTCGGCGGTCACCTGGCCGCGGACGTCTACGACCACGGTCCGCTGCCCGAGAGCGTCGGCCTGCTGGTGTCCGGCGGCCACACCAGCCTGCTGCACGTGCGTTCGCTTGGCGAGCCGATCGTCGAACTCGGCAGCACGGTCGACGACGCCGCCGGTGAGGCCTACGACAAGATCGCTCGGCTGCTCGGCCTCGGCTATCCGGGCGGCAAGGTGCTCGACGACCTGGCCCGCGGGGGCGACCGCGACGCAATCGCCTTCCCGCGCGGCATGACTGGGCCCCGCGACGACCCGTACGCATTCAGCTTCTCCGGGCTCAAGACGGCCGTTGCGCGGTACGTGGAGAGCAACCCCGACGCGCCGAAGGCCGACGTGGCGGCTGGCTTCCAGGAGGCGGTCGCCGACGTGCTGACGCGCAAAGCCGTCCGGGCCGCCACCGAGCTGGGGGTGACGACGCTGTTGATCGCCGGTGGGGTGGCGGCCAATTCGCGGCTGCGGGAGCTGGCTCAGGAACGGTGCTCAGAGGCGGGGCTGACCTTGCGGATCCCGCGANCGCGGTTGTGTACCGACAACGGCGCGATGATCGCCTCGTTCGCCGCGCATCTGATCGCCGCCGGGGCGCCGCCGTCGCCGCTGGACGCCGCCAGCGATCCGGGTATGCCAGTCGTGAAGGGACAGGTTGGATGAGTACGGCAGACGACAAACTGGCCATCACCGAGCTGCTGTACCGCTACGCCGAGCTGATCGACGCGGGCGACTTCGACGGGGTCGGACGGCTGCTGGCCCGGGCCACCTTCGGCGGAACCGGGCCTCAGGGCGTGTCGGGTGCCGGAGCGATCGCGAAGCTGTTCGCGGCGACGACGCGTCGCTACCCCGACCACGGGAACACGCCGCGGACCCGTCATCTGGTGCTCAACCCGATCGTCGAGCTCAGCACCGAGATCAGCGCTGCGCCGACAGCCGTGGCCAGATCGACATTCTGCGTCGTGCAGAACACCGAGACCGTGCCGCTGCAGCCGATCGTCGTCGGCCGCTATTTCGACAGCTTCACCTGCGACGATGACGGCTGGCACTTCACCGAGCGCAAAGTGGAGGTCCAAATGGTTGGGGATGTGTCGGACCACTTGACGGTCGACCCGAAGGGCTTCGACGCATAGGCAGTGGGCCGACCTTGAGTGCTAGCACTCTCATGTATAGAGTGCTAGGTGGCAAGCGGCCAAACCCTGCTCCGGCACCCGCGACGACGGCGCGAGGGCACGGACGCATGCCGAACACCTGGTAATTCCGACATCCGGGACTCCCGGATCTACACCCATTAGTGGAGGGCTCCATCGTGGCGAAGGTGAACATCAAGCCACTCGAGGACAAGATCCTCGTACAGGCCAACGAGGCCGAGACCACGACCGCGTCCGGTCTGGTCATTCCTGACACCGCCAAGGAGAAGCCGCAAGAAGGCACCGTCGTCGCAGTCGGCCCAGGCCGCTGGGACGAGGATGGCGACAAGCGGATTCCGCTGGACGTGTCGAAGGGCGACGTCGTCATCTACAGCAAGTACGGCGGCACCGAGATCAAGTACAACGGCGAGGAGTACCTGATCCTGTCCGCTCGCGACGTGCTGGCAGTCGTCGACAAGTAGGCATCGTGTTCCGCCCCGGAGATCACCGTGACCACGGGCGATTTCCGGGGCGGCATGCATTCGACCTCAGAAAGAGCACATGAGCAAACTCATTAGTTTTGACGAAACTGCGCGCCGCGCAATGGAAGCCGGCGTCGACAAGCTCGCCGACGCGGTGCGCGTGACGCTGGGCCCCCGCGGCAGGAACGTCGTGCTGGCCAAGGCGTTCGGCGGCCCGACCGTGACCAACGACGGCGTCACGGTCGCCCGCGAGATCGACCTGGAAGACCCGTTCGAGAACCTCGGCGCACAGCTGCTGAAGTCGGTGGCCACCAAGACCAACGACGTCGCCGGCGACGGCACCACCACTGCGACCGTGCTGGCACAGGCGATCATCAAGGCCGGTCTGCGGCAAGTCGCCGCGGGTGCCAACCCGATCGAGCTGGGCTCCGGCATCTCCAAGGCGGCCGACGCGGTGTCGGAGGCGCTGCTGGCCTCGGCGACGCCGATCAAGGACAAGAAGGGCATCGCTCAGGTCGCGACCGTGTCATCGCGTGACGAAGAGGTCGGCGAACTGGTCGGCGAGGCGATGACCAAGGTCGGCCACGACGGCGTCGTCACTGTGGAGGAGTCCTCCACGCTGAACACCGAGCTTGAGGTCACCGAGGGCGTCGGCTTCGACAAGGGCTTCGTCTCGGCGTACTTCATCACCGACTTCGACGCCCAGGAAGCGGTGCTCGAAGACGCGCTGGTGTTGCTGCACCGCGAGAAGATCAGCTCGCTGCCGGACCTGCTGCCGCTGCTGGAGAAGGTTGCCGAGAGCGGAAAGCCGCTGCTGATCATCGCTGAAGACGTTGAGGGCGAAGCGCTTTCGACGTTGGTGGTCAACGCGATTCGTAAGACGCTGAAGGCCGTCGCGGTCAAGGCGCCGTTCTTCGGTGATCGCCGCAAGGCGTTCCTCGACGATCTCGCCGTGGTGACCGGCGGTCAGGTCGTCAACCCGGATGTCGGGTTGCTGCTCCGCGAGGTCGGCCTGGACGTCCTCGGCACGGCGCGTCGCGTGGTGGTCAGCAAGGACAGCACCGTGATCGTGGACGGCGGCGGCACCAAGGACGCCATCGAGGCCCGCACGGCGCAACTGCGGGCCGAGATCGAGGCCAGCGACTCCGATTGGGACCGGGAGAAGCTCGAGGAGCGGCTGGCCAAGCTGTCCGGCGGTGTCGCTGTGATCAAGGTCGGCGCGGCCACGGAGACCGACCTCAAGAAGCGCAAGGAGGCCGTCGAGGACGCTGTGTCCGCGGCCAAGGCTGCGGTCGAGGAGGGCATCATCCCCGGCGGCGGTTCTGCGCTGATTCGTGCCCGCAAGGCGCTGGACAAGCTGCGTGAGGGGCTGACCGGCGACGAGGCCCTTGGTGTCGACGTGTTCGCGTCGGCGCTGTCGGCCCCGCTGTACTGGATCGCCACCAATGCCGGGCTGGACGGCTCGGTCGTGGTGAACAAGGTGTCCGAGCTGCCCGACGGGCACGGCTTCAACGCCGCCACGCTGACCTACGGCGACCTCGCCGCCGACGGCGTCGTCGACCCGGTCAAGGTGACCCGCTCGGCGGTGCTGAACGCCGCGTCGGTGGCCCGGATGATCCTCACCACCGAGACTGCGGTGGTGGAGAAACCGGCCGAGGAAGAAGACCACGGCCACGGCCATCACGGCCACGCGCACTAGAAGCGTTCACAACGAAAACACCCCCGGCTCAACGAGTCGGGGGTGTTTCTTTTGTCGGTCCGGCCGGCAATGGACGCCTTAGTCTCAGGCATGGACCGCATCTGGCAGTGGGCGTGGGATCGATACGGACCGAGATATTCGTGGGCAATCTACGCCGTCACCGTTGTCGCCGTGCTAGTGCTGGCGTACGTGATGATTCTGCCCGGACTGGGCGGGAGCCGCCTTTATGAGCGTTGGGCAGCCGGTCATGAAGTCGATCGGGCAAGGGCACTGGACGCGACCTACGCCTGGACCCGGACGGCGGTCGTCCGGGTGGTGGGGGCCAACGCTGTCTTAATCGCCTTGCTATTCGTTGTTGTCGGTGCGATCACCGGGGCAACCGGGTCGCGGTTAGTCCAGTACGCGATCATGGGCGCCGCTTCAGGAATTGCCGTGGTGGTGATCGCCGTGCATAGCTTCCCGGAGGCAGCGGTGCGGCCAGCCAGGGTCGCCATCGAAGGTGACACGGGCATCGGCGACTCCCTGCCCCGCTCTCGCCCGAGCTTTGCCACGTGGTCGAACGTGTCCATGCTTACGGGCGCATTCACATTCGCCGTCGCGGGCGCGATGCTGGCGTCCGTGTTCGATCGGACCCGTGAAGTCCCCGTGCTCTGCATCGTGATCGGGTGTGGGTTAACGCTTTTCTTCGCGGTGCCGATCACGGTCGGCACCGGGTTCGCACCGTCCCTGCGACCCATTCGCGACCTCGCCCAAGGAACCGAACGTGTCGCGGCCGGCGACTACAGCCATCGCCTGCCGGTGGTTCAAGACGATGACCTCGGTGCACTAACGGCGTCGTTCAACCGCATGCAGGCCGGCTTGGCCGAGCGGCAACGACTTCAGGCGGCGTTCGGGACCTACGTCGACCCAGCCCTGGCGGCGCGGCTACTCGAGCAGGGTGACGACATCTTCACCGGCGAGCGCCGCCAGGTGACGGTGATGTTCGTCGACGTCCGCGACTTCACCCCGTTCGCCGAGGCCAACACCGCCGAGGACACCGTCGCGCGCCTCAACGCGCTGTTCGAGATCGTCGTGCCTGCCGTCGTCGACGCCGGTGGGCACGTCAACAAGTTCCTCGGCGACGGCGCGCTGGCCGTCTTCGGCGCCCCCAACGACCTCGCGGACCATGCCGACGCCGCGGTGGCCGCCGCTGTTCTGATTCACCGTCTTGTCGCCGAGCGCTTCGGCGGCGCGCTTCGGATCGGCGTCGGTATCAACACCGGTAAGGTGATCGCCGGCACCATCGGCGGTGGAGGCAAGCTCGAGTTCACCCTGATCGGCGACACCGTCAATGTCGCTGCCCGCGTCGAGCAGCTCACCAAGACAACCGGTGACGCGATCCTTCTCACCCACCAGGCCGTCGACGCAATGGTTTCTCGACCGCCCGAACTCACCGACCGGGGATCCCACGCCCTGAAGGGCAAGTCAGCCGCCATGCAGGTCTTCGGCCTCAACCCAGCGGTGTGACTCGTCCGGCGGCCGACCACCACGATTATGCCGTCGGAAACAGTGTGATGGCCGCGCCCCACAGCGCGCCGGAGTTGATCCGGTCGGGGTGTAGACGAAGCATCTCCTCGTAGAACACCTCGGCGGATTCCGACGACTCAAGCAATCGGCGCGCGTCGGTCAGATACCGCCTCGTCGCCTGAATCTGCACGGGATTGTCGAACGCGCGTGGATCTTTGTGACCCGCTATCACTGTCTCGGGGTTCAGCGCCTCGGCGGTGTCGAGGGCGGCCAGCCACTCGTCGATCCCGGTGACGCCACCGGACTCCGTCAGGTACAGATGCACCCCGTTGTAGACGACGTCGCCTGCGACTAGCAGACCCATTTCGGGCACATGCAGCATCGTGGTCGCGTCGGTGTCGGTGTGACCGACCTCGACGGGAACGAGCGCGACACCGTCGAGCTCGAAACCGCGCTCGTCGACGACGGTCACCTCCGGGTCGCCTGCGGGTATCTGTCCGG
>JGI12053J15887_10001877_pt1 | contig 10011 bp, 10 predicted proteins | sample MedBloCAOM1_O3_FD_15887 | JGI IMG/M metagenome (IMG submission 15887) | reverse complement strand
CTGTCGTCACCCGAGATGACCTTGGCTGAAATGACTCGCGGAGATGTCGAGACCGCGCTTGACAAGGCGACCGGAGCCGCGCCTGCCGATTTCACAGGAAAGAGACTATCCGGTCTCGACCTCTCCGGGCTCAATCTGTCGGGCGCGATTCTTCGCGCGGCACGGCTCAACAAGACTAAGCTCGCCGGAGCGAGACTTGATCGTGCGGTCCTCGACCAGGCGTGGCTGGTCGAGGCAGATCTGACTGGCGCGAGCCTCAAGGGCGCCACCCTTTTTGCGTCGCAGATGCTTCGTGCACATCTCGATGGTGCCGATCTGTCGGAGGCGCGCGTAGCTGCCGACCTCACCGGTGCGAGCCTTGTCGGAGCTTCGATCGCGCACGCCCATTTGGGCGCCGACATGCGCAACCAGTCGATGGGTCTCATGCGCGCGGTGCTAAAATCCGCCAATCTGGAGCGAGTGAACGCACGCGGCGCCGATATGTCTCGCGTCGATCTGGAATTTGCCTCACTCAAGGGCGCCGACCTGACGGGTGCCTCGCTCAAGGGCGCTGAGCTTGGTGGGGCGGACCTGACCGGGGTCACCGTCGTCGACACCGATTTCGATGGTGCGGATCTCGGATCAGCGAAGTTGATCGCTCCAATTGGGCTCGACGAGGCGAAAAATTTCGACAAGGTGAAAAATCGCGAGCGTCTGATCAGAAAGTGATGGCTCGATACATTTCCGCCAGGAGCATTTTGTTGATGCGATGGATCATAGCTTCGATCGTGCTTTTGTTGGCCGGCACCAGCGCATTGTTCGCCCAAGGCAAAGGCATTCGGTTCTGGAATCTGACCAGTGCGACCATTTCCGGCCTTCAGCTGTCGCCGGCAGGAAAAAACGAGTGGGGTCCTAACCAGACCCTGAACGACAAGGACAAGGAGGTCGATCACGACGAACGCCTGCGCATCACTGGCGTGGAGCCTGGGCGTTACGACGCCAAGCTCACTTACCCGGATAAGAAGCAATGCGTCGTCCGGGATATCGAAATCAAAGCGGACGCAGTGTTCTCAATTATGGATAAGGACTTGAAAGACTGCACCAAGTAAGCGTTGTCGCGTCTCGCTTCATCGGGGTCAGCCAGCCGGCGTTGCTCCGCCTGTCTCTGCCTTATTGTTGGTGTGCGGATATTCGCAACGCCATTTGACTGCCTTCCATTTCGGGTGCTCACCCACCCACTGGGCGATATAGGGCGGTGCCGCCATCGCGCATTGCGCCAGCGAGCCGTTCCAGGAAAGGACTAAGCGCTGCTCTTCGCAGGTGGTCGGCGATAACACCGCGCACACCATCAGGACCAAGTTTATCGAATCCATGCCAAAGATCCCTGGGTTGATTCATTGAGCTAATCGCAGGATCAACTATGCGACGGCCGGGCCGGTTTTCAATACACCGAGAAAATTCCAGCAAAACCTAACACAGATTCGAGGCTGGCCGGCCCAAAACTCATGCCGAACGCCAGCCGGAGTAGTAGTGTTCCAAATTGGCGTATTCGACCGAGACGTTCGAGATCGCAGTACCGAACGAGAAATCGGAGCTTGCTGTCTCGCTGCCCGCCCCTAGCATCACGCGGTCACTTCGCTTGTGCAACTGCGGACGCGCCGCTAGTGAGACCCGGCGCGTGGCGCCGCACGCCATTGCACGGAAACCGATTTGCAAGCCCCGGGTTCCGGGTGGCGAGGCGGATTTCATTTCTGTTCAATCGGATGCGCTGTCCTCACCGCGCATCCGAGAACAGCCCATGATGGAGCTTTCGATGGATTCCTTTTACCGAGGACTGCTTGCATCCCTGCTCACGGCAGGGTTTGCCTTTTCAGCACCTGCTCAAGACAGGCAGCCTAGTCCTCCGATACCGCACGCAGCGTCGCCCGCCGAGGCGCCGACGCTGACCGGAAAGGAGCGTCTCGGCAGGAAGTGGACGGATGAGCAGCGGATCGACAATTGCAACGTGCCGATCGACAAGCGCGGGACAAAGTCGCGGCCCAGCACCTGCGCGCGCGCCTCGACAGGGTCTTAGGGCGTTGTGTTTTCGCGGCCTCCGCCTTCGCTCGCAATTCGTGATAGACATTCACGGCCTCCCGGGAAAGCACGATGACACGTTGGATTTCGCGGTGACGTTTCATCCGCATCGAAGCCGCTGCGACCAGCTTTCCCCCCCGATCGTCGACCGCGCCGTTTCAAACTCTGGCGACTACGGCTTTTGCTTTGACCAGGGGAAACGTTTCAATCACCTTTTCAATCTGGCGAACAGCGGCTGGGCCGATTTCTATCCGAGCGAACTCGGCGTCTGTGGTTTGGCTTTCTCAGACTCGTAGCAAAGGAGGAAGTGAATGAAGCAAGCTGTCCTCGCGGCTTTGTTCATGGTGGCAGGGCTCGGCCAAGGGTACGCTCAGGATGCTGCGGCCGGAGAAAAGGTGTTTGTCGTATGCAAGGCATGCCATCAGGCGGGCGATCGCGCAAAAAATGCCGTTGGTCCTGTGCTCAACGGCCTGTTCGGACGCAAGGCGGGCTCGGTCGAAGGCTACGTCTATTCGGATGCGAACAAGAACTCTGGTATCATTTGGGACGAGGCGACGTTCGGCACATACATCAAGGATCCGAAGGCCAAAATCCCCAGCACTAAAATGGTCTTCCCCGGGATCAAGGACGAGCAGAGGATTAAGGACCTGATCGCCTATTTGCATACATTCGACAAGGCGACGGTCAAACTCGCGCAGTGAAGGCAAGCTCGACAGATCAGCCGCTGTCCGATGCCGCACGTTGAGCGACGCCGTCACGAATGCCGGGACCCGCTGAGCGTTGCGCCTTGAGGATTGAGGACGGAACGATTCCAAAATATTTTCGGAAGACGCGGCTGAAATGCGACGAGCTTGAGAAGCCCCAGGAAAATGCGACATCCGTGATCGTCTTTCCGCCGTGCGTCTCCAGCTCATGGCGGCAATTTTGCAACCTCGCCCGCCAGATGTATTCACCGACGGTTATGCCTCTTTCGCTGAACAGCATGTGCAGGTAGCGCTTGGTGCAGCCGAGCGCGGCGGAGATCTGGTCAATGCAGAGGTCGGGGTCGCGCAAATGTTCGCGGATAAAGGCATGAGCCTGGATATACATCGCTTCCGGGCCGACCCGATCGAAGGCTGTATTTGCCTCGCGAAGCGGCAATAGCAGGAGATCGATCAGCGACTCGGCAACGCCGGCGGCGATGGTCGGCGACAGTCTCGTCGCCTCATCAAACGCAGCGTGCACGAACTCGTGCGCGATACGGCCGGTGCCGGCGCGCGAGGAAAGTTTGCACGCCAACATCTTCTCCGAATGGAAGCCGCGTTCCCGCAGCAGCTCCTTGGGCACGATGACGACCTCATGCTGCGTCAGCGTCGGGTTGGTGATCGTGTGCGGACAGGATACGTCGTAGGCGAGGCAATCCCCGGGCGCCACTTCGATGCGACGGCCGTCCTGCTCGAAATAGGAAGTTCCAACCGTCTGGAACAGGATCTTGATGTAGGGATGTTCGGTCGATCGAATCCACCAGTCAGCGTGACCAATCCGGTGCTGACTGACCTCGATTTGGCAGAGCGTCAGGCAGGAGACAGTCGTATAGTTGATCCGCCCTTCCAGCGACGATGCCTCCAGCGGATCGACGTCAAATCGACCACAGAGGTCGGCCAATGCATCCGACCAACGCTGGATCTGCTGTTTCGGCGCTAATCTGAAAGTGCTGAGTGAGCGGACTATTTCGGACATTTCCAGCCACCGATTTGAATCCGCGCAATCTTCTTGCCGCGAAACGACTCGGTCACGAAAGGGCGAGGTCGCCTCAGCTTGAGGCGATCGTTAGTGCTCCAACTCCAGTCCTCTTGACATCCGAAGAGCAATCCTCCGACTTCGTTGCTTCGCCGTCAAGAAACTTAGTTGCTCCACCATCAACAAAAGATCAGCTGTCGGAGTTCGGCGGTGCCAATCGCAGTGCCAATTGCTGCTCTGCAGCATCAAAGGTGATGATCTCAGGATGGCGGGCAGGAAGCGAGAAATTCAGTCCGCTTCACTTTTGTGCAAATGGGCTTCACTCCTGGGCAAGTTTCCGCCTTTAAGACCGGCTACGAAGCACGCAATAAACTCAAACGAGCGGGACCGTTGCGGCTGGACTTGCACTCACTTCAGGATGAAACTTTTCGTGTCAGCACCGTTCTTGGTTGCGTCATAGGCAGCGGGCCGCGGCCCGGCAATCGGCGGCAAGCGCCTCAATGTCGATGCGGGGCCGCGCACATAATCTTCCAGATCAGCGTTGTCAGATTCAGAATCCAGTAAGCGCTTCGAACGCCAGCACTGGCGTACCAAGCGCAAGCGAAACGAGGGAGGATTCCAGCATGCGCAAGGAACTACTAGCAACCTTCCTTGGCGCCGTGGCGGCACTAACCGCCAGCGGCGCTTTAGCCAGCGACGAACTCATGAAAATGTCGCAGAACCCGAAAGATTGGGTGATGCCGGCCGGCGATTACGCCAATACGCGTTACTCCAAGCTCAACCAGATCAACGCCTCGAACGTCGGCAAGCTGCAGCCCGCCTGGACCTTCTCGACCGGCGTGCTGCGCGGCCACGAAGGCGGACCGCTCATCATCGGCAACATAATGTACGTCCACACGCCATTCCCGAACAAGGTCTACGCTCTTGACCTTTCTCAGGACCAAAAGATCGTCTGGAAGTACGAGCCCAAGCAGAATCCGGACGTGATCCCGGTGATGTGCTGCGACACCGTCAACCGCGGCCTCTCCTACGGCGACGGAAAAATCTTCCTGCATCAGGCTGACGACAAGCTGGTCGCGCTCGACGCCAAGACCGGCAAGCTCGAGTGGAGCGCGACAAACGGCGATCCTACCAAGGGCCAGACTGGGACTTCGGCGGCCTTGGTGGTCAAGGACAAGGTGCTGGTCGGAACGTCCGGCGGCGAGTTCGGCGTCAACTGCCACATGACCGCTTACGATATCAAGAGTGGCAAACAGGTTTGGAGGGCTTACTCGCAAGGGCCGGACGATCAGCTCCTGTTCGACCCCGAGAAAACCACCGAACTTGGCAAGCCGGTCGGCAAGGACTCCAGCGTGAAGACGTGGCAGGGCGACCAATGGAAGATCGGCGGCGGCTGCACATGGGGCTGGATATCCTATGATCCGCAGCTTGACCTCGTCTATTACGGGTCCGGCAATCCCTCGACCTGGAATCCGAAGCAGCGTCCGGGCGACAACAAATGGTCGATGACCATCTTCGCACGCAATCCGGATACCGGCATGGCGAAATGGGTCTATCAGATGACGCCCCACGATGAGTGGGACTATGACGGCGTCAACGAGATGATCCTTACCGATCAGCAGATCGGCGGCCAGGCGCGCAAGCTTCTGACCCATTTCGACCGCAACGGCGTGGGCTACACGCTCGACCGTGCGACCGGCGAATTGCTGGTGGCCAAGATTTTCGATCCGAAAGTCAACTGGACCACCGGCGTCGACATGAACAAGAGCTCGCCAACCTACGGCCGTCCAAAGGTCGTCGATCAATATTCGACCGACAAGGCGGGCGAAGATCACAACGTCAAGGGAATTTGTCCGGCCGCGCTCGGCACCAAGGACGAGCAGCCGGCAGCCTACTCTCCCGAGACGCAACTGTTCTACGTGCCGACCAACCATGTCTGCATGGACTATGAGCCGTTCAAGGTAAGCTACACCGCGGGCCAGCCCTATGTGGGAGCGACGCTCTCGATGTTTCCACCTCCCGGCGATAGCCACATGGGCAACTTCATTGCCTGGGACGCCAGGACCGGCGACATCGTCTGGTCGAACAAGGAGCTGTTCTCGGTCTGGTCAGGTGCACTCGCCACCGCTGGCGGCGTGGTGTTCTATGGCACGCTCGAAGGCTACCTGAAGGCAGTCGATGCTAAGACGGGCAAGGAGCTCTACAAGTTCAAGACTCCGTCCGGCATCATCGGCAACGTCACGACCTATGAGCACAACGGCAAGCAGTACGTCGCGGTGCTGTCCGGTGTCGGCGGCTGGGCGGGCATCGGTCTTGCAGCCGGCCTGACCGATCCGACGGCAGGTCTCGGAGCGGTCGGCGGCTATGCGGCGCTGAGCAACTACACGGCACTTGGCGGCACCCTCACCGTGTTCTCACTGCCGCAGCAGTGAGTTGATCACATTTGACCTCCGTCGCGCGGAGCCATTCCACGCGCCGGAAGATCTACAATCAAAGACTCAAGGACAGCCTTTTGCGTACTATCCGCTTGATGATTGCAGCGACGATACTCGTAGCTGCAGGAGGAATTGCGTTCGCCGACGGTTCGGGTGACCCCACCGCGGTGAAATCCGAAGACGGCAAGTATTTAGACAAGGAAGGGAATCCAACCTACAAAATCACGCCTGACGGGACCGTCGACTGGTACACCTATTCCGGATACCGCCGCTATCATTCGGATTGTCACACCTGCCACGGACCCGACGGCATGGGCTCGACCTATGCGCCGGCGCTGAATGACTCGCTCAAGACCATGAGTTACGGCGACTTCCTCAGCATCGTCGCGAACGGTCGCAAGAACGTCAGCACTGCATCGGAGAATGTGATGCCTGCCCTTGGCACCAATCCGAACGTGGCCTGCCACATGGACGACATCTATGTTTATCTGCGCGCCCGCGCCAACGATGCATGGGGCCGCACGCGCCCGTCCAAACACGAAGAAAAGCCCGCAGCCTATGCCACAGCGGAAGACAGCTGCATGGGCAAATAGTGAACTGCCGAAAGCGCAACCGATACTATGCATTACCGTCTTCGATAGGCAACTAAGGGGTGAAGCCCTAAGGGCTTAGGGTGCCCCCTCGCCTGATGGCGAGCCACTGGCGGCTGAGTTGACGTTCGGGCGTCCAACGAAGCAGCACCCCGATGGAGAGGATACCTGCGTTCGAGCGAACGCGGCGAGAAGTTGAAGGCGCTGATGGACGGGAAGGCGGAAGGGAATCGAGTCGAGCTCGGATCTGGTGCAGCTGGCGGCGCGGCTGATCATCGAAAAAGGCTTGGACGCGAAAGCGAAGTGGTGGCGCCGTGATTACGCGGCGCCCCGCAGGGCGAGGCTATCGCCACGACGATCGGACGGGTCGTGTGAAGAGCGCCGAGGGCGCGATCGAATACAGCGCACCGTTCCGCTGGCGCCGTCGCGCGATCGCAAGAACCGGACTTGACCAATTAGGGAGGCTACAATGAAGACACGTGCCGCCGTCGCTTTCGAAGCGAGAAAACCGCTTGAAATCGTCGAGGTCGACCTGGAAGGCCCGAAGGCCGGCGAGGTCGTGGTCGAAATTAAGGCGACGGGGATCTGTCATACCGATGCCTATACGCTTGATGGCCTCGATAGCGAGGGGATCTTTCCCTCCATCCTCGGCCATGAGGGCGCTGGCATCGTCCGCGAGGTCGGCGCCGGCGTAACATCCGTCAAGCCTGGCGACCACGTAATCCCGCTCTACACGCCGGAATGCCGGCAATGTAAGAGCTGTCTCAGCCAGAAGACCAATCTCTGCACCGCGATCCGTGCGACCCAGGGCAAAGGCCTGATGCCCGACGGCACGTCGCGCTTCAGCTACAAGGCCAAGCCGATCTATCACTATATGGGCTGCTCAACTTTTTCGAATTTCACCGTGCTGCCGGAGATCGCAGTCGCCAGGATCCGCGAGGACGCCCCCTTCGACAAGAGCTGCTACATCGGCTGCGGTGTGACGACCGGCGTTGGCGCGGTGGTCAATACCGCGAAAGTCACGCCAGGCTCCAATGTCGTGGTGTTCGGACTTGGCGGCATCGGGCTCAACGTCATTCAGGGCGCCAAGATGGTGGGTGCCGACAAGATCGTCGGAGTCGACACCAACGGCAGCAAGGAGGAATGGGGTCGCCGCTTCGGCATGACGCATTTCGTCAACCCGTCCAAGATTGGCGGCGACATCGTCCAGCATCTCGTCACCCTGACCGACGGCGGGGCCGACTACAGCTTCGATTGCACCGGCAACACGACGGTGATGCGTCAGGCGCTGGAATGTTGCCATCGCGGCTGGGGCGTCTCAGTGATCATCGGTGTCGCTGAAGCCGGCAAGGAGATTTCCACCCGGCCATTCCAGCTCGTGACCGGCCGGGTGTGGAAGGGTACCGCCTTCGGAGGAGCACGCGGCCGCACCGACGTGCCGAAGATCGTCGACTGGTACATGAACGGAAAGATTCAGATCGACCCGATGATCACACACGTCCTCAAGCTCGAGGAGATCAATAAGGGTTTCGATCTGATGCACGAAGGCAAGTCGATACGCTCGGTTGTCGTCTACTAGATCAGGACTTTCGTACACAAGGAGGAAGACCCATGACTGTTCACATGCACCCCGCAATTGACAACGGTGTGAAACGAGGCTCGGGCAGCTTTGCCGGGGGTACCCTGGTCTGCAAATGCAAGGACAAACCGGTCAAGATCGGGATCAAGGGCGATGTCGCCCATAACCATGCCTGCGGCTGCACCAAATGCTGGAAGCCCGAAGGCGCGACCTTCTCCGTCGTCGCTGTCGTGCCGCGGCAAAACGTGACCGTGCTCGAAAACGGTGACAAGCTCCAGATCGTCGACCCGTCCGCGGCGATCCAGCGCTACGCCTGCAAGGTCTGCGGCACGCACATGTACGGCCGCATCGAGAACACGGGCCATCCATTCCACGGCCTGGACTTCATCCACCCCGAACTGTTCCAGGAAGGTGGTTGGGCAGCGCCAGGGTTCGCGGCGTTCGTGTCGTCCGTCATCGAGTCCGGCGTGAAGCCGGAACAGATGGACGGCATACGCGCGCGTCTGAAGGAACTCGGACTCGAGCCCTATGATTGCCTGTCTCCGCCGCTGATGGACGCCATTGCGACCCATGTGGCGAAATCGAAGAAGGCGGCCTGACACAAGATCGCCGCCGGTGGTGGCGCGGCCACCGCCGGCGGGTCCGCAAGCAGCGCGCGAGATATTGGATTGATGATCCGATCACCTCGATGTTCGTCATATTTGCGCCTGACCCGTCGGCGCGATGAGTCGCGTCGCGTTTTCGGGCGGAGGAAGGCCAATGACGCATACCGGATCGGTACAACTTATTGTCGCTGCAACGGCCGTGCTTGTGACGACGGCAGCGATTGCCTATGCGGAACAGGTCAACGACTATCCGACGTCCGCGCGCGCCGAATACGTGTTCGGCTGTCTGAAGGCTAACGGCGAGACGCGCCAGGCAATCGACCAGTGCTCCTGTTCGATCGACGTCATTGCATCGCTCCTGCCGTACGATAGGTATGTCACGGCCGAAACGGTCTTGAGCATGTCGCAAGTGCGGGGAAATCTGGGGGGAGAGTTTCGCACTTCCGCACTGGCCGCAAGCGCGGTGAACGATCTGAGGCGGGCCCAAGCCGAAGCAGAAGTCAGGTGCTTCTAGCGCGCGGACCGGTTTCGTCGCCGTTCGAGACGTGCGGGAGCATGTTCATCAGGGTGACGGGTTGGACTCGGCGGCCCGGTCACATCAAATTCCAGAATTGTCGATCTTCCATTCGTTGCGGAAGACGTGACCCGAGGTATCCTTGGCCTCCGCCCGGAAATGCTTCGCGCCATTTGAGACGTAGGTGAAGCGAATATTGGGGTCTTCCGAAATCGAAATTCCCCCTTCCATCGCCAGCACCGGGCTGTCTTCCTGCCAGAGCCGCAATTCGTTGATGAAGAAGGCCGGAATATAGAGTTGAGTCACCTGATCCATCTGCAAGCCGGAATTATTGGGGTGGCCGATCATGATCTGCGCGTCGCGGGAGCGGTCCGCGGAGCCTTGATCCGAGCGGGCGAACTGCCTCAATTTCATCTGACCCAGCCGGTTCTTCGCTTCATCGGCATTCTTGGCGGCGGGCGCCGAGCAACCTCCGGACGCTTTGACGAAAGTCTTGGTCATGTAGAGCTTGCCG
>JGI12053J15887_10001876_pt1 | contig 10013 bp, 8 predicted proteins | sample MedBloCAOM1_O3_FD_15887 | JGI IMG/M metagenome (IMG submission 15887) | reverse complement strand
CGGCAGGTTTGACCGGCATCCCGCCCTGTTTTCAAATATATTGGCAACCGTTGCGTCGTTCAGCGTCCCGGGAAATGGCGTACCGAAATTCCCAGCCAAATCCCCGGCAGTCGGCACCGGCACTTGCTGCGAAACGATTCCTCGGATGATGCGGCGTCCTTCATAGGAACCAAAAATGAAGGTCTTGTCTCTCTTGATCGGGCCGCCAAACGTTCCCCCAAACTGGTTTTGTTTGAAGGGCGGCCTCGGAGTGGGCTGAAAGGTGAATCCGTGCGCGTTGAGGATGTCGTTGCGGAAGAACTCGTAAGCGCTGCCATGGAAGTCATTCGTGCCGGACTTGGTGACCACGTTCACGACTGCGCCAGAGTTACGGCCGTATTCTGCGTCGAACGAATTGGTAATCACGCGGAATTCCTCGACGCTATCTGGAGATGGCTGCACCGCGGGCAAGTTGGCAAACAGGTCGTTACCGTCGCCCCCGTTCACCGAATAGTTGTTGGAGCGACCACGGCCCCCATTCACAGTGACGACGCCGGCCTTGTCCGAACCATAGAACAAACTGTTTCCAATCTGCGACTGCACGCCGGGTTGCAACTGCAGCAATTGATACACGTCGCGTTGGTTCAGCGGCAACTGCGTCGATGAGCGTGAGTTCACGACCGCCCCAAGTTGCGTGGACGTGGTGTCCACCACAGGAGGCGCTCCCGTCACTTCCACGGTTTCCGTGGCCCCGCCTACCTGCAGCGGGATATCCAGGCTGACCACTTCGTTCAGATTTACGACGATGCCTTTGCGGCTATATTTCTTGAATCCCTGCTGCCCGACCTCCAGGTCATAGGTTCCGACCGGAACCTCAAGAAAAATATATTCGCCGTTATTGCCGCTCACGGTGTTCGCCGTGACGTTGGTCGCCTGGTTAATCAGCGCCAAATTCGCGCCCGATACCGCGGCTCCGCTTGAATCGATGACCGTTCCGCGCACACGCCCGCCAGTGCTTTGCGCTGCTGCGTGCGGCACGATGCCAAGGATTCCCAGTAAAAGCGCGAGCACTGCTAGACGGAAAGCTGAACGTAGAGCCGAATCTGAGTCCTGGGACATAATTAACTCACCCCCGTTTTTCTGGACGCGTAGATTGCTATTTTGTTACCGATTCTTCGAGGTTGCCGCGTTCCCGAAACCTTACTATAATCCTGCAAACTTAGAGAAGGTCGGCACCAGTGTCAAGCAGAAATAATTCATCAGGCAAATCGGCCAAACGCGCGATGGAGCGTCCGCTGCGCATCAGTGAAGTAGCGCACCGTGTGGGTATTTCATCGTCCGCATTGCGGGCCTGGGAAGCGCTCGGATTGGTGGTTCCGCGACGGACCGAAAGCCGTTATCGCGAATACACGGAGTCCGATGTGCGCACGCTGCGAAAAGCAATTTTTTTGCGACGCGCGCGAGGATTGAATCCCGCAGCCATCGTGCATGTGTTGAAGCGGCAGGGTGTGATGATCGCTCCTCCCGATGCGCCCCGCGTGCCGGGCCAACGTTTTCGGCGCTTACGCACGCGCCGGGGCCTTTCGCTCGCGCAGGTGGCGCGCGCGACGGGCGTGTCGGTGGGTTTTCTCAGCGCCCTCGAACGTGGCCAGATGCGTTCGTCCATCGCCACGCTCCGGCGCATCGCGCGCTTCTATCGGACTAATATTCTTTCGTTTTTCGAAGCTGCGGAAGAAAATCCGCGTCTGGTGCGCCCTGCGCAACGCAAGATCCTGGAAACCACTCCGGGCGTGCGCATGGAATTGCTTGCCTGGGGCCATACCGCCATGGAACCGCATCTGTTTCGCGTACAACCAGGCGGCGGCAGCGGCGAATCTTACGCGCACGAAGGCGAGGAATTTCTTCATGTGCTTCGCGGCGATTTTGAAATCTGGCTGAACAGCGGCGAACATTACCGCCTGAAGCCCGGTGACAGCCTGTACTTCGAGAGCTCCACGCCGCATCGCTGGAAAAATCCGGGGCGCAGCGAAACGTGGCTGTTGTGGATCAATACGCCACCAACGTTTTAATTTCAGGGGGATCTCACTGTTGCTGACTGGGCGCCGGACTCACTTCGTGGTTCTGATTCTTTGCCTTGTTTTCTGCGTTGTCGCGTCCCTCGCCGCGGAGGACTCCAAAAATGCAAAGCATGTTGCGGACACGGTCGTAATTCATGGCCGCATTTATACGCTGGATTCGAAGCAGCCCTGGGCCCAGGCGCTAGCCATTCGCGCGGATAAAATTGTCGCTGTCGGCGACGACGTCATCATCGGAAAATTTCGTGGCCCGGACACAAAAGTAATCGATGCCGCGGGCCGCCTGGTGCTGCCCGGCTTCGTGGATTGTCACATCCACTTTATGGATGGCGCGCTGAGCCTCGGCCGCGTAAATCTCGATGGCGCGAAGGACGTCACCGAAATTCAGCAACGTCTGCGCGACTACGCCGCCAAGCATCCCGGAAACGAGTGGCTGCTCGGGCGGGGCTGGGACTACGCGATGTTTGGGGCAGCCACGCTGCCCGACAAAAAATATCTGGATGAGCTTTTTCCTGATCGCCCGGTTTTCCTGGAAGGCTATGACGGTCACACCTATTGGGCTAATTCCAAAGCGCTGACTCTTGCCGGAATAAACCGCGACACACCCGATCCCCCAAACGGGGTGGTCGTCCGTGATCCAACTACACACGAGGCCACCGGCGCCTTAAAAGAAGCTGCGCAGGATCTCGTCGCTAAAGCTGCGCCCGAGCTTACTCGCGCTGAAAGACTCACTGCTCTCCGCGCCGGCATCCATTGGGCCAATGAGAACGGCCTGACGCGAGTTCACAGTGCCGGTGGCGATTTCCCGCAACTCGCGCTTTACGATGAGCTACGCCGCCACGGCGAGCTGACGTTGCGCTTCTATATTGCCTATTTCATGGACCCGCCCAAAATGCGCCCGCAAGACGTCGAAGCCATCGAGAACGCGCGAAAAAAATATCACGACGCATGGATCGATACTGACGCGGTGAAGTTCATGGTTGACGGCGTCATCGAATCGCACACCGCCGCCATGATCGAGCCCTATAGCGACGATCCATCATTGAAAGGCAAACTTTTTTGGGATCCCGCTAAATATAGTTCCGCTGTCGCAGAGCTCGACAAGCGCGGCTTGCAACTTTTCACTCATGCCATCGGAGAACTCGGCGTGCGCACCGCTCTTGATGCTTACCAGCACGCGGAAGAAGTGAATCATTCGAGTGATCGGCGTCCACGCATTGAACACATTGAGACGGTTACGGCCGCGGACATTCCACGATTCGGCAAACTCGGCGTGATCGCCAGCATGCAGCCGCTGCATTCTTATCCAAACACGGACACCTTGGATGTTTGGGCGCGTAATGCCGGACCGGGTCGCGCGTCTCGCGCATGGTCATGGAAGAGTATCGCGGATGCCGGAGGGCGGTACGCATTTGGCAGCGATTGGCCGGTGGTTACCTTGAACCCGTGGGAGGGTTTGCAAACTGCGGTTACTCGCCAGACTCGGGAAGGCACGCCTGAAGCGGGTTTTGTGCCTTCGCAACGACTGACCGTCCCGCAAGCCGTCGAAGGCTATACTCTCGGCGCCGCGTTTGCTGGCCACCGTGAAAGAACCGAAGGCTCGCTGGAAAAAGGCAAGCTCGCGGACCTGATCATCGTTTCCCAGAACATTTTCGAAATCGATCCGCATAAAATATCCGGAACCAAAGTTCGCACCACCATCGTGGGCGGCCAGGTGGTTTACCAGTCCGATGCCAAATAATTCCGAAACAATTTCGCGCGACACAAAGTTTTCGATCGGGGCTAGGAATCAAATAGCAGCGCGATGCGTCGTTGCGGCATTGCTGGTTCTCACGCTGGCCTGCGTGGCTTGTAAGCCCAAGCAGCCAACGCTCACGCTGCTGGTCTGGGAAGGCTATGCCGACCCGTCGTTCATCGGCGCGTTCGAGGGGAGCCATCACTGCAAAGTGGTGGCTTCCTACATGGGCACCAGCGATGAGTTGGTTGCCAAGTTGCGTGGAGGGAGCGCCTCTAACTATGACGTCATCTCGCCTTCGAGTGACGTCGCGGCATCCATCGTGCGCGCCGGCCTTGCCGCGCCGCTTGACCTTTCGAAAATTCCCGCCTACTCGCAACTTTCCGCGAAGCTGCGCGACTCAAACATCGTCAAGCTCAACAACCAGGTTTATGGCGTGCCGTTTGTGTGGGGACCGAACCCGCTGCTGTACGACACCACCGCGTTCGCGAAGGCTCCAGATTCATGGTCAGTTTTGTGGGACGCAAAATATCGCGGCAAAGTCTCGGTGTGGGACGAGCTGTCCACCATCTACATGGCCGCGCAGGTGCTCGGCTACGATAAGCCCGATCCGAGCCAACTCTACAATTTGAGCGATGCGCAACTCGAGGCGGTGAAGAAAAAATTGATCGAGCTCAAACCCAACATTCGCAAAATGTGGGCTACTGGCGGCGAGCTGACCAATCTTTTCCAAAACCATGAAGTGGTGATCGCCATGGGTTGGCCGCTGATGACCAACGACCTTCGTAAATTAAATTTTCCTATTGGCGAAACTATCCCACGCGAGAACACCACCGGATGGATAGATCACTTGATGATTACCGCGGCCAGCTCCAACAAAGAATTGGCGCAGGCTTTTCTTGCCTACATGGTGGAAGCCCAGACGCAGAAAAAAGTCAGCGACGTTACGCACTACACTCCCGCTAATCCCGGTGCGGCGCAGTTTTTGAGTGCAGATGAAAAGAAAATACTTCATCTCGACGATCCAGACGCCTACATGCAGCGCATTTATTTCTGGCAGGACGTTCCACGCCGTCCTAAATACAATGAAATCTGGAATGAGGTGAAGGCCGCACAGTGAGCCCGGCGCCCGCCATTCCACGATTGGAAGAAGAGCGGGCAGGTGGGCCATTGCTGGAAGTTCGCGCGCTGGCCAAACGGTTCGGCGTAAACGAAGTATTAAAGAAAATTTCCATCGATGTTGCCACGGGCGAATTCATCACCTTGCTGGGCGAAAGTGGCTCCGGCAAAACCACCATGCTGCGATTGATTGCCGGCTTTGAACAGCCCAGTTCCGGCGAGATTTGGATGAATGGTGAGCGCCTCGACACGCTGCCACCTTACAAACGCCGTGTGAACACCGTATTTCAGCAATACGCGTTGTTTCCGCATTTGAATGTGCGCGACAACGTGGCCTACGGCTTGCGCGTGACTAACGCGCCTTCCAACGAAATTGACGCGCGCGTCGCCGACGCGTTGCGCATGGTGAAAATGGACAGTTTCGCTTCCGCGCGGCCCGCCACGCTCAGTGGTGGCCAACAGCAGCGTGTCGCACTCGCTCGCGCGCTGGTGAATCGCCCCTTACTGCTGCTGCTGGACGAACCGCTGTCCGCTCTGGACGCCAATTTGCGCAAAGAAATGCAAAGCGAACTGAAATCTCTGCAACGCGAAGTGGGCATCACTTTTCTGTTCGTCACCCACGATCAGGACGAAGCCATGGCCCTTTCCGATCGCATCGCGTTGCTGCGCAACGGCGCACTGGAACAGATTGCCTCGCCGCGCGAAATTTACTCGCATCCCGCCACGGCTTATACCGCGCAGTTTATCGGCCAGACAAATCTGCTGCGCGCGGAGGTTCGGGGCGGCACCGCTACTTGCGGCGCGTTACGCTGGTCCACATCAGCGCCGGACGGCACGGGCCTTTTCTCGTTGCGCCCCGAAGCGATTCGGATCGCGGACGCCGTTGCACATTCCACCGAAAATTCACCGGCGGCGGAGGCGCGGTTCTCGGCGATCGTCAAACAGCAGCTTTACGGCGGCGCTAGCGAATTGTTGGAAATAGATTGCGGCGGCCAGACCTTGCGCGTGAAAATTCCCGCGCGCGGTCCATTGTCTGCCCAACAGGATTTCAGTTTTTCCGCCGACGACGCTGTGCGAGTTTCGGAATAGAGTCGCGGAATAAAGTTTCAGGCGATAGGATCACACTTTGTAAAAATGTATTCGCGCGCGTACAAATCGCTCGTTTCTCTGCCGCCGCTGCTGTGGGTCGGGTTATTTCTACTACTGCCCTATGCGCTGATGCTGGCACATAGTTTCTGGGTGGTTCGCGATGGATTTATCGTGCACCAGTGGAATCTGCAAAATTATCGCGCGTTGGCCATTAACCCTGTTTATGCGCAAGTGCTTCTGCGCAGCATGCGCATCGCTGCGTCGGTCACGCTATGTTCGCTGCTGCTCGGGTATCCGCTGGCCTACTATCTTTCTTTCCACGCCGGTGCGCGTAGAGAAATTCTCTATCAACTGGTGATCGTTCCGCTGTGGGTGAGCTATCTCGTTCGCGGCTACGCCTGGAAAACAATCCTGGGCAGCGATGGAGTTTTAAACGGCTTCCTGCAATATCTGCATCTCACGAACACACCGGTAGGCTTCCTGCTTTACAGCCCCTTCGCGGTGATTCTGATGCTTACGCACATTTACACGCCATTTGTTTTTCTGCCGATCTACGCTGCACTGGAACATATTCCGCGTCCGGTCGTCGAAGCTTCGCAAGACCTCGGCGCAAGCCCGTTCAAAACATTTCTTCGCGTCATACTCCCGCTTTCGTTGCCGGGATTGCTCGCGGGAGCGACCTTCGCCTTCGTTCTTTCCTTGGGTGATTTTCTCGCGCCACTGCTGGTCGGCGGCGCTTCCGGCACCATGATCGCTAATATCGTGCAAAGCCTCTTCGGCGCGGCGTATGACTGGCCACTAGGCGCGGCTATTTCGGTTTGCATCCTACTGATCACCGTGACGCTTTTATTTTTAACCGAGCGCCTCGAGAAGCGCTGGTCTTTCCGATGAGTGCTACGCCCACTGTAGCTGCTACGCGCGGCAATGCCGGCGCAACACATCGCGCGCCATTGCTGGCCGCCTATTCGTGGCTAGTGTTCGCGTTCATCTATCTACCGATCATTGTGCTCATCGTTTATTCCTTCAATCGGGACGGCGTCGGCGGTTTTCCACCACGCCATCTCACGTTTGACTGGTACCGCCAACTTTTTGCCGACGGCGCCATCTGGACCTCGGTGCTGAATAGCCTGATCGTCGCGGCGTGCAGCGTTGCGCTTTCGCTCGCGCTCGGCTTGCTTGCAGCTCTCGCGCTCGATCGTGCCAGCTTTCCGGGCAAATCGCTTTTCCGCCGGCTGGTTTTGCTGCCGCTGATTTTGCCGGGGATCATCACAGGGCTTTCCTTGCTGATGTTTGCGGTGTACGCGGGCGCGCACTTGAGCCTGGTCACCGTGTTTCTCGGTCATGGCACCGCATTGATCTCCGTGGCCACTACCGAACTCTTCGCTGGCTTGCAAAAAATGGATCGCGCGCAAGAAGAAGCTTCGCTCGATCTAGGCGCAACGCCGCTGCAAACTTTCTGGCGCGTGACCTTGCCCAACTTGAAGCTTTCTCTCATAGCGGCCGGCTTGCTGGTCTTCACGCTGTCCATGGACGAAATCGCCGTGACTTTTTTTCTGATCGGCCGCGACAATACTTTGCCGCTGGAAATCTGGGGCCGCTTGCGCCGTGGAATTACGCCGGAAATCAACGCTATCTCCACACTGATTTTTGCCGCTTCGGTAATTTTGATTGTGATCTGGTTTCACTTGCGCACTCGCGCGCAACGCAAAACTTTTTGAATAGAGGAGCTACATGTCGCACTCACGCCGCAATTTCATCAGATACGTAGTCGCAGGATCGGTGGCGGCCGGCTGCCCCATCGACGCGAGTCTGCTCGCCATTCCGGATNAGAAATCGTCCACATCGCCGCGCGTCGAAGGCGAGCATTTCGAAATCTGCCACCAGGTGCGCGATGGCCACCAATTCCAGCNTCCCGACGCCACGCGCAAGGCTGACGTCGTGATTGTCGGCGGCGGCGTCGCCGGACTTTCCGCCGGGTATTTCCTGCGCGGCAAGGATTGGCTACTGCTCGAAAAGGAAAATCACTTTGGCGGCAATGCTTACCAGGAAGAATACGATGGCGCGGCGTTTGCTACTGGCTCGGCCTACGCTTTCAAAGGCGATCACGGCGACCAACTGGCCGCCGAGATAGGCATGAAACTCCTGCCGGTAAATAATCCCGATCCCACCATCGTGAATAAAACTTTTATTGCCGATACCTGGAAGACCGGGCTCGATCACTTGCCATATCCGCATGAGGTGCGCGCCAGCTTCAAAAAATTTCGCGATGACATGATGAAAATTGATGTCTCGAAGCGCATGGACGAACTGGACGCGCAACCGCTTACGGATTTCACCGGAGGCTATGCGCCGGAAATTCAGCAATGGTGGGATGGGTTTGGCGCATCCAATTGGGGCGCGACTAGCGAAGACTCTTCGGCGTTTGTAGCTCTCGCTTCGCTACAGGGCCTGGTCACTGGCGAAGACGCTAAGCGCGTGATTTTGCCCGGCGGGCTGGGGTGCATCACGCACAAACTGGTGGAAGTGCTGCAACCAAAATATAAGGAGCGCATGCTTGACGAAGCCACTGTGGTGGCCGTCGTTCCCGGTGACGACCATGTGCGTGTGACTTATTTTCATGGCGGACAGCTGACCACGGTGTCTGCGAAAGCAGTGATTATGTGCGCGCAGAAACACATCACCTCGCGACTGGTCATGGGCATTCCTTACGATCAGAAAACGGCCATGCGACGCACGCGTTACGCGCCTTACCCGGTGGTGAACGCCATTTTCGACAAGCCTGTTTATAATCGCGGCTACGATACCTGGTGCCCGGGAAATTCGTTCACGGATTTTATCGTGGCCGACTGGACCATCCGCAATTCTCCTGGTTATCGCCAGAAACACAATATTCTTACGTTCTATACGCCGCTGCGCGAGACTCAGCGGTCCACGCTTCTTGAAGAAGATAATTGCAAAACGCTGGCCGCTCGGGTGCTGGCTGATTTCCAGAAATTATTGCCGGAGTCTAACGTTGATCCCGTTGAAGTACGCATTTACCGCCGCGGCCATCCCATGTTCATGGCTACGCCCGGCCAATACACCAAAAATCGCATCGCCGCTGCGCATCCCATGGAACGCATCTACTTCAGCAACAACGATTCCGGGGGTCCTGAATCATTGACCAGCGAAGCCATTCGTTTCTCCCAAGGTGGGGCCGAATGGGCCGAAATGATCCTCGCCGGCAAACCTGGCGCCAAGGATTTCGCTGAAAAAGTCCTCAACGCGCGCGAATTTTAAACTCGCGATTTTTCAATTTTGGTCCTACCGGGCCTGCAGCGGAATAGCTACCGCCCTGTTCACATATTGGTGTATACACTCTCCAACCGTTGTCCCAACCCAAAATTGGTGTGAAAAACAAATACGGAGGAAACTATGAAGAAATCACTGACCGTGGCGGCAGTTGCGGCTTTGCTGATCGTCGCGTCGATGGCTGCTGCGCGGGCACAGAAAGAATTAAGCAAGGATCACGCCACTTACGCGTCTGCTAGCAAGGCTGAATTTAAAGAAAACGCGAGGGCTGGAAGCGCAGTATCCTCTGCCGTCATTTATGGCGATCCGGAGAAAGGGCCTCACGCGACATTCACGAAGTTCAAGCCCGGCTACGACGCTGGAACACACTACCACACGAATGACACCCGAATTGTAGTCGTCAAAGGGGCTTATCTTTACAAAGATGAGGATGGTGAGAAGCGCGTAGGCCCGGGAGATTTCCTGATGGTTCCCGGTGGGCATAAACACTGGAGCGGTGGTGACAAAACAGAAGGGGCGCTATTTTATCAGGACGGCCCCGGCAAATTCGACCTCATCCCAGTGAAATAATTTGGACTGGATGGTTGTGTCAGTTACCAGACCGCATCTTTCGCTGCATTTGCAAAGGGTGCGGTCTTTACTTTTTCATGCCTTGGATTGCCCACGATCCCTGTTTGTGTGCAGGTTTTTCAATGAAATCAGTACACATTACCGAGCTACTGCAA
>JGI12053J15887_10001874_pt1 | contig 10022 bp, 10 predicted proteins | sample MedBloCAOM1_O3_FD_15887 | JGI IMG/M metagenome (IMG submission 15887) | reverse complement strand
CTTGGCCGGCGTTGCAGCCGCAGCGTCGTCGGCCGCCGCCGTCGCCTGGGCGAGCCGCGCGCTTTGCTGGGGACCGCCTGCGGCAGCAGCCATTTTGGTGGCCGGCGCCGGTGACACTGCGACAGGCTGAGCGGCAGCAGCAACAGGTGCCGGCTGCGCAGCCGGCGCGACTGCCGCGGTCTTCGCACCGGGCACCGTGAGTTTGGTGCCGAGCCTGATTTTGGCTGACGGTTCGAGGCCGTTGGCCTTGGCGAGTTCGGCGACCGGCACGTGATTGCGGCGCGCAACGCTGAGCAAGGTATCGCCGTGATTGACGACATGAACGGTCGGCGCCGCGGCAACGGCCTTGCTCGCCGGCGCTGCCAATGCAGGTGCAACGGCCGCGGTCTGACGCGGAATGATCAGTTGCTGGCCCGGCGACAATACCCGCGGTCCTTTATAGCCATTGGCCTGCAGGATCGCGGCAGGCGAAACATTGTAGCGGCGCGACAGCGTATCGAGCGTGTCGGCGGTACCGACGATGATCGTGGTGCCGGCCTGTCCCGAGCTGTGGGTCGCCGCAACCGAGCGCGGTGCAACCGTGCCGGTGGTCTCCAGCGGCGAATGCGTGGGCGGAGCATAGGAGGCTAGCCCGCGCCCGCCTCCGGAAACGCCGGCACTGGCCGTCGGATTAGACTGCGGTGCTGCGATCGGCGCCGGCAAGGCCGAGGACTGATATTGCGGTTGCGGACGGGAATATCGCTCGCGGCGCTCGACCGGGGCTGGCGGCACCGTGCCGGTGGCTTCCGACTGGGAGAAGGGATTGGAGAAAGCGTCTTGCGAGAGCCGCGTCGACATGTCGGCGCTGCAGCCGGCAAACCCAATCGACATCAGCGCCAGCACCGCGACGTGCGCAATGCGGCGCGAGCAAAGCAACTCGACGACACGGGACATGGTTACTCACTCATACGCAACAAATTACTGTTTTGAGTAAACACGTCGCCAGTAAACAACCGCTTAACCCTTCGGACAGGGCGTTAACGGGGCAGTCGAAGCGGCTCGAGCCATCCCCTCATGGTGGGCAGCGCGTGGTGTTGCTCTTGGTGCTATAGCTCGCGGGCGATGCCCGGCAGCGCTGGCACGAAACGCACGTCCACCAGCTCGCGCTGCTCGAATCCGGTGTCGGTCCTGGTCATGCGGATCAGGGTCTGGACGCCGTGGTGCGGACCGACCGGCGCGATCAGGATCCCATCCGGCTCGAGCCGCTGCGCCAGCGTCTCGGGAATTTGCTGCATCGCCGCTGTGACAATGATGCGGTGGAAATTGCCGGCTGCGGCCGGGATGTCGAAGCCGTCCCCCAGCATCACCTCGACATTGCCGCATCCCAGCTGCTTAAGACGTGCCCGCGCGCTATCGGCCAGCGTCCGGTAACGCTCGATCGTCAGCACTTGACTGCTAAGCCGCGACAGGATTGCCGCCTGGTAGCCGGAGCCGGTGCCGATCTCGAGCACGCGGTGGTGTTTCTGCAGTTGCAACTGCTCGGTCATGTAGGCCACCACGAAGGGCTGGCTGATGGTCTGCCCGCAGGCGATGCCGAGCGCGCTGTCGCGATAGGCATCGCCGCGGTCGGCCGCCTGCACGAACATATCGCGCGGAATCTCTTCCATGACGCGAAGCACCGCCTGATCGCTGATCCCGCGCCGCCGCAGGTTGAGCTGAAACATCATCTTTTCCGGCGGATTTTGTGTCGACGACATGGTAATCTCGATAGGACCGGTACCAAGCCACTCTAGCGCGCCTCGGCCGAACAAGTTGATGCAATATGCGCTGGCGGCTTAAAGAGAAACTGCCCCGCGAATCGGTGTTCCTGCAATGGAACCCAGGATAGCACCTTGGCGTTAAGGAGTTGGGCGATCAATCCTGCTTCATAGAGCCCCGACGGCGCGATAGCGGCGTGCACGGGTGCGTGTTCGAATACGTTGACATTGCGCCGGTTGGCGTTATTTGCGAACCTTAAGTTTTCGGACGGGCAAGGACATCATCATGACTGCGACGCGACCGCCGGGCGGTTCTGTGTTCCTCGTCGAGGACGAGGTCATGATCAGGATGATGGTCGCTGACATGCTGGAGGAACTCGGCTACAGCGTCGCTGCCGAGGCCGGCGAGATCAACGAGGCGATCAGGCTGGCGCAATGCACCGAGTTCGACCTCGCTATTCTCGACGTCAACGTCAACGGCAAGGTGATTTCGCCGGTAGCCGAATTGATCAAGGCGCGCAACCGCCCATTCATCTTCGCGACCGGCTATGGCTCGTCGGGACTTCCGGAAGAATATCGCGACCGCCCGGCGCTGCAAAAACCTTTCCAACTCGAAACATTGGCGCGGATGATCGAGAGCGCACTCAAGAGTGCGACGGTTTAAGGGTCGCGTTCAAGCCACGCAAAAACCGTCATCGCCCGGCTTGACCCTACGACCCAGTATTCCAGAGCCGTCAGCAATCGAATCGTGAAGCCGCAGCGTACTGGATACCCGCTTTTCGCGGGTATGACGCTTCGCGTCATTTCAGCGTCGCCGTCAGCGCCTGCGAGAATTCATCGTCGGTACGGTCAAGCCGCAGCGGCGTCACCGAAACATAACGCGCCGCCAGCGCGGCGAGATCGGTGCCCTCCGCGGGTACGTCGATTTGCGCGAGCCGTTCGAAACCGATCCAGAAATACGGATTGCCGCGGCCATCGCGGCGCTGGTCGACCTTCAGGAATCCCAAATTGCGCTTACCCTGCCGCGTCACNCGCACGCCGGCGACATCCTCGGGCGCGCAGGCCGGGAAGTTGACGTTGATCACGGTGTTCTTGGGCACGCCGGCGTCGATCACCTTGCGCAGGATCGCGGGGCCGAATTTCAATGCCGTCTCCCACAGCGGCGCGTTCCGGGTCTCGATGCTGAATTCCTGCGACAGTGCGAACGACGGAATTCCCAAAATGGTGCCTTCCAGCGCGCCTGCGATGGTGCCCGAATAGACGACGTCTTCCGCGACATTACGGCCCTTGTTGACGCCCGACAGCACCAGATCCGGCATGGTTTCGCCGAGGATGTGCCGTGCGCCCATGATCACGCAATCGGTTGGCGTGCCGCGCACCGCGAAATGGCGCGGGCCGACTTCGCGCAGCCGCAGCGGATCGTTCAGCGACAGCGAATGCGAGACGCCGGACTGATCAAGCTCCGGCGCCACCACCCAGACGTCGTCGGACAGCGCGCGGGCGATCTCCTCGACGATCTTGAGGCCTGGAGCGTGGATGCCGTCGTCGTTGGTGCAGAGAATTCGCATCCGTTTAGACGCCCTTTCGACCGATTCCATTGCCGCCAATGCGCCGTCTTATCCCGCTCACGGCATTGAGGCAAACCCAGCAAATCCAGTCGAATGCCCATCCTTGATGGGACCGGCCGCAGCCTGCGCGAGAGTTGTTCGCAAGTTCGATTTCGAGGTCATCCGATCGCCAGAACGGGACTGGTCAGGGTTTCGAATGGCCACACTGTGCGCGAAAACGGAAAATCCAGCGGGGTGCGGACTCGATTTGCTACCGGATCCATCTCACCGGCGCGAGGCGGCCAATCAGCGCGAACGATCCGCCCTAACTTGTCGACAGGGCCGGGATATCTGCCCCGATCTTCCGNACCAGCGACTCGGCGGCAAATTGGAATTTGAACAGCGCCTGCCCACCCTCGTCCGTCACTTCCAGGAGCCATTCAGGCTCCGCGCTCATGATGTCGCGGGCCAGATCGGCGCACATCGCAGCCGCCTCTTTCCAGGCAGCTTCGGCACCTTCAAGGGTCGCCTCAACGCTGGATCCGTTGGAAAACTTGCCCCGGCGCACCTGAAACCGATATCGCGGCATGGCTCGGGTTTAGTTGTTTCCCCGGCATCGTGTCTGCCTTCTTTCGTGCTTAGTGCAATATTGCTCATTCCCGGATTGGGCCCCTGCCGACCCGTCTACTCGTAGTCCTGTATTTGATGGTTATCCCGTAAGACGGCGTTCAACAGCGAACGGCGAACCTCGATCTTGCCGTTGTAGTCGATGAACCCCTTTTTCCTGAACTTGTTCATGAAGAAACTTACCCGGGAACGCGTGGTGCCGATCATTTCCGCCAGCGTTTCCTGACTGAGGGTCACCGCGATCGGCTTTGCGCCGTTCTCCTGGCCGAAATTCGCCAGGAGCAAAAGCAGGCGCGCGAGCCGTCTTTCGCTGGAATTAAACAGCTGATCGATCAGGTCATCTTCAATACGGCCGTTTCGTTTCAGCAGATACGCCATGAAAAACGCCGAAAACTTCGGCTCCGCACTGAGGGTCCTTAGCATTGCGGACCTTGTTATCGACGTGATCAGGCACTCTTCCATGGCATGGCTGGTTGCGGTGCGTAGCTCGGCTCCCCTGAGACATCCTTCGCCGAAGAACTGATCCTCCCCGAAAATTCCGACGACCGCTTCCTTGCCGTGTCCGGATAAGACCGTGATTTTGACTTTGCCTTTTTGAATGAAGAAGACCCCGTCGGCGACGTCGCCCTGGCTGAAAATCTTCTGGTTTTTCCTGTATCTCCCGACCGTTTTTCCCGCCTCGATCCGGCCAAGAAACCCCCTGGGATCAAACGCGTGCTTTTCCAGAACTTGCTGCGTATTGGGCATGGTGCTGTTCCGTAGCCGATGGGGAGCACAACATTCTGAGTCGCCATTATGTCCGGTAAACGACGTAAGTTGAAAATTGTACCGAAGTCACAGCTCAACTAGTCGTGAGTTCACGAAAGGAAGTTGGCGGTGAAGTTGTAAGGTCCGCGCGTGTTTTTCGCCGTCGTGCCTACGTCGGCGGCCTCAGTCCACCGGCAAGCCAGCCGCTCGTGTCGGCGTTCATGGGGTCGCCGGATACCACCGCCGTGTGGACGCGACCGCACTTCTGGCACTCGAATGTACGGTAGTTGACACCGGGCGGCCCCGCCTCAAGCTTCGACAGCAGCATGCGATTCTGGTTGCAGTTCGCGCAGCCCGGTCGCTCGATCGCTGCAATATCTGCTGAGGATACCGGCTGGTATTCGGGCATGGGGGCATCCTTCGTAATGCGCTGTCACAGAAACAAGCAAGGGCCGACGGCAGCACCTCAGAATGACCTCCGCGGCATCTGATGCCGTGTTCAATATCGCTCACTAAGAAAAATTAATGGGGTGGGGCTGAACGGAACAAAACGGTAGATCCGGCCGCGGTCATTCAAATCCGGTCTTCTCGTCGTGACGACAATGCCGCTACCGTTGACGGCGGATGTGCCAAGGGGACACGAATTTGGCTGGCAGGCCTTCGATTTGCATGTTGAATTTTTCCGCCGCCGGCTTCGGCTGCGGCATTGGACCGCCATCTTTCGAGGGGGAAACACGCNGTTGAGATGCAGCGGCTTTTCGCGGAGGTTCCGGGTATCGCGCCCGAGCAATGAACAGACCTTTGTTAAAATCCTCGATATTGAGCCATTTGAGCCCTTGCATGCTTTCCGAGAGGCCGTCCTCCCACAAACGGGCGACCTCGATATCGAGCATGCCGTTCAGTCTTTGATCGATCGCCTGCATCCCGTAGCCGGTGACAGCCCATTGCCTGCCGACCCAATAGATGTCGCGATGCAAGGGCATTTTCGAAGTTCGTTCCTGAAGGCTCTCAGCCCGGGCAGAAACGAAGGATACCGCGTCGCACCACATTCGCAAGATCGAACCCGGCGGCGTTGAATGAATCGGCCAAATCACTGATCGCGGGCGATGACCTTCAGCCCGCCCCTATATTGGTGCTGAAGCAAGCAGGATTGCCGTCCGCCGCCGATTGAAACCGGCGGCGGCTTTTGCCGCAAAGCAGCGGCCACCGAAGATCATCAACGATGGCGCAATGCCAATCGGCTTACTCTGCGACAGCTTCACCGGAGCCGCCAAGCTCCGCCGGGAAATCCTTCAGCTTGGGAAGACCGTCTTTCATGGGCAACACCGTCTCGGCGTAGTTGACGTGAACGCCAGGCTTGAAGGGCAGCGTGGGAATTGTCGCGGCAAACACATCAACCAGACCGAGGGTCGGATGGTTCGTCAGCAGGTGGCCGCCGCAATTCCTGCAGTATTGGCGCGCGCTGAGCGGCGTTTTCTGGAAAGTTGCGATATGCTCGGCTCCCGCCGTGACCTTCACGGCCTCCGGCTTCCAGAGACTGAAGGCATTCACTGGTCCGCCGGACCACGAACGGCAAGAACTGCAGTGACAGTAGCCCATTCCTTCCGGCGCACCGGAGACTTCCAGTTCAACCGCGCCACAAAAACATTTTCCAACGTGAGGCATATTCTCTTCTCCTTTCTAGATCCTTTTTCAATATCCAACCGGGCAGTAAAATCTATTCCGGCGATCACGAAGCAGGTTCCGGCGCCGCTATCAGGAAAGCCGCAGCAAGAGCGGCGCACGCCGCGCCGACGGCGATCGGGATCGTGTAGGATCCAAAGATATCGAAAGCATCGCCGGCCAGGATCGGGCCGAGAAAGCTGCCCGCGGCTCCGCCCGTGTAGAGAACTCCGATGATGCCGCTGGCGTTGCGGCCACCAAAGTAGTCGACAGTAATGGCCGGATAGAGTGCGACGAAGCCGCCATAGCAAGCGCCGAAAGCAAGTGAGAATACCGAGAGCTGCCAGGCCGTCGTTGCCGCAAGCAGCCACAACTGCATCAGCGCGATCCCCGCAAACGTTGCGGCCAACAGCCCCCGCCGGCTGAAGCGATCCGCGGCGCTGCCAAGCAGGAACCGCCCGGCAATGCTGCCGATGCCCACAAGACCGAAAATCGCTACGGCCGCGCTATGCGATAACCCGTGATCCTCCACATAAGGCACGAGATGCACGAACGGAACAGACGCTCCGATCCAGATTACGACGAGCGACAAATAAAGCAAAATGAACGCGCGTGACGTGACAGCCTCGTAAAGGCTCGCACCTTTCGCCGGTCCCGCACCGGCATTTGTGCCGAGACCGATAACGCCACCATCGGGAAGTGCACCGTGCCGCTCAGGTGAATTGTCTACAAAGAGAGCCGCCGCGCCACCAACAACCAGGATGAGCAGGCCGAACACGATCCAGGCGCCGCGCCAGTCCGTCCACGCGATCAGCTCTGCCGCCAGCAGCGGCATGATCAATGTGCCAAAGCCGATGCCCGACACTGTAAGGCCGGATGCGAAGCCGCGCCTGGTCACAAACCAGCGCTGCACCGCGGCGATGGACGGGACGTAAGAAAAGCCGATCCCCAATCCGAGACCCAGGCCGAAGCCGACATAGACCTGCCACAGCGCGGTCGCTGCGGCGGCGAAGATCAGCCCGGAGCCGCCGACCGCGATACCGAACAGGCAGGTGGCGCGGGCGCCGAACCGGTCAGCAAGCGGTCCACTGACCGCTCCGATCAGGTAGAACAACGGGACTGCGATCGCGAATGCCAGCGAGACGTCGCCACGCGATGCGCCGAAGGCCTGTTGCAAGGATGCGAAGAACGCAGTGAAGCTGTAGGCAGCCCCAAACATCACAAACATGATGACAAATGCGCTGGCGACCACCGTCCAGCCGCGCCGTGCCGAGCGCCAGATTGCGTGCGCAGCATCTGCGTCCGATAGCCCCGACATGACTGTCATGCCGCGTCCCCGGTCGAAGCCGCCACGCACACTTTTCCGCACACGTTGGAGACGGTACCTGCCATTGACCCTGCCTCAGTCCTTCCCCGACTTTGCGTTTGCCGAGCATTGGCGGATTTGTTCGCATCAGTCACGCAGGGTTATCGAGGCCTGAGGCTGCAATTTTGCAGGCGCAAGCGACATCTGTTAGATTCGGTGGATGGATTGGGACGATTTGCGCATCATCGCCGCCATCAGCGACAGCGGCACATTCGCCGGCGCCGGCGCCCGGCTGCGCATGGACGAAACCACCGTGGCACGGCGGCTGGCGCGTCTACAAAAAACACTTGGTGTGACGCTGTTCGCGGCCGTCGACGGTGTCCGCAAACCGACGGTCCAGTGCGAGGCGATCCTCCATCATGTGGAGGACATCACGCGGCACGTCGCCGAGATCGGCGCACTTGGAAAGACCGCGAGCCGGGTAACCGGACTGCTTCGAATTGCAACGACGAGTTCGCTGGCCGAGGAGGTTCTTGCCCCCGGCACCGCGCCGCTTCTCGGTCGCCACCCGGGCCTGTCGATTCAGTTCATGATCTCAGGGCAGAATGTTAATTTGTCACGCTGGGAGGCCGATCTGGCGGTCCGGCTGCGCAAACCGGACAAGGGCAATTTCACAATCACAAAGTTCGCGGATGCCCGTCTCTATTTGTTTGAGCCGAAGGATCCGATCGATAGCGGCGACGTGGATCACGTGGTCTGCGGATACCCAGATGATCTCGACCACACACAAGAATCGATGTTTCTTAAAGCCCGGGGGTTCAAGCCGCGAACCCGGTGCATAACTGACAGCCCGCGCGTTATACGCAAACTCATCCAGTCACACGCGGCGATCGGCGTATTGCCGGAATATATGTGCGGCAACCTGCTGGCCGATCGAAGCCTTCGCGCGACGATACTCCCGCAGCGCCGTGACGTGTGGCTCCTTGTCCAAAACCATCTCAAGCGTGATCCCGCGGCACGCGTCGTGATCGACTGGATGCGTGAATTGTTTGGCAAGCTCGCAGCCGACTAGCCCAATACCGTCACCGCTGACGGCGTGCGCGCGAGGGCGACACGGATGCCGTGCTGGGTTGAATTGTCTTGCCTTATTTTTCTCGTTCAACAGCCTTCAGCCCGCCCATGTAGGGCTGCAGCACGTCGGGCACGGCGATCGATCCGTCTTGCTGCTGATAGGTTTCCATGACAGCGATCAGCGCGCGGCCCACGGCCGTGCCGGAGCCGTTCAGCGTGTGCACGAAATGCGGCTTGCCGTCGGCACCGCGATAGCGCGCATCCATGCGCCGGGCCTGGAAATCGCCGCACACCGAGCAGCTTGAGATTTCGCGGAAAGCGCCGCCCTCCCCTTGCCCTGGCATCCAGACCTCGATGTCGTAGGTCTTCTGTGCCGCAAAGCCCATGTCGCCGGCGCACAGCGTCATGACGCGATAATGCAGATCGAGCTGCCGCAGCACTTCCTCGGCGCAGGCCAGCATCCGCTCGTGCTCGTCCTTGCTGTTGTCAGGCGTGGTGATCGAGACCAGCTCGACTTTTGTAAATTGATGCTGGCGGATCATGCCGCGGGTATCGCGCCCGGCAGCACCCGCCTCGGCGCGAAAGCACGGCGTCAGCGCCGTCAACCGCATCGGCAGTTCTTTCTCGTCGAGGATGGATTCGCGGACGAGGTTTGTCAGCGGCACCTCGGCGGTCGGGATGAGACCGAGGCGTTCGCTTCTTAGCTTGCCAAGCTCTGCAACAGCGCTGCCATCGGCAGCCGCTAGCAATTCGCCGTTGATGGCCCAGAACTGATCGTCTTCGAACTTTGGCAACTGCCCCGTTCCGAACATCACGTCGTCCCGCACCAGCAGCGGCGGATTGATTTCGGTATAGCCATGCTCGTTGGTGTGGAGGTCAAGCATGAATTGGCCGATCGCGCGCTCCAGCCGCGCGAGGCCTTTTTTCAGCACGACAAAACGCGCGCCGCTGAGCTTTGCCGCAGTCTCGAAATCCATGAATCCCAAAGCGCCGCCGAGATCGTCATGCGGTTTTGGCGCAAACGCGTAGTTGCGCGCCGCGCCGAAATGATGCCGCACCACGTTGCCGTGCTCGTCGACGCCATCGGGGACTTCGGGCGCAGGCAGCGGCAAATTCGGAATCGCCGCCAGTTCAGTGGCGAGTTCTTCATCCGCCGCCTTGGTCGCGGCTTCGAGCTGCGGCATGGTGGTCTTGAGCTCACTGACTTCCGCCATCAGGGCAGCAGCGCGCACGTCATCCTTGGCCTTCTTGGCGTCGCCGATCTCCTTTGATGCGGAATTACGCCGCGCCTGCGCCTGCTCCGACTTAAGGATCGCCGCGCGGCGT
>JGI12053J15887_10001873_pt1 | contig 10022 bp, 11 predicted proteins | sample MedBloCAOM1_O3_FD_15887 | JGI IMG/M metagenome (IMG submission 15887) | reverse complement strand
AGCCCACCCATGGTGTACGACGGCCGGATCACTACTGGCAGGCCGAGCTCGCCGGCGGCCTCGCGGATCTGCTCCAGCGAGCCGCAGACGGCGCTGCGCGGCACTTCGGCGCCCACCGCGTGCACCACGTCCTTGAACTTCAGCCGGTCCTCACCGCGCTGGATGGCCTCGATGTCAGCGCCGATCAACTCCACGCCGTAACGCGCCAGGACGCCACGCTCGTGCAGCGCGACGGCAGTGTTCAGCGCGGTCTGCCCGCCCAGGGTGGCCAGCAAGGCGTCCGGACGCTCGGCGGCGATCACCTTCTCGACGAACTCCGGGGTGATCGGCTCTATGTAGGTCGCATCGGCGAACTCCGGGTCAGTCATGATCGTCGCTGGGTTCGAGTTCACCAGGCTGACCCGCAGGCCCTCCTCCCGCAACACCCGGCAAGCTTGCGTACCTGAGTAGTCGAACTCGCAGCCCTGCCCGATCACGATCGGCCCAGACCCCACCACTAATACATGCCGAATATCAGCTCTCCTGCCCACTACTTCCCCCCTCGAGCGCTATTCGGAGCCGAATCGTCGTTTTCCACCCTCGGCGGACCGCCATTCGGAGCCGAAACGCCGTCGGGGTGGGCCATGAGCTGGGAGAAGCGGTCGAAGAGGTATGCGGCGTCGTGTGGGCCGGCGGCTGCTTCGGGGTGGTATTGGACGCTGAAGGCTGGGATCTCCAGGCAGGTGAGGCCTTCTACGGTGTTGTCATTGGGGCAGGAGTGGCTGACTACCGCGGTGCCGAAGTCGGACTCGAAGCGCTCACCCGGCTCCCCCACCACTGCGAAACCGTGGTTCTGCGAGGTGATCGCCACCCGCCCAGTGGCGTGCTCGACAACCGGGACGTTGATCCCGCGGTGCCCGTAGCGCATCTTGTAGGTTCCCCGACCCAGCGCCCGGCCGAGAATCTGGTTGCCGAAGCAGATCCCGAACAGCGGCAGCCGTCGCTCCAGCACTGCGCGGGTCAGCGCGACTGCGTGGTGCGCGGTGGCCGGATCACCCGGCCCATTGGACAGGAACACCCCGTCGGGAGACAGCTCTAATATTTGCTCCAGGGTGGCTGTGGCCGGCAGGACATGCGTCTCGATCCCTAACGCGGCCAGCATCCGCGGAGTATTGAACTTGATCCCCAAATCCAGCGCCACCACGCGGAACCGCCGCTGAATGCGGCTGGCGGGGACGGTGTAGGCGGTACTTGTGGTGACTTCGCCGAGCAGGTCGGCACCGGCCATCGAGGGGCTGGCCAGCACCCGGGCCAGCAGCTGGATCGGGTCCGCCAGGGCGTCACCAGAGAAGATGCCGGCTCGCATCGAGCCGTGCTCGCGAAGCCGGCGGGTCAAGGCGCGGGTGTCCACGCCGGAGATCCCCACGACACCTTGGGCCGACAGCTCTTCGCCTAGCGGTCGCAGCGAGCGCCAGCTGGACGGTAGCCGCGCCGGGTCGCGCACCACGTAGCCGGCGACCCAGATCCGGCGCGACTCGTCGTCCTGGTCGTTCCAGCCGGTGTTGCCGATGTGCGGCGCGGTCTGCACCACGATCTGCCGGCGGTAGGACGGGTCGGTGAGGGTCTCCTGGTACCCGGTCATGCCGGTGGCGAACACCGCTTCACCCAGCGTCTGACCCACCGCGCCGTAGGTTTCGCCACGCACGATAGTGCCGTCCTCCAGCACCAGCAGCGCCAGCCCGCGCTCCACCGCCGTTGTTCTGGTCACCGCTGTTGTTTTGGTCACCGCTGTTGTTTTGGTCACCGCTGTTGTTTTGGTCAACACAGCACCTTCCCGTCCTCAGCGGTGATCGCGCCGCGCAGCATGGTGACCAGCACCCGGCCTGGCAGCTCCATCCCCTCAAAGGGAGTGTTATCGGCGAGACTGGCCAGCTGCGCCCCGTGCACCGTCCAGGTGGCGTCTGGGTCGACCAGGATCAATGTCGCCGGCTCCCCGACTGCGATGGGACGACCCTGGTCAGTCGCCGCACCGATGCGGGCCGGGCGCTCGCTCATCACGCGGGCCACTCCCCGCCAGTCCAGCAGGCCGGGGCGCACCATGGTGGCCACCACCACTGACAGGGCCGTCTGCAGTCCCAGCATCCCGGGCCGGGCCGCCGACCACTCGCAGTCCTTGTCCTGGCCGGCGTGCGGGGCATGGTCGGTCGCCACGCAATCCACGATCCCGTCGGCCAGCGCGGCGCGCAGCGCCGCGGTGTCAGCAGCGGTACGTAGCGGTGGGTTGACCTTGTTGACCGGGTCGTAGCCGGCCAGGCGCTCATCGGTGAGCAATAAGTGGTGCGGGGTGACTTCGGCAGACACCCGAATTCCACGTTGCTTGGCCCACCGCAGCACTTCCACCGTGCCTGCGGTGGACACGTGGCAGACATGCAACGCCGCCGCGGCGTCCCGGGCGAGCAGGCAGTCCCGCGCCACGATCGACTCCTCCGCAGCGGCCGGCCAGCCGGCCAGCCCCAATCGGGCAGCGACTTCTCCCTCATGGGCCTGAGCGCCGGCGGTGAGTCGAGGATCCTCGGCGTGCTGGGCAATCACCCCGCCGAGCCCTCGGACGTACTCCAGGGCCCGGCGCATCAGCAGTGAGTCGTGCACGCACAAGCCGTCGTCGGAGAACATCCGCACCGCCGCTGCGGACGCGGCCATGGCGCCTAGGTCAGCGAGCCGCTCACCGCGCAGGCCGGCGGTGACCGCGCCGACCGGATGCACATCGACGAGCCCGACATCACGGCCGCGCCGGTACACGTGCTCGACGACCACCGCGGTGTCGGCCACCGGATCGGTGTTGGCCATCGCGAACACCGCGGTGTAGCCACCCAGCGCCGCGGCGGCCGAGCCGGTGGCGATCGTCTCGGCGTCCTCCCGACCGGGTTCGCGCAGGTGCGAGTGCAGGTCGACCAGGCCGGGCAGCGCAACCAGGCCCCCGCCGTCGAAGTGCTCGGCGCCGGCTCCGTCCAGTTGGGCGCCCAGCTCAGCGATCACTCCCCCGCGGACCAGCAAGTCGATCGGGTCGCCCGCGCCATAGGGCCGGATCCCACGCAACAGCAGGGGTCGGGTCATGCCTGTTCCTCTTGGGCTGCGAGCAGGTGGTAAAGCACAGCCATCCGCACGTGCACTCCGTTACGCACCTGTTCGGTGATCGCGGCGCGGGGGGAATCGGCAACCGAGTGCGCGATTTCCATGCCCCGCAGCATCGGCCCTGGATGAAGCACCACAGCGTGCTCGGGCAACAACGCCATACGCGCCTCGGTGAGCCCATAGTTGATCGAGTACTCCCGGGCAGAGGGAAAGAACTGGCCGCGCATTCGTTCGGCCTGCACCCGCAGCATCATCACTGCATCGGTACCGGATAACGCGGCATCGAGGTCATACCCGACTGTGACTGGCCAGCCGCGCGGTTCCCGTAAACCCCAGTTCTCGACTCCGCACGGGAGCAGAGTGGGTGGAGCGACGAGCCGGACACGGGCACCCAGCGTGATCAAAAGGTCAATGTTCGAGCGGGCGACCCTGCTGTGCAGCACGTCGCCTACGATGGTGACGGTCCGCCCATTCAGGGTGCCCAATCGGTCACGTAGGGTAGCCGCATCTAACAGTGCTTGGGTCGGATGCTGATGGCTGCCGTCCCCAGCGTTGATCACATGCGTGGGTACCCAGTCGGCTAGGCGATGAGCCGCACCAGAGGCCGGGTGGCGGATCACCACGCAGTCCGCGCCCATCGCCGCGAGCGTGAACGCGGTATCGCGCAGGGACTCACCTTTGCCCACCGATGAGTCACCGGCCGAGATGTTGACGACATCGGCGCTCATCCACTTGCCGGCGATTTCGAAGGACGCGCGGGTACGGGTGGACTGCTCGTAGAACAACGTGACCACCGTGCGCCCCCGCAACGTAGGTAACTTGCGCACCTCCCGACCCAGCAACGAGCGTTTGAGCGCCTCGGCGGTGTCGAGCAACGCGGTGGCGGCCTCTCGCGGTAGATCAGCAGCGCTCAACAGATGTCTCACCGCTGACTCCGGCGGATCACGACGGCATCGGTGCCGTCGGTCTCGACGAGTAGCACACCGACCTCCTCGTCTCGAGAAGTCGGCAGGTTCTTGCCCACATAGTCAGCACGAAGCGGCAGTTCACGATGGCCGCGGTCGACCAACACGGCGAGTTGCACTGCCCGGGGTCGGCCATACTCACGCAGCGCGTCCAACGCGGCAGCAACGGTCCGTCCGGAGTAGAGCACGTCGTCAACTAGGACGACGAGCACATCGTCGAGCCCATCAGGGGCAGCTCAGTAGTCTGCAGCGCCCGGGTCGGGCGCCGCCGAAGATCGTCCCGGTAAAGGGTGATGTCCAGGGTTCCCAAGCGCGGCGAGGAACCGCCGAATTCCCGGATCCGGTCCGCCAGCCGATGCGCCAGCGGGACGCCGCGAGTAGGGATACCGACCAGCACCACCGGCTCGGGGGCGGTGCGTTCGATGATCTGATGAGCCATCCGGGCGACGATGCGCGTGACATCGGCCGCCGACAGCAGCTCACGCTGCCGCGGTGGCCCTGCCTCGCCCACCGCGCCCGTCCCGGACGGGGACGACACGGTGGACCTCCTTCCCCGCCTCGCTGGACGGGCCTTAAAGGACGTCAGGTGCCGGACCGGCGCCGGACCCAGACGGAGATTATCACCGAGATTGTCAGAAGCTGCCGCGGCTCTACCGCTGCCCCGTCTGGGTGGTGTGCGTAACTCTGCGCGGTCTTCGACCCCCAATGGCTTGACCTGCGGGGTTACGCAGCGCAGCATTACTCTCCGTATCATCTAGATTTTCGCGTGGCACCCCAAGGCGTTGGCTGGTCGGGGTCTGAAGAAGGAGAAGGGGCCAGATGGGCGACTACGCCAAGGCATTAGGGTCTAAGCTGCGCGGCATCCGACAGCAGCAGGGTCTGTCGCTGCACGGTGTCGAGCAGAAGTCGGCGGGCCGTTGGAAAGCTGTGGTGGTCGGCTCCTACGAGCGCGGCGACCGAGCGGTCACGGTGCAGAAGCTCGCCGAGCTGGCGGACTTTTACGGTGTCCCCGTACCCGAGCTGCTGCCTGAGGGCCGAGTACCTTCCGGTAGCGAGCCAGCCACCAAGATCGTCATCAATCTGGAGCGCCTACAGCAGCTACCAGTCGACAAGGTGGGTCCGCTGGCCCGCTATGCCGCGACGATCCAAAGCCAGCGCGGCGATTACAACGGCAAAGTGCTGTCCATCCGCACCGAAGACCTACGCTCACTGGCGATCATTTACGACATGTCGCCGGGCGATCTCACCGAACAGCTGATCGGCTGGGGAGTGCTGCCTCCCGAGGCGCGCCCGGTGAAGGACAAAGAAGAGGCCTGACTGAGGGCTGATCGCCGCTCACAAGCCGCGCGGTAGCGCGGCTAGGGCGCCGAGCACTCCGTTGACGAAGCGTGGCGAGTCATCGGTGGACAGCAACTTGGCCAGCTCGATCGCCTCGTCGATGGCAACTGCATCGTCGACCTCAGCAGAGAACAATAATTCGAACACGCCGAGACGGAGCACCGCCCGATCGACTGCGGGCATCCGGGCCAGGACCCAACCATGGGCTTGCTCGGCGAGCAACCGATCGATGTCGTCAGCGTGTTCCACCACACCCTGTACCAACGCGATCGTGTAATCGTTGACCGGTGCCAGCTCCGGCGCTCCCACCCGCTCGGCGAGCAGCGCCATCGGGTCCATCCCGCGCAAGTCGGACTCAAAGAGGATGTCGACAGCGCGTTTGCGGGCTTTGCTGCGGGCGCCCACGTCAGCTACTGACGCGGCCGAGGTAGCGGCCGTCCCGGGTGTCGACTTTGACCTTGTCGCCGGTGCTAACGAACAGCGGTACCTGGATCTCGGCGCCGGTCTGCACTGTGGCGGGCTTGGTGCCTCCTGTCGACCGGTCGCCCTGCAGACCCGGGTCGGTGTGCGAGATCACCAACTCCACTGAAGTGGGCAGCTCGATATACAGCGGGGTCCCGTCGTGGACGGCGACCAGCACGGTCTGGTTGTCCAGCAGGTATTTCGCCGCATCTCCCACAACGTTGCCGGGAACGGTGATCTGGTCGAACGTGTCGGCGTCCATGAAAACGAAGTCGGCGCCATCGGCATACAAATAGGTCATATCACGCCGGTCCACGGTGGCGGTCTCCACCTTGGTGCCTGCGTTGAACGTCTTGTCGACGACCTTGCCGGATAGCACGTTTTTCAACGTGGTCCGGACGAAGGCGCCGCCTTTGCCTGGTTTAACATGCTGAAACTTCACGACCGACCACAGCTGGCCGTCGAGGTTGAGCACAAGCCCGTTCTGCAGCTCGTTGGTGCTAGCCACGTCAGCCCTTCGTTCTCAATCAGGTGCACGGTAAGCAGGTCACTGTTTAGCAGGGCACGACCACGAGGTCCTTTGTGGTCAGGGTGAGGAGTTCTGGCTCGCCGCCGGAGACGACGAGAGTGTCCTCGATGCGCACGCCGCCCTGGCCGACCAGGTAAACACCCGGCTCGACGGTGACCGCCATGCCTGCTACCAGTGTACCGACCCCAAACTGCGACAACGCCGGAGCCTCATGGATCTGCAAGCCGACGCCGTGGCCGAGGCCGTGCACGAAGTCCTCGCCATGCCCGGCGTGCGTGATGACGTCCCGGGCAGCCGCGTCCACGTCACGGAGTTGAGCCCCAGCCTGCAGCGCTGCGCGACCAGCGCTCTGCGCCGCAGCGACCAATTCATAAAGATCCCGCTGCCACTGCGCTGGTTGACCGAGCACCACGGTGCGCGTCATATCCGAGTGGTAACCATCGACCAGCGCCCCGAAGTCCATCTTCAGCAGATCGCCACGGCGCAGCACGGCGTCGGTAGGGCGGTGGTGCGGTACCGCAGAGTTCGCGCCGGTCGCCACTATGGTCTCGAACGACGGACCAGCAGCACCTGCCGCCACCATCCGGGCCTCTAGGTCACGAGCCACCTCGCGCTCGGTCCGGCCCGGGCACAGCCCGCCATCGCCGAGCAGTCCGGCCAAAGCGGTATCGGCTGCCGCGCAGGCCTCGCGGAGCACCGCGACCTCAGCATCATCTTTGATCAATCGCAGTGCCTCGACCGGCCGCGATGTGGCAACCAGCGCGTCCGCTCCGATGACCTTCGCCAGGGCGGCGTGCCCATCGACGGTCACCACATGGCTTTCAAAACCCAGCCGGCCGATCCCGGCCTCGGCGGCTAGCGTGGCCAGCCGTAGTTGGCACGATCTTTCAATCAGCCGCTGCAGGTCGGGCACCTGCCGCTGCGACTGCGTGCGGTAGCGGCCATCAGTACAGAACACGCTGGCCTCGTCACCTCCGGCGTGCACCAGCAGGGCGCTGTTCGATCCGGTGAATCCGGTGAGATAGCGGACGTTGAGTGCATCGGTGACCAGCAGCGCGTCGAGCTCGGACTGACGCAGCCGCTCGCGGAGCGCTTCCCGGCGCCGACAGTAGGACATGGCCTACAGACGCTAGCGGGTCGCGCCGCGGTCTCAGCTGCTGGCGCGACCGGCGATCCAGCGCAGCGCGAGCGAATAGCCCGATATGCCCAGGCCGACGATGACCCCGGAGGCGATGGCCGAGAGGTAGCTGTGGTGCCGGAACGGCTCGCGTGCGTGCACGTTGCTGATGTGCACCTCCACCAGTGGGGCGGACAGCTCCGCCGCGGCGTCACGGACCGCGATCGAGTAATGCGTCCACGCCCCGGCGTTGAGCACCACCGGCGTGGCGGTGTCGGCGGCCTCGTGCAGCCAGCTCATCATGACGCCCTCATGATCGGTCTGCCGGACGTCGACTTCCAGCCCCAGCTCGGCTCCCACCCCCTCGCACAGCGATACCAGGTCGCGGTAACTCGTCGTGCCGTAGACATCGGGCTCGCGGCTCCCGAGCCTGCCCAGGTTCGGCCCGTTGAGCACGAGCACCTTCATTGCGAGCTCTCCATCTCGCCGGCCACCGCGGCGTAGGCTCCGGCGAGCAGCGCAGGGGTCGGGTCTTCCAGCCGCCCCGGGTTAGCCAGACCGTCGAGGACCACAAAGCGCAGTGCCCCCAACCGCGCCTTCTTGTCGTTACGCATGCCTTCCAGCAACTCTGGTAGCGCGTCGGGGTCATATCCGGTGGGCAGTCCGATCGAGCTCAGTACGGCGCGGTGCCGCTGCGCGGTGGCGTCGTCCAGCCTTCCTGCGAGCCGGCCCAGCTCCGCTGCGAAGATCATGCCAACGCTGACCGCGGCGCCGTGGCGCCAGCGGTAGCCCTCCCTACGCTCCAGCGCGTGGCCCAGTGTGTGCCCGTAGTTGAGCACCTCGCGCAGATGAGATTCTTTCAGGTCAGCTGCCACCACGTCGGCCTTGACCCGGATCGCCCGGCCGACCAGTTCCGCCAGTACCGGCCCGGATGGGTCCAGTGCGGCCGCAGGGTCCGCCTCGATCAGTTCCAGGATCACTGGATCGGCGATGAACCCGGCCTTGACCACTTCCGCCATTCCGGCGACCAGCTCCGCTCGTGGCAACGTCGCTAGCGCTACCAGGTCCACTACCACCGCAGCAGGCTCATGGAACGCACCGACCAGGTTCTTGCCCGCGTCAGTGTTGATCCCGGTCTTGCCACCCACTGCGGCATCCACCATCGCCAGGAGCGTGGTGGGAACCTGCACTACCCGGACCCCGCGAAGCCAGTTAGCGGCGACGAACCCGGCAAGATCGGTTACCGCCCCGCCGCCGAAGCCGATCACCGTGCCGGTGCGGTCCAAACCCACCTGCCCGAGCACGTCCCAACAGAAGCCCGCCACCGCGAGCTTCTTGGCCTCCTCGGCGTCAGGGACCTCGATGCGATAAGCCTGCGAGCCGAGGTGCTCCAACACAGTACGCAGTGCCTCGGCGCCTTCGACCAGCGTCGGCTGATGCACGATCGCCACGGCGCCGCTACCCACCGCGTCGAGCAGCTCGGCCCGCAGATACCGCCCGACGATGACGTCGTAGGGCTGCGCCGTCGCCACTCGAATCCGTCGCGGCTCAGTATCACCAGCCTGGTCCGGCTCGCCGGGGTCTGTCATCGGCGCTCCTCCGTGGTCACAAAACCATGATCTAGCGAGTACCCCCGACAGCTCCGATAGCGTCGAGCACATCCTCAGCCACCTCGTCTGGATGGCGTCCGTCGGTGACGACCTCGACAGTGGCGACCTCCCGGTACAGGGGTAAGCGGGCGTTGAGCAGGGCAGCGAACGTCGCCCGTGGGTTCACTCCTGCGAGCAACGGGCGAGCGGTGGACAATCCCGTGCGGCGCACGCCCTCGGCCATCCCAACCGACAGGAACACCACGCGGCGCCCGTGAATCCTGCTCCGCGTTCGCTCCGAGAGCACCGCTCCGCCCCCCAATGCCAGCACTCCGGTGCGCTCGGCCAGTGCGCCCGCCACCTCGGCTTCCTCGAGCTGCCGGAACGCCGGCTCCCCGTCGGTAATGAAGATTTCCGAGATACTGCGACCTGCGCGGGCGACGATGAGGTCGTCGACGTCGGTGAAGTCGACCCCGATCCGGTCCGCCAGCAGCCGGCCTACTGTGGACTTACCAGCCCCGGGCGGACCCACTAGCACGACTGCGGGTCCCTGCGCGTCGCTCACGGCGACAGCGTAGTCGCGAAACGGCGCTGGGTCCCGCAACACAGGGGCTACTCCGGCACCCGTTGTCATGCTGCGGCGGCTTGCTGCTCCCGGATGAGGGTTTTCAACAGCGAGTAGGCGGCGGGGATCATGTTGTGGCGGCGGGTCGGCATGGTATTGACCAGCGCTGCGATGCCGGTGCTGGCCTGCGGGCAGAATCCCAGGAAGGCCGTAAAGCCACGAGTTCCACCGCTGTGGAACAGCACGTCGCCGTAGCGGGAACTACGATGGTTCCACACCAGGCAGATGCGATCTTTGTCCTTGCCGGCTACCCGCGGCACCTGAGTCGCGCGTACGGCTGCGGCTA
>JGI12053J15887_10001872_pt1 | contig 10030 bp, 9 predicted proteins | sample MedBloCAOM1_O3_FD_15887 | JGI IMG/M metagenome (IMG submission 15887) | reverse complement strand
CGTCGGCGCCGAAGCCCGTGCCATGCTTGCTCCTCCAGCCGAGGCCCTGATCCTCGATGAGGCCGCCTTCCGGCGCCGGGCCCATCAGTGACGGATCGCCGGCACCGTGGGTTTTGCCGAAGGTGTGGCCGCCGGCAATGAGCGCAACCGTCTCCTCGTCGTTCATCGCCATGCGGAAGAACGTTTCGCGGATATCCCGCGCCGCCGCGACCGGATCCGGCTTGCCATTCGGCCCTTCCGGATTCACGTAGATCAGGCCCATCTGCACCGCGCCGAGCGGATTCTGAAGCTCGCGTTCGCCGCTGTAGCGTTCGTCCCCCAGCCACGTCCCCTCGGGCCCCCAGTAGAGCTCTTCGGGCTCCCAGACATCGGCGCGGCCGCCGGCGAAGCCGAAGGTCTTGAACCCCATCGAGTCGAGGGCGACGTTGCCGGCGAGAATCATCAGGTCGGCCCAGGAAATTTTCCGGCCGTACTTCTGCTTGATCGGCCACAGCAGCCGGCGTGCCTTGTCGAGGTTCGCGTTGTCCGGCCAGCTGTTGAGGGGTGCGAAGCGCTGCTGGCCGCCGCCGGCGCCGCCGCGGCCGTCGGCGATGCGGTAGGTGCCCGCGCTGTGCCACGCCATTCGGATGAACAACCCCCCGTAGTGGCCAAAGTCGGCCGGCCACCACTCCTGCGAATCCGTCATCAACGCATGCAGGTCCTTGATCACGGCGTTGAGGTCGAGGCTCTTGAACTCCTCGGCGTAGTCGAACGCCTCGCCCATCGGATCGGACGACGGGGAGTTCCGATGCAGAACCTGGAGGTCCAGCTGGTCCGGCCACCAGTCGCGGTTGCGGTGTCCGCTCGAAAACGGGCACTTGGTCTTGGTGATGTCATCCATATTGCCTCCTTGTCGTGGCTTGCATGATTTTTCATCCGGGTCCGCCCCAGTCTAGGCAACCCACGTCATCAGGTAAAGTTGACTTTAGTGATTGCTGCGGTAAGATTTTCTGATGACTGTCACGCTTCGGCAGCTTCGCTATTTCAATGCGCTGGCACGCCATGGCCACTTCGGACGCGCGGCAGAAGCCTGTGCGATCTCGCAGCCGGCATTGTCGATGCAGATCAAGGAACTGGAGGAAGACCTGGGCGGCGTGCTCCTCGAGAGAAGCCCCCGCCAAGTCGCGCTGACGAAATTCGGAGAAGAGGCCGCTCCACGCGTCCGCGACATCCTGCGCCTGGTCGACGAGCTGGGAGACTTCGCGCGTGCGTCGCGCGACCGCCTCGTGGGCCGGCTGCGCATCGGAATGATCCCAACGATTGCGCCCTATCTGCTGCCTGAGGTCATCGGCAACCTCACGCGAATGCATCCCGAACTTGACATTCACGTCCGTGAGACGCTGACGCCGAAGCTGATTGAAGAGCTCGCGGAAGGACGGCTTGACACAGCAATCGTTGCTCTGCCGGTGTCCGAACCTTCGCTGGTCGAGGTCGCGCTGTTTTCGGAACATTTTCTGCTGGTCCGGCCGGGCGAGGATGAGGGAACGCCGGTGCCCAGCAGCAAAACGCTGCGCGCGATGAGGCTGCTTCTGTTGGAAGAGGGGCACTGCTTTCGCGATCAGGCCCTGTCGTTCTGCAATATGCAATCGTCGTCGCCACGGGAGGTGCTGGACGCGAGCTCGCTGTCGACACTTGTTCAGATGGTCAGCGCCGGCATCGGTGTCACCTTGATCCCGGAAATGGCCGTGGCGGTGGAGACACGCTCGGCGTCGGTGTCAGTCACTCGCTTCAAAAATCCGCAGCCCTCGCGAACCATCGGCATGGTCTGGCGCAAGACAAGTCCCCTGGCCAGACAGCTCCTGCAATTTTCCGAGGTGGTTCGTCTCTCCGCCGACGCGTTGCGCAAGCAGCACAAGCCGGGATCGGCATCGCGCAGTCGCCGGACTTAAGCGGCACTCCGGCGGAGGATATTCTCCAACGAGCCGCGCGTCTCGACAGCAGCGGAAGCTTTGACACTGCGTCGGGAGCACGGAGCCTGCACTGCTGGTAATGGTGAACAACTGATGGGCCGGTCGCGACGCGGATGACGACCAAGATTCATGCAGTGGTCGATGCCAGTGGGTTCCTGTTCGCCTCGCGCTGACCACTGCCCGCCGACGCGTCGATTGACGGCCGAAGATGCCCGCACTATCGGTCGCCGTCATGGATTTCGAGCTCACCGAGCAGCAACGCGCCATCAAAGACACCGCGCGCGCCTTCGCGCGTGACGAGATGATGCCTCGGGCCCGCCAATGGGATGAAGAGGAACTGTTCCCGGCGGATACGCTGCGCCAGGCTGCAGCGCTCGGCTTCGGCGGCATCTATGTGTCCGAGGATCTTGGCGGCTCCGCGCTCTCGCGGCTCGATTCCGCGCTGATCTTCGAGGAGCTGGCGCAAGGGTGCCCCTCGACCGCAGCCTACATCTCCATCCACAACATGGTCGCATGGATGATCGATGCCTATGGCGCGGGGAAGCTGCGGCAGCGCCTGCTGCCCGATCTCTGCAGCATGGCGAAGTTCGGCAGCTACTGCCTGACCGAGCCTGACGCCGGCTCGGACGCTGCCAGCCTGAACACCCGCGCCGTGCGCCAGGGCGACCACTATGTGCTCGACGGCAACAAGGCGTTCATCTCGGGTGGCGGGCGGTCCGACATCTATATCGTGATGGCGCGGACGGGCGAGGGCGGGCCGCGCGGCATCTCCTGCTTCCTGGTCGAGAACGGCACATCAGGGCTTTCCTTCGGCGCCAAGGAGAAAAAGCTTGGATGGCACTCGCAGCCGACCGCAATGGTCATATTGGAAGGGTGCCGCATCCCGGTCGCGAACCGCATCGGCGCCGAGGGGCAGGGCTTCAAAATTGCCATGAGCGCGCTCGACGGCGGGCGTCTCAACATCGCGGCCTGCTCGCTGGGCGGTGCCCAGTTCTGCCTCGATCGCACCGTCGCCTATATGAAGGAACGCAAGCAGTTCGGTACGCGGCTCGCGGATTTCCAGGCGCTTGCGTTCCGCATCGCCGACTATGCGACCGGCCTCGAGACGGCGCGGCTGATGCTCCACCGCGCGGCGGTAGCGCTCGACAGCCGCGAGCCCGCGGCCACCCGGCTTGCGGCCATGGCCAAACGCCTTGCGACCGATACCGGCTTCGACGTGGTCAATGGCTGCCTGCAGCTTCACGGCGGCTACGGCTATCTGCGCGATCATCCCATCGAGCGCGTTCTGCGGGACCTGCGCGTGCACCAGATTCTCGAAGGCACCAACGAGGTGATGCGACTGATCGTGAGCAGGGACATGTTGGGGAATTGAGCGAGGGAAAGGGCAGCATGATCGTTGGCGAACTCGCTTTGGTCGCGGCCGCCGCGTTTGCCGGTGCCGCGATCTATGTCAACGTTGCCGAGCAGCCGGCGCGGCTCGCGCTCGACGATCGGGCAATGCTTGCACAGTGGAAACGCAGCTACGACAACGCATCGGTGATGCAGGCCGGTCTTGCGCTGGTCGCGTGCGCGCTCGGCGTCGTGGCGTTCTTGCTGGACCATGACTGGCGATGGCTGCTGGGCGCGCTCCTCATCCTTGCGCCGTGGCCATGGACCATTTTTGTCATCATGCCGGTCAATCGGCGGCTGAAGGCGACGGCGATCGACGCGGCGCAGAGCGAGACGCGGGCATCGGTCGAACACTGGGGACGCCTGCATGGGGGACGCAGCGCATTCGGCATCGCGGCCACGCTGGTCTATCTGTGGGCGGCTGCGTGACGGCAAAGCACGCCAGTCAGGCCGACATCCTGTTCGAGCGCCGCGGCGTGGCGGGTGTCGTTACGCTTAATCGCCCGGAGGCGCTCAACGCGGTTTCGCTCGCCATGGTGCGTGCGCTCACGCAACAGCTTGCGCAGTGGGAAAGCGATCCCGCGGTCACCCGTGTCATTGTCACCGCCAATGGCGGGCGCGCCTTCTCGGCCGGCGGGGATCTGCGCGCGCTCTACGATCAGGGGCGGGCCGGGCATTACGACGAGGCGCTCGGCTATTTCCGCGAGGAATACGCGCTCAACGCCCAGATCAAACGCTATCGCAAGCCTTATGTCGCGCTCATCGACGGCATCGTCATGGGCGGCGGCGTCGGCATCTCGGTTCACGGCTCCCATCGGGTCGCCGGCGACAAGTTCACCTTCGCCATGCCGGAGGTGAGCATCGGCTTCTTTCCCGATGTCGGGGGAACCTGGTTCCTGCCGCGCCTGCCGGGTGCGCTCGGCACCTATTGCGCTCTCACCGGCGAGCGGTTGAACGCCGCGGACGGCGTGGCGGCTGGCGTTGCGAGCCACCGCGTCGCCTCGGCCCGGTTCCCCGACCTGATCGACGCATTGTGTGGCGCGGTGCCGGTCGATGCGCTGCTGGGCGCCTTCGAACGGCCGGCCGGGGAGGCGGTCGTCGTGGCCCACCAAGCCGCGATCGATCGGCTGTTCACGGGCGCAGAGATCGAGGACATTCTCGCCGCCCTCGATGCTGAGGGTGCCGCCAATGGAACCCAGGCGGCATTTGCCTCCAATACGGCCGCCTTGATGCGCACAAAATCCCCAACGAGCCTCAAACTCGTGCTTGAGCAGATGCGGCGTGGTGCGACTCTCGATTTTGCTCAATGCATGCGCACCGAGTTCCGCATAGTGTCGCGCGTCGTGCGTGGACACGATTTCTACGAAGGGATCCGGGCTTTGCTTATCGATAAGGATCAGGCGCCGCGCTGGCGGCCGTCGACGCTGGCGGACGTGAGCGCGACTGAAGTGGAACGGTATTTTGCGCCGCTCGCGCGGGAACTCGCTCTGCCATGACGAACGCCGACCAGCCGCAGACGCTCGAGCCCGTCCACGCCGGCGACGACGAAGCCGATAGCAAGCGATGGTCCCGTCGGCTCGTCCTGTTCTTGCGCGCCATGGCTGCGCTGTCGCTGTGCAAGGGCCTCTATCATTGGGCGATCGTTTGCGGAATCGGGGCGCCGTTTCCCTCCGGTTTCGATTCCTATGTGAGCCCGTATCAGGCCGCGACGGTGTTCTTCGCGGTGATCGATCCGGTCGCGGGCGTTGGATTGTGGTTGGCGGCGCCGTGGGGCGCGGTGGTGTGGCTCACCTCCATCATCTCCATGGCAGCGGTGGAGATCCTTTTCCCCCAAATCTACGGCGGGAACATGTGGGTGGTTGCGGTAGAGGTGGTGTTGCTCGGCATGTATCTGTGGCTCGCGCTGATGGCCGCACGCGAGCAGCCGGCGTGAGCCAGTAACGACAAACCGGGGTGGAGAGTGTCATGGCAAGGATCGGCTTCATCGGGCTCGGCAATATGGGGCTGCCGATGGCACAGAATCTGCTCAAGGCCGGCCACGCGGTCGCAGGCTTCGACCTGAACGCAGAGGCAAGCGAGAAACTGGCGGCGAGCGGTGGTGGCCGGGCGAATTCGGTCGCGGAGGCGTGCAAGGACGCCGAGATCGTGATCACCATGCTGCCGGCGGGCGAGCATGTCCGCGACGTCTATCTCGGCGACGCCGGCGTGCTTGCGGCGGCCGCGCCGGCGACGCTGCTCATCGATTCCTCGACCATAGACGTGGAAACGAGCCGCGCGGTGGCGCAGGCTGCCGAGGGCAGGGGGCTTGCCATGGTTGATGCGCCGGTGTCCGGCGGCGTCAGCGGCGCCGAGGCCGCAACGCTGACATTCATGGTCGGCGGCTCCGATGAAGCCTTCGCGCGCGCACGCCCGGTGCTGGAGAGGATGGGCAAGACCATCGTCCACGCCGGCGGCCCCGGTACCGGCCAGGCGGCGAAGATCTGCAACAACATGATCCTCGGCGCATCGATGATCGTGGTTTCGGAAGCCTTTCTGCTGGCGGAAAAGCTCGGCCTCGATGCGCAGAAGCTTTTCGACATCGCGTCGAAGTCGTCGGGTCAATGCTGGTCGATGACGAGCTATTGCCCGGTACCGGGACTAGTGCCGACGTCGCCGGCGAACCGTGATTATCAGGCGGGGTTCACGGCAGCGATGATGCTCAAGGACCTGAAGCTCGCGCAGTCCGCCGCGCGCTCGACCCGCGCCACGACGCCGCTCGGCGCCGGCGCCGCTGCGGTCTACGAGCGCTTCGTCGATAGCGAGGACGGCAGCGTCGATTTTTCCGGGATCATTCGCTACCTGCGCGGGCCCTGAAAAATCTGCTGGCCAGTGCACGTCCGGCGCTCGGCATCGTGAACGAGACGTTACGGAAGTGACAGAAGTGCCCGCCGTTACGGCGTCAATCGATCGTTCACCGTTCCAAATAAACCTTCTCTTTATCGTGTTACTTAAGCCGATTTTAGACCCCGGGGCGTAGGTTGCACGTCGAGCGGGGGCACAGGGCCTCGCGATCATAAGAACGACAACCGATAGGAAAGCGTCATGATCCAAGCAGTCGCAAAAGTGATGGAGCCCACCGAGCGCGCAGGGCGCTTCGATCCCACCCGTTCGCTCTATCTCGAAACCTTGACTCTGGTCGAGCGGCTGCATCGCCGCCTGCTCGAGGTGATCAAGGACGAGTTCGATCGCAGAGGGCGGGCCGATATCAATTCGGTGCAGGCGCTGCTCCTCTACAACATCGGCGAGAAGGATCTCACCGCGGGTGAGCTGCGCACGCGCGGCTATTATCTCGGCTCCAACGTCTCCTACAATCTCAAGAAGCTCGTCGAGATGGGATACCTCGATCACCAGCGCTCGCGCGTCGACCGCCGGTCGGTGCGCATCAAGCTCACCGACAAGGGCCGCGAAGTCCGCGACATCGTCGATACGCTCTACCAGAAGCACATCGGCACGGTGACCCAGGTCGGCGGCATCAATTCCGACGAGTTCGCCACCCTCAACAAGTCGCTGCAGCGCCTCGAGCGCTTCTGGACCGACCAGATCCTCTATCGCATGTGATTGCCGGTCGATTGTCGGCCCTTCGCCCCGGCTCATGCCGGGGCTTTTTTTGCCGAAAGGGCGGAGCCAGCAGAATCGGCACCGCAGCTTCGCTATTGCCCACGCGTCACCGAACGGGCGCGTTCGTTGCTGCGTGGGCAAAGGCGCGCTATGCGGACGTCGCGGTTGCCGTCTGGCGACTTTGCCCTTCCCACCGCCGCTGCTACAGTTTGCCGGCACGGACCACATGCAATGACAGCAACGAAGATCATCACGGCAGTTCTCTTGCTCCTGGGGACCGCGGCGGGCGCTGCCTCGGCACAGACGACCGCCGAGTTCCCCTCCCGGCCGGTGAAGCTGCTGGTGCCGTTTGCGGCTGGCGGGCCGACCGACGTGGTTGCGCGCATCCTTGCCGATTTCCTAACGGCGCGGTGGAACGGCCAGTCGGTGGTGATCGAGAACCGCCCGGGCGCCGGCACGATCGTGGCGACCGCTGCCGTCGCCACGTCGCCGGCCGACGGCTACACCATGCTCGTCGCCACGAATTCGTTGCTGATCAATCCGGCGATCGGGCAGAAGCTGCCTTACGACACCGAAAAAGACTTCGCCGCCGTGAGCATGGTAGCCACGCAACCGGTTGCGCTCGTGGCTAACAAAGCGTTTCCCGCCGACACCGTTCCGCAATTGGTCGATGTCGCGAAGAAAAGCCCCGAGGCGCTCAACTTCACCTCGCCGGGACCGCGCGGGGTCGGGCACCTCGCCGGCGAGATGCTCAAGCAGCGCGCCGGCATCAACATGACCCATATCAATTACAACGGCAGCGCGCCGGCTTTGACCGACGTGATCGCCGGGCGCGTGCCGCTGATGTTCGACATCTGGCATTCGGCCAAGCGCTACGTCGATTCCGGCGACCTCAAGCTGATCGCCGGCGCCGGCGCGCAGCGTCTTGGCGATGCGCCGCAAGTGCCGACCATCGCCGAAATCTATCCGGGCTTCGACGTCATTGCTTTCAACGCCCTTGTTGCCCCCGCCGGCGTGCCCGCGCCCGTGCTCGACCGGCTGTCCGCCGATATTCGCTCCGTGGTGAATTCACCGGAGTTCGCGAACAAGGTGCGCAATCTCGGCATCTTTCCCCTTGGGAATACGCCGCAGGAGCTCGATGCCTGGATGCGCAAGGAGATCGCGCGCTGGGCGGAGATCGCCAGGGCCGCCAGCATCAAGGCGGATTAGGTTAGGTCTGCGCTCGAAAACCAATCATGTCCGCTTGCCCGCCAGAAGCGCCGGAAAAGCGGACGTTCAAAAATCCACTGCTTAGCGCGAAAAACCGACCTGCATTGGACCAACTTGCAGTTCACATGCGTTGTCTCCCGCGAAGACCTCTCAGGTTCGCGTGATAGACAGACCACCGTCCACCAGCATGGCGGTCCCAGATTGGAAACTTGACGCATCAGAAGCGAGATAGAGCGCCGCCTGCGCCAGCTCATCCGGCGACGCAATGCGCTTCAATGCATGCAGGTTCGTGAGATAGGCTTGCTCCTCGGCGGTCTCGTTCGCGACTTTATACATGGCCGTCTCGACGGCGCCGGGAAGGATCGCGTTGACCCGGATGTTCCGCGGACCGTATTCCGCGGCGAGGACCTGCGTCAGACCGATCAGCCCGGATTTGCTCGCCGCATAGGCCGCGACATTGGGGAAACCAACGGTGTAGCCGACAAACGTGCTGGTGAAGATGATCGAACCTTTGCCTTGCTTCAGCATGGCCGGGATCTGATGCTTGGCGGCGAGGAACGCGCTGGTCAGATTGACCTTGAGCGCCTCGTTCCAGCCTTCGAGCGAAATGCCCGTGGTCGGTCCCTTCTCTCCGAGTATGCCGGCGTTGTTGAAGGCGACATCGAGGTGGCCGTAGCTCTCCTCCGCACGCTCCACCAGCTCTTTGGCAAACGCCTCGTCGCTGACGTCGCCCGCGACGGCGAGGGCGCTGCCTCCCTGGTCGGCAATTTCACCGACGAGGGACTCCAGTTCCGCCTTGCGACGAGCGGCGACGACGACCTTGGCGCCTGCGCGAGCAAACAGCTTTGCGGCCGCCCGTCCGATACCGGAGCTCGCACCCGTTACGATCGCCGCCTTGCCCTTGAGATCAATCATGCGACCACCATCGCCGGCTCGGTTGAAGGTTCCAGGCTTGGAGACAGCGAGCGATCGCTTGCGGTGGTAAGGAGCATCGCACACCCTCACTATTCATGCGCCGATACGATTTTTTGCGTAACCCGGCATCAAGTCCTGTTGCTCGTCCGCAATTGCTGCGTTTGCTGGTTTTTGCCGGATTTTCTGTTGTGCTTCATTGCAAGGTTCCCCTCGAGAAGCATCGGCTGCAACGTGATAGCCGAGGAGTGCCCCTGAGGCGCGATTGTGGACGAAAATGGCTGCCACGCATGACGCGGCCGCTGCGCCTCGATGGCTCCACGCCCTACTAGTGCAGTGGATTTGAAGTTCCTATGATTGTAGCCACGCGCTCGTCTAGGAACTTCAAATCCAAAGACCGCACCAGCATCATAAAGTTGCTAGTGTCCTTTTGATTCCGAAGTTCGCGTCAGAGGGTGCCGCGAGGGTTCGCGCATTTTCGGAACCGGGACACTGAAGAGTATCTCCCGATAAATTCGGCGCGAGTTGCAATCGAGACACCAGCAGCGAGACATCCATGACCGGCCCGCTTCACGCCATCGACTGCGATGTGCATCCGACCGTGCCGGACATGAAGGCGCTGTTGCCCTATCTCGACGACTTCTGGCGCGAGACGGTGGAGGAGCGCGGCATCAATTCGCTCGAGACCGTCACCTATCCGCCCAATGCACCCCTCACGGCGAGGTCGCAATGGCGCGGCCAGAACGGCCGNGCCGCCACCGCGGCATCAGAGCTCACGGCGCAGGTCTGCGATCGCTGGCAGGCGGGCATTGCGATCTGCAATTGCCTCTATGGCGTGGGTTTGCTGTTCAGCGAGGACATGGCCGCGGCGTTCACGCGCGCGCTCAATGACTGGATCGTGAAAGAATGGCTCGATCGCGATCCGCGCCTGCGGGCGTCGATCGTGCTGCCGATGCAGAACACCGAATTCGCCG
>JGI12053J15887_10001871_pt1 | contig 10032 bp, 7 predicted proteins | sample MedBloCAOM1_O3_FD_15887 | JGI IMG/M metagenome (IMG submission 15887) | reverse complement strand
CTTGCGCCAGGAAGCAGAAAAATGGCAACGTAAAACGCTAACAGAATGGATGCGGGTTGTCAGTACGGGGGATCAGGAACATGAGGTAAAGAAGGAAGTGCTAGCTCTGGGCCATGCGACGCTGGAAGGTCAGAAGGATAAGGTCGGCGCGGCGACGAACGCCAAATTTGCTGAGTAAATTGGACACGTGAAATTTTACGGTGCGCTCGGCGATATTCAGACGGCTGCCAATCTCTTTATTGGAAAGATTTTCGAGGAGCGAATCCAGAACTTCCTGTTCACGGCGACTCAAATTGGTGACGGAGTCGGATTTCAGGCGGCGGCCCTGCCCGGTAAGTATGGAGTCCACGAAGCCAGAAAGGAGCTGGCGGGGAACCCAGAAGCCACCGCTGGCCACTAATGGCAGAGCTCGGGTGAGTTGCTCTCGGGCTTCCGCGTATGTCAAAAGACCTTTAACACCGAGACGAAGGAGCGCGTAACTATTGCCTTCGTTGTGTTGTTCACCCACAACGATCAGACGGGCTTCCGGAAAGCGCTCCATCAGGTTCGCGAGGAGCGCGCCGGTTGCAGGCTTGGAGGCGTGCGCATCGATCACGAAGACTTGCGCGGCCGGAGGTTCAAAGCTGCGCAGATCGGGCGCCAGGGTCGATTCGAGTTGAGTGGAAATGACTTTGAAATCCGCTTTAGCAAGAATGCGTTCAAACTCGCCGAGGACAAGTGGGTGGGGCGAAAGAATGCAAACGCTTAGTTTGGGAGTTGCCCGTTTGGTCGCCACAGTTTGTCTAGCCCCAGTTTGCCTAGTCACGGTTTGCCTGATTGCAGCGTAGTGAAAAGTGGAAGCAGGGGCAAGGCTATTGGCAATAAGTGTTCTTGAACCGTTACGTAACGGCTACGAAGCATTTGGCCTCAAATAAGGTAGCGGCCAGCAAGGGGAATCGCCGTTCAGGGCTGTAAAAGGGACGTTTACTGCATGGGATTCGGTTCCTATCGTAAACCCGCGTAAAATAAGGGGACGGCGTAAACCTAAAGGTCACACCCTTTTAACGATGAAAATGCGAGATTTCACCAAATCGGCGCAGGCGCTGCGGGAGTTACTCTCGCAGCGCATCCTCGTGCTCGATGGCGCGATGGGCACCATGCTGCAGCAGTGCGACCTCACCGCGGAAGACTTCGGCGGAGCGGCTCTGGAGGGCTGCAATGAAAATTTAGTTCGCACACGGCCGGATGTGGTNCTGGACATTCACAGGAAATATTTTGAGGCGGGCTCCGACATTGTCGAGACGAACAGCTTTGGCGGGGCGCCGATTGTGCTGGCGGAGTATGGATTATCCGGCGACGCACATTTATTGAATAAGCTTTCGGCCGAGTTGGCGCGCCAGGCCGCGGACGAACTGAGCACAAGCGGGAAACCGAGATTCGTAGCAGGGGCCATGGGGCCTACAACCAAGGCCATCACGGTGACAGGCGGCGTAACTTTTGACGAGCTGCGCACTGCTTACTACACGCAGGCGCACGGGCTGGTGGAAGGCGGCGTGGACCTGCTGCTGGTAGAAACTTGCCAGGACACGCGAAACATCAAAGCAGCAATCCTGGCGATTCAACAACTTTCCAAAGAATTCGGCACGCAAGTTCCCTTTATTGTTTCGGTCACCATTGAGCCGATGGGGACTATGTTGGCTGGGCAAACTGTAGAGGCCTTGTGGGCATCATTGCGGCATGCGAAGCCCTTGGCGTTTGGCATGAACTGCGCGACTGGGCCGGAGTTCATGACCGATCACATTCGCACGCTGAGCCAACTGACCGATGCGTATGTGTCGTGCTACCCGAATGCAGGCTTGCCCGATGAAGAAGGTAAATACCTCGAGACGCCGACGACGCTGGCCGCGCAACTGGAAAAATTTGTCGACCACGGATGGTTGAATTTTATTGGGGGGTGCTGCGGTACGACGGAGAAACACATCCGGGCTATTTCGCAGATGGTGGAAGGCAANAAGCCGCGACAACGGCCGTCGGAAACTCATCGCGCGATTTACTCGGGGATTGAAACGATCGAAGCGGATGAGCAAACGCGTCCATTGCTGGTGGGCGAGCGCACCAACGTGATCGGGTCGCGACTGTTCAAGAATCTCGTCGCGGAAGAAAAGTGGGAAGAGGCCAGCGAAGTGGCACGGCGGCAGGTTCGCGGCGGCGCGCACATCGTGGACGTGTGCCTGCAAAGCACGGAACGTGACGAGAAGAAAGATATTCAGCCGTTTTATGAAAAATTGATTCGCAAGGTAAAGACGCCGGTGATGATTGACACCACCGATCCTTCGGCAATTGAGATTGCGCTTACGTATTGCCAGGGCAAATCGATCATTAATTCCATCAACCTCGAGGACGGGGAAGAGAAATTCGAACGCGTAGTGCCGCTGGCGCACGATTTTGGGGCGGCCGTGGTGGTGGGCTGCATCGATGAAGATAAAGAGCAGGCGCAAGCGTTTACGCGCGAACGCAAGTTGGCGATTGCGCAGCGCAGCTACAAACTGCTGACGGAGAAATATGGCTTAGGGCCGGAAGACATTATTTTTGATCCGCTGGTGTTTCCGTGCGCGACCGGGGATGAAAATTATATTGGGGGTGCGGTTGAGACGGTCGAGGGGATTCGGCTAATCAAGCAGGCCTTGCCGGATACGCGGACGATATTGGGCATCTCCAATGTGTCTTTTGGATTGCCTCCTGGCGCGCGCGAGGTGGTCAACTCAGTTTTTCTTTATTACTGCACGAAGGCTGGACTCGATCTGGCAATCGTGAATACGGAGAAGCTGGAGCGGTTTGCTTCGATTCCGGAGCACGAGAGGCGACTGGCTGAAAATTTATTGTTCTCGCACCCACCGACGAATGTGCCCGCCGATCATCCACAAGCGGCACTCTTAGCGAATGCGCCAAAAGATTGGCGCGCGCAGAGCAAGGAACAAAAAGCGGCGGTCAACCAACATTACATTGCGGCGATCGCGGAGCATTTTCGGACGGCCACCAAGAAGCAAAAAATCAGCGCCGCGGACTTGCCGCTGGATGAACGGCTGGCCAACTACATCATCGAAGGCACGCGCGACGGGCTGGTTGCCGATCTGGAGCGTAAACGCAGCGAAGGAACTGCGCCGCTGGATATTGTGAATGGGCCGCTGATGGCGGGGATGGCGGAGGTGGGGCGACTGTTTAACGCTAACGAACTGATTGTCGCCGAGGTTTTGCAATCCGCGGAAGCGATGAAAGCGGCCGTCAGCCATCTTGAGCAATTCATGGAAAAGGCCGACACCGCGAAGCGCGGCAAAGTCGTGTTGGCGACGGTCAAGGGAGATGTGCACGATATCGGCAAAAATCTGGTGGAGATTATCTTCAAGAACAACGGATACGACGTTGTGAATCTGGGAATCAAAGTTCCGCCGGAAGAACTGATCAAGGCTTACAAACAGCATCATCCTGATGCGATCGGGCTGTCAGGATTGCTGGTGAAGAGCGCGCAACAGATGGTGGTCACTGCGAATGATTTGAAAGATGCAGGGATCATGGTGCCGTTATTGGTGGGAGGTGCGGCGCTTTCCGCAAAGTACACGCAAAACAAGATCGGTCCCACGTACGGCCAGGCGGTTTTTTACGCCAAAGATGCGATGACCGGATTGCGGCTGATGAACGAGTTGATGGATCCGGGCACGCGCGATGAGGTGATGCACCAGCACACGTTCTCTGGGAATGGCGTGAGCGTGTCGACGACGGTGGTGGTGAATGCAACGTCTGCCGTGACGCGCTCGCCAAAAGTTCGCGCGGATTTGTCGATACCGGAGGTGGCAACACTTGATCGCAAGGTTCGATTGGTTCCTGATTTGCGGGAAATCTGGAGCTATATCAATCCTTATATGTTGTATGGCCGGCATCTGGGTTTTCGCGGAGATTTTGTGAAGCGCCATGCGGAGCGCGACGCGAAAGCTGTGGAGTTGTACGAAAGCATGGAGGAAGTAAAAGCGGAAGCGGCGCAGTTCATGAAGGTGCGCGCGGTGTGGCAATTTTTTGAGGCGGAGGCGCAAGGCAATTCCATACGGCTGTTTGCACCCGGTAAGAGTGGAGCACTGCATACATTTCAATTTCCGCGGCAACGCGTGGGCGATCAATTATGTTTGAGCGATTACATTTTGCCGACGCGCGATGGGAAACGGGATCACCTGGCGTTGTTCGTCGTGACTGCGGGCGAAGGCGTGCGGGAGCGTTCAGAAAAAGCCAAGAACGATGGGTATTACTTCAAGTCGCACGGTTTGCAGGCTCTGGCGATTGAATCGGCGGAGGCCTGCGCGGAGTGGCTGCATCGCAGGATACGCGAAGATTGGGGCTTTCCTGATCCGCCGGATTTGACGATGGCGCAACGATTCACTTCGCGATACCGCGGAAAGCGTTACAGCTTTGGATATCCGGCTTGCCCGAACCTCGAGGATCAAGTTGGATTGTGGCAATTGCTCAAGCCCGACGAAATTGGGGTGCAATTGACGGAAGGCTTCATGATGGATCCGGAAGCGAGCGTGAGCGCGCTGGTATTTCAGCATCCAGACTGCACTTATTACAGTGCTGTCGAGGGCGAAAGTTAGAGGTTAGGCTAGTCTGGGGCGGTTATTTGATTTGTCTTTGCAGGTACTCGCGGACTGCTTGATAAGAGGTCAATTCTGGCAATTCCATCAAGTCGATTTGAGTGTTGAATTCCTGCTCCAGTACTGCAATGAGCGTGACGGCGGCCAACGAGTCCCAGGCCGGAACGGATTCCACGCTGGCCGCGTGAATTTGATCGGGCGGTAAGGCCGGAAATACTGACGCGAAGCAGCGCGTTAGGCGGTCATGCAATTCAGGCATCTACGATCCCTCGACGTGGTGAAACAGGGGCGGGGCTTTTTTCAAAAACGCTGCGCGCGATATTTTCAGACCCGGCTGCGGCGGCTCGCCTGCCAATTCCAGAAAAAAATCCTGCGTCGGAGTATTTCTATCCGTGGGCTGAAAGTCAAAAACCGCTTCGTCGGCATCAAATTTTTCAAAAATTTGCTTGAGACTATGATGTTCGATGCGGCGTGAAAAAGCGCGGCAACTCATTACCCAAGCGGCCACATACAGTTTCTTTTCGTTGACCTTCCCCAATACGACGGCGATTTTCCCTAGCGGCCCGTATTTATCCTGATAGGTGACGGTAACCAGGAAGCTCGCGGGGTCGGCGAGGAATTTGTTCCATTCGGATTCGCTGAAACGTTTGCCATTCAAGTTGAATTGGTTTGTTTTGTTAACCAATTCAAAGGCTCGGCCGTCTTTGGGACGCTTGGTGAAATCAAAAGAAACAAAAGCATCGGCGCGTTTCAGAAACTCGTCGGAGGCGTTGCCATCCTGACCCAAGGCGTCAAACAAGGGCGCCGCGCTGCGCAAACTTTCAAGACGGATCGCGTCTTCCTGTGAAATAGCGGTCTTGCCGAAAGATGCACGCAGATTTGCGAGCAAGTCCCACACGGCCTGGTAATCATCCTTTTTGAAGACCAGACAATCCATTGTGGGGAATGCGGCCTTTACTTCCGCCGCCTCCATGGGGCTGTCATCAATAAAAACGACCGCTTCGGGGCCGATATTCCAGGACTTTAAAATGCGCTGCACGGAATCCGATTTGCGGTGCCAATGCACTTCGAAGGGAAATACTTTGTCTTTTTTGAGGAGCAAATCCTTTCGATCGAATGCCTGTTGGACGAGAGCCGCATCATTCTTGCTGGCGACACCAACAAGAACACCGGCACTTGCCAGCGAGGAAAGAAATTGTTGGTATAAACCGTGAATATGGCTGTGGTGTTCAAGACTCCAATTGACACCTTCCACGCCAACTTCGCCAAGGATCCCGGACCACAAGGTGTCATCAAGATCGGTGATTAAACCTTTTTTGGGACTTCGCGCTTGCAGCAAGGAGGCCATCGATTGGGCGAGCGTTGAGGCGTGAGGCAATTTATAGGGGAAGCCGCTGAGAATTTCGGATTTGATATCAAATCGAGCAGCGGGTGGAGACACGCAATCGATGGCTTGTGAATCCAGAATTCGAATGCCCGACTCTTTGGAGAGATCGGCCGCAAATTTTGCGAGTGCCAGGAGCAATTTTGTTTTTTCCGCACTATTTATAATTGGCGGAGTGTAGAACAGCGGAGGTAATGGAATGGTGGGCAAGGAAAGTACGACCGGCACCGAGCGTGCTGCCGTTTTTAAAGCGCGCTGCAAACGGGAGAGCTGAAGATCCACGGAAGTCGCAATCTCGTGTACATCGGAAACCTGCCAGCCACCCAACTCGCGGATGCCCAAGCGTGAATCGAGGTCAGGCCACTCCAGGGCGACTGCCAATCCATCCAGGCCTTTGGCGTCGAGCCGCTCCAGAGAGCCAGCTAAATCGCCGAACAGGCCGGTCTTAATCTCGATGCGATTTTCGGGAAATAACTGTCGCAGATGAGCGGACAAAAAGTTTTGCAAATGCAGCGGAGTGAAGCCACAAGCCAGAAAAATTCGAAGTAATTTGGCGTCCTGCGCAACGGGCTTTCGTGAAATTTCCAGGGCTTCGATAAGGTTCATAACCGCCTTAACCAATTAGATTCGCATTGAGCATTTTGCATCTCAAAAAATATCCAGGTACATCGATGGCAGAGGCTCGGATGGAAGACCGGCATGCCCCGCGGACCAGAGGGTCAGATAGGCGTGCAGAACACGGCGAGTACTCTGAAAGCGCGCTTTTTTGAACGGNTCCATGTCGGCGTAACCCAAAACCGGAACAGTTGCCAAGCGAACGCCAGCGTNGGCTCCTTTCTTAAGAAATTTTTGAAGGAGCGTCTGCCGTTCTTCTGCTGTCAAAGTTCCCCAAAGAATATCTTCAATCAGAAGACATCTGGTGTGTTGTTTGTCGGAAATGGACATGATGTAACCGGTGAGCAAGCCGGAGCGGCCATCCGCGGAAAAAGCTTCGGTGACGGGCTCGGAGCGGCGAACACACTGCCATTCGGCTTCAGGCTTGCTCCAGATGCGCGCCAGAGGCGGACTGTCCACGAGTGGAGCGGCCAAGTCGAGTAAAATGTCGGCAGCTTGCTGATTGTTTTTGTTCGATTCCTGGCTGTGGTTAGTGGAACGCAAAACCGTAGACATATAGCGCGCGGAATAAATGCGCGCGATAGGTAACTTGAGCCGATCGCAGCTGCCGGCGATCATGGCATTCATCGGTTCACCATCCACGCAGTAGTTCACCATGCCGTCAAAACCCGCCGCCCGCGCTCGATTAGCGAGTTCGCTCCATAGAATGATTCCTAAGCCCTTTTTCTTGTATTCGGGTAAGACAGTTAAAAATGTAACGACAATAATTTTTTGCTCACGTCCATTAAATTTCACGTGTCGCGGGAAGCCGGCCACAAACGCCACGGGTTTGGATTGCACATATATGGTGGGCGCCAGGGAAAAGTCCGCTTCGGGATACTCGAAGCAAGAGGAGAGGAATTCAGAGGTGTACAACAACGCCTGAGCGGAGTTTTCAGCCCAAGAGGCCTGCATCAAGGAGGCCAGTTGCGCAAAATCTCCATGGAAATTCTCGATTGATAAGCGAGGCGCTTTAATCGCGGGCGAGGTTTCGGTCAACAGAGACTCCGGAACTTACAATGGAATTATAGCTTATTGAAAATAGTGCAGACCGGGGACACGGATTGATGGTGCGGAAGTTAAGACCAGACGGCGCGCGAGTATTGAATCGTGCAGTCCCGAAGTTGCCGCCAATCGGGAGTAAATGGTTCACGCTTTTGCGAGCTTTTCGGCGACGAATCTTTTTAGAGGCCCCACAATCGTCATTTGCTCGGCATCCAATTCGTCGAAATCGATTTCGCGGCCGAAGTGATCCTGAATGGAGGTCATCAATTCCAGTAAGCCTAGGGAGTCGACGTAACCGGAGAGAAGAAGGTCGCAATCGTCGGAAAGATCGGCGGGAACTTCGCGACCTTGTCCACGCAAAGACTTCGCTACATATTCCCGCAAAAAATCTTGAACAGCATCCGGGGTCACCGCGTTCATAGGCCCTCTTCCAACAATTTCTGCATCGCTTTACGATCGTACTTATTATTGGCGTTGCGAGGCAATCTGTCCATAAAGTGAAATCTGCGGGGAACCATATATTCCGGCAAATCCCTGGCTACCGCGACGCGTAATTTTTCGAGAGCCGCTTCATGGCCTTCGATAAAGACTTCAACGCCACCAAAGCCGCTGTCCGTCTTGGGCCATCCCACGGCGACAACTCCGTCAAAACCGCAGGCGTTGCGCACTCTCGATTCCACTTCGCCAAGTTCAACGCGATGACCAAAAATTTTGACTTGAGAATCGATACGGCCCAGGTGCGTTAGCGGGGCGTTTCCCAGGGGACGGCGAACACGATCACCGGTTCGATAATAAATTTCGTTTTTGCCCGGGGGAAGCATAAAGGCCGCGGCGGTTTTTGCCGGATCTTTCCAATAGCCCGGAGACATCTGCGCACCATTCATCAAGAGCTCTCCCTCCTGCCCTGGAGAAACTTCGAGCAAGTTGTCATCCACAACGAGAACACCCATATTGGGATACGGATAGCCGATCGGTACGATGCCCAATTCTGATTCAGCATGCGAACGTGAGGGATCCCAACGGTATAGCGTGCAGGCGATGGTTAGCTCGGTGGGGCCATAAAGATTTTCTAATGTGGAATTGGGCGCGGCTTCGAGCCAAGCGGTGGCGGACGATACCGGAAGGGGCTCGCCGCAAAAAAGGCTTAGGCGGAGCGAGGGATACTGCGCAGGCTTCAGCATGCCGAGTTGCTTCATGAAGACAGCGGTGGAGGGTACGGAAAACCAAACGGTGAGCTCCACGTCTTTGATGAATTTGCCGGGTTTGATCAATGTTTTTTGCGAGGGACAAAACACGCAGGCGCCACGTTCCCACGCCGCGAACATATCAAAGACAGATAGATCGAAAGTCATATCGAACATCTGAGACAAGCGGTCGGATTCGGTTATTTCATAGCGATCAACCATGTAATCCAGGAAGGCGGTGACGTTACGCTGAGCCACGGCAACTCCTTTGGGAATGCCGGTGCTGCCGGAAGTGAACAAGAGGTAGGCTATGGAATCGATTTCGAAAGAGGGCTCCCGCCAGCTTTGAGCGGATTTGAGTTCATTGGCGGCAAGAAAAGTGTGTTGTGGCCACCGTTGTTTGTACGAGGTGAAATCCAGAGCATCCGGGGCCAGGACGAGAAGAGGCGAAGATGCGGCCTCCAACAATTTATTCAGCTGGGGAAGCGAGCCTTCATCGACAACGATAGAACGACAGCCAGAACGCTCCAACATGACCTGCGTCCGTTCAATGGGGAACGTCCGATTTAAAGGCACGTAGCCGTTACCTGCCAGTAACGAACCAAGAACTCCAATAAAAGCTGTGGGGCTGCGGTACGCGAATACGGCCGTGAGAGGCGTTTCGCGGGGATCCGAATGGGCCTGAATAGTGGCCGCTACGCGACACGCGGATTCGCGCAACTCTCTATATTTGAGTGACTTGCTCTCGGCGAACAAAGCAGGTCGATCCGCGAATTTTTCCGAAGAACGCAAAAATCCCGCCCATAGCGCGCGTTGCACGAGAGCTCCTAACCTTTGAACGCATTGCCATCTTAGTTGGCGCGGCCCGGATGATCATGCGCTATCCGAGGATGCCAAGGAAAGTATACATTTGATGTGCGATCCGGGAATTTAGAGCCTCTGGCCAGTTGAGATAACGATTAACAGACGGACAGTAGATGGTTGGCACGGGCCGAGCGAGAAGGCAACAACTTGCCACTTTGTGAGAAAGGACGGGATAATTCAATGAGACGATTGCTTCATGTGTAGCAAGTTGTTTATTATTTGATAGTTAGCGATTCCGTTAGAATCCCAAGTACAGCACCACTGGTACTAGACGTGCACCCGAATGGGTGTACTCTTGCGGACGGTTCCCTTAACACGTTTACAG
>JGI12053J15887_10001870_pt1 | contig 10032 bp, 5 predicted proteins | sample MedBloCAOM1_O3_FD_15887 | JGI IMG/M metagenome (IMG submission 15887) | reverse complement strand
GATTTGACGTTCCTATCAGCATTGCCGCGAGTCCGTCATAGGAACGTCAAATCCAAAGCCGCACTAGAATCATAGAGTTGCTAGTGTCCCTTTGGTTCCGACGTTCGTAAACGTACGTGCCGCAAGAGGATACGAACGTCGGAACCGGGACACTAGAATCCGCACGACAAATCGACCGAAACGGGTCTCGGTCGCTCCCGAGATCACGGAGGATCAATGACTGCCGCAACTCAAGAGATCGTCGGCCTCCCCGACATGAAGGTGTCGGTCCGGCAGGTCTTCGGCTTCGACAGCGACATGGAAGTGCCGGCCTATTCCGAGGCCGACGAGCACGTTCCGGATGTCGATTCCGACTATCGTTTCGACAAGCCGACCACGCTCGCGATCCTTGCAGGCTTCGCCAAGAACCGGCGCGTCATCGTCACCGGCTATCACGGCACCGGCAAGTCGACGCATATCGAGCAGGTGGCGGCGCGGCTCAATTGGCCGTGCGTGCGCGTCAACCTCGACAGCCACATCAGCCGTATCGATCTCATCGGCAAGGACGCGATCGTCATCCGCGACGGACTGCAGGTGACCGAATTCCGCGACGGCATTCTGCCGTGGGCCTACCAGCACAACGTCGCGCTCTGCTTCGACGAATACGATGCCGGCCGTCCGGACGTGATGTTCGTGATTCAGCGCGTGCTGGAATCCTCGGGCCGCCTCACGCTGCTCGACCAGAGCCGCGTGATCAGGCCGCACCCCGCGTTCCGGCTGTTCGCGACCGCCAACACCGTGGGCCTGGGCGACACCTCCGGCCTCTATCACGGCACGCAGCAGATCAACCAGGCGCAGATGGACCGGTGGTCGATCGTCACCACCCTCAACTACCTGCCGCACGACAACGAGGTCGAGATCGTGCTGGCGAAAGCGAAGCACTATCGCACCGACCAGGGCCGCGACATCGTCAACAAGATGGTGCGGGTCGCCGATCTCACGCGCAACGCCTTCATGAACGGCGATCTGTCGACCGTGATGAGCCCGCGCACCGTGATCACCTGGGCGGAGAACGCCGACATCTTCAAGGATATAGGCTTCGCCTTCCGGCTCACCTTCGTCAACAAATGCGACGAGCTCGAGCGGCCGATCGTTGCCGAGTTCTATCAGCGCTGCTTCGGGCAGGAGCTGCCGGAATCGTCGGTGAACGTGGCGTTGAGCTGAGGGAGGTTGGACTAAGCGACAATTTCCGGCCATGTCCTCGAATTTCAAAGCCAAGCCAGGCACCAAAGACAGCCCGACCGAGCCGTTCAAGCGGGCGGTCACGGGGTGCTTGCGCGCTATTGCCCGCAAGCCCGAGCTCGAAGTCTCCTTCGCCGCCGAACGCCCCGGCATCGTCGGCGGCAAGGCACGCCTACCCGAGCCGCCGCGCAAGCTCACCGGACCCGACGCCGCGATCGTGCGCGGCCATGCCGATTCGATCGCGCTCAAGCTCGCCTGTCACGATCCGATCGTGCATCGCAAGCTGGTGCCGGGCGGGCAGCAGGCGCGCGCGGTGTTCGAGGCGGTCGAGCAGGCCCGCGTCGAGGCGATCGGCGCGCGCCGCATGTCCGGCGTGGCGAAGAATCTCTCGGCCATGCTCGACGACCGTTTCCATCGCGGAAAATTCGACGAGGTCACCGACCGCGCCGATGCGCCGATCGAGGAGGCGGTCGCGCTCATGGTGCGCGAGCGGCTGACGGGCCAGGCCCCGCCGCCGGCGGCAAAGAAGATCGTCGAGCTCTGGCGCCCGCTGATCGAGGACCGCGCCGGCCGCGATCTTGATCGCCTGGAACGGCTGATCGAGAACCAGGCGCGTTTCGGCGATGCCATCCACGATCTGCTCGATGCCCTCGACATGGGCGAGGACCGCTCCACCGAGTCCGACGAGGAGGAAGGCGAGGAAGGCGAGCAGGATCGCCGCAAGGAGGAATCCGGCGAGGACGGCCAGGGCGCCGACGCCGAGGACACGCAAACGCGCGTCGACGAGGCCGACGTCTCCGGCGAGGACATGTCGGACTCCACCGCCGAGGCCTCCGAGGCGCTGTCCGCCGAGATGGCGGATGACGCCGAAATGGGCGACGCTGAATCGCCGGCCGAGCCGCGACGTCCGCGCCGCCATGGCCAGAACGAGCCGCGCGGGCCGGATTACCGCCCCTTCGTCATGAAGCACGACGAGACGGTCGCGGCCGAGGAACTATGCGAGCCGGAGGAGCTCGATCGGCTGCGCGGCTATCTCGACAAGCAGCTCTCGCATCTGCAAGGCGTGGTCGCCCGCCTCGCCAACCGGCTGCAGCGCAGATTGATGGCGCAGCAGAACCGCGCCTGGGAGTTCGACCTGGAGGAGGGACTGCTCGATCCGGCGCGGCTCTCGCGCATCGTGGTCGATCCGATGCACCCGCTCTCGTTCAAGCGCGAGAAGGACACGACCTTCCGCGACACCGTGGTGACGCTGCTGCTCGACAATTCGGGCTCGATGCGCGGCCGCCCGATCACGGTGGCGGCGACCTGCGCCGACATCCTGGCGCGCACGCTCGAGCGCTGCGGCGTCAAGGTCGAGATTCTGGGCTTCACCACGCGGGCGTGGAAGGGCGGCCAGTCGCGCGAAGCCTGGCTCGCCGCCGGCAAACCCGCCAATCCGGGGCGGCTCAATGATCTGCGCCATATCATCTACAAGTCGGCGGATGCGCCCTGGCGGCGCGCTCGCAAGAATCTCGGCCTGATGATGCGCGAGGGCCTGCTCAAGGAGAACATCGACGGCGAGGCGCTCGACTGGGCGCACAAGCGCCTGCTCGCGCGCACCGAGCAGCGCCGCATCCTGATGATGATCTCCGATGGCGCGCCGGTCGATGACTCCACGCTCTCGGTCAATCCCGGCAATTATCTCGAACGACACCTGCGCTGGGTGATCGAGGAGATCGAGACCCGCTCGCCGGTCGAGCTGATCGCGATCGGCATCGGTCACGACGTGACCCGCTACTATCGGCGCGCCGTCACCATCGTCGATGCCGAGGAGCTCGGCGGCGCCATGACCGACAAGCTCGCCGAGCTGTTCGACGAGCAGGCCCCGGCCGAGCCACCGCGACGGGCACGAAGGCTCGACGCGTGATCGACGCCGCGCCGCTTCATCCCGGCGGCCGAGCATCCCGACGCAGCATTGCCGTGCTCATCGCCTGCGCACCGCTCGTCCTCGCAATCCCCGGCGTTGCGCAGGCCCCTTCGCGCGCCGAATTGCCGGTCCCGATCGTGGTCGAGGCCCAGCCGCTTGCGGCATTCGATATTCGCGATCGTTCCAGTCACCAATTTGGATTGCTGGAATTCCGCGGCGGCCTCGTGCTGCGATCGTCCTACCGGAATTTCGGCGGCATCTCGGCCATTCGCGTTGCCGCGGACGGCGCTCGATTCATCGCCTTGAGCGACAAGGGCTGGTGGTTGCGCGGCCGCATCGTTTACGAGGGCGCGCGACCGAGCGCCATCGCCGACGCCGAGATGGCGCCGATCCTCGGTGCCGACGGACGGCCGCTGGCCGACCGCGGCTGGTACGATACCGAATCGATCGCGGATGATGGCGGTACGCTCTATGTCGGGATCGAGCGCGTCCACCAGATCCTCCGCTTCAACTACGGCAAGGACGGCCTGCTCGCGCGCGGCGAGCCGATCGCGGTGCCGCCGGGCATGCGTTCGCTGCCGGGCAACAAGGGGCTCGAGGCTCTGGTCTTCGTGCCCAAAGGCGCCGGCGACAAAGTGTTGGCAGGCACGCTGATCGCGATCTCCGAGCGCGGCCTCGACAACGCCGGCAATATCATCGGCTTCCTCGTCGGGGGCCGAAGTCCGGGCACATTCACGGTCAAGCGGAGCGCTGCCTTCGACGTCAGCGATGCCGCGCTGTTGCCCGGCGGCGACCTGCTGCTGCTGGAGCGCAAGTTCAGCTGGACCAGCGGGCTGTCCGTTCGGCTGCGGCGGATAACGCTTGCCGGCATCAAGCCGGGAGCGCTGGTCGACGGGGCGATCCTGTTCGAAGCCGACCTCGGCTACGAGATCGACAACATGGAGGGCCTGTGCGTTCACCGCAGCACCAGTGGCGAGACCGTGCTCACGCTCATTTCCGACGACAATTTTTCGATCATTCAGCGCACGCTGCTGCTGCAGTTCACGCTGATCGAACCGTAAGGAGCCCACACGATGGGTCGTCGTCTCCGCCCGAAGCGGGGACCCGGTAACCAATGGCCTCTCGCTGAATACTGGATGCCCGACGCAGGTCGCTACAGCCGAGCTGCGCGCTTAAGGAGCCGATCTCGGGTAAACCCGAGATCGGATGCGCGGGCATGACAGGTTACGGCGCTACGCGGCAGCTGGGGCGGCCCGCTTCTTGCTGATCTGCCGCTTGAGCTCGAGCGCTTTCACCGACAGCTCGTCGTCCTTCGCTTTCATCAGGAAGGCATCGAGACCGCCGCGATGATCGACCGTCTTGAGCGCATTGGCCGACACGCGCAGCCTGACCGAGCGGCCGAGCGCGTCCGAAATCATGGTGACATTGAGCAGGTTGGGCAGGAAGCGCCGCTTGGTCTTGATGTTCGAGTGGCTCACCTTGTGCCCGACCTGCGCCGTCTTTCCAGTCAGATCGCACCGCCGCGACATGGGAATCCTCGGAATATGAGTAGAGCGTGTCTGCCGTCCCACGCGCCGGCGCTGCGTGCGCCAGGAACGAAAGGGACAGCCTATGCCTTCGTAAGCCGGGGGACCTATAGTCAGCGCGGGATTGGGCGTCAAGTTGCGGGCCTGCGCGGCATTCGGGGGCCGCGATCGCTCTTTTGGGTCCGAAGCGCGCGTGTTCGCCAGTACTTATCCCGCCTTGATCGGGCCAAGATGCGGGGCCAAGGGTGGCCCGGGACGCAATGTGGCGGCACCGGTCTGCGTATCGTTGCGACTTGGCTAGGCAGGGGCGTGCGGTTCCAATAAGACGGATCCTCCGTGCCGCGATTCAGGGGATGGGCTTCGTGGGTTCATTTTGCCTCACCCGTCATGCCATTCTCCTGGGCGCGGTCGTGCTCGCGATGACCGCAGCGGACGCTCAACTCGGCGGCAGCTTTGGCCAGGGCAAGCTCGATGCCCGTTATACCGTCACTCTCGGCGGCCTCCCGGTTGGCCGCGGCTCCTGGGTCATCGATATCACCGACGACCATTTCAGCGCTTCGGCGAACGGTGCCACCGCCGGCGTGATGCAGGTGTTCGCCAGTGGCCAAGGCCAGAGCGCGGCGCGCGGCGCGATCTCGGGCGGTCAGGTCATTCCGTCGACTTACGTTTCAAGCATCACCACCGACCAGAAGAAGCATGACGAAGTTCGCATGGTGATCAGCTCGGGCTCCGTGAAGGAGTTCGTGGCCGATCCGCCGACCGTTCAGAGCCCCGATCGCGTGCCGCTGACCGAGGCCCATCGCCGTGGCGTATCGGATCCGATGGCTGCATCGTTGATGCGGGTTCCCGGCAACGGCGATATCTTCGTGCCGCAAGCCTGCCAGCGCACGCTGTCGATCTTCGACGGTCGCATGCGCTACGACCTGCGGCTTGCCTTCAAGCGCCTCGAGCAGGTGAAGTCGGAAAAGGGCTACCAAGGCAACGTGGTGGTCTGCGCAGTGCTCTTTTCGCCCATAGCCGGGCATATCCCCGACCGTGCCGCCATCAAGTATCTCACGTCATTACGCGACATCGAGCTGTGGCTTGCCCCCGTTGCGGGCACGCGCGTGATGGTTCCCTACCGGGTTTCGGTGCCCACTCCGATTGGCGTCGGCGTCATGCAGGCGACACAATTCGTCTCGGTCCCGCAACCGGGCAGGGCGACCGCGAAGACGCAATGACCGCGCTCGCGTCCCGGTTCCGACGTTCGTATCCCTTTGCAGCGCGCTCTCGTACGAACGTCGGAACCGAAGGACACTAGCAACTCTATGATTCTAGTGTGGCTTTGGATTTGACGTTCCTATGAAGGACCAGCGGCAATGCCGATAGGAACGTCAAATCCGCCACACTAGTGTTGGTGCGCTGTCCGTGACTATCCACGGGATCCAGCAGTAGATTTGGGCAAAGCGGTCTCGTGGCTATTGCCTTAACGGATCCTGCGGAATGCTGTCGTCTCGCGTTTTGCCGCTTTACACGATTTTGGGGTATCGGCGCGCCGAGCCACGAGCGGTAGCCGTGAACGAATTCTGACAGGGATCGAGTCAGCGATTCGGGCGCGATTCGTTCGAGACTCGTTCCACAGCTTAAGCACAGGCTGGTCACAGGCTTGTTCCGTCGCAATGTGGTACAGGGCTAGCGATGGACTTCGGGTCGGAGCCCTCTCATCGAGGCGATTGCGCCCGCAACAAGGAGCCCCGCCCAACACCCCAACACCCAGTTTCGTGATCGTCAGGTCTCGTGAAAAGCGCGCCCGTACCCCACATTCCCGAGATGCCTCGATAGGCGCGACATCTTGGTCCGTTCGCGCGACTACTCGACTACCCCATGAATGGATGTTTGCGGGACAGGGTGGAAATCGGTATCTTCCCGGGCGGCGAAATGCACGCGCGACACACGGCTCTGCTTGAACGGATGGCAAAGGCTTAAACGCGCGGCTCGATCCGTTATCCGACGTCATTCAGGGTTTGCGGCGCTCACCCCGAGGTGACGGGATAACGTCACACCCAACAGACACTTGCTCAAGCTTCCAACCCTCAATGCCCATTTCCTTCTCCTCCCCAATGAACCGCGACGCTGGCGCGCGCGGTGCCGGCGTCACCGCCGTGCTCGGGCCAACCAACACCGGCAAGACCCATCTTGCCATCGAGCGCATGCTCGGCCATTCCTCAGGCATCATCGGGCTGCCGCTGCGGCTGCTTGCGCGCGAGGTCTACAACAAGGTCGCGGAGCGCGCGGGCGTCGATGCGGTCGCGCTCATCACCGGCGAAGAAAAGATCAAGCCGCCGAACCCGCGCTACTGGGTCTCGACCGTCGAGGCGATGCCGCGCGATCTCGACGTCGCCTTTCTCGCCATCGACGAGGTGCAGCTCGGCGCCGATCTCGATCGCGGTCATGTCTTCACCGACCGCATGCTCAACCGTCGGGGTCGCGAGGAGACGCTGGTGCTCGGCGCGCAGACCGTTCGCCCCATGGTCGAGCGGCTCCTGCCCGGCGCCCATGTGCTGACCCGCCCGCGGCTGTCGCAGCTCTCCTTCAGCGGCGAGAAGAAGCTCACGCGGCTGCCCCGCCGTTCCGCGGTGGTCACGTTTTCCGCCGAAGAGGTCTATGAGGTCGCGGAATTGATCCGCCGCCAGCGCGGCGGCGCTGCCGTCGTCATGGGTGCGCTCTCGCCGCGGACCCGCAACGCGCAGGTCGAGCTCTATCAATCCGGCGACGTCGAATATCTCGTCGCCACCGACGCCATCGGCATGGGGCTCAATCTCGACGTCGATCACGTCGCCTTCGCCTCGGATCGCAAGTTCGACGGTTATCAATACCGCAAGCTCAATCCCGCCGAGCTCGCGCAGATCGCCGGCCGCGCCGGTCGCGCCACGCGCAACGGCAGCTTCGGCACCACCGGGCGCTGTCCGCCGTTCGAGACCGAGCTCGCCCAGGCGCTGGAGAGCCACACCTTCGAGCCGATCAAGGTGCTGCAATGGCGCAACACCGCGCTCGACTTCACCTCGATCGGTGCGCTGCAGGCATCGCTCGCCGACCCGCCGAAAGAGCCAAGCCTTACCCGCGCGCCCGTCGGCGAGGACATTCTGGTGCTGGATCACGCTTCGCGCGACGACGACATCCGCGCGCTTGCCACCACGCGGGCGGCGGTCGAGCGCCTGTGGGAGGTCTGCCAGGTCCCCGATTATCGCAAGATCTCGCCCGCGACCCACGCCGAGCTGGCCACGACGCTTTACGGCTTCCTGATGCGCGAAGGCGCAATCCCGATCGACTGGTTTGCCCGCCAGGTCAACGAAGCCGACCATGCCGAGGGCGACATCGACACGCTGTCGAACCGTATCGCCCACATCCGCACCTGGACCTTTGCCGCCAATCGTCTGGATTGGCTCGCCGATCCCGAGCACTGGCAGGGCGTCACGCGCGCAGTCGAGGACAAGCTGTCGGACGCCCTGCACGAGCGCCTCACCGAGCGGTTCGTCGACCGCCGCACCAGCGTGCTGATGCGGCGGCTGCGGGAAAACACCGTGCTCGAGACCGACATCGGCAAGAGCGGCGAGGTCGTGGTCGAGGGGCACGCCATCGGGCGGCTCGACGGCTTCATGTTCACGCCCGATGCCTCGAGCGCGGGCTCGGAGGCCAAGGCGCTCGCCGGCGCGGCGCAGAAGGCGCTGGCGGGCGAGATCAACGCGCGCGCCACACGTCTTGCACAGGCGGCTGACGGACAATTCGTGCTCGCCACCGACGGCACGGTCCGCTGGCTCGGTCAGCCGGTCGCCAAGCTCGTGGCCGGTGAGGAGGCGCTCAAGCCGCGCCTGCGCATCATCGCCGACGAGCATCTCACCGGCGCGCCGCGCGACGGCGTGCAGGCGCGGCTCGATCTCTGGCTCAAGTCGCACATCGAGCGACTCCTGGAGCCGCTGTATCGGCTCGCCGCCGCCGAGGATGTGACCGGCATCGCGCGCGGCGTGGCGTTCCAGCTCAACGAGGCGCTCGGCGTGCTCGAGCGCCAAAAGGTCGCCGACGAGGTCAAGGGCCTCGACCAACCCTTGCGCGCGACGCTGCGCAAATACGGCGTGCGCTTCGGCGCCTATCACATCTATTTCCCGGCGCTACTCAAACCGGCGCCGCGGGTGTTGGCGACGCAGCTCTGGGCGCTCAAGCACGGCGGTCCCGAGACCAAGGGGCTTGAGGCGGTCGAGCAGCTTGCAGGGAGCGGCCGCACCTCGATCGCCGCCGACAAGGACGTCGCCAAGGTACTTTACCGCACCGCCGGCTATCGCGTCTGTGGCGAGCGCGCTGTGCGCGTCGACATCCTGGAACGGCTGGCCGATCTGATCCGCCCGGCGCTCGCCTGGCGCGCCGCCGCGCCCGGCAACAAGCCGCCGGGCGCGATCGACGGCTTCGGCTTCACCGTCACCGTCGGCATGACCTCGCTCGCTGGCTGCTCGGGGGAGGATTTCGCCTCGGTCCTGCGCTCGCTCGGCTATCGCATGGAGAAGCGGCCCAAGCCGGTTGAAAAGTCCGGCGACAAATTGGAGGAGGCGGTGCCTCCATTGGCGGAAGCAGCGCCCGCCGAGCTCGCGCCGTCGGCGGAGGCGGTGCCCAGCGACGCAACGCCTGATGAGGCGGTGCCGGCAGAGGTCGTATCCGCTGACGAAGCAGCGCCGGCAGTCGAGGTTGCAGCCGCCGTGGACGTTGTGCCGGAAACGCCTTCCGAATTGCTGGCGCCCGAACCGCCAACAATCGAAGCCGAACCGGTGCCGGAAGCGGCCGCACCGGCTGAAGCGGTCGAGGCCGCGAGCGCGCCCAACGAGACTGCAGAGCCCGTGGTCAATAATATTTCCGAAGCGCCGGCGCTCGCCGTCTCCGAGCCGGCGCAAGTCGACGCGGCGGTGGCCGGGGCTCCGGTGTCGGAGGAGTCGACGGAAGCTGCCGCCAATTCCGCGCCCGTGCCGGAGGAGTTGATCGAGGTCTGGCGGCCCGGCCGGCGCGATGAGCATTCGCGCAGGCCGCGTCAAGAACGTAACCAGGAGCGCGCGTCAGCGCGGCCGCCGCGTCAGCGCCGGCCGCATCGACCGGCAGGCGATGCGCCGCCGGTCGCAGCAACCGGCGATGCCGCGGCCGTCGTCGCCGACGGTGTTGCAGTGCCGGCTGTGCCGGCTGCGGCCGAACCCTCCGCCGCGCCCGATGAGCGCCCGCAGCACCGCCGCCATGAGCGCCATTCCGATCGGAGCGAGCGTTCCGATCGCCCGCGCTCGCCGCGACCCGATCAGCAGCAGCGCGCCGACCGGCAAGATCGTGGGGATCGCGGCGGCCGCCCCCCGCGCGGCGATCGTCCCGACC
>JGI12053J15887_10001868_pt1 | contig 10033 bp, 13 predicted proteins | sample MedBloCAOM1_O3_FD_15887 | JGI IMG/M metagenome (IMG submission 15887) | reverse complement strand
GACCGAGCCCGCCACTACCTGCCCCTCGGGCCGGGCGCGGTGTTCTCCTTCGGCGTGCGGGGTGGCCGCGCTGCGGGCCGGGCCTTCATCGAGTCCGTGCAGCTGTGCAGCCACCTGGCCAACGTCGGCGACGCCCGCACGCTCGTGATCCACCCCGGCTCGACGACGCACCAGCAGCTTTCGGAAGCCCAGTTACGTGAGTGCGGGGTGCCGGCCGATCTGGTGCGGATCAGCGTCGGGTTGGAGGACGCCGATGACATCCTGTGGGACCTCGATTCGGCGCTCACCACGGCTACCAAGGACGACCGATGAATCCGCAGATGTCCTTGCCTTCACGAGGAGCGGATCGGTGAACGAGGCGAATGGCCGGGTGCGGCCATCGGCCCAGCAGCGGCGGCAAATTCTACGCCGGACCCGGACCGTGGCGATGCTCGGCGCGTCACCGAACCCCTCACGGGCCAGCAACTTCGTCGCTACCTACCTGCTGGCCAGCACCGACTACGACGTCTATTTCGTCAACCCCAACGCAACCGAGATCCTCGACCGGCCGGTGTACGACTCGCTGGCCAAGCTGCCCGTCACACCTGACCTGGTGGACGTGTTCCGCAAGCCGGCCGATCTACCGCAGGTACTGAACGAGACCCTGGCCGCGGGCGCGTCCACGCTGTGGCTGCAGTTCGGGCTCTACGACGAGGACATTGCCGAGAAGGCGGAGGACGCCGGGCTGACGATCGTCATGGACCGCTGCCTGAAGATCGAGCACGCCCGGTTCCACGGCGGTCTGCACCTCGCCGGGTTCAACACCGGAGTGATCAGCTCTCGCCGCGCGCGATGACCGCTTCGAGTACCACCGTCACGGGAGCGTGGCGCGACGGCGACCCGCCAGGACGCCGGCAGTTCGCTGCGCTGCCGAGAATGGTCCTTGAGCGCGGTGGCGCGTTGCCCCGGGCGCAGCTTGCCTACGAGACCTGGGGGCGGCTTACCTCCGAGCGAGACAATGCCGTCCTGGTGCTGCATGCCCTGTCCGGCGACAGCCATGTGGCCGGCGACGCCGAACCGGGCCACCCCACCTCGGGCTGGTGGCAGGGCGTGATCGGCCCCGGACAAGGGATCGACACCAACCGATGGTTCGTGGTGTGCCCGAACGTGCTCGGCGGCTGCCAAGGCTCCACCGGGCCATCCTCGCTGGCGCCCGACGGGCGGCCATGGGGCAGCCGATGGCCGGCAATCACCATCCGGGACCAGGTAGCCGCCGAGGTCCCCTTGGCCGACGCCCTGGGCGTGCGGGCCTGGGCCGCCGTGGTCGGCGGGTCGATGGGCGGCATGCGGGCGCTGGAGTGGGCGCTGTGCCAGCCACACCGGGTACACCGCGCGCTCGTCCTCGCCGTCGGCGCCGAGGCCTCGGCCGACCAGATCGCGACCTGCAGAGTGCAGATCGACGCGATCCGCGCCGACCCGAACTGGCACAGTGGCGACTACTACGACGCGCCCACCGGCCCGGCCACCGGCATGGCCATCGCCCGCCGGATCGCGCACCTGACCTACCGAAGCGCGGCGGAGGTGGACACCAGATTCGGCCGGACTGCCACGGCCGGAGGTGACCCACTGAGCGAAGGGTTCGCCATCGAGTCGTGGCTAGACCATGCCGCGACGAGCCTGCAGGACCGCTTCGACGCGGGCAGCTACGTCGCGCTCACCGAGGCAATGAACAGCCATGAGATCGGCCGCGGCCGAGGTGGCACCGCCACCTCGCTCCGCCGGATGCGAGCTTGCCCGACGATCGTCGGAGTGGACTCCGACCGACTTTATCCACTGCACCAACAAGCCGAGCTCGCCGACCTGCTCGGCGTCGACCTGCACGTCATCAGCTCGCACCGGGGCCACGACGGCTTCCTCGTGGAGACCGATCAGGTCAATGCGGTACTGGCGGGTGCCCTCACCTGAGCCGTTCGCCGACCGCGCATATCCGCCAACTCAGGTGCCGCTCGACTTCGCCCCACCTGGGCACGAGCGCAGCGTCCACCGTTAGCGACACGGTGACCGCCGTGCGTCCGCATACTCGACACAAGTGGGCGAGAAGTGCTGGGCGACGACGTTCGGTAAGAGGCTGCTGTACAAGCGCGCAGCAGATCGACGTGCTCACAGCCCATAAGCACGATCCCAGTCTCCGCAAGAAGGGAACTCAACGCCGGAGAATCTGCATCAATTTCCGGCTGGGATCCTCAAGTCCCTTGACATTCTCGTAGTGATCTGGTGAACTCACAATGTGAAACCGATGGCCACGTTCACTAAACGGCGACACGTGGATTTGCTCCGCGTCGCCGCGCAGGCGTGTTACTGCTGATCGGCTGGTCCCTATCTGCTCCATGCACCCTGGTGACGATGTCCCTTGTCGGACATGATCCCGGTTGTTAGGCGACCACTAATCCCGGCGCTGGCCGCCGTCAGCGTACCTGTTTCGCCTCAGGCACCGCCGGCAATGAATCATGTCCGGAATATATTAGAAGCGATTCCTGGGATCTCGAAGCCGGCCTGTAGTTAGGCCGTGCGTCGGCCCGTGACCTACCCGCTCGCATGGCTGATTTCCGGTGCCCGAATTCATTCCCCGCACATCAGGAGTGTACGTGTCTGTCACTGATGAACTGCTCGCCAACAATTTCCACTACACCGAGACTTTCAATGGGAAGTTGCCGCTGCCGCCCGCCAGGCACGTCGCCGTCGTGGCCTGCATGGACGCCCGCCTGGACGTCTACCGCATCCTGGGCCTTAACGAGGGCGAGGCGCACGTCATCCGCAACGCCGGAGGAGTGATCACCGACGACGAGATTCGCTCGCTGGCCATCAGCCAGCGGCTGCTCGGTACCCAGGAGATCATCCTCATCCACCACACCGACTGCGGAATGCTCACCTTCACCGACGACCAGTTCAAGAAGTCCATCCAAGACGAGACCGGGATAAAGCCGGGGTGGTCCGCCGAGGCCTTCCCAGACCTTGACGAGAACGTCCTGCAGTCGATCGCGCGGATCAAGGCGAGCCCGTTCGTGCCGAACAAAGAGTCCGTCCGCGGGTTCGTGTTCGACGTAGCGACAGGCAGGCTTCGCGAGGCACAGGATCCTGACCAAAGTTCCTCCGAGCTGAACACCTCCTTCTTAGGTCGCTTAGCTAGACGCNTAGGAGCGTGAGCACGGGGACGGGNATGCTACGCCACGTCCCCGGGNTGAGCCCGCTGAGAGCCGACCCAGCAATCGCTACGCAGGAAGGATCCAAGGCATGAACAAGACCATTCCCCGCGGCACCATGCACGGCGCATTGCGCGCAGTTAAGCAGCCGCGCTACCAGGTGGAGGAGTTCCGTGCTAATGGCGGCCACACCACGGCGGGAGTGTCGGCGAAGGAAATCGCCTGGCTCATCGCCCACCTGCAGACAGTGGTTGCTGCTAGCCCCGCAGCCTGGGCAGGCAGGGGAATGACACTGCTGCAAATCACCGCACTGCATCTCATTAGCGCGCGGGCACCAGTCACCCTCACTGACCTGGCCCAGGCTCTGGGGACTGGGTCGCCGGCCACCAGTGTGATGGTCGATCGGCTGATCCGCACCGGATTGGTGTCCAAGGCGCCGGACCCGCAGGACCGTCGGCGGGTTGAACTGACCATCACCGACCACGCCAAAACAATGATAGGTGAAATAAACTCGAATACCGCCAGACGCCTCCAGTCCGCGCTTAACGACATAGGCCAGCAGGGCCGTCGCTACGTTATCGACGTGCTCAGGGACACCATACGACGATCCGCAGGACAGCCAACGAAGCGGCGTCCTTCTCGCAGTGCAGGAGCACCGAGTGCGGGCCCGGGTCCGCAGTGAGCAGCGGCGCCACCAATAACGTCACGACGCGCGAGGCGGGAGTCGGTGTTGGATGACGGGTATGTGGCTCGCGCTGATGGTGATAGCCACGGCCTTTACCATCGTCGGCACCATCGGATACGCCACCGGACTCACCGCGCTGGCCCTCACCGTTACCGCCCTTGCGCTCGGCGCGGCCTTCCTCAACGCCGCATTTGGCTTGTGCCTGGGCTGCGAGATCTACCTCCGGTTACCGCTTCAGTTGCGCAGCCGACAAGCACCCCGTAGCGCTCGGTAACATGGCTGACGCCGGTCAGATTATGGCATCTGACATCGCGGCGCTCCTGCACGGGAACGGCCCCGTCGGCCCGGGACATGGCTCCGCACTGGATGCGCACGGTGCAGATCCGGCCTGAGCTGAATACAGCGTCGGCCGTCGGCGCCGGTACTACCGGGAGTCGGCTGCTTCGCAGACAGCGATCAGTGGCACGGTCGGCAGACCTGAGTGGGCCGGATACGGCGGGAAGAATCCGTCATGAAGCACGTCGTCGCCGGGAAGCTGATAGCGGCGGTAGATGTAGCCGCCCGGAGCGTCGGAGAAGCGCGTCGCCGCCGGCAGGACATGAGCAGCCAGGGAGTTTCGCCAGGTTCCGGCTCGGCGGCCTGCCCCGGCCCCGTGCCAGACGTTCCCGTCGTGAAAGACAACCGACCCTGCCGGCACCTCCAGCGCAACGACGCCTGGGTCCACGACGCCCGCAGCTTTAGCCGAAGCCCGCATGCGTGCTCGATGGTCGTCACCCGGCGCGTGGAAATCCAGGGGTAGCGGAACGGTCGGCCAAGTGTGCGATCCGGGGACGTACTCGATCGTCGCGGCATCGGCGTAGGTGTCGTCGAAGGTCATCCAGCAGGTGGTAAGTGTCGCCGGGACCAGGTAGTCGACGAAGGAGTTGTCCTGGTGCAGCGCCGAAGCCCGCGCCAGAGGCGGTTTGATCCAGATGGTGTCCTGGCCGAGCCGGCTGCCGTCCCAGGCCTGCAGGTGGTCGACCCAGTGGCCGATCCACTCGGCTTGGACCAGCGACGCGATAGCTGGGTCACTCTTCCAGGCGTTGGCCATGTGCCGGGTGGCGTCGGGAAGGCTGATTCCCTCCCGCCAGTACCACTCGTCAGGGTAAACGCCAGTCGGGAAAGCGCCTGTGAAGAGCCTGTCGAGGCGTTTGCGGAACCACCCGCACTGCTCGGCTGTGAAGGCCGGCTCCATCACCACGAACCCGTCGCGGTGGAAGTACTCACGGGCCGTGTCTGGCGTGCTCCAACTGATGACTGGGTACATGCCCAGAGAGTAGGTGAAGCCTCTGGAGGCGGCGGTGGCGATGAACCTGCGAGAAAATTCGCACCGACTGGCGCGTAGAAGATTCGGTAGCCACGTTGAGTGATCAAGGTGGCTTCCTGTAGTGGAAGAGGGTGATGCGCTGCATCAGCCGTGGCTCGGCACGATAGTCGCCTGATCCTTCAGCAACTAGGGTTTATCCCCGCGGGGAAGGGGGGTTCGCTTCCCTTGCGCTCGCTTGCAATCCTCGGCGAGTCGTGTGCGTCGTGTGAATCTCGCCATGATGCTGGTTAATTTTTGGTCTTTTCCACTTGCATCTTCCACCCTGTGCGGTCATGCGGCCCGCTTTGCGTGTACGCCTCGCCGCGGACCTATGTTTACCATTGGTTCACGTTGGGTATCCTAATGTCAAGCTACAGCACCAGGAAGGAAGGATTGGCCATGAGGAACAGTTCGGAGACAGAGGAAACGGGATCGGGTGTGACCGGTAGATCAGGAGTAGCCTATGACCCCGAAAGGATGGGAGAGCCTGGCCAAGCTGGAGTTCCCATGGGAGACCAATATCCCAGTAACGAAAAGAAGGGTGAAGTGGACGACTCGATCAGAGCGGACGTCCACGTCCCGGGACCTTACCCCTCCGATCAAGGTGATCCCACCGGTGAGCCCCTTTCCTCCGAACCGGAGCCCACAGAGGTCACACGAGACGCGGGGTCGCTTGGAAGCCTGACCGAGGACGTTAGCACGTCGACAATGCGGGAAGACACCGGAGGATTAGGCAGCCCAACGCTCGATGATGAGAAACGCGCGGATTAGTAAGTTGACTGCTTAGGCCCTTCTCTGACCAGTCATACAGAAGTAGGAGTGGTCCAGCTCCTGCCTCCGGCTACGTGTCTAACAAATACTGCCGACCATGAGGTCTCAGAACCCAATTCTGGGGCCTCATTTCGCTCGAGCGCACGGATGAAACCGGCGAGTGGCCGCAAGATTCCGTTTTTCCGCAACAAGGACGTCACCCGGGCTGAGCAGTCCAGCGGCGTCGAGGCTGCGTAGGAAGGCGGGTTGCACACCGAACAGTTCCGCGGCTGTGCCCATGGCGTAGGCCGGGTAGTCAACATCGTTGAGCTTGTTCGTGGTGCCGCCCTGGGTTGCGTCATCTGATCAACGGGGCCCTAGCAGCGACGTCGAGACAACGGCTGCCAGGGCCCCGTAGCGGGGATGGGTCTCTCCTTAGCTGGCGGTAACCCGTTCGTTATCGCCGCTGGGTTCGGGAGATCCCGAGCCTGGTGATCGCGATGCGGGAGAGCAACGCACCGGCGCCACCGTGTCACAGTCCGCGGCTATCACCTCCCTGCGAAGGAACAACCCCTTGTTGCGTGCAGGGTAGACGCGAGAGTGCGCGGCACATGTTGTCTAGCCCTTCACCTCGGTGAATTCGGGGTGTTGGCCGCCGCGACCGGACGATCAGGCGGTACCACGCCGCGGCGCAGGCAGCGCTGGGCGTCCAGCTAGCAGGCGAGTGGGTTCTGCGTTCCGATTCAGGCAACAAGACAGGTCGCTTCTCTGCTACGGAACGTCACCATCAGAAACCGCCTAACGGAGACGATAGGAGCGGGATGAGCAGGGAAATGAGCCACGTCGAAGCCGACTACATCGGTGGAAGCGGTGCTACTCAACGTGACCATCGGTACGGGGCCGTTGTGCTTCGCAACCGTCCGCACCTCGTTTGATCGCCGCCACTGCAGCGCCCCCATATCAAGAATCTGCTAGTAGCAAGTGAAGCTTTACATCAGTCCATGGTTGCCGTATCATCACCGTACCGCGATAGCGGTGCGTACCTGTCGCGTCGTGTCGACACCTTGGAAGGAGAGAGCTCACGATGCTGATGCGTACTGACCCGTTCCGGGAGCTTGACCGGCTGACCCAGCAGTTGTTCGGCACCAATGGCACCACCTCGCGCCCGGCGGTGATGCCCATGGACGCCTACCGCGACGGCGAGCAGTTCGTCGTGCAGTTCGACCTGCCCGGGGTAGATCCGTCATCTATCGACCTCGACGTCGAACGCAACGTGCTGACCGTCAAGGCCGAGCGCGCCCCCGATTACGGGGACAATGTCGAGCTGCAGGTCGCCGAACGGCCCCGCGGAGTATTCTCCCGGCAGCTGTTTTTGGGCGACACCCTCGACGCCGACCGCATCGAGGCGCACTACGACGCCGGGGTGCTGACCCTGCGCCTGCCCATCGCCGAGAAAGCGAAACCCCGCAAGATCGAAATCACCGGGGGCTCGCAGGCCAGGCAAATCCACGCCTAATTCACCGTTGCGCCTGTCGAGTGAGGACTGGATGGGAGGTCGGTCAGGTGGAGACCGTGCCCTCGATCGAGCTGGCGATGACGAGGGTTGCCGAATTCGCCGAGGTGGTGTGTGGTGATCGAGACCTGCTGCGCGCCGAGTTCGACGCGATCATCGCGGCGAACTGGTCTAGCCACGAGCCGTCCCCACCACCGCCCCCAGACCCCGGGTCCGTTCGGAGATCTGGCCCTGCTGACCTCGAGTGTTCTGCGGTCGGCGGCGGAGTTCTCTGGCCGACTCCCGTGGTCCCGGTGCCGGCGTGGCCCCGGGAACGGTCCCCGCCCACCTCCGCAAACATCAGTCAGTGCGATCGGCCTTCTGACGATCTCCGACCGACGGTGATCGAGCCAGCAAAGCACCGCACGGGCCGACACCCCCTGGTTCCGCCTGGGTGCTTACCACCAGCGTCGTAGAGGCACCTGCACGGAACAGGGAGTGCTAGTGACCACCACCGGGCGCGGCTGCGGCAAGGAGGACACGGTGAGCCTGACAAATGTGTGGCTGCGCACGCTTGACGACGAGATAATTCGCGCAGACCAGGTCGTGGGCATTCACAGCCATTACACACCCGCGCTGGTCGGCAAACCCGCGTGCTGGCTCCTCGACGTTTTCCTGCTCACTCCCCTCGGCAATGGGCGCCCCGACGGCAGGGGCATCAGCGCGCTGCACCGCACACTCATCCAAACCCCCCACGCCCCCACCGGCGCCCCCGCGACCCTCGCCCGGCTGCTGGCCCAACTCGACGCCATCCACGCCACCGGAGTGATCACCACCACCATCGCCACTGTTGCCCCCGCCACCAGCGACACCATCGCCGAGTCGGACAGCACCGACATGCAGATCGCCACCTCCGCCCCCCTCCGCTTCCGGTTCATCCCCTTCCCCGCCCTCGGACTCGGCCACCACACCGGACCCGAATACCTCTAACCACCGACAGCGAGGAGTCGGCTCCGATCGTTGTGTCGGAGACGTCGTAAACAGCCAGACGCAAGGCCGGGGAATTCAAGGTGACCGGAAGACCGGATGATCACCTATGTACGCGCCTTGGGAGTGCCTTCAATTACAGATGCGGGCAGCTCCTGATCGGGTCGCGAGGGAAGCGTGCGGGCGCGCTGGGTGCCGTCCGAGGCAGCCTGGTGCTGCTGACCTGATGCGTCGCTCACTCAGGACGGAGGACCACCCCTGGATCTCTCCCGACCGGGATCCCCCAGTTCCCTGAATATCCTGACCGAGACGAGAGTCCACGACCATGGCCCTTTTCGTAGTCCTTCAGACAGTGGAGCCGGAGTGACGGGCATGGCACCCGACCACGAGTTGGGTATCAGATCGTCGCGGCCATGCAGCACCCACGACCATTGAAAGGCACACCTTGGCTGATCACATAGCACCGCACAATCAGGACGGCGGGTTGTTCCGCACGGCTAGGCAGGCAGATGAGCGCCAGCTAGCGTCAGACGCCGCTGACGCTAGACCACTGACGCGACCATCCCGGGATCTGTTTCCCCACGCTGTGAACCACGGAGCTGGGGAACACCAGCGTCCGGCTACTCAGCGTGACGAGGAGGCGATGCGGTCGCTGCGGTTTCCCTTCGACGAAGACGGCTGTCGATAGCGGACAAGTCAACTCATCTGCACCCTTGGTCGTCGGTAGCGTGGGCCGGACCGACGCACAGAGACAACTCGTCTGCGACCACTTGAGTTCGGCCACCCAGGAGTCCGAGTGAGCCGGATCAGGGCGGCTAGCCCTCGCGGTCGTCTCTGGTTGGCGGAGGTCGGCGCGTCGTAATTGTCCGGCGACGCCGGTCGGTCGAGACCCGGGTGGGTCCGAGAAACTGTTCCGGCGTCACTCTCCAAGTCTGAGTGATCCGACGGGTGCACAGTCCTCGCAGAGCAGCACCATGTCAGTCACCTTGTGCAAGGCCATGTACTTCTCGGCCGTCATGAAGGTGCTGTCCTCGCGAGGTAGCTGCACCTCTCGTTCGCATCCGCACTTCTCACACGCCAGCGGCATCCATTGGAGAGGTTCAGAGGTTGTCGTCATGCCCGCATCTTTCCAGCCCGCCGCGGCCTACCCGTTTGGCGTACCGGTCAGATTACCTGGGCCGTCTGCGGTGACTTGATCCCCTGGCGTCTCCATCTGGCGGCGGCTTCGGCGAGAATCCGGCCGCGATCCACTGCGCGGCCAGCAGGGTGCGCGGCGGTGTTCAGCGCACCGGCGCGCGAAGACGCCAGTGATCTCCGGCCTGCGGCCGGGGCGAACGAGCAGTAAGGGGACGGCGTAGATGGCGAAGGCTGTGGGTATCGACTTGGAAACGACGAACTCTGTGGTCGCCGTCTATGCGGGCGGTCACCCTGCGGTGATCGCGAACACGGAGGGGGCGCGGACCCCGCCGGTCACCGATGCGCTCACCGGACCCGCGGGAGATAATGAACCGACAGCGTGACCTAGAGCCGAATGCCACAAGAGCACACCCATGTCATCATCCTCCCGGGCGTCGGACCACTGTGGCGCGCACCAG
>JGI12053J15887_10001867_pt1 | contig 10035 bp, 8 predicted proteins | sample MedBloCAOM1_O3_FD_15887 | JGI IMG/M metagenome (IMG submission 15887) | reverse complement strand
AAGCCGCTCCCGGCCGGACCCACCCGCACCGGCAAGGAGCGGCTCGGTGGCAAGGCCAGCGACGAGCAGCGCGTCGACAATTGCAAGGTGCCGCTCGACCGGCGAGGTGCGACCCCGCGTCCGGACACATGCCGCCAAGACGTGAGTACGGGATCGACGCGCTGACTCGATCACCGGCAAGCGGCGATCATCGGTCCGAGGCTATCGGCTTGACCGTTTCCGGGCGGCGGGGCGCGTTTCTACCGCGCCGATCGCGCGGTTCGCCTTGGTCTTCTTGGCCGGCTCGCGCGCGGCCTGCTTGCCCTCGATCGGCAGCAGCATTTCCCGCTGNCCTTCGATCCGCTTGCGGCCTTTTTTCGGCTGCGCCGGAGCCTGTTTCGGCCGCGCCGCAGCCGGCGCTTGGCGCTCGCCCTGCACGCTGCGGCGCAAGGCGTCCATGAGATTGATCACGTTTGCCGGCTCGCGCTCCTTGGTGGTCTCGATCTTGGCGCCGGACTGCTTGCGCTGCAGCAGCTCCTTCAGTGCGTCTTCGTATTGATCGCTGAACTTGGCCGGATCGAAGTGTCCCGCCTTGGTCTTGACGATGTGGGTGGCGAGCTCAAGCATGTCTTTCGGGACCTGTTCGTCCTCGATGTCGTCGAAAAAGTCGGCTTGCTTGCGCACCTCGTAGGGATAGCGCAGCGTCACGCCGAGCAGGCCCTTGCTCCGGGGTTCGAGGGCGATGATGTGCTCGCGCGAGGTGAAGGCGACCTTGCCGAGCGCGACCATGCCTTCCTTTCGGATTGCTTCGCGGATCACCGCGAAGGCTTGCTGGCCGATTTCTCCGTCCGGCACCACGTAGTACGGGCTGTTGAGGTAGAGCTCGTCGATCTCTTTCCTCGGCACGAACTCGTCGATCTCGATCACCCGCTTGCTCTCGATGGCAATCGCTTCCAGCTCCTCGGGAGCAAGCTCGAGGTATTCGCCCTTCGCGACCTCGTAGCCCTTGATGATGTCGGCGGCTTCCACCTCGTCGCCGCTCTCGGCGTCGACCTTGCGGTACTTGATGCGGTGGCCGGTATTCTTGTTGAGCTGATGGAAGCTGATCTTCTCGCGCTCGGAGGTCGCCGGATACAAGGCGATCGGACACGATACGAGCGACAGCTTCAGATAGCCTTTCCAATAGGCACGGGGCGCCATGACCAACTCCAACGCTTACAAAGATCGGGAGCGAAGTTACCCGTTTTGCCGCGTTGCTGCTATGCGGCTGATGGCGCTGGTGTACCGACTTTGTTCTTGCGGTATCGGTCGCATCTTATGAATTCGGCGGTAATGCCGCTTGGCCAGGCTACCTTTGGGTAACTATACGCTTCGATCGGCGGCCGCTCGCGGCGCTCGCCATGCAACGCACATCTGCCCGGCGGGCACTGGTCACCGTCTTGCGCGGCCTGGAAAAACCACGGACAGCAGCGATCCGGCGAGCATTTGCAGCAACACCCAGCGTGAGTACAGCAAGTCCGTGAACCACTTGTTCCGAACTGGCTTACCGAATGCGTACTTGACCCGCGGCCACGCGTAGACCGCCTGGAGCGATCTGCGAGCCCCGGGATACCTCAGTAAGTCCGACATGTGCCGAAGCGGAGTTCGAAACGTGATCGAGACCGTGGCACCCCAGCCTTCGCGCGCCGATTCCAGCGCGTGCCACCAATACTGGGGAATGTAGATGAGGTCTCCGGCATGGATCATGCCAGTCAAGATTGGCAGTTCGCGCAGAAGACTGGCCTGGTCACCGTCCAGCAGCCTGCCGCTTTCGAATAACGGAAAGAATGCATTCCATACCGAATGGGTCGGCGGCAGAAGCGCGACATGTTTGCTGCCGACTGCCTGCAGCGTCAGGGTCTCGTCGGCGGAATGGAAGTGCCAGTCGGTGTAGCTGTTTTGATAAAGAAAGAGCCGCCAATGGTATAAGCGAGGACGCTGTGTCTTGAGGTCTATGAAGTCCAATCGGGGAAGGTCACCGCGCAATGCAGCGCCGGGCCGATCGTCGGCTAGCGATACCGCGTAGGCCGCCAGATAGGTCGATCGTGATCGCCGGAGGCGCTCGAAGAACGCTGCGAGCGACATGCTGCGTCCCCAGGATTTCATTCGGGCGCGGACGTCCGACTCCGCGAAAGGCGCAAAGAGGATGCCGGAATGGTCGTATCCCCCGCCCAGGACGAAGTCCGCACCAAGCTTGGCGACAAGCGATTCCGGCGTCCAATTGACGTAACCGCCGGGAGCCGGGCCGCGGATGATGCATGGCCGATGCCGTAAGACATAGTCGCGCCGAAACTCCTTGGCGGTGAGATCGGCGAGTTCGACAACGTCGATCTGAGCGGCGTGAGGACATCCTTGTAAACCCGCCAACCTGCTCGCGGATGTGCGTTCGAGCTGGTCAAATGAGCGCTGTGCGAGATTCAGCATTCTGTTCGCCCATCTATGCCGCAAACGGAAGTGCGATGCCGCCGCGCTGCAGGTGTGCTGCGATGTCAGCGTCCGTGGTAGCGGCGTCGGCGAGCAATGCGTCGACCATGACCGAGGCAGTCTCGCATGTAGCTGCCGCGACCAATGAGATGTCGCTCTTGTCCAGCGTTGTTACGAAGTCGACCAACTCGTCCACGTGTTCATCGTCGGCGCCCACCCCGCTGTGAACCCGCAAGCATCGCGTTGCGTCGACACCCGACGGACAAAGTGCTTGGTATGCGTCGATGTCCTCGTCTCCGTAAAGGATCGCGAGACGTTCCATGCAATATGTGTAGCCCAGGACGGCCATGGGGTAAGAACGTCTGGAATACGAATCGAGTAGCTCCAGCAATCGAATGGATACTGGCGGCCTTAGTGTGTTTGCGATCTCTTGACCTGGCAGGCCCAAAGCGTCCAAATCGCGCAGCGCCAGTCGGTCGTGCCCCGATTCCTCGCGAACCTTCAGCTGCAAAAATGCAGCGATGTCATCGCGCTTCAGGCCTTTGAAGGTGGCTGCTGCGCGAGCCAGCCGCGAGGGCGTCTGAAGATGGTGATAGCTGCCCGCCAACATATACACCAACCGGGTGAGGCTGGTCGGTTGACGCCTGCCCTGCCTGCCGCGACCGCCAAATACCGCATAGAGCGCGCCGTTCAGCAACGCCCGCACGGTTCGCGCCGAGCGATACGTTTGGGGGAGTCCATTTGCGGTCTCGGTTTGCGGCCCGGTGGTCGACACACGGAACGTGCCGTTCTCGTTCGCAATGATCCACTGACCCGGCGCGACATTCACTGGCTCGGTCCGCTCGATATCCCGCATTGATGCCTCCTCTGGCTAGCCCGCGCAGGCCGCCTCCCTGGAAGGGAGGCAGCCCTCGGTTGCACTGCTTACATGCCTTCAAACATGCACGTGCGCACCCACTCAGTGACCTGCTCCAGATCTTCCTCGGTGCGTTCCTGTTCGGACTGCTCGAGCTCAAGGTCTGTCTGTTGGTCCTGCATGATGTGTCTTCCTTTGTGCGGATAAGCAGCCTCGGCTGCTCTCCCTCAATGAAACCGCCGCGTTCTGCGCGACGAACGCACGGACCGCATGTAGAAGCCGCTACAAGCGGCGGCGTCGGCAAAAATGATATTGTCCGGTCTGACGGGATCAATTGCGTAAGGGTACTAGCTCTTCATCGAGAAGAGCTAGTACATGCGTAGTGCCGCTGTGCCGCTGTTCTGTCCCGTGCGGGCACTCATCCATGAATTTCGAACGTTTGCGGATGCGTTGGATGACTGCAATGAATCGCCAGGGCGCCTCGTCATGACGCCGCGATTGCCAGGTCCATTCGCTTTGGTACCGCAAAATGCCGAAGGAGAGCGCTGACGTGAATTTTCACGGTATGGGGAGACAGATCGAGTTCTCTGGCAATTTCTTTATTGGAATATCTATTCAGCAGAAGCTTGAGGACTGCGCTCTGACGTCCGGTCAACGCTCTCATGTTTCGGCGCAGGGGAGGCACCGCGAGGGCTTGATCCGCTTGAGCGGGATTAGACCCTGTGACGCTTGGCGGGATGTAGATCGCCCTCCCGAGTATCGCTCGAATTGCGCACTCGATTTCCCATTGGGTGGCGGACCCGAGGATGTAGCCGTTCACTCCCTCTGCCAAGTAACTGAGAATGACGCCGGCATTGTCGCTACGCGACAGCACCCCGAGGACCAGCCGGGGATGATTGGCCCGAAGCATGCGAAAATTGATCGGTCCATTAAGATCGCCCGCATCGATGTCGAAAATCGCGGCGAAGAATTCGTCGGATCCCAATCGGGCTTTTGCATCGGAAAGACACGAGGCTTCTACAATCGATGCGCTGGGTACGACGTCGCGTACGACACTTGCGATGCCTCTGCGCAGAATGCAGTTACCAGCGACGAGAATCTTGCGACAATCGGCTTCCAAGGGGTCGTCCGACATAACAGGTCTTCCCTTTGTCTTAGGCAGAGGGCTGGCCGTGACCGCACATGTGGATCGCATCGTCAGGGCGAGAACCCTGCTGATCTTCCGGTCCGGCAGCGCACCAAGTTCGCGTCATTGGTCAACTTCAAGACAGGACGGTGTTCTGCCTCGAGTTGTCGCAGATGCTGGTGTCCCACGCGGCAGCTGTCTTAGAGCATCACCTCGAAAAGACTCTTCGGACAAAGATCATGCGAAAGATAGAGGGTCAGAGCGAAATTGCGATGCCGAATCGGTTCGGCGATCCGGTTGTGAAGATACGACGGAACTCCGTACCGAGCAGCCCGCTCGAACGTTACCTTTCGTGCGTCCTTTAGTTTTTGTCGGGCGCATCGAACAAGTCGATGAGCGCCTTGACGACCGGATCGGCACTCAGGGGTAGCCCTGCCCGTGGGAACTTGGGACCGTTGAGCTGGCTCGCGATTGGTTCGGACGGAGCTGACACAGCCGGCCGAAATGCGTCTACGTTCACGAACATGACGAAATCACGCCCCTCGCGATTGGAAAGTTGGTGGCAGCCCATGCAGTTGGCGCGACTGGATTGGAAATAGGTTTCCATGGTGGTGTTGGCCAGCGTGTAGCTGCCGTCCGGCTCTGGAAGTCCAGCATTGTCGGGGCTCGGGAGTACGGAACCGCTCGGCCATTGGGTCATCACCAGCATATAGTTTTGCCAGACCGTGCCCTTTATTTCGGGCAGGTTCCAATAGGCTTCGTTCATAGCCATGGCCTTTGGGTCGATCGCTCGCTGACGGACCACCTGCATCGGCGACGGATCGGCGACCGGCGGATTGCTATTCGAGATGGCTGGCGGCTGTTGCGCAGGGCTGAGCGTCTGCGGCCGGCGCGCGTCATTGAATGAAAATGGCACGCCGGTGGGCGGCGTCGGCTCGGTGGTTTGTCCCGGCACGTTGTCGACATGTTCGAACGATGACCATATCCACTGCGGCCGATCGGCTGTCTTGGTGACGATGTGCAGACCGACGAGCGCGATGTCCTGGGCCGTGCATTTGCCGGAAACCACGTCGAAGACCTGGGCTTTCGGCACGACGTAATAGCGGGCGCGGATCGCTGGCGTGTCCTTATCGGTAAGAATGCGCCAAGCAGCCTTAATCGAGGTCGAATCGTTATTGAAGGATGCAAATGTTTCGCGCGTCGGCAGCTTGCTGGCAATGTACCATTCCTTGCCAACGATTGAGTTGAACTCCGGCTCGTTCGCCCGCACCTCGTAGCGCACATAGGTCTGGTTCTGCGCCACCAGCGGACTGCCGAGTTTGCTCAGGGCGAAATCCGCTTGGTTGAAATCGCCGAACGCACCGAACGAACTCAGCGTCACCACATCGTTGGCGAAGCCCGGGCCGCACGGGTTCTGACCTTCATAGGATGCCCAGTCAGTCGGCTTTGTTCCCCCCGGCTGGAAGATCTCGTAACGGGACTTCCAGGTTGTCCATACGCGCGGGCCGCTTGCATCGCCGAAGGCCTTCGTGCGGTCCGGTTGGCCGCGATTGGCAGCGCCGATCGCAGCGGGCCAGTTGAGCGCAATGAAGCTTCGCCAGCTATAATTATAGAAGAGCGGATTCGGGTCCTCCAAAGTGCGTGGCACGTCGGGTAGCCGATCTGGAGAGACCATTGGCGTGGGGGCTTGCGCGGCGGCCAATCCCCCATTTCCGCAGCAAAGCACGATGAGCGCTAATGCGGCGACAATTCCCCTTAAACGGCCCATTCCAACCTCCCTGAACAGGCGAGAAGCCAAAGATACCGTCTATTTGTCAGCATTGCAACCTATAGTTAAAACATGAAATTGATTTCTATCATAGCGAGAGATATGCGCCGCCGGCTCTGTTCTCGCGCGCGAAGGGGGCCTAGCGGCAGTCGGCTGTTGGGCCCGCATCGACTTGTCCGCGATTGGCCTTGATCTCCTCCTGCAACACGTCTGTCGGCATCGTGTTTGAGTGTACAGGACACCTTGGCGGCCGCCGGTATCGATCGGGCGCCCAATCCCAATCAACCCAGTTCCTCGAGCAATTTCTTCGCATCCGTTAGGTCGGCTGTATCAAATCCCTCGGTGAACCAGCCAAAAACCGGGGCGAGCCGCTCGCGCGCCGCATCATTTCTGCCCTGGCCCCTCAGAAGCCGCGCGAGCGATGTCGCCGCCCGCAACTCCAATGAGCGCGCACGCTGGTGCTGCGCAATTGCGATTGCGTTACCGTAGCTACGCTCCGCCTCATCCGCCGCATCCGGCCGCACCACCAGCAGGACCTCTCCGCGCAGCCTTCGAAGCTCTGACTCCCACGCGCGTCCTGACACGTCATTGGTCTGCGTCAGTGCTTCATCGATGGTCGACAGCGCGGTTTCCGGGTCTCCGGTCTGTGCTTGTACGGCGGCGAGCGATCCCAGCATGAAGCCCCGCAAATGGCCGAGGTTGCTTCGGCGCGCTTCCTGGATCCCTTCCTGAATCTCGAAAATCGCCTGCTCCTGTTGCCCCATCTTCGCGAGCGCGCAGCCGCGTCCGAATCGCGAATAGAGGGCATAAAGATTGATACGGTGCTCGGTGGATACGACCAAACTCTGATCTGCGTGCACCAGGGAGCCGCGAAACTCGCCCCGTAGCAATTGCACAGCGGACGTCACGTAGTGGGCGAAGGCGACGCTGTAAGGGTCGGCTCGCTCGGCCGCCAGCGCGAGCGCTTCGAACACGTTTTGATGCGCCTGTTCAGGGTAGCCCAGCACCCACAAGTCCCAGGCCAGTATCAGCTGAGCTGCGATGCGCGGGTCCACCGCGTAAGATAGCGATGACTCCGCGCTGACTGTCCGCCCCAACGCAACTGCTCGCTCGAGATGCTCACGCGCACGCACGAGATCGCCAAGGGTGAACAGCGTGCTTCCCAGCACACGGTGTCCTACGCTCAGCGATATCGGATCCTGGAGCTGTTCGGCCTTGGCAAGCAGCGTCTCCCCGAGCTCGAGCGCCCGGTCGTGCCGGGCTCGTGACCAATAATGTCCCCACAGGCCAAAGGTCGCCTGTATCTCTTTCTGCGGTTCGCCGATCTCGACACTCAAGCTGCGAGCACGTTCGAATGATTTGCGGGTGTCATCCGCCGAATATCCCTGGACCGCGATGAAGCACAGCCCAAGCGACAGTTGAATCTCCAACTCCCTGGAAATGCGCTCGGGCGAGTTCGGCAACAAATCCAGGAATTCGAGTGCCTTTTGAAATTGGACGATGGCTTCGAGGTTCGCCGAGCGGCTCCGGGCACGTCGGCCTCCCGATTGCCAATACAGCGCCGCGAATTCCGCGTTGCGCGCCATACCGTAGTGGTAGGCGAGAAGCTCGGGCTGACCAGCGACGATTTCGGGCCTTTCCCGCTCGATCACCGCGGCAACCCGTGCATGGATATCCGCGCGGCTGGACTTGAGCAAGGATTCATACGCCGCGTCGCGCACGAGCGCGTGCTTGAACGCGTAGAGGGGAGAAGCCTTGTTGTCGATGAGTTGCACGATCTCACTTTGCTCGAGGTGGGCAAGCGTCGAATCCAGCTCTGAATTGCTCAAAGATGAGATGCGGCTCAGCATGTCGTAAGAAAATTCGCGACCGATGACGGCGGCCATTTGCGCCACGCTTCGCGCTTGAGGCGCCCGGTCCAGGCGTGCGACAAGCGAGTCGCGCAAGGATTCCGGCACCAACCAGGACGCCGACGACTGCGCGCGCGGCTCGTTCATGTCGCGCTCGTTGATGCCGCCGGAAGCGATGGCGCGCGCGAGCTCTTCGACAAAAAGAGGTATCGAGTCGCTGTCGTCGATGATCCGCTTCATCACTGCGATCGAAACCGTTTGTTCGCGCAAAGCCAGCCGTGCCATCTCTGCCAGGTCACGGCGGCCGAGGCGGGTTACGCTCAGACCGCTCATGTGGCCGCGAATGCCCAAATACCCGGGCCGGTGAGTCACCACCAAGAGGACGCGCGCTCTTTCGATTTGGCCCGCCACCAGGTCAACAAGTTCCTGCGTCGAGGGGTCGATCCACTGCGCGTCCTCGACTACGCACAGGACCGGTTTTTTCGCCGAAAGACCGAGCAGGAGCTCGACGAGCACGAAGAGTCTCTGGTTCTTCCCCTGTTGGGCACTCAGCGCCAGCGGAGGCGGCCGACCTTCAAGGGGAATGGAGAGCATCTCCGCGACCAACGGCAGCGCCATGTCGACCTGCTCTGTTGCGCGTGCAAGCAATCTCTCGATCCTCTCGACCTTGACCTCGTCGGAGTCATCGCTGGCGAGCTCGCCAAGCCTCTCGATCTGCCGGATGACCGGGAACAGCGGGCTTTGCATGCAATGGGGCAAGCACTGAAAGCTCAGACTGTAATGCGGCTCGCGTTTCATCCCGTACTTAAGCTCGTGGATGATGCGCGATTTCCCTATCCCGGCGATGCCCGAAATACATACCACCTGTCCTTCACCGTCTTTGGCATCGCGCCAGCGTTCCTGTAAAAAAGCCAGCTCCGTGCGCCGGCCCACCAGCGGCGTCAATGCGGCGGCATGTGCGGCCAGGAAGCGGCTCGTGTCCTCCCGGACGCGCCCAACACGAAACGCACGAACGGGCGCTGCTACGCCTTTCAAATTCTGCGGCCCCAGATCCTCCTGGTCGAACCGCGCCGAAACGAGCCGGCTAGTGGCCTCGGCCATGACGACCGAATTGGGCGCCGCAAGGGCTTGAAGGCGGGCCGCGACGTGAAGCGCTTCGCCAACGGCGCCCGAAGGCATCGACGGATCCCCGGGCCCCGTTTCGCTGACCATCACCATGCCGGTGCTGATCCCGACGCGCACCGACAGTGGCTCCGGACCTGCGATAGCCTTCACTGCCTCGACCACGTCGAGGCCTGCGCGCACGGCGCGTTCAGCCGCGTCCTCGTGCGCGGCGGGCCAGCCGAAATACACCTCGAGGGCGTCGCCGCGATATTGTGACACATGGCCATCGTAGCGCTCTATGATCGCCTTGCACGCACGTTGATAGGCCTGCATCACAGATCCGAAATCCTCGGGGTCGAGGGAACCCGCGAGCCGCGTCGAGTCGACGAGATCGCAGAACATCACCGTGATCTGGCGACGCTCAGCTTGTCTTCCCTTCACCGTCGCTCGGCCGTCCGCCCCCTCGTCGCGCTTGGTTTCCGGCTCAACGGTCGTCCGCGAAGGCAGTTCAGCGATGGCTGCAAGCAATTTGACCCGCGGACCGACCGGCAGTCCGATCTGCTCCAGCATGTTGCTGGTGAGATAGGGCAGGGAGTCGAAGTCGATCTCGTTTTCCTCGAATGCTCGCGCATACTTGCCGAGACCGAGGCCTTGCAACCATGCCAAAACGTCACGCACTCGGCAGCCTCCCCTCCAGGAACAGCGCGATGCCTCAGCGTCTTTGAACTCCGCCTTTTGGGCCCTCCGCACGCTTGATCAACGGGGGGCCCGGGTCTGCAGGCACCTACAAATTCCAATGCAATCAACGGAATTGGATCGCCGCTTATGCTGCCGGCGCTATCGCATCTCGCACATGATAATGCTCACTTTGAAATTAAGGAAACAAAAG
>JGI12053J15887_10001866_pt1 | contig 10035 bp, 10 predicted proteins | sample MedBloCAOM1_O3_FD_15887 | JGI IMG/M metagenome (IMG submission 15887) | reverse complement strand
GGGACGAAAAACTGCTGGGCGTTGTAGCGCAGCTTGATCCCCGTGTGGAAGATCCAGCAGCCGCTGATCTGCACAAAGTCGGCACGCTCGCGAAAGTTCATAAAACCGTGAAGATGCCTAACGGGAACGTGGTCATCTTCCTGGAAGGTTTGCAGCGGATACAGGTCGTGGACATGATTAGTTTGCGGCCTTACCTGCGCGCGCGCATTGAAGCCCAGCCCGACTTGAATACCGAACAGGATTCCGAGTTGGAAGCGCTACAGCGTAACGCCCAGGATTTGTTCCGCGACGTGGTCAGTCATTCTCCGCAGCTCTCCGATGATTTGCATTCGGTCGCTGCGAATATTGATGATCCCGGACGTTTGGCGGACTTTATCGCCGGCACGTTGCCTTCGTTGTCTACCATGCTTCGCCAGGAGTTAATCGAAACTCCCAGCGTTCGCAAACGGCTGGAGACCTTGATTCGCGAGCTTTCCAAGGAGCTCGAAGTTCTGGAACTGCGTTCCAAAATTCACGAACAGGTTCAGGAGCAAGTGGGCCAGAACCAGCGCGAATATTTGTTGCGCGAGCAGATGAAAGCGATTCAGAAAGAGCTCGGCGAATCCGACGATTCCATGCAGGAGATCGACGAGCTTCGCAAAAAAGTCGAAGAAGCGGGCATGACCGCGGAAGCCAAGAAAGAATGCGACCGCGAGATCAAGCGGCTCGCCAAGATGACTCCGGCATCCGCGGAGTACATGGTCTCTCGCACGTACCTGGAGTGGATGACTTCGCTGCCGTGGTCAAAATCCTCGGGCAGCCAGGAAATCGACATCGCCAAGGGGCGCGAGATTCTTGACGAAGATCACTACGATCTGGAAAAGGTCAAAGAACGGATACTGGATTACCTGGCAGTCAAAAAACTTCAGCCAGGCATGAAGGGGCCGATTCTGTGCTTCGTCGGGCCTCCGGGCGTGGGCAAAACCTCGCTTGGCAAATCCATCGCTCGCGCGTTGGGCCGCAAATTCGTGCGGCTGGCGCTGGGCGGCATGCATGATGAAGCAGAAATTCGCGGACATCGCCGGACGTACATCGGCGCATTGCCTGGCCAAATTATTCAGGGCCTGAAGCGCGCGGAATCGAACGACCCGGTTTGCATGCTGGACGAGGTCGATAAACTGGGACGCGATTTCCGTGGCGATCCGTCTTCTGCGCTGATGGAAGTACTCGATCCAGAGCAGAACTTCGCGTTCCGCGATCACTACCTGGACGTGCCGTTTGATTTGTCGAAGGTGCTCTTCATTGCTACCGCGAACTGGATGGATCCAATACCAGAACCTCTTCGCGATCGCATGGAGATCATCGAGCTGCCGGGATATACCGGCGAAGAAAAATTGCATATCGCGCACAAATACCTGATTCCCAAGCAGGCCGCGGAACACGGCTTGAAAGTTGGGGAACAGCTGGAATTCAGCGACGATGCCATTCGCGAAATTATTCATAGCTTCACTCGCGAAGCGGGCGTTCGAAACCTGGAGCGCGAGATTGCTACGGTCACTCGCAAACAGGCTCGACGAATCGCCGAAGGTAAACTCGACAAGATGGTGGTGACACCAGAAATCGTCCGGGAATATCTGGGCGTGCCGAAATATCGCACCGAGAAAGAAGTCGAAGAGCGTGTCAAGAAACCCGGCGTGGCGATCGGCTTGGTGTGGACACCTGTGGGCGGCGACATCATCTTCATCGAAGCCACGCGCATGCGTGGAGGCAAGCAGTTCACGATGACCGGACACTTGGGCGAAGTTATGCAGGAGTCCATGACCGCGGCGCTCACTTGGGTGCGCGCTAACGCGGAGCGGTATGGCATAGACACGGACTTTTTCCGGAAGCATGACATTCACATTCACGTGCCTTCGGGCGCGGTGCCCAAGGATGGTCCATCCGCGGGCGCAGCGATGGTTACGGCTTTGGTGAGCTTGCTGACGGGAAGGCCGGTGCGTGATCGCCTGGCGATGACCGGTGAAATGACGCTGTCGGGAATTGTTCTACCAATCGGCGGCGTAAAAGAGAAAGTTCTCGGGGCCAAGCGCGCAGGTATTACGGAAGTCTTGCTGCCTGCCGATAATGAGCCCAACGCCGTAGCGGATCTTACGCCGGAAATTCTCGGCGACATCAAGATCACTTACGTTCGAACGCTGGAAGAAGTACTGGAACACGCGCTATCGAAGGAAGTTGTTGCGCCTCCGCCAATCGTTCCAGAACCGAAACCCAAACCGCACGTTGGGCCAGATGCCCCGCGCGCAATTCACTAAGACAATTCACTAGCACAGAAATTGGCTGCCCCTGTAAGAAGTAACGGGCGCGAAGTTTGCGCCCGTTTTTGTTTTTGCAGCACGATATGCTGCAAAACAAACCCTGCTAACATGGCTCTCCACGCATGCGCAGCCAGCCGCCAAATGTCACGGACTTGGCAAATGAACTAGCCCAACGACTGCCCGAAGCGCTGATCGGAGAGCGCGTGATTCCCAGGTTTGTGGATTCCTACGTGGTGGAAAACGGCCGCCACGCTTTGCAGGTGCATGCCTCGTTGTATCGCGATCGACTCGCGCTTCTGCAACGTGAAGCTCTTTTGGCGTTAACGGTTCAGGCGCTTTCAACGGCGTGCTTTGAGCCGCCGTCTTCAAAAAAGTCCAAGCCCCGTCCCATGTCGCAAAAAGATGTGGCGATATTCCGGCGCAAATTTCTGAATGCTCTGGCGCGCCAGCAAAAATGGAGCGTTGGCGACGCTCTTGATTTTCAGACCGATCTACAAATTTACGAGAATTTAATCAGGCGAAGCAGCGGGACGCGGCGAACGCGCAAATCCTTTGAGGTAGCCAACCATCCGTTTGTCGATCGCTCAGCATTCCTGCTGGATTCGTCATTTATGGAGAAAGCGCGTATCGCGGCAAGCCGTGCCCTCGGGGACCTGGAGGATCTTGCCGCTCACGTGGTGGCTTCGGCAGGGCCACAAAAGGGCGCCGCCAAATTGCGATGAGCGATTAAGTCTGCATTGGCGCATTCGACTACCGGGACCTATTCGCTCGGTTGTAAATGCACCGCGCCTTATGCGATCGGTTCGACATGCACTGCGGTTCCATAGGCGAGGACTTCCGTCACACCCTGCATCACTTCCGTAGCGTCATACCGCATGCACACCACGGCGTTTGCCCCGTGTTCCAGCGCGTGCTGCAACATTAATTCGAAAGCGTCCTCGCGGGTCTTCTCGCACAGGGTGGTCAAGATGGTGATATTTCCGCCCACGATGGTCTGCAACGCAGCTCCGAGATTTCCAATNACGCTGCGCGAGCGCACAATGATGCCCCGCACGATGCCGTAATTTTTGACGATGCGATACCCGGGTATTTCCAGCGCCGAGGTCACCATAGCGGTATTCACTCTTGGCATGGTCATACTCCCCCCTTATTCGACGTTTACCGCTGCGATTCTAACCGCACAGATAATCAAACCCAAGCAATCTTCCTTTGCTACCCTCAAGGCGCGTGGAAGATCTCTTCTATTTGCTCGCCATCGTTCAGATCGCCGTAGGCGCGTATCTCATCTGGCAGGGTCTGCAATGGCTCGGTTACGCTCGCCGGCGGATGCGTACCGATCCGGGATTCCATGCGCCGCGCGTTGCGGTCCTCTGTCCGTGCAAGGGTGTCGAATCGGGATTAGAGCGTAATCTGGTTTCGCTCACGGAATTCAATCATCAAAACTATGAAGTATTTTTTATTCTGGCCTCCGAATCCGATCCTGCGGCTGCGATCGTGAAACGGGTTATTTCCAGCTCCCGACCCAAAGCGCACCTGGTTGTCGCGGGCCAGCCCGAAGGCTGCGGGGAGAAGGTAAATAACCTGCGAGTGGCGGTGGAGGAGTTGCCGGAAGAGTTCGAAGTACTGGTATTCGCCGATTCTGATGGCCGACCTGGAAGGTCCTGGTTGCAGCGCTTGACGGCACCTTTAGGCGATGATCGCATTGGCGCGACGACCACCATGCGCTGGCTAATTGCCAATCGTGGCAACCTGGCAACTGCACTGCTGGCGGCCTGGAATGGGCCGATTGTCACCATGCTTAGCGAGAAGGGCAAAAATTTCTGCTGGGGCGGAGGCACGGCCATTCGGCGATCGGTATTCGAAGGAATCGGGGTATTGGATGAGTGGCGTACGTCGGTCAGCGATGATTACTCAATGACCAACGCACTGGAACGCGCGGGGCGCTCTATTTTCTTTGTTCCTGAATGCCTGACGGTTTCTTATGTGGAGACCGATTTAAGCGGGCTGCTAGAATTTACCAACCGGCAAATTTTGATTACGCGGGTGTACGCGCAAAAAATTTGGCGTGCAGCGGCAGTTACGCACCTGCTGTACTGCGTTACGGTAGTCCTAGGCCTAGCCCTCACGATTGGAGATTTAATCAGTGAACGCCCCGCGTTGCATATTGGCGCACTGACATTTTTCATTTTATTGTTGTCCGCAATCCGCGCCAGCTTGCGCGTAATCGCGGTCACGGAGATTCTTCCCGGGTCGAAAGCGCAAATCATGAATCAAGCGTGGGTAAATATTGCGCTGCCCGCGGCAATTCCATTCGTGTATTTAATGAATTTCACACATTCATTGCTCACCAGGAAGATTCGATGGCGGAATATTCGCTATGAATTAATCTCCTCGAACCAAACACGCATTATTAGCGGTTGAATTCGTGGGTTATCGTCGCGCAGACGCTCTTTTTTCCACAACTAATTCACGATGTGTGTTGTCGGATCGGTGTTCCCCGAAAAATAATTGCGTTGCCGCTCGACGCTGTACGCGCTACAACGGGTCTGTAGACGTGTAGGTGGGCGCGAAGACAATTGTTTCGCGAGAAAAAGAGGAAAAACTGCGCCGTGCGTGCAATTCCTACCATCGCTCCTAAAAGGTTCGATAGCCTACTCAGGCTAAGTACTGTGTTTTCTGTAGGAATATAATAAATTGTAGTTTGGATAAAAATTTGCATTGGTGAAGCGGTTCGGTGCAGTGCTCGCAGACGGAACGTCGGGTGCCCTTTTTCAAGGGCGACGGGATAACAACTGTCAACCTTGGCTTCTGTTTGCTGTTTTCCTTAGCAGTTAGTTCCTTTGCAGTTAGTTTGTAAAGCTGGCCTCGCTCAGGGGCAAATCGTAAAAAAACTTAAAGGGTCTCGGCGGTAGTCGAGACTGCATTTGGAGGGGTTAAGTGAAGCTTATTCGCAGAAACGAACAGCCACATCTGTCTGCACGGCCAGGTCAACAACCGCGCGAGATGTATTTTTTTTACGAGAAGAACACCGGAGTAGCGCACTTTAACGTGGAAGCCGGGCCTGACGGCCAGTTCCCCGTCGAACAGGCCGCTGGGCTGCTGGCCATGCATTGCATGGTTCGCGGCCAGTCTCCCAATGATTACATTGTGATGGTTCCCGCCGAGAATGACTTTCTGGATGGGCTCAAAGAAAAGGCCGACAAGTTACTGCAAGCTGGCCGCTCCGCGGGCTCCTCTGTGAAGCTGACGCGCCGGGAAGACGAAGTGCTCGGCGGAATCATGCGAAGCCTGGCTAACAAGGAGATCGCGGCGGATTTGAACCTTTCGGAGCGCACGGTAAAATTCCATGTTTCTTCGCTGCTAGCGAAGTTCCGTGTGCGCGGACGGCTGGAGCTGGTTCGCGAGGCTTCCCGCCACTCGAATGCTGCCACGGCGCCAGCAACCCGAGAAGCTCGTAGCGACTATGGCGAGTTGCCGAAAGGTTTCTCGTCCAATTCTAACGTGCTGCCGTTAGTGAAGCGCTGCATGGCTTAGTTTGTTGCCCCTGACGAAAGGCCTGCCCTAGGGTTTGGGCAGGCCTTTTTTTGCGCCGTTTTTTACTTTAGGGTTACTTTTTGGCTTGGTCGTACAGTTCAGCCGACTTGTCCCAGTTCACAGTATTCCACCAGGCTTTGATGTAGTCCGGCCGGCGATTCTGATATTTCAAATAATAAGCGTGCTCCCAAACATCGAGTCCCAGTACTGCTTTGCCGCCACCTGACAGTTGGTAGGGAGTGTCCTGATTAGGCGTNGAGTCTATGACCAGTTTGCCGTCCCGCACCAACAACCACACCCAGCCAGAACCGAAACGGGCCACACCNGCGGCCGCGACTTTTTCCTGGAAGCCTGCNAATGAACCGAAAGCGGAATTGATTGCCGAAGCGAGATCGCCCTTTGGTTCGCCACCGCCACCCTTTTTCATCAGCGGCCAGAACAAACTGTGATTCCAGTGGCCGCCGCCATTGTTGCGAACAGCGGTGCGGATATTTTCGGGGATGGCGTCCAAATTCTTGAGCAGATCGTCGATGGATTTATTCTGAAGGTCGGCGTGCGCCTCGAGGGCTTTGTTTAAATTGGTGACATAAGTTCCATGGTGCTTGTCGTGATGGATTTCCATGGTTTTGGCATCGATGTGCGGTTCCAATGTGTCGAACGAATACGGCAACGGCGGTAAAGTAAAGGCCACGAATTTTTCCTCCAGCTCAGATTTGAAAGTGTGAAGCTATCCCGGGCTTGAAAACGAGAACTGCAAAGTCATTTGCCGGCGAGCACTGCGGTGGTAAGTAGTCGACAAATATAGTCGATGAATTATACCGCTTGTCTCCCTGGTTCCCACCTCACAAGCATTTGTGTTGGCCCGGCAATTCATTTCACGTCATTTCACGATGTGCTTGCCTCATTTGGATGCGCGAAATGGCCCATTGGGCAGATTCGGAGATTACCGGATCTGCTGATGCCGCGAGTCGCGTCAATACGCTTGATACTCTTTCGAACGCAGCCAAATCACCCTGCAATTTTGAATTTCCCAGCGCAACGCACACGTTGCGAATAAAGCCTTGCCACTTCGTTCTCTTGATCGGGCTCCCGCGAAACATTTCGGTGAAGTCGCGTTGACTCAGCGATGCAAGCCATTCGAGTCGCGGCGAGAACAGTGTTTCTCGTGGAGCGCCATTTTTTCCGCTGAGACTGAATTCCTTTTCTTCTCCGGATGCTGCTGCGGGGGCAGTTGCATGAGCAAACGAACGCGGCTGAAATTCCGTCGCGTAAGTGACTGGTGCGTGACGGTTCCAGGGGCAGACATCCTGGCAAATGTCGCAGCCAAATATGTGTTGGCCCATCGGTTCACGAAGCTGTTCCGGGATTGCTCCACGCAACTCGATGGTCAGGTACGAAATGCACTTTCGGGCATCCATCACGTAAGGTTCAACGAGCGCATCTGTCGGACAAGCATCAATGCATTTGCGGCAGGTGCCACAGCGGTCTAGAGGCGGGAGATCGAAAGCCCCCAAGGTCGGTGGCAAATCGAGGGTGGTTAGAATTACGCCCAGAAAGAAAAATGAGCCGATGCGCTCGTTGAGCAGCAGAGTATTTTTGCCTAGCCATCCAATTCCAGCATGCTTGGCCAGCACGCGCTCGTTAATGGGGCCGGTGTCCGCGTAAATGCGAGCTTCAAACGGTTGTGGATGCTGGGCACGCAACTCGTCGAGCATCAATTCCAACTTTTCGCGTAAGACATCATGATAGTCATCGCCCCATGCGTATCGCGAGATCCAGCCGCGGGGCCCACTCGTTTCCGATTCGTTGCGAAGATTCGCCCATGGTTGTGGGGTTCGTGCGTGCTCGGTGTTGTAGGTCAAAACGCAGATAATTACGCTTCTAACGCCGGGCAACGCGGCCTGTGGGTCGCTGCGCCGCGCATCGCTTAAATATTTCATCTCGCCTGCGTAGCCGCGCGCCAGCCATTCTTGTTGGTTTACGAGCTCGGGAAATTTCTCGGCTCGCGCTACCCCGGCCATGGCAAAACCCAGTTGGCAGGCGCGCTCAGAAATCCAATTTGTAGAGGAAGCGTTTACCATGGAATTGTTTTACGTGCGGCTGACCTAACCGCGAATAGGAACGTGAGGACGAAGAACGCTCCAAAATATTACATCGATTGCTAGACCGGGGCTAGACGGTTGTGTTGTTGAAGCTGCGCAGAGCCGTCACTTCGTCGGAGTGCACATCGAAAACGGTGTACAGTTTCGTGATTTGCAGCAGGTCACGGACTTTTTTGGTCAGATTCAGCAGCTTCAATTCGCCGCCGCGGTTTTTGACGGCGGTGTAGGCGCTAACCAGTTCGCCGATACCGGCGCTATCGATGTAATTGATGTCCCCCAAATTGACCAGAATCCTGACACGCTGGTCATCGAGGAGTTCGCGAATAGTGGATCGCAGCAAAGCGCTGCCTTCGCCGAGGGTTATGCGACCGCTCAAGTCCAGCACGGTCACCACTCCAGCATCTCTGTAAGTGGCTTGTAATAGAGCCATGGTGCCTTTCCATAAATGAAAACTTTACGCTTGATGCGAAGTCGCGTTCTGGTCGCCCTGGTCATTGTCATTCGCCGGGTGGCCATCCGCGCTTGGCAATTTCTTGGACATAATAATTTCCGCGCCGCCAGTGCGGCCGGGTACCACGTCAAACTCGTCCATGAAGGAGCGCATCAAGAAAATTCCGCGCCCGGAGGTGCTCAGAAGATTTTCTTCGGCCAATGGATTGGGAACGTCTCGAAGCTTGAAGCCCTTGCCCTCGTCCAAAACGTGGATGACCATTTTGTCAGACGTTAAATCGACAGCCAGATAAATTTTCTTCTCCGGGCGTTCCTGATTGCCGTAGTGAAACGCGTTGATGACCCCTTCCCGGACAGACATTCCGATGCGGTAGCAATCGTCCTCATCGAAGCCCGCGGCTTCGGCGACGCGCAAACACATCTCCTCGGCAACATTGACACTTTCGACCTGCGTTTCGAGCGTGACATCGAGGTGTTTCTGGTCAGCCATTTTTATGAGTTGCCACCCAGCATAGCCGTTTGGACGCGCATTTGAGTGCCTTATGGGTAACACAGTGCCGGAAAAAGAGTCAATCGAGCACTGCAGTTATACCGTAATGTTTCCGATATTATCGAGTTTCAAGGGTATCAGTTCACCGCCGGATGAAAGGCTGACAGAGTATACCCACTTGCCAGAGCCGCCGACAGAGCAGCTAATCGCCTAGGCCCAGTACGAGCGGTCCAAGGTACGGTACTGGATGGCCTGGCTTAAATGCTTTGGGGTCATGTTTTCGGTTGCTTTCAAGTCGCCTTTGGTACGCGCCACTTTCAAGATGCGATCGTGGGCACGAGCCGAAAACCCCAGGCGGGTGATGGCATTTTCCAGTAATTTCTCGCCTTCGGTGGTGATCCGGCAGTGCTTGCGGAGCATCTTGTGCAACATTTGCGCATTCGAATAGGTTCTCTGCTCGCCGCGATATCGCTCCAGTTGGCGGTTGCGCGCGGCAACCACCCGCGCCTCCTTATATCTTACCGCCGGCACTTCGATGTGAATAGATATAAGTAGCGGCCATGTCTTGGCCCAATAATTCTGTCACCCCTTAACAGCCCGGTGAAAATGTCACCCCATGAACAGGGAGACATTCGCCGTGAGCCAGAAAGAGTTACAACGAGTGGCGGTAATTTCTGCTTCCTTGAAGGGAGAGGTGGCGTGTGTCAGAGCCGCCGAACTCCTATGCTTGAGCGTGCGCCAGATCAAGCGCTTGAGGAAACGAATGCGCGAAGACGGGGAGGCGGCTCTGGCACACGCCAGTCGCGGTCGGCCTAGCCCGCGCCGCCTTCCTGCGCGTATGCGGGACCGTATCCTGCATCTCGCCCGCACCCGCTATGTTGGTTTTAACGATCATCATCTCTGTGAGAAGCTTGGCGAGCTCGAAGGTATTTCGCTCGGCCGGGAGACGCTCCGCCGTCTGCTCCGCCAGAACGGTCTCGGCTCCCCCAAGAAACGGCGCGCTCCTGCGCACCGCCAGCGCCGTCTTTGCCGCGCTCGCGAAGGCGAAATGCTCCTCCTAGATGGCAGCCTTCATCGCTGGCTCGAAGATCGCGGCCCACAACTTACTCTCCTCGGCTTCCTCGACGACGCCACGCGCAAGGTTCCCGTTGCCGAGTTCTTTCCC
>JGI12053J15887_10001864_pt1 | contig 10036 bp, 8 predicted proteins | sample MedBloCAOM1_O3_FD_15887 | JGI IMG/M metagenome (IMG submission 15887) | reverse complement strand
CTGCTTACCGTTTTCGTTTACTCGTACAAATATCCCCACCTTTTTGTTAGCCATACAGACCTCTATATTTATTCTGCGTAGGGAAACTGAAAAAGGTTAAAGGTGGGCGAAAAAACACGAACAGGTACTGACAGCAGGTACTGGGGAAATTTTAGCTTTTAAGTGTAGCGTCTTCAACGGTTAGAAAATTTGGCTGGGAGGCCTGGACTCGAACCAGGATAGCCAGATTCAGAGTCTGGAGTCCTACCAATTGGACGACCTCCCAGCCGGGAGGAATAAAAAGGAATCGTGGCACATCCGGCTGTGCCGGCAGCCACGATTCACCCTACCTAATTTAATCGGGATTAATGAAGGCGTCAACCAATCGGCCGGTGACTACTGATGCAGCTATGCCGGCATTCTCAGTTGTTTCAGGATTATGGCGCGATTGGTTTCATGCGTCCGCGATCGATCACATATTCAACGTTGCCCCACACGACATGATTGGATGCGAAGCTCACGGCCCACACTCCAAAATGTATTGCGTCCCACACGGGCACCAACCACAATCTGCGGCGCAAAACTTCGTCACCCACCACGGATACGCCCACTAGCCATGCCATTGCCAATCGCAAAACCAAATAAGCGAGTAAGTACGAAGCGGCGATCCAGGGCGCGGGCGCTACCAAAGCAGCTGCGATGGCCCACGGCAACCCCTGAGTAAATAGCAGCGCGGCATAAGAAGCGGGGCGGCACAAACGAACCGTGCGGGCCCAGCGCAGTTGATGTTCCCAGAAACCGTGAAGGGTTTGTGCCGGGTACATGGTCGAGACCGTTTCATGAGAAAGCACTACTCGTCCACCAGACTGCGTGATGCGGCGACCAATTTCGTAATCATCAGCCAGGAAAGCAGCAATGGATTGAAAGCCGCCAATTTGTCGCACCCATGTTTTTGTCGTTGCGATTGAAGCGCCGAGCGCAAATTTGACGCCTTCCGTCCACGCGGCCATCAAGACACCCGCGAAAAAATCGCTGGAGGCGCCGAGCGCTTCGAGTTCCGCGTAAAGATTATCCTGCGCAATTGCCCGGTAGAATGACGTCACTGCCCCGACATTGCTATCGCGCAACGGCGCTACCACGTTGCGGAGATACTTCGGACCCACGCGCACATCGCCGTCGCTCAGCGCCAGGACTTCGTATTGGGCTTCTCGCGTCAGTCTAGCCAGATTGTTGACCTTGCGATTAGCACCAAGGCATTCGGCGCCAATGAGCAACGCGATGCGCCGCTGCGGATGGTCAGCGATCAATCGCTGCACTAAAGGCAGTGCCGGATCGCTCTCTTCGTTGACGGCAAAAAGAATTTCGTATTCGGGGTAATCCTGGGTGCAGAAACTCGCGTAATTTTNGTACGACGCAAAGTCAACGCCGTGCACAGGCTTCAAGATACTTACGGGGGGCTCAAACGGTGGCGCTCCGCGCTCATAGNCCTGGCGAGAAAAGACCAACGCCGCAAAAATGGCCAGCAAGTAATAGATCAGGGGAAAAGCAGCGACTAGCAGTACCGCAACGACCCATCCGTGGTGGAGATGAATCATTGTCGCTTGCTCATGTTGAAATTATCCGGCAGCCACGATAGCTACGCCTACACAAACCAAAAACACGCCAGCCCAGCGAACGCCGTTGACGTCTTCTTTTAAAATATATTTTGCGCCCAGTGTGCCCACCACATAACTCAACGCTGACGCTGGAATGACAAGGCTGATGGGCTCCCACGACAGGAGCACCATCAGCAAATAAAAAGATAAAGCCATCAGCGGGACACCCACCCAAAACCACGGAGTACTGAAAGCGCGGCCCATGAAACTTATTACTTCTTTGATTCCCAAATGCTGGGGGGCACCGGCCTTTTTCATACCGTGGGTTACCGCCAGTTCGCCCGCGGATCCAGAAAGCACAAAAATCGCCAGGGTGACCGCGGTGCGGATCATCGCACGGCCTCGGCGACAGCGCTGGTGCTAGGTTTCGTCTGGCCCACCAAAAAGACACCCACACAGATGAGTGCCACACCTATCCAGCGGCGGGGGGAGACAGTCTCACCGAGCAGTGCCATCCCTACAAACGTCACGGCTGCGTAGCCTATGGCCGATGCCGGCATGACGTAACTGTAGTCCGCCCAGCTAAGCACGGTCATATTCGAAAGCATGAAACCGATGAGAAAAAGAATCGCGAACCAGATTGTTGTGCTGCTCATGGCCATCCGGAAGGCCTGGAAGAGTCCGGCATGGTTCAAGCTGACCGGACCGATCTGGGTCATGCCATGCTTCAACAGTGAATCGCCGGTGGTGGCGCACACCATCATTACGAAGACCATAACCAAGGTCTTCAAACGGAGCTTTCGCTCGTGGGACATTTTTTGTTGGTTAGTCGTTGCCGGAAGCGGAAGATGCCTGNGAAACGGCGATCAAGGGCTTTTCGCCGTCGCCGCCTTCACGCGCCCACTTCAAACGCTCCGCACGCAGTGTTAAGAATTCCGTCGCTTCGTGATACAGGCGCTTGCGCTCGTGACTATCCCACAGCGCTTCCTTCACAATGCGCCATACGACCTTGGGACGGAAATAATATTCATCGTAGAAACGGTTTACTCCGGCCATCATTTCCGATTTAGAAAGATGTGGATACTCAATGTGTGGTAACTGGTGTCCGGCAGTGTCCGCCAACGCTTCTACCTTCAGGAAGCCTTCCTTGGCCATGGAATCATATAGCTCCGTGCCCGGCATCGCNTGGGCGAGAGAGACCTGGATAGTTTCCGGATCGAGCTCCTTGGCAAAATCAATGGTCTTCTGTATGGTTTCGCGCGTTTCGCCGGGTAACCCGATGATGAAGTCGCCGTGAACGCGAATACCGACTTTGCGGCAATTCTTCATGAAGGTGCGGGCCATTTCTACCGTCGCGCCCTTTTTGATGTTTTTCAAAATTTGGGGATCACCGGATTCGAATCCCACAATGAACAATCGCGCACCGGCGTCGGCCATAGCTTTCAGCGTGTCGTAATCGCTGTGCACACGGGCAGTGGAGGACCACTGGAATTTCAGCGGCTTGAACTTCGTACAAAGATCGAGGACGCGGTCTTTGCGGATGTTGAAGGTGTCATCGTCGAAAAAAATCTCTTTCATCTGTGGGAAATATTCGATGGCCTGTTTCACTTCGCGGGCCACGTTTTCCGTGGAACGGGTGCGCCAGGCATGTCCTGAAATTGTTTGCGGCCACATGCAGAAAGTGCACAACGCCGGGCAGCCCCGGGTGGTGTAAAACGACACGTAAGGATTAAGCAGGAACGGTACGTTGTAGCGCTCAATTTCCAGATCGCGCTTGTAAATATCTGTCGCGAACGGCAAGGCGTCGAGTTCGGCGGTGTGCAATTGAGCGCGAGGCGCGTTGTGCACGACCTTGCCGTCTTTGCGGTAGCTGACGCCCATGATCTCGCTGATAGGTTTGCCGTGGGCGTATTCCACAACGGAATGGTCGAATTCGCCGCGCGTCACAAAATCGATATCATCACTGGCCAACAGCGTTTCGTCGGGCTTGATGTGACCATGCGGTCCGACGAAGGCAATCTTCATGCTGGGATTGGATTCTTTAATCTTTCGAATGAGCTTTATATCGCTGTGGAATCCCACCGTGGAGGTAAACAAAATCAGGAATTCGTAGTCTTTGCAAATCTGCACAGTTTGTTGCCAGTTGACCTTGTGCGGCGAGGCGTCGAGCAAACGACTCCCGGGAATCATGCCGGCGGGATAGGTGAGCCAAACGGGATACCAATAGGATTCGATCTCGCGAGTTGCGGGCCAACGGGAGCTTGCTCCGCCGTCGAAATTTTCAAAACTCGGGGGGTTTAACAACAACGTCTTCATTACATCAGGCATTCTAAACCCTCAGTTTCCGTAGATATCTGGTTACTGCGCAAACTTCAACGTCATCAGCTTCCAGGTTAACCTGGTCCGCACGCAGCCAAGAACACTAGCTAACAGTTTAACCGAATTAGAGTGACACCCTCAAAACTTTCTGCCATCGGGTGCTATAGCGCATCAAGCGGTTAAATACAGCAGTGAGTGGGGCTTGCGGGCGTAGCGGTGGAGGATAGAACGGCTACTTGCGGCCGCGCGAAATTCCTGTTTTTGAATTTTCGACGTCGGCGACGGATGCCAAGATGCGGCTCCAAATCTGATCCAGCCAATCAAAATGAGCGGGCTTCATCAGAACCGAACGCAGGCAGGTGATGGTCTGGCGATCGCGTTTCATGTTGGGCGGGAGGTTGTGAAAAAAGTGGATGGGCAGATCCGCCAAGGCTAGATGTAAATCTCGATTGGCAGCTGCCTCAAAAATCCGCCGCGAAACGATGGATGTCGCGCTCACACTTTCGGCGCGTAACGCGAAAATGACTATGTCCAACTCTGGCGGGAAGGGTATGATGAATCGCTCGTCCGCGCGCAAACGCTCATACAGTGCTCGGGCCGCTTCCCTGCCCTTGGCTAAACCTTGCGCAAAATCTCCGCGCTTCGCGAGCGGCAACAACTTTTGCGTGGCCCATAGGGCCGCTGCGGCCGCCCCGGGACGTGAACATTCCAGACTTATCTCGCCGAGATGCAAGTCGGTCGAAGTGAAATACGTATAAGGAGAATCGTGTTTGTACCACAGGCCGACTCCGGGGTCCTTGAACAAAATACAACCGCATCCATAAGGCTGCAAACCATGCTTATGGGGATCAATGGCGATGGAGTCAGCTTCCCCGATGGCGGCAAAAGCCTTTTGAGTATCCGGTTCCAAATTTTCCAGCAGGGTAAAATATCCGCCGTAGGCGGCATCGGCGTGAATGCGAAAATTGTATTTCGCGCGGAGAGTTAAAATTTCACGCAGTGGATCGACGGCGCCTGTTGCGGTCGTTCCCATGGTCACCACCACAGTCCCAACGCCGCGGCGCTTTAATCGTTTTTCAAGTGCTTTCACATCCATACGTCCACGCGCGTCGGCGGCAATCGTTTCGAAAGGAAATTGCAAGACTTTGCTAATGCGATGGTGGGTGTAGTGCGATTGCGAGCTGGCCAAAATTATTTTTCGCGGTGCCAACTGCCCGGCTACCCACAAAGCTTCCAGGTTGGCCATTGTTCCACCGCCACACAAGTGGCCGAGGAATTTCGTCCAGCCAAACATGGCGGCCAGTTGTGCGACGGCCTCTTTTTCCATGGCCGACGTAGCGCGCCCGCCATCGAGGGCGTGATTGTTCGGATTGATGGTCATCGCCAAGGCATAGGCAAGTTGAGCGACGGGGTGCGGGGGTTTCAGCATCTGGCCGGCGTACAGAGGATGAAAATAGGGGTAATTGTCTCGTAGACGTTCCGCGGTTGCCGTGATCACGTTGCCGAGGCGCCCGTGGCCCGGGACAGCATTTTTAAATTCAGGAAGGGTCTGGAAACTTTTGTTCAAATTCAGGAAGGCGTTCGACAGAAATTCGAAAAAATCGCTGTTCAGCAGTTCCGTGGTGTTCTTGTTGTTCGATTTGTGAGCGGCGGCCGATTTGGAAGATTTACTCGCTGAGGCCTTACGCATACTGAGTCTTATTATTGCCAGACTTTGTTGAGTTGCCCGGCCACTCGCAACAACTCCAGTTGCGCCTGTTGTCGCGCGAAAGTGGCATCGAGATAGGCCATCCAACGCTCGTTCTCGGTGAGCCGCGCCCTTTCCACTTCGCGCAGATTTAATTTACCTTCAGCGTATTGCGATTGAAATACGACAACGTCCTGCTGAGCGAGTTGCAATTCAAGTCGCGTGACTTCTTTTGCCGCATCTTTTTCTCGCACGCTGCGCGTCTTCTGCCGCACATCGGCGGTAACCTCGATTTTTTTGTTGCTTAAGCTGGCTTTCGAGGCTTCCAGATTTACATCCGCGAGGCCAATATTTGCTTTGGTCCGCGCGCTGAAGAGCGGCACGTTAACCTGAATACCGGCATTGAAATTATTTCTCTGAAAGGTCTTGAAGAATTGGTCGTAATTGTTGAATTTGCCGAGCAAACTGTACACGCTCACCAGCTCCAAGGTCGGAAAATAACCACGTTTCTCGCCCTTTAAGCGAAATTCCTTGGCGCGCACATCGGCTTCGGCCAATCGCAGGCTGGTGTTATTCTGCAGGGCCATCGCCACGAGGTTTGCGCCCTCTTGTTCCGCTTGTCCTGGCAGGTCTTCGGGCAAAACTTCTATCGGCGAATCCGCTGCGAGCCCAATTTGCGCACGAAGAAATACTTCCAACTCATCCTGCCGGCCTTCCAGCTGTAAAATCCGTTGCACTACTTGAGCTTTAGTGAGTTGGGCGCGGGTCACTTCGATGGACAATTCGAGTCCTTCGCTTTCCCTCCCAGCAGTCACTTCCAGAATCTTGTCGGCGCTTTCCTGTTCGGCTCGCAGCAGTTCCAGCGAGTGGCGCACTTTGCCGAGTTCCAGAAAGGCCATCGCGGTGCGCACGATCACACTATCTCGTACTTCTTCGAGAGCAATTTTCTGCGATCTGGCCTGCTCCTGAAGCTCTTTGGCCTGGCCGCGTAAAGGCTCGTTCAACACCTGCTGCGTATAGCTCACATTAAAAATGGCGGGAGCCCGGCCGCCGGGCGTTTCAGGAATTCCGTTGGTATATCCGAGGCCGGAACCTGTAGATAAATTCGGCAGGAACTCTGCTCTGGTGATGAGCGCCGAATGATCGGACAATCGCGATTGAATCTTAGCCAATTGAAGGTCTTTGCTATTTTGAAGCGCGAGCTCAATGGCGCGGCGCAGGGTGAGGGCGGGAACATCTTGCGCCGGTGTTGATTGTCGTGCGGAATCGTCCACAGCTGGCCCCGTGGTATTGCTGATCGCCAACGTAGTTTTCACGCTGGCCGCGCTTTGTGCGTAACAGGTAGAAAACCCAAAGAGTTCCAATGCGACAACTGCACATCTACGAATCACAATTCCGGCGCGATTTGGGAGACTGTTTTGTCCATTCACATTTGCACCTCATTCGCACTGTGTTTGTTTTTCACTGGGCCTTTTCGACGGTAATGCTTTCACTCGTAGCGCAACGATTCGATCGGCTGTAGTTTGGCAGCCTGACTGGCCGGCAAATATCCGAAGAAAAGTCCCGTCGAGCATGACACTACAAATGCCACGATGACGCTGGTGGTTGAAATAGGCACGCGCAAATTTCCTGGTATCAGGGGTTGAATGCTTACCGGGATGGCCAAACCGATTAAAATGCCCAACACCGCGCCGCCGCCGCTGATCAAAAACGCCTCAATCAAGAATTGATAGAGAATTTCTTTGTAGGCCGCACCGATGGCTTTGCGAATACCAATTTCGCGGGTGCGCTCTTTCACGGTGACCAGCATGATGTTCATGATGCCGATGCCACTGATTAAGAGCGCGATGGCGGCAATCACCAACAACACGACTGTTAACGCCAGCGAGATGGTCCGCGCCGCGCCCAATATCGCCACCAGGGTTTGCACATCGTATTCCGCGTCCAGAGGGTGCCTGCTCTGTAACAACTGGGTCATTTCGCGTTCGACGCTGGCCACTGCTTCGGGACTGATCGCCTGCGCATACAGCACGCGCAAAACATCTTCGCCGGTGTAGTACTTCATCAAACCTAGTGGGATTATTACCGATTCTTTCTGAATTTCAGAGAGTCCAAATGTGGCCACGCGCTCGCGAAAAACGCCAATCACCGTAAACGTTAATTCACCCATGCGAATCGGCCGGCCGATGGGATTTTCCAATCCAAACACACGTTCGGACAATTCCTTGGTGACCAGGCAGACTTTCGCGCGCGACTCCATGTCCTCAGAATCGAAATATCGTCCGCGATAAATGATCAGACGTCGAATGGTCTGGAAACCTTGCGTCACTCCAATTAAATTTACCGGCCGTTCAATTCCGCTTACTACGACCGCCATGGGCAATTCGCGGGTGCCGGCCACTTCGAGCACTCCTGGCTCGGCTCTCATGGCCTTCATGTCATCCATGGTGATTTCGTGGCTAAGCGGTTGGGATCTTCCCGGGGCATGGACCATTTCCGCCCAGACCAGATTCGAGCCGACGCCCTCGATTTGCGAAATGACGAATTTCTTGCTGGTCAAGGCCACGGTAACCACTAGCACGATGGACGCGCTGCCGATAATCACACCCAGAGAGGTCAGCGCAGCACGCAATTTATTACTGCGTAATGCGTCGAAGGCTACCGATACGGTTTCACGCAGATGCATGTTCAGGCCTTTCCAAGCCGCCGCAACGCTTCCTGCGCCGTTTTGTCCTTGGGATCGGCACGCAAGCTAGTCGCGTACTCCCTGGCGGCCGCATCGCGATTGTTTTGATTTTCAAACAAGCGCCCCAGCCAGTTGTGTGCCACAGCAGGACGTGGATAGCCGGTACGCCGCGGCGCGGTATTCAAATATTCTCGAAGTAGCGATTCGGCTTCGTCCGGCTTTTGTCTTTGTAGGATCAAGGCGGCGGCGCGATAGAATTTGGTCCTCGCGTCGCCAGGCGAGGCCTTTTGCCCGGCGTCGACTACCGCCATCAAGCGCTCGGGTTGATTACGCCTCAGCGCATAGTCCCCAATGTCAAAGATCAAGTCCGGAGATTTGGCGTTGACCAGAGCTTTATCGAACTCGACATCGGCAGCGGGATAATCTTTTTTTTGCCGCCGGCAATTCCCCGCCGCGTAGTATCCCTCGGCTTCGTCCATGGACGCTAATTGCGCGATTTTCGGCAGCGCCTTATCTTCTCCCCCGCCGGCGATGCCGGGAGCGGCGCAATCAAATTCTATGAGCGCTTGAAACGCGGAATAATTTTTCTGGTTCAGGCGAACGGCGGTTTCAAACTCTTGCTGTGCTTTCCTGGCCAACGATAGTGCTGAAAACCACGAACTCTTGGAGGCCTTTTCCCCGAACGACCTGCCCAGCCATTCGTGGTACGTCGAATTTTCAGGTGCCACGGCGATGGCCCTCTCAGCGTTTGCAATGGCGGCGTCAAACTGTCGCAACTCGAAGTGACTCTTGGCCAGCAGTAAAAGAACTTCTCCATTGCGCGGATTTTTTGCCACCGCGTCCTGCAGAACCTTCACGGCTTTGTCGTAATCGCTCAGTTCATAGGCTCGTCGCCCAGCTTCCAAACCGACATCTCCCAAGGCCTGCGCACCAGCTAACGATGCACACAGAGTTATCAGGGCCAGAACAACTGCCCCGAGCGCGACCCTTAGCCTAGCGGCCATCCGAATGGCCCCGTATATACGCGGCATCAGTATTCACAATTTTTACTGCCATTCCGTCATGCAACACGGCATCGCCCGGCAAGGCCACCATTTCGTGTTCCTGCAAGCCGCTGACGACTTCGAAATTTGTGGAATCGGCAATTCCTAGCTGAAGTTCGCGGCGTACCAAGCGAGATTTTCCAAGCTGGCTTTTAGTCACCACAAAAACATATCGATGGCCACTCTCGGCATCCACGGCAGCTCGTGGCACCGTTAATACATTAGTTCTTTCATTCGAGTGTATTTTCACGTCCACATTAATATTGGGCAGCAACTCCAGCTTCTGGTTATCCACCGCGCAAAGCAATTCTCCGACACTGCGCGTTCCGTGCGGTACGACCTGCTTGGGAATGACCTCTGTTCTTCCCGTCCACGTGCGGTTTGGCAGGGCATCCCAGGTAATCTTGACCGGCTCGTTGGGCACCAGCGCACCGAGCTCTGGTTCATCGATAAAGGCGCGCACCCGAACGCGATGTAGGTCCGCCATTTCCGCCAGGAGATCGCCGGTCTTCACATAGTCGCCGGTCTTTACCGGTAGCGCGTACAAAGTTCCATCCGTCGGGGCGGTGATGCGCGCGCTGGCCACCTTGGCTCTCAAGGAGGCAATCTCGCTCTGTATTTGCCGCACCTGCAAAGCAGTGCGTCCGGCGTCCAACTTCACTCCGCGCTCAAACTCCTGTTTCGCAGCCGATAGCCTTTTCACTTCGGCTTGGGCGTTGCTTAGAGC
>JGI12053J15887_10001862_pt1 | contig 10040 bp, 9 predicted proteins | sample MedBloCAOM1_O3_FD_15887 | JGI IMG/M metagenome (IMG submission 15887) | reverse complement strand
TCGAGGTCACTCACCGCCAGCGTCATCGGCTCGGAAACAAACGCATCGCTAACTTCGACATCGTTCGATCCCGTTCCCCGCAATCCGGTCGCGTTCCAAGTATCTTTGATTTTGTAATCGCTTTTGTTGAGCAGAAAAATCCGATATTCGATCCCATCCGCTTCATCGTCGGACGAAACAACGCTGGCCAACATGTTCCACTCACTGGCATCCACTCCGGATGAAAATGGCCAACTGCCGCGCAGCCAATAGCCGCCATCGACTTTCCTGGCGCGCCCGGCGGGAAAAATGAACGAGGACGCAATCAGAGCGTTGGCATCCATATTCCAGACCAGGTCCTGAGCGCGCTTGTCGAACATGCCCAGCATCCAGTGGTGGCTCGCAAGATTGGCAAAATTCCAGGCCACCGACGCATCCGCCCGCCCGAGCGCATCGGCGCAATCGACCAACGCCACGTAATCAAATTCGGAGCCCCCCACCCGCTTCGGCTGCACGATCCTGAACAGTCCGGCCTCATGCAGGTCGCGCTCGGTCTCCGGCGGCAGACGCCGCAACTCCTCGGTCCGGGAAGCGCGATCGCGCAATTGTGGAATGAGCGCGTTGGCACGGGCAATCATGGCCGCATAGGCGCGGTCGTCCCCATCCGGCCCCGCGGACAGGCTTGCGTTTGGCTTGTGGCCAGCACCTGCCATGTGTGTTTCCTCGCTCGCCCCTTGTTGTGATCTTCATGCGGACGAGACCGTCATCGATGTTTATCGCCTGATCACTAATTGTTCAAGACGCGGCTCGGATCTCGGGACGTGCCGGCACTGCGAGATCGGGCGTACCGCCGCAGCCGCCTCACTCGTTCCGATACCGATTTCGCCCGTTAGCGCAGGCGCTTGGCCGGCTTGCTCGCGGTGAGCAGACAGGTTCTCTAGATAGGTCCCATCGGCCGTGTCGGGAAGATCGTTTGAGTTCTTTAAGCTAGCCATTCCTTTGATCTGCAGCGAGAGCCGGCTTCAGCCGCCTCCCGCTGGCCCGCAGTTGCGCCGTATCGAGCCTTCCTTGGTTGAATGCGTCAGACGCACACGCAAAGATGCGATAGAATTGCGTGCCATCGAAAGCGACAAGCAGCAGATCCACGCTTGCGTTGAGCGCCTCGACGACGGCCACGCAGATGTTGTGGTGATAAATCGCACCCATTACCAGATCGTCGGTAATGATCACACCCTGGTAGTTCCATTTCTGGCGAATGATTCCGCTGACGATACGTTTGGAATGCGATGCCGGACGATCCGGGTCGACCGCCGTCAACGTGACATGGCCGATCATCAGTTGTGCTTTCGAGCCCGCCAAAACATCCCTGAATGGACGCCAGTTGACGCCCGCGAAAAGGAAAACCAATCCAAAAAGCCAAATCGAAATGGTGCCAAGAGCTCTTGTCATTTGACAAAACGATCATCGGTGCTTGCGCGAGTGGTTCGTGGATCAATCCCGCCCGTATCAAACTTGTTTGTCCGATGCCAGCGCATACGGGCATCTGCACAATATCTGCAATAGAAATCTTGATATTCGGTCGAAGCACCAGCCAGAAATTGGATCTGCGATAGACGGCGGCAAGCCAGCTTGACCGGTCGAAGCCATTTGATGATTGATTATTGTCTGATCACTAATTACCCAAGGCGTGGCTGGCTGCCCGTAAAATCGAATTCGATGGCGAGGAGCGAACTCATGGACAAGACGGTTGGAATCGTGGGGCTCGGCATCATGGGAGGCGCAATCGCCCGCAATCTCGTCGATCGCGGGTGGCACGTGATTGGCTTCGATATCGACGCCGCACGACGAGCCGAGCTTGCATTGGCCAACGTCACAATCGCCGACAGCGTCGGTCAGGTCGCGCGCGATGCACCCATCATCATGACGAGCCTTCCCAGTCCCGCAGCGGTCCAGGATGTCGCGCACTCAATCGCCGGTTCCGCTCAGTCTCCGCGGATTGTGATCGAACTCAGCACCCTTGCGATTGCCGACAAATTTCGCTTCGAAAGCATCCTGAAGAAGGCCGGCCACATCGCGCTGGACTGTCCGCTGAGCGGAACCGGCGCCCAGGCAAAAAATCGCGATCTCATAGTCTATGCTAGCGGCGATAGCGATTCCATCGCGCGCTGCGCGGGGCTGTTCTCCGACTTCGCCAAGCAAAGCGCCGACCTTGGCCGGTACGGCAATGGCAGCCGGATGAAATTCGTCGCCAATCATCTGGTCGCCATTCACAACGTCGCCACTGCGGAGGCGATGATCCTGGCCCAACGAGCCGGGCTAGATCCGAAAATGGTGGTCGACATGGTCGGACCAGGCGCCGGTGGCTCGCGGATGTTTCAGATGCGTGCGCCGATGATGGTCGAAGGCGTTTATGAGCCTGCGACCATGAAAGTCTCGACCTGGAAAAAGGATATGGCAATCATTGCCGAGTTTGCTGAGGATATCGGCTGCACGACGCCGCTGTTTACGTTGACCCAGCCCGTCTACACGGAAGCGATGGCGATGGGGTTGGGTGACCAGGACACGGCGGCGGTGTTCGAAGTGTTGAAGAAGACCATCATCACCGACCCCAAACCTGGCGCTCGGAATCGGGAATAGCCGTCGCGCATCGGGGTTCAAGCGATCACTGAACCGAGATGGCAATGCGGAGCTGATCGAAGGTGCGCGCTTGGAATACCGCACTGCATCAAACGTAGCCGGTCAATCCATCCCCGGTCCGGTATGCCAAAATTTCCAGCAAGCCAGATCGATGGTGTGGTTATCACTTGATCATTTATCACTTCCGTCCGATAAATCGCTCAAGCAACAAAAAATAACAGCAGATATTCAATCGCAGGGTTACGGGGAGGATCCAATGTCGATCTCGCGACGGCAATTTGTCTCAAGCGTTGCAGGCGCAGGTATCGCCAGCATGGCGGCGCCCCATCTCGTCTTTGCCCAGAATAGCGGACCGATCCGCGTCGGTCTGATGGCGGCCAAAACCGGACCGCTGGCCTCCGGCGGCATCGACATGGAACTTGCCTTGACGATGTTTCTGAAGGAACGCGACAACACGCTCGCGGGCCGCAAGGTCGAGTTGATTGTCGCAGATACGGCCGGCACTCCCGCGACTGCGCGCACCAAGGCGCAGGAGTTGGTCGAAAAGAACAATATCCATTGCATCATCGGCCCGCTCGCCGCCTTCGAGGCGCTGGCAATCGCCGACTATCTCACTGAAAAGGAGATACCTACCATCGGTGTCGCCGCGGCGGAGGACATGACGCAACGGCACCCAAGTCCATGGTTTGTGCGCGCGACGTCAACGTCGGCGCAATGCGCCTACCCGCTGGCAGATTATTCCGCCAAGGAACTGAGATACAAGAAGATCGTAACCATCGCCGACGACTTTGCCTACGGACATGAAATGTGCGCCGGTTTCCAGCGCGCGTTCGAGGACAATGGCGGCAAGATTATCCAGAAAATCTTCACGCCGCTGGCGACGCCGGACTATGGCAGCTATGTCGCACAGGTGAAGAACGCGGATGCTATTTTCCTTGGCACCGCCGGCTCAAACGGATTCCGCTTCCTACGCCAATTTATCGAATATGGCCTAAAGGACAAGATGGCCGTGATCGGCGGCATGACGGCGCTCGATGAATCCGTGCTTCGCAATATGGGCGACGAGGCGCTGGGGATTGTGACCACCAGCTGGTATTCCGCAGAACTGGACAATCCGCTCAACAAGGCGTTCGCGACGGCGTTCCGCAAGCAGTTCAAATACGATCCCGGCTATTATGCCGGCGGCACCTACGTTTCTGGCCAAGTTCTGGAAGCCGGGCTGAAAACCGCGAGGGGAAATGTGGAGGACAAGAAAGCGCTGATGACCGCGATCCGCGGCAGCAACGCGGAGACGGTGCGCGGCGTCGTTAAATTCGACGAATTCGGCAATGCCGTCGGCGACGCTTATATTCGCAAAGTAACACGAAAAGATGGGCGGCTGGTCAATTCCGTCATCAAAACCTACCCGGATGTCACCCAGTTCTGGACCTATGACAAGACCGCCTTCTTGAAGGATCCGGTGTATTCGCGCGACTATCCGCCGGCAAAAAATCTGGAGCAGTAACTAATACTGCTTCCGCTGCGGGGCGACGATCACGCTACTTTCCCGAACAAGATCGGCAGACGATGCAGTTTTGGATCATCCAGGGTCTCAACAGCCTGTCGCTTGGTGGCCTGTTGTTTCTGCTGTCGTCCGGATTTTCGCTGATTTTCGGCCTGATGAGACTGGCCAACCTGACCCACGGCGCCTTCTTCATGCTGGGCACGTATTTCGGGGCGACGGCGCTGCGCTCCTGGGATGGCCTGAACATCTGGGTGACAGCGCTCGGCGCGGGAATCGCCGTTGCGGCGATCGGCGGGCTTTTCGAGCGGCTGGTGCTGACCCGGCTGAAGACCAACCCGCTTGGGCAGGTGCTGGTCACTCTGGGCATGTCGTTCATCATTTCCGACGCGTGCCTGATGTTGTGGGGTGGCGATTCGATACCGGTACCGACGCCGCGAAACTTGCAATCGCCGACGCGGGTCTTTGGTTTCGTGTTTCCAACCTATCGGCTGGTGCTGGTGGGATGCGCCATTGGCGCTGCGATCGCGCTGTATCTCCTGCTGGAGCGGACCCGTCTGGGCGCAATGATCCGCGCCGGCGTCGACGACAGGCAGATGGCGCGCGCGGTCGGAATCCCGGTCTCCAATTTGTTCACCGTGGTGTTTTGCCTGGGCGCGGGCATTGCCGGCGCCGGCGGCGTGCTCGGCGGACCGATCTTGTCCGCTTATCCCGGGCTGGATGCCGACATGCTCCCGCTGGCGCTGATCGTCGTCATCCTGGGAGGGATTGGAAGCCTGCTAGGTGCGTTTGTCGGCAGCTTCATTATCGGATTCATCTATACATTCGGCACGGCACTATTTCCGGAGCTGGCCTACATTATCCTGTTCCTGCCCATGATTTTCGTCATTGCGTTTCGGCCGCAAGGCCTGTTTGGACGCGTCGGCACATGAAGTGGATTGGCGTTGCTCTGCTTGCCGCATCGTTTCTTCTCCCACCCTTTCTCGCGGGAGATTTCTACGTCAACCTCGCGAGCCAGATCCTGATCGCAGCGATCTTCGCGCTCAGCCTGAACCTGCTTGTAGGTTTTGGCGGGATGACGTCGCTCGGACACGCGTCGTATCTTGGCGTCGCTGCCTATATTTCCGCGCTGTTGACGAGCCGATACGGTTTTGGACATGGGCTGGCCGCCATCATCTCGATCGCGGGCAGCACCGCGATGGCTGCCTTCTTTGGTGTCGTCGCGCTTCGCGCCACGGGCTTAGGCTTTCTCATGATCACGCTGGCAATATCGCAAGTGCTGTGGGGCCTGGCCTATCGCATGTCCAACGTGACCAATGGCGACAATGGAATAGCCGGCCTGACCCGACCTATGCCGTTCGGCATTTCGCTCGACAGCGCAGCATCGTTTTATTGGTTCGCGCTAGTTGTGGCATCGCTCGCTTTCCTGATGATGACGATTTTCGTGTCTTCGTCATTCGGCTCGTCATTAAAAGGTGTGCGTGACCAGCCGCGTCGGATGGCCGCCCTCGGCTTCAATCCCTGGATGATCCGGTGGATCACCTTCATCTATGCCGGCTTCTGGGGCGGCGTATCCGGATTGCTTTACGTCTATTATAATAAATATATCCACCCGACTTCGCTTTCCATCACCAGTTCGGCTGAGGCGTTGCTCAGCGTTATTGCCGGGGGTTCGGGAACGCTCGGCGGTCCCGTGGTCGGCGCCGCGTTGGTGCTGCTGTTGAAGAACTACGCCTCGGCCTATATCGAACGATGGAACATGCTGCTGGGTCTGGTCTTTCTGTTCATCGTTCTGGTGATGCCGACTGGGATCGTTCCGGGCTTTAGCCGGCTGGTGACAGGACTACGCAGGGAATCACGATGATCCCGCTGACGTTCGAGTATGCGCTTGAAGTCGTCGACCTGAAGAAGGCATTCGGTGGCCTGGTCGTAACGCAAAACATATCTCTGGCGGTACGGCCGGGCGAGCGCCGCCTGATCATCGGCCCGAATGGCGCCGGCAAGACCACACTATTCAATCAGATCAGCGGTGACATGCGGCCGAATTCAGGGCTGATCAAGCTGTTTGGCACGGACGTTACGCATTTCGCGCCCTACAAGCGCGCGCATTTTGGCCTGTCGCGAACATACCAGATTATCACCCTGTTCACGGGCGATACGCTCGAACACAACGTCACGCTTGGCCTACTCGGTTTACAGCCTTCGCGCTGGCAGATGTGGCGGCCATTGTCGTTTTACAGCGACCTTACAACCGAGGCCCGTCGCATCCTCGATAAGGTCGGACTTTTGCATTTGGCTGCGCATCCGGTGTCCGATATTGCCTATGGCGAAAAACGTCGCGTTGAGCTTGCCATGGCGCTTGCGCAAAAGCCGCGCGTGCTGCTGCTGGACGAACCGCTGGCGGGTCTTTCAAACACCGAGCGATCTACCGTGAAGGAACTGATCGCATCGATTCCGCGTGAGACCGCAGTGATCATGATCGAACATGATATGGACACTGCCCTTGACCTTGCAGAGACTGTCACGCTGCTGAACTACGGCCGCGTTATCGTCGATGGCGACCGTGATGCCGTGATCGCGGATGAACGAACGCGTGAGGTGTATCTTGGCGTCTGACGCACTCAGTTTGACAAATGTGCACGCATTCTATGGCGACAGCCACATATTGCACGGAGTAAGCTTTTCATTGCAGCCGAGCGGCGTGCTGGCGCTGCTGGGGCGCAATGGTGCAGGAAAGACGACCTGCATCTCGGCGATCATCGGCTTTCTGAAACCTAGGGACGGGGAAATCAGGCTGTTTGGTGAGTCAATCGAAGGGCTCAGCCCCGAACGCATCTCGCATCTCGGGATTGGTCTCGTACCACAAGGACGCCGTGTATTTCCGTCGCTCACGGTTCGGGAGAACCTGATCGTGGCGCAGCAGCGCGAAAGCGCGACCGGCAAACCATGGAATGTCGAGCGGATCTACAGCATGTTTCCGCGGTTGCGCGAGCGCCACGCACAATATGCCGGCACGCTCTCCGGGGGAGAACAGCAGATGCTGGCGATCGGGCGCGCGCTGATGGGCAATCCGCGGGTACTTCTACTTGATGAGCCATCGGAAGGCCTAGCGCCTCTGATCGTCGCCGAGGTCGGCCGCACCATCAGACGGTTGAAGGAAGAAGGACAATCCATCGTTCTTGTCGAACAGAATATCCAGTTAGCGCTCGACGTCGCGGATCAGGCGGTCATCCTCAACACCGGACGCTGTGTGTTCGCCGGCAATACCAGCGACATTTTGAACAACGAAGATCTGATCGCCCAGAATCTCGGCGTCGTCCATGCCCATTAGGCGAAGCAAAAGATCAGACCACCGGATAACCAATGCTAGCAATCCAATCTCTAAATGAGGTCAAGCAATGAAGATCGGCGTATGCGGAACTGGACGAATGGGATCATCGATCGCGCAGCGGTTGATGTCTGTCGGACACGAAGTCGGTGTCTGGAATCGCAATTCAGCGAGGACAAAGCCCCTAACCGATGCAGGTGCAAAGCTATTCGCTTCTCCGGCGGATCTCGTAGAGGGAAGTGAAGTCGTGATCGTAATGTTGCTGAACGACGCGGCTACCGAGGCGGTTTACCGTGGTCCGAACGGCATCTTGAAAGCCAAACTCGCCGGCAAGCTCGTGATTGATACGAGCACGGTCCGGCCCGACACCATGACGTCAATCGGCGCGTCGGTAGCGCAGCAGGGTGCTGCGTTCGTCGAATCTCCAGTTGGTGGAAGCACCGGTCCGGCGAAGGAAGGCAAGCTGTTCGGCCTCGTCGGGGGTACGAAGGCGGATGTGACCAGAGCAATGCCGCTTCTCGAGCAGATGTGCCGCCGCATCGAACATGTTGGAGAGAAGCTTGGTTCGGGCTCGATGATGAAACTTGCGGTCAATCTGCCGTTGCTGGTGTACTGGCAGGCACTTGGCGAAGCCTTGACCATTTGCAAACCGCTCGATCTTCCCGCCGACCGGCTGATCGATATTTTGTCCGACACGGCCGGCACGCCAACCGCCATGAAGGGACGTGGCGCAGTTATCGCCAAAGTGTTGGGCGGAGCGCCGCTCGGCGAAACCGCATTCGGTCTCAACGCCGCGAAAAAGGACCTCGCCACCGCGGTTCAGTTTGGCGCCTCAATTCATGCCGAGCTTCCCGTCACGGCAAGCGCGCTGGCCTGCTATGAGGAAGCCGAAGCTGCGGGCCTTAGCGACGCCGACGCAACCGCGGTTTCGACCCGCTGGACCCAGCGCAAAGGCAAGTCGTAGTCGCCTCAACCTATCGTCCAACCCCGAACTGTCACCTTGAGCAAACGAGCATTTCAATGATCGATCGCAAGAATCGCTATGGCCGGACCGCCGCACGTATCCACGACGCCGACGGCCCCGCCCGCCGCCCGTCGTCTGTCACGATCGATATTCACGCTCACATCGTGATTCCCCAGGCCGCCAAGCTCGCGCAACCGCATGTCGCCGTCAGCCGGGTCCCACTCGCATATTTCGCGGACGCTCCAACCAGGGAAATCAACGCGCAGCAGGAGAAAGACGTCAGCGAAGTCATGACCGCGATCGACCGCCGACTGTTCGATCTGGACAAAATGGGCATCGACATTCAGGTCGTGGCGCCGGCGCCGGGCCAATGTTATTATTCGATCGACCCCAAAATCGCGGAAGCCGCCCATCGCCTCGCCAATGAGGGCGTGGTGGAATATTGCTCGCGCAAGCCCGATCGGTTCGTCGGGCTCGGCGTCGTAACATTACAAGAGCCGGAAATCGCGGTTCGTGAGCTCGATTACATCATGAACGATCTGAAATTGAAAGGTATCGAGATCCTGACCAACGTCGATGGTCAGGAATTATCCGATCCAAAATTCCGCCCCTTCTTTGCCAAGGCCGAGCAACTCGGCGCGTTCATCATGATGCATCCGAACGGATTCACCCATGGCGAGCGCCTGACCCATTTCTATTTCAACAATGTCCTCGGCAATCCCCTCGACACGACACTGGCACTTCACAATCTGATCTTCTCGGGAACGCTGGCGCGCTTCCCTGATCTGAAATTGATGGCCGTGCATGGCGGCGGCTATCTTCCCGGCTATTCCGGCCGGATCGACCACGCCTAGCGCGGCAGGATTCGCATGGCGAACTGCCACTGCCGCCGACGACCTATCTGCGGCAAGTCTATCTCGACACCGTTGTTTTCACCTATCATCAACTGGCATATATGATCGACGTCTTCGGCCCCGACCGCATCGTGATGGGCACCGACTACCCGTTCGACATGGCCGAATATAACCCAATCGGACACGTCGCGGGGGTCAACGGCATGGACGAGGCCACGCTGGCCCAGATCGCAGGCGGCAATGCGGCAAGGGTGCTCGGCCTCGACGTCTGAAAGCACCCGTCAGTGCGCCGCGCCGGCCGCCTTATATCCCGGCTGCTCGAACGGATGCGACGTCGCAAACGCCGGCATGGCAAAGCAGCGTTCGGCGAGACCTGCCACGGCGGGAAAAGCGCCCAGTTCAAGCTTAAGATACTGCGCGCCGACCACCTGGCCGGCGATGCAGATATCGGCGAGGCCCGGTTCGCTGCCCAGGGCAAAAGGAGCCGGCGCGCGGCTCGCGAGCAGCCGTTCATAGGTCGCGAGTCCCTCCGTCGTCCAATGTGTGCCCCAGTCCGCGATCGCCTTGGCATCGGCACCAAACGCCTTAGCGAGATGATTGCGGACGCGAGGCGTCGTCAGCGGATGAGCATCGGCAATCGTCATCAGCGCCAGCGAGCGCGCATAGGCCCGCTCTTTCGCGTCTTGCGGTATCAGCCGCGGTGTGGGCTGAATCTCGTCGAGATATTCGATGATCGCCAGCGACTGAAACACCGAATGGCCGTCATGAATGAAGTCG
>JGI12053J15887_10001861_pt1 | contig 10040 bp, 5 predicted proteins | sample MedBloCAOM1_O3_FD_15887 | JGI IMG/M metagenome (IMG submission 15887) | reverse complement strand
GCGTCAAGCGCCTGCATCTGATGGCGGGCATCGCAAAGCGCAGCGATCCGCAGGCAGTGGCGGCGTTTCGCAAATCGTTGGCATGGGCGGCTGAATTTCTCAGCGCCCATGGCCTCGACGTGGTGATCGAGCCGATCAACCCGCGCAACGTGCCCGGTTACTTCCTCAACGATTTTGCGTTCGCGCGCGACCTGATCGTTGAGCTGAAAATCCCCAATCTGAAACTTCAGTTCGACATCTATCACTGCCAGATCATCCATGGCGACGTGACCATGCGGCTGCGCGAGATGATGCCGATCATCGGTCACGTCCAGATCGCCAGCATTCCCTCGCGCAACGAACCGGACGGAGAGGAATTGAACTATCCGTTCCTGTTCGGTGAACTCGACCGGCTCGGCTACAGCGGTTTTGTCGGCTGCGAATATAACCCGCGCGGCAAGACGACCGATGGCCTCGGCTGGTTCAAGCCCTACGCCGGAGTGAAACCGTGACGCTGGCACTGGGCTGCATCGCCGACGATTACACCGGCGCGTCCGATCTCGCCAACACGCTGACCCGCTGCGGCTTGCGCACGGTGCAGACCATCGGCGTGCCCTCGGACGATCTCGATCTGCCCGAGATCGATGCGGTGGTGGTGTCGCTGAAAAGCCGGTCGATCGAAGCCGGTCTCGCAGTGTCGCGCTCGCGATCAGCGGAAAAATGGCTGCGCGGGCGAGGTGCAGCTCATGTGCTGTTCAAGATCTGCTCGACGTTCGATTCCACCGACGCCGGCAATATCGGCCCGGTGATGGACGCGTTGCGCGCCGATTCCGGCGACGCGATCGTGCTGGTGACGCCGGCGTTTCCGGAGACCGGCCGCACGGTCTATCAGGGCAATCTGTTCGTGGGTTCGGTGCCGCTGAACGAAAGCCCGCTGAGGGATCATCCGCTCAATCCGATGCATGATTCCAATCTGGTGCGGGTGCTGGCGCGCCAGAGCAAGACCAGGGTCGGGCTCGTCGATCTCGCTGACATCGCGCGCGGGCCCGATGTCGTCCGCGCGCGTCTTGCCGACCTCTCCGCGAAAGGTTGTGGCGCTGTCATCGCCGATGCGGTTTTCGAACGCGATCTGGAGACGATCGGCGCCGTAGCGCTGGATCATCGCGTCTCCGTCGGCGCATCCGGCCTCGGGCTCGGTCTCGCCCGCGCGCTGGTCGCCTCAAACCGAGTCAAACCGAATGCGCCGAACGCGATTTCCGACGCGCCGGTCGGGGGACCGGCGGCGTGCCTCGCCGGCAGCTGTTCGCAGGCGACGCTGCAGCAGATCGCAAATGCGGAAGCGGCGATGCCGGTGCTTCATCTCGATCCTGACCAGGCCGTCGCGGGCAAGGATGAAGCCCGGCGCGCGCTGGCTTGGGCCAGTGAACGGCTCAAACAAGGTCCGATCCTGATCGCCAGCAGTTCGACGCCGGACCAGGTTGCGGCCTTGCAGGCGCGCCACGGCCGCGATGCAGCGGGCCATGCGATCGAGCAGGCGATGGCCGATATCGCCGAAGGGCTGGTGCTTTCAGGTGTACGGCGGCTGGTGGTCGCCGGCGGCGAAACCTCCGGCGCGGTGGTGGATCGCCTGGGGATCCCCGGCTTTCTGGTGGGCGCGGAAATCGCCGCCGGTGTACCGGTGCTGCGTGCTGTCGGCGCGAAGGACGGCGAGATGCTGCTGGCGCTGAAGTCCGGCAACTTCGGCGGTCCGGAATTTTTCTCCGATGCTCTCGGGCTGATGCGCTGAGCGACTGCGTTGCCTTAACGAAGCTGGCGGCCTGGCGGCTCACCGTCTCTGCCCGATCGCACCGATCACACCGCCGTGAACACGGGGCCCTCGCGGACGGCACTACAGATATCGGCGAACGGCATAGGCCGAATGGCGTTCGGACATTGGCTATTTGCCGCGGTTCGGCTAAATCAGCGCGAACGGATTGGCTTTTTGGCACGCGAGTTCCGCGTCCTTCCGTTCGGGGATTGTCCGCTTTATGATTGCACTGGTGCGCATCGCGCTCAGCCGGCCGTATACTTTCGTCGTGCTCGCGCTGCTACTCTTGATTATCGGACCGCTGGCTGCGCTGCGCACGCCGACCGACATTTTTCCGGACATTCGTATCCCCGTGATCGGCGTGGTCTGGCAATATACCGGTCTGCCGCCGGATCAGATGGCCGGACGGATCACCACGCCGTTTCAGCGTGCGCTGACGACGACGGTCAACGATATCGAACATATCGTCGCGAATTCCTACAACGGCTTCGGCATTGTCAAAATCTTCTTTCAGCCGAATGTCGATATCCGCACCGCTAACGCCCAGGTCACCGCGATTTCGCAAACGCTGATCAAGCAGATGCCGCCTGGTGCGACGCCGCCGCTGATCCTGAACTACAGCGCGTCCACGGTTCCGATCATTCAGGTCGCATTATCCGGTGAGGGCCTCACCGAACAAAATCTAGCCGACATCGGCATCAACCAGCTGCGCACGCCACTGGTCACGGTGCCCGGCGCCGCGATCCCTTATCCGTTCGGCGGCAAGCAGCGCCAGGTGCAGATCGACCTCAATCCGTCGGCGCTGCAGGCCCGCGGGCTTTCGGGACAGGACGTATCCAACGCACTCGCCGCGCAAAATCTGATCACCCCCGTCGGTACGCAGAAGATCGGCGGTTTCGAATACAATATCCAGCTCAACAACTCGCCGCTGAAGATGGAAGACCTTGGCGGCTTGCCGATCAAGACCGTGAACGGCGCGATGGTCTACGTCCGCGACGTCGCGAGCGTGCGCGACGGCAATCCGCCGCAGACCAATATCGTTCACGTCGACGGCAATCGTTCGGTCCTGATGATGGTTCTGAAGGCGGGGTCGATCTCGACGCTGGATATCATCGCCGGCATCAAGCAGAAGGTCATCGACGTCAAGGATTCGCTCCCCGACGCGCTCAAGATCGGATTCATCGGCGATCAGTCGCTGTTCGTCCGCGGCGCCATCACCGGCGTTGCCTATGAAGGGATCATTGCGGCCCTGCTGACCAGCGTGATGATCCTGCTGTTTCTCGGGAGCTGGCGCTCGACAATAATCATCGCGGTCTCGATTCCACTCTCGGTACTCGGCGCGATCGTGATGCTGTCGGCGATCGGCGAAACCCTCAACATCATGACGCTCGGCGGTCTTGCACTCGCGGTAGGCATCCTGGTCGATGACGCCACGGTCACGATCGAGAACATCAACTGGCACCTGGAACATGGCAAGGGCGTCGAAACTTCGATCATGGACGGCGCCAACCAGATCGTGATGCCGGCCTTCGTTTCGCTGCTGTGCATCTGCATCGTGTTCGTGCCGATGTTCTTCCTTACTGGTGTTGCGCGCTTTTTGTTCGTGCCGATGGCCGAAGCCGTGATGTTCGCCATGATCTGGTCGTTCCTGCTGTCGCGCACGCTGGTGCCGACAATGGCGAAATACCTGCTGCAGCCGCACGTGGATCATCCGCAAGGCGAAGCCCCGCCGGCCTCGCGCAACCCGCTGGTGCGGTTTCAGCGTGGTTTCGAGGCGCGGTTCGAGCGTATACGCGGCGGCTACCGCGACCTGCTGGCGCTGGCGATGCAGCGGCGGCCGGTTTTCGTGATCGGATTCCTCGGCTTTGTTGCGGTTTCATTCCTGCTGGTGCCGTTTCTCGGCAGGAATTTCTTTCCCTCGGTCGATGCCGGATCGATCCTGATGCATGTCCGTACTCAGGTCGGCACCCGCGTCGAGGAAAGCGCCAATCAATTCGCCGATGTGCAGAAGGCGATCCGCAAGGTCATCCCGCCGGGCGAAATCGACACGCTCGCCGACAACATCGGCATGCCGATCAGCGGCATCAACATGACCTACAACAACACCGGCGTCATCGGCCCGCAGGACGGCGATATCCAGATCAAGCTGAAAGAGGGTCACCGGCCGACCAACGAATATGTTCAGGCCCTGCGGGAACAGCTGCCGCGCGCCTTCCCCGGCCTGACGTTCGCGTTCCTGCCCGCCGATATCGTCAGCCAGATCCTGAATTTCGGTGCGCCGGCGCCGATCGACCTTCAGGTCCGCGGCGCGGATGTGAATGCGAATTTCGCTTACGCCAATAAATTGCTGAGCCGGATTCGCCGGATACCCGGCATTGCCGATGCGCGTATTCAGCAGTCGCCGAACAGTCCAAGCTTCAATATCGATGTCGACCGCACCCGCGCGCAATATGTCGGACTGACCGAACGCGACGTTACCAATAGCCTCGTCGTCAATCTGGCGGGCAGCGCGCAAGTCGCGCCGACCTACTACCTCAATCCGGACAATGGCGTATCGTATTCGATCGTGATGCAGACGCCGCAATACCAGATCGATTCACTGAGCGCGCTGGAAACCTTGCCGATCACGGCGGGCAGTACGGCCACGCCGCCGATACTCGGCGGCATCGCCAACATCACGCGCTCGACCTCAAGCGCGGTGGTCTCCCAATACGACATTCAGCCGATGGTGCAGATCTATGCGACGCCGGAGGGGCGCGATCTCGGCGCGGTCGCAGCCGACGTCAAGGCTGTTATCGCCGACACCGCAAAGGAGGTACCGAAGGGCTCATCGGTAGTTCTGCTCGGCCAGGTGCAGACCATGAACAGCGCGTTTTCCGGGCTGCTGTTCGGGTTACTTGCCGCGGTCGTGCTGATCTACCTGCTGATCGTGGTGAACTTCCAGTCATGGTCCGATCCGTTCGTGATCATCACGGCGCTGCCTGCCGCTCTCGCCGGCATCGTCTGGATGCTGTTCACGACGCAGACCACGCTGTCGGTTCCGGCGCTGACCGGCGCGATCATGTGCATGGGCGTCGCCACCGCGAACAGCGTGCTGGTGATCAGCTTCGCCCGGGAACGTTATGAAGAATTGGGCGATCCGATCGCGGCGGCGATCGAAGCTGGCTTCGTGCGCTTCCGACCCGTTCTGATGACCGCGCTGGCGATGATCATCGGCATGGCGCCGATGGCGCTCGGCCTTGGCGAGGGCGGCGAACAGAACGCGCCGCTCGGACGTGCCGTGGTCGGAGGGTTGATCTTCGCAACCGTCGCCACGCTGATGTTTGTTCCCGTGGTTTTTAGTATGGTACACAAGAAGCAGGGCGCCAAAGCCGCCGCCGCATCGGAGACACCACATGCCCACTGAACACAGCTCGCCGGTCTCTCGCCGGAAGTTGGGCATTTTCGCCGTTGTCGCTGTTATCGCCGCGCTGCTGGTGGTGGTGACCGGCATCCGGGCGCGTGAGGATAGCAGTGCGAAGCTGCGCGAATGGACCGACAACCAGGCCATTCCGACGGTCGCGGTGGTGCTGCCGGACGCCAGGGTTCTCAATGCGACGATCGATCTGCCGGGCCGGCTGGAAGCCTATTACCGCGCGCCGATCTTTGCGCGCGTCAGCGGGTACTTAAAAAGCTGGAGCGCCGACATCGGCGCGCGGGTCAAGGCAGGGGAGGTGATTGCCGAAATCGAGGCGCCGGACCTTGACCAGCAATTGCTTCAGGCGCGCGCCGATCTCGCCAGCCAGCAAGCCAGCGCGAAACTGTCCGAAGCCACGCTCAATCGCCGGAAATCGCTGATCGCCTCGAATTTCGTCTCGATGCAGGAGATCGACGAGCGTACCGCCGACCTCTCCAACAAGAAGGCCGCGGTCAATTCCGGTCAGGCCAATGTCGAACGGCTGGAGGCGCTGGCCGGCTACAAGAAGATCACCGTGCCGTTCGACGGCGTGGTCACCGCGCGCGATACCGACGTCGGCGCCCTGATCAATGCGGGTGGCGGCTCTGGCCCTGCGATGTTCGTGGTTTCCGATATCAGCAAGCTGCGGGTCTACGTCAACATCCCGCAAAGCTACGTGCCCGCGATCAANATCGGCGCCAAGGCCGTGATCTCGATGCCGGAATATCCGAACCGCACCTTCGCCGCGACGGTCGAGGCCTCGTCGCAATCCGTCGATGTCGGNTCCGGCACNACGCGGATGCAGCTTGCGCTCGATAANGCCGGCGGCGAGTTGATGCCGGGCGGCTATGCCAATGTGCGCATGAGCCTGCAGCGCGACGCCGTGCCGCTGCATATTCCCGCAAGCGCTCTCATTTTCAACCAGAACGGTTTGCGTGTTGCGACCGTCGGCGCTGACGACAAGGTGCTGTTCAAGGCCGTGACCATCGCCCGCGATCTCGGCAAGGACATCGAACTGGCCTCGGGCATCTCCCCGGACGATCGCATCATCGTCGCGCCGCCCGACGGCATCGCCGATGGCGATCAGGTCCGCGTTGCCGGTACCAAAGGCGGCAAGCCTGCGAAGGTTTCGGAAAAGCAGGATAGCAAGGGGTAGGCTGGCTTTTGCACCTCGCCCCGCTTGCGGGGAGAGAGAGTCTGGAGCGAAGGCCACAATTCTTACTATCATCGTCCGGCTTGACCTGACGATCTAGTACGCCGCGGCGGACGTATTCAAGGTCAGGCGGTTGCGATTACTGGATACCCGCCTTCGCGGGTATGACGGGCTACGGGTGTCGCCACTCCAAAACGCCATCCTCTGCCGTGACGATATCGCCTGATGACCCTACCGGCGTGCGGTCCATGTTGAGAAGATGCGCCAGCGTCTGGCCGTCATGCGCGGGCACCCGCGCCAGCGCGCGCGTATTGTCTGACGTTCGCAGCATCACCACGCCGTGCTCGACCTCGCCGTTGCGGCCATAGATCACCGTAAAACTTTCGACCGAACCCTTGCCATCGGCCTCAATCACGAACTCAGGCACGGCGCCGCGATGCCGGTCTGCCTCGCTTTGCACGCTGGTGTCCTGCGCGAGCGCGTCGTGCGGCGCCTGACGCGACAGCACCAGCGCATGATGCTTGGTGACAAAACCGCCCTGGCCGTAGAGCAGGCCGAGCTTCGCGCCGCTGCGCAGCTTGCGCACCATCGCGCAGGCCGCATGCGTCATGTAGGTGTTGAGCGGCGCGCCGAAAAAAGTGAGGCCGCCGGTCACGGTCGGCTGCACGTCGGCACCTAACCCAAGCGTCCGCCGCGCCATTTTCGGCACGCAGGGAAAGCAGCTGTAGAGCTCGATCGCGTCGAACGTCCTGCCGTCGCCGCCGACGAGCTCCATGACCGCCTTGAGCACGGCGTTCTGCGGATGGCTTTCGAAGAACTGGTCGCGGCTGAGATAATCGCGCGGCTCTTCCGCCGATGCACCGCCCCAGACGTGAACGAGGCGGTCCTCGGCAATCCCTGCGGCCCGCGCTTTCGCAAGGCTGGTGATCAGCACTGCCGCGCCCATGTTGACCGTCGGATTGGCCACCATCAGCTTGGTGTAAGGCCAGGCGATCAGCCGATTGTCCGGCGTCGGCGTCGTGATTTCGTCGGGCGTGAAGCGTCGCTTCAACCAGGCATTGGGATTTTGCGACGCGACGCTCGAATAGGTCGACCACAACTGGCCGGATTCCGCCATGGCCTCGCGCGGGGTCTGACCCCAATGCGCCGACGTCGCGGCTTCATAAAACGGATACACCGTGATCGGCCTGAATACGCCAAGCTTGACGGCCATCGGCTTCTGGAACGCGGCGCCGCGTTTTGGCTCCGGAACATCATGCGCGAACGGCGTCCACGGCAGGTCGACACCGGCACGCTCGGCCTTGGTCGCGGTAGACTGTGCTTCGGCGCCGCAGACCGCGGCGACGCTGCATTCGCCGCGCGCGATCCGCTGCGCCGCTTCGTGCAAATAACGGATCGGGCTTTCACCGCCGACCGGGCCGTAATAGGCGTGCGCAGGTTTGATGCCGAGACGGTCGGAGAGCTGAATTTGGGGGTCGCGGTAGCGCCAGCTCAGGAAATTGACGATGTCGAGCGATTGGATTTCGCCCAGCAATTTGCCGCCGCTGTCCCGTTCGGCGCGCTTGAGCGCTTCGACCAGCAAGGCGAGGGGCTCGAGGCCTTCGACAATTTCTTTCGGACGATCGACGATTTCGCCGANGCCGACGATGACCGGGATGCGGTCGTCAGGGACGGGGGAGGCTGAATTTGTCATTTGTTCTTTGTTTTCACTTCCTCAACAACGCAGACCTTATCCTGAGGAGCGGCCACCTGGCCGCGTCTCGAAGGATGGACGCAACGCATGGACTCGCGGCCATCCTTCGGGACGCGCGCACGGCGCGCTCCTCAGGATGAGGTCGGAGATATATTGCAAACTCTCACCATGAGGGATCATTTTACTCCGCCACCAGCGCGTTCATGTGCTCCACCGCCTCAATAAAATCTTCCTTGAATTCCTGCACCACGGCGCCCGCGGATTTCACGCTGTCGATCAGGCCTACCCCTTGGCCCACAAAATAGCTGACGAGGTCGCGCGCTTGCGCGTTGCCTGCTGCCGCGGAGCGATCGATGGAGTTGAAGGCGTCACGGCTGATGATGCTCTGCAGCGGCATCGGCAGCGCGCCGGGGCTGTCGGGCCCGCGATCCCACGCGTCGGTCCAGACCGAACGCAACTGGCGCGCCGGCTTTCCGGTGCGGCCCTTGGAGCGAACCGCGTCGCGCGAGGAGGCCGCGATCATTTTTTCACGGAAGATTTCGGTGGTCTCGGATTCGACCGTCGCCAGCCACACCGAGCCGGTCCAGACCCCGGCTGCGCCCATCGCCATGCACGCCGCCATCTGACGCCCGGTCATGATGCCGCCCGCGGCCAGCACCGGCACCTCGCGGACCTTTTTGATCGCCTTGATCACCTCGGGCACCAGCACCATGGTCGAGACCTCGCCGCAATGGCCGCCGGCCTCGGTGCCCTGCACCACGAGAATATCAACGCCTGCAGCGACCTGACGAAGCGCATGCTCCTTGGCGCCGACCAATGCCGCGACCGGCACGCCGTGTTTTTTGCCCATCTCGATCATCGCTTTCGGCGGCACGCCCAGCGCGTTCGCAATCAGCCGGATCGGGTGCCGGAACGAGGCGTCGAGAACTTCCAGCGCGCGCTGCGCGTCGAACGGCTGCGGCTGATTGTCGGCGACATCAGTCGTCGTCAGTTCGACGCCGTATTTCTTGAGGAGGTTGCGGGTGAAGTCGCGATGTTCGTTCGAAATTCGCAGCTCCAGGNTTTTCCAGGTGACGTCCTTCTCGCCTGAGGTCGAGATGTTCTCGGGGATCAGCACGTCGAGCCCATAGGGCTTGCCGTCGACATGGTCGTCGATCCATTTCAGTTCCTGCTCGATGGATTCGGGCGAATGNGCTGTCGCGCCGAGCACGCCGAAACCTCCGGCGCGGCTGACCGCNGCNACCACNTCGCGGCAATGGCTGAAGGCCAGCAGGGGAAATTCGATTCCCAGCATGTCGCAGATCGGCGATTTCATGGTTGTGTTCACCCCCTGCGGCAGCTTTGGGTGCTGCTCGTTTTTTGGTTTGAATTGCGCACGCTCTGATGACGCTAGCGCATCATGGGTGTGCGTGCCAAGCGGGGGCGGTACCAAAGTAGCAGAATGAAGCTGCGCTACATTCCGAGGTCGTCATCCGCAAAAGCGGATGACCCAGTACGCCGTGCCGTCAGCGAATTATTCTCCGCCGGCGATTACTGGATACCCGCTTTCCGCGGATATGACGACTGTGCTTGGGACAGCTCGGCTGCATTTTTGCCTCTTGCGCTTTTGCGCCGCGGGTAGAATGCTGGTGCGCAACACAAGAAAAATCTCAGGGGAGCTCGAATGTCCGCCTTGCAATCCATTTCCGGCAAAAGCCACGCCTCAGACACTGAGACATATGATGTCGTCGTGGTCGGCGCAGGTTTCGCCGGAATGTACATGCTGCACAGACTGCGCGGGCTGGGATTGTCGGTGCGGGTCTATGAGCAGGGCGGCGATGTCGGCGGCACCTGGTACTGGAACCGTTATCCCGGGGCACGCTGCGACGTCGAGAGCATGCAGTATTCCTATTCGTTCTCGGACGAACTGCAGCAGGAATGGGACTGGAGCGAGCGCTATGCGCCGCAGCCCGAGATTCTAAAATACGCCAAC
>JGI12053J15887_10001860_pt1 | contig 10044 bp, 7 predicted proteins | sample MedBloCAOM1_O3_FD_15887 | JGI IMG/M metagenome (IMG submission 15887) | reverse complement strand
AACAGAATGATGCCGATCAGGGCGATCAGGCTGAAGTCGAATCCGAACGCCATCAGGATCGCCAGCGCGCCGACGCCGGCCGAGGGCAGCGTCGACAGAATCGTCAGCGGGTGGATGTAGCTCTCATAGAGAATGCCGAGGATCAGGTAGACCACGACCAGCGCCGCCATGATCAGCAGCGGCACGGTGCCGAGCGATTGCTGGAACGCCTGCGCGGTGCCCTGGAAGCTGCTGCTCAGTGTGGCGGGGGCGCCGAGTTCGACCATGGCGCTCTGAACCGCGTCGGTCGCTTGCCCCAGCGCCACGCCCTGCGCGAGGTTGAAGCTGATTGTGATCGCCGGGAACTGGCCCTGGTGGCTGATCGAGAGCGGCCGGACCGGGACGCTGGTCCATTTCGCGAACGCCGACAGCGGCACCTGATCGCCGGTGCTCGGCGATTTCAGATAGAGCTTGTCGAGCGTGTCGAGCTTGCCCTGCAGCTCCGGCAGGATTTCCAGGATCACGTGATAGCTGTTGAGCTGGGTGAAATACTGGGTGACCTGGCGCTGGCCGAACGCGTCGTAGAGGGTGTCATCGATCAATTGCGGCTGAATGCCGAAGCGCGAGGCGGCATCGCGGTCGACCGTCAGCGTCAGCGTGGTTCCCTGGGTCTGCTGGTCGGTCGCCACGTCGCGCAGTTGCGGCAGCGTCTTCATCTTGTTCAGGATCTTCGGCGCCCACTCGTTCAGTTCGGAAAGATTGGCATCCTGAAGCGTGTATTCGAACTGCGTGCGGGTGGCCCGGCCGCCGAGCCGCACGTCCTGCGCCGCTTGCATGAACAGCCGGGCGCCCTGGACCTTTTCGAGCTTCGGCCGCAGCCGGGCGATGATCTGCTGCGCGCTGGCGCTGCGCTCGTTGCGCGGCTTCAGTGTGATGAACATCCGCCCGGTATTGAGCGCGCCGCCGCTGCCGCCGACCGACATCGCGACGCTGGCGACAGCGGGATCGGCCTGCACGATGGCGCCAAGCTCTTCCTGGCGGCGCTTCATGTCGGCAAAGGAAATGTCCTGTCCGGCCTCCGATGACGCGGTGATCAGGCCGGTATCCTGCTGCGGGAAAAAGCCTTTCGGAATCACCACGAACAGATAGACCGATAAAGCCAGCGTCGCGAAGAAGATCGCAAGCGTGGTCAGGCGCCAACGTAGCGCGAGGTCGAGGCCGCGCTCATAGGCATGCAGCATCGCCTCGAAGCCGCGCTCGCTCCATTGATAGAACCGGCCGTGGCGGGTTTCCCTGTGCGCGCGCAGGAATCGCGACGCCATCATCGGGGTCAGCGTCAGCGACACCACCAGAGAAACGAAGATCGCCATCGTCAGCGTCACCGCGAATTCGCGGAACAGCCGTCCGATAATGCCGCCCATCAGCAGCAGCGGGATCAGCACCGCCACCAGCGAAATGCTGATCGAGACGATGGTGAAGGCGATTTCGCCGGCGCCCTTGAACGCGGCGGCCATCGGCGTCTCGCCTTCCTCGATGTAGCGCGTGATGTTCTCCAGCATCACGATGGCGTCGTCGACGACGAAGCCGACCGAAATCGTCAGCGCCATCAGCGAAAGATTGTCGAGCGAGTAGCCGAACATCCACATCAGCGAGCAGGCGCCGAGCAGCGCCAGCGGAACCGTGACGCTGGGGATGATCGTGGCCCACACACTGCGCAGGAAGATGAAGATGACCATGACCACGAGCCCGATGGTCAGCAGCAGCGTGAACTGAACATCGTCCACCGCGGCACGAATGGTCTGGGTGCGGTCGCTGAGGATGCCGATCTTGACGGTGGGCGGAATCGCTGCGACCAGCCGCGGCAGCTGCGCCTTGATCTTGTCGACGGTCTCGATGACGTTGGCGCCGGGTTGCTTGAATACCACCAGGAATACGCCGCGCTCGCCGTTGGCCCAGGCCGCCTGTTTCGCATCTTCCGGACCGGTGACGGCCTGGCCGATGTCGCGGATCCGCAGCGGACCGCCGTTGCGATAGGCGATGATGACGTCGTTCCAGTCCTTCGACGCCGTCAACTGGTCGTTGGCATAGATGGTGAAGCTGCGGGTGTCGCCGTCGATGTTGCCCTTCGGGCTGTCGACGGTGGTGATCACGATCTGCGACCGCACGTCTTCCATCGACAGGCCCTTGGCCACCAGCTTGGCGGGGTCGATCTGGATGCGGACCGCGGGCTTCTGCTGGCCGCCGATGGTGACCTGCGCNACGCCGGAGATCTGGCTGATCTGCTGGGCGAGCTGGGCNTCGACGGAGTCGCTGACGGTCGTGAGCGGCAGGGTGTCTGAAGTGGCCGACAGCAGCAGGATCGGGGAGTCCGCCGGATTGACCTTGCGATAGGTCGGCGGTGAGGGCAGGTTTTTCGGCAATTGCCCGCCGGCGGCGTTGATCGCCGCCTGCACGTCATTGGCCGCGCCGTCGATGTTGCGGTTGAGGTCGAACTGGATCGTGACCGCGGTCGTGCCCAGCGAACTCGTCGACGTCATCTGCGCAACGCCGGGAATTTGGGCGAGCTGCCGCTCCAGCGGCTGTGCCACCGAGGAGGCCATGGTTTCAGGACTGCCGCCGGGCAGGGAGGCGGCGACCTGGATGGTCGGGAAATCGACCTGCGGCAGCGGCGCCACCGGCAGCAGGGGATAGGCCACGAGGCCGACGAACAGAATGCCCGCCATCAGCAACGAGGTTGCGATCGGATACCGGATGAACGGCGATGAGATGCTTTCGTTCATGGCTATTCGGCCTTGGCCGGGGCCGCTTGCGAATTGGCGACCGCCATCGTCACCGTCGATCCCGGCTGCACCTTGTATTGTCCTGACACGATCACCCGGTCACCGGGGTTCAGGCCCTCATCGACCACCGAGCGTCCGTCGATCGATTTCGACACCTTGATCTTGCGGAGCTCGGCCTTGTTGTCCTGGTTGACGGCGAACGCGTAGAGACCGTCCGTTCCATGCTGGACCGCGTCATCCGGAATCACGGTGGCGTCCTTCAGCGTGGTGACCAACAGCCGCGTCGAAACCGACTGGCCTGGCCACAGCGCGTGATCCTTGTTGTCGAACACGGCTTTGAGGCGGATGGTGCCGCTTGTTGTGTCGACCTGATTATTGACCACGGCCAAGACGCCCTCGGACAGAGTTTTCTTGCCGTCCGTCGTCAGCGCGGTCACTTTCAAGGGCTGCGCCGATTGCGCTTCATTGATGTAGGGAAGCTGGACCTCCGGCGCGGTGAAGACCACGGCGATCGGCTCGATCTGCGCGATCGTCACGATCCCCGTCTGCGTCGAGGCATTGACGATGTTGCCCTGATCGACCTGGCGCAGCCCGGCGACGCCAGAGATCGGCGCCTTCACGGTGGTGTAGTCGACCTGGGTTTGCGCGTTGAAGATCGCCGCGTCGTCGGCCGCGATCTGCGCGGTCAGTTGCGCAACGGTGGAACGCTGGGTGTCGGTCTGCTGCCGAGTCGCGAATTCGCCTAGTTTCGTGAAGCGCTGCAGGTCGAGATTGGCGTTGGCGAGATTGGCTGCGTCCTGCGCCTTCTTGGCCTTGGCCTGATCGAGGGCGGCCTGGAACGGCCGGGGATCGATCTGGACCAGGAGATCACCCTGATTGACCAATTGTCCCTCCTTGAAGGCGATCTTGTCGATCTGGCCGTCGACCCTTGTGCGCACCAGCACGGTGTTGAAGCCCTGAACGGTGCCGAGCCCGCCGAGATAGACCGGAAAGTCCGCTTTTACGACCGGGGCAATGGTGACGGGTACAGCGTTAGACGAAGAGGCCGCTGATTTCTGGGCGCCCTTGTCGGTGCTTGCTTTGTCAGCGCCGTGCCACTGCTGCCAGCCGAAATAACCCGCCGCGGCGAGCGCTGCGATCGGCACAATCCAGCGGATGGTCCGCGACTTGGTCATGGTAGGCTCGCGAGTTCACAATTAAGTCATGGGAGTTCAAAACGGTTCCCAAGGAGAGCAGATGTAATATGCGTGCACTTAATGTGTACACACACTATAATTTGAGAATTCTAAACTTTTGGAAAGCTTCGGACGCCGTAGCCAATGTCCATCGACCTGAAACGCCAGCTGGTCGCGCAACTCGTCGAAAGTTCGCGCCTGCTGCGCAATTACATCGACAACCGCGCCAAGGGCCGCGGCACCACGCGCGCGCAGTGGATTGTACTGTTTCGATTGCGGCAGCAGGAAGGATTGTCGCAGGTCGATCTGGCGGAGGTGCTGGAACTGCAGCCGATCTCGCTGGTGCGCCTGCTCGATCGGCTGGTCGAGCACGGGTTGCTCGAGCGCCGGCCCGACCCCAGGGATCGCCGGGCCAACAAGTTATTTCTGACACCGAGCGGCCGCCAGCTGGTCGACGATCTCGACAGTTTGCGCGATTCCATTGCAACGGATGTTCTGCGCGAAATACCCGCCGATGCGATCCAGACCAGTCTCAAGACGCTGGTGGACATCAAGGAGCGCATCAAGGGTGCCGGCGAGACCCCGGCCGGTATCGCGACCAAGTAATCGCGCAAATCGGAATCCCTGCGGCCATTCCGCGTGCCGCGGCGACGTCAGATAAAGTCGTTCTGATCTGAGCAGTTCGCGACGTCGTTGTAACCGCGCGGCATGTCGTTGCTATCACACCGAGCATGATCGTCGTGAGATGCGCAACCGCGTCGGAATTCATGATGGATTTCGCTGATGAATCGCTCAGCACGGATTGATCGAGGCAGTGGCGCGGCAGCAGAAAAGGCCTGATTTACGGGCATTTCCTTGGCTCGCTTTAGAATGCTTCAAATATAATTTTAGAACGATTTCAACCTTGCGATTTAGAAACGTTTTGATCTGGATGGATTCAAACATCCCAATGCCGCGATCGCATTGACCCAAAATTTTTCGCTCGATACCACACCTCCGGGACCGTTCGCCGCATCTCGATGACGCGGACGAACCAGAATTCAGGGGCGTGGGATGAGCAAGGCAAAAGCGCGGGCGACGCTGTTTTCGGTGAGCTATCTCGCCCTCGGCGTTTTTTCGTTGACGGAAACGCGAGCGCAAACCGCCGCGCAACAGGGGCAGGCTGGAGCGCAGCTTCCACCCATTCAGATCACCGCGCCAGAAGCGAAGCGTCGCGCCAGCAGCGCGCCCGCCCAGCAGCGTGCCGATCGCGCCGGGCAACGGCGCCGGGCGCAAGCCGCACGACACCCCGAGCCGCAGGCCGCACCAAAGGCTTTCGCCGTCTCGCAGGACGCGCGTACTGGCACCGTCGGCGTCTACGCCAACAGCACGCCGTCTGCGACCAAGACCAACACCCCGTTGGTCGATATTCCGCAGTCCGTTGCCGTCGTGACCAAGGATTTCATCAGGGATCAGAGCTTTCAAAGCCTCACCGACGTCACGCGTTACGTTCCGGGCGTCGCCATCCATCAGGGCGAGGGCAATCGTGACGAACTCGTCATCCGCGGCGTCGATTCCAGTGCCAATTTCTTCGTCAACGGATTTCGCGATGACGTCCAATATTTCCGTGACCTCTACAACACGCAGAGTCTGGAGATTTTGAAGGGACCGAGCGCCCTGATCTTCGGACGCGGCGCCGGCGGCGGACTGGTCAACCGCACGCTTAAGGAGGCCGACGGCACGCGGGTCTACCAATCGACGATGCAGACGGGATCCTACGGCGATCGGCGTGTCTCGCTGGACGCGGGCCAGGCCGTCAACGAAAACGTCGCGGTGCGTCTGAATGCCTTCTACGAAGGCAGCGATACTTTTCGCGACTACGGCCACCTCGAACGTTACGGCATCAACCCGACAGTGACACTGAAGCCGACGGACGATACCAAGATCAAGCTGAGCTACGAATTCTATCACGACTTCCGTCTTTCCGATCGCGGCAACCCCTCGCAAGGGCTTCCGGGCGGCGCGACGCGCTTCAATCCGACCACGCCGTTCGCGCCGAACGGCGACCTCACGACCTTCTTTGGAAGTCCGATTTACAACAGCGCCAAGGTCGAGGTGCAGACCGGCATGGCCATCATCGAGCACGATTTCGGCAACGGGCTAACCGTTCGGAACGGATCGATCTACGCCGATTACAACAGGGGATACGGGAACGTTTACCCTGGCGGCACCGGCGCACCGGCCTCGGCCGGCGGCGGAGCGGTGACGCCGGATCAAACGCAGCTTTCCTTGAATGCGTACCAGAATTACACCCCGCGCGAGAACGCGTTCAACCAGACCGACTTTGTCTACAAGACGATCACCGGTCCGGTGCGGCACACCATCGCCTTTGGTACCGAGTTCGGCCGTCAGACCGGCCTGTCGCTGCGGGACAGCGGACAATTCCCTGCCAACGCAGGCTTGTCCTACGTCGTCGTCAATCCCTTCAACCCGACCTATTTCGGCCCGGTCACGTTCACCCACCTCGCAACTGACGCCAACAGCAAATACCGGCTCAACATCGCGTCCGGCTACGCGCAGGACCAGATCGAGGTCACGCGCTGGCTGCAATTCCTGGTCGGCGCCCGTTACGACAGTTTCGATCTGTCCGCGCTGGACCAGAATACCAACACGCTACGCAATCGGGTCGACGAGAAAATTTCGCCGCGTGCCGCGGTCATCGTCAAGCCGATCGATACCGTGTCGCTCTACACCGCCTGGAGCACGTCTTATCTGCCGGCATCGGGCGATCAGTTCAGCGCGCTAAGCCCTGGCACCCTGATCCTCGAGCCGCAGAAGTTCGAAAACACCGAAATCGGCGCCAAGTGGAACATCAATCCTAAGCTGCTGTTCACCGCTGCGATCTATGAACTTATCCGCACCAACGTGCCGATCGCCGATCCAAGCGGTAACGGACTCTTTATCCCGAGCGGCGCGCACAAGATCCGCGGGTTCGAAACGGCCTTGACCGGTTATGTCATGCCCGATTGGCAGACATCGTTTGGTTATGCCTATACGGACGCACGTATCACCAGCAACACCTCCGCGACGATAGTGGCCGGCAACCGGGTGCAACTCGTGCCCTACAATCAGTTCTCGCTGTGGAATAAGTACCAGATCAATCCGACCTGGGCGGCAGCACTCGGCGTGATCTATTTCTCGGATTCCTTCGCCTCCTCGGACGACACCGTGCGATTGCCCGGCTTCGTCCGTGTCGATGCGGCGCTTTATGCGAAGGTGGACGAGAACTGGAGGGTGCAGTTCAACGTCGAGAACATCTTCAACAAAGGCTACTGGGCGACGGCCGACGGCAACAACAATATTTCGCCGGGCCAGCCGCGCACGTTCCGCCTCACAGCGCTCGCCAGGTTCTAGAGCTGTGCGACAGGGAGAAGACACTCTATCCTGCGTCTAGTTCGCAACTGTACGCGCACAAGGGCTATGCGTGTGGCGTCTTTTTTCTGGCTGCAGAGCATGGTACGGGATGCCCACGCCCGCAGCCTGAGTTTCGACCTCGACACCGCGATTCTGGCCCTGGTCGAACGGCTTGGGCGAGATGACCCCGAAACGGTCAAATTGACCGGTATCTATCACAACCCTATCCGCTACTGGGCCGAAGTATGAAGATGTCACCTTTTCGAGCGAAACGGGCCGTGACTTGGGCCGTGATGGGCGCGCTGGCGCTGCCGTCGCTGGGCTCGCCGTCATGGGCGCAACAGAAGGCCGCCCCGGCACCGGTGCCGGCTCCCGCGCTGTCGCAGCCGCAGCAGCCGGCGATCCCGGCGCAAGCCGCACCCGCGGCGCAGGCCCCGGCACCGGCGGCGCCCGCTCCGTCCGCCGCGCCACAAGCGGCCTCCGATGCGTCCGCAAGCTCCAGCGAGAGCAGATTGCTGAAACCGACCGCGGTGGCGCTGCGCGAGCTGTCGCCGTGGTCGATGTTCCTGTCGGCGGATGTTCTGGTCAAGGCGGTCATGATCGGCCTTGCCTTCGCCTCGCTGCTGACCTGGACCATCTTCATCGCAAAAATCATCGAGCTGGCGGTGGTGCAGCGCAAGCTCCGTTCAGCACTCGGCAAGATCAGCGAAGCAAGATCGCTAGCGGAGGCGCAATTCGCGCTCGGCGCCAAGGACAGCGTGCTGTCGGCGCTGCTCGCGGCCGCCATGCGCGAGGCGCGGCTGTCGGCGGGCATTTCCAGCGACGCCGGCATCAAGGAGCGGGCGGCCTCGAGTTTTGCCGAGATCGTGCGCGCCGAAGCGCGCCGGATCCGGCTCGGCATGGGCCTGCTCGCCACCATCGGCGCGACCTCGCCCTTCGTCGGGCTGTTCGGCACGGTGTGGGGCATCATGAACAGCTTCATCGGGATTTCGAAATCGCAGACCACCAATCTGGCCGTGGTCGCGCCGGGCATCGCCGAAGCGCTGCTCGCTACTGCCTTCGGGCTGGTCGCGGCGATCCCGGCCGTCATCATCTACAATCATTTTGCGCGCGTGACCAAAGGCTATCTCGAACTGGTCGGGCGCTCGTCGGGCGCCGCGGGGCGGTTGCTGTCGCGCGATCTCGACCGCACCCATGGTAGCTCGCACACGCGCGCGGCGGAGTAGGCGATGGGCGCCTCACTGGTAGACACCGATCTCGACGACGACCATGATTTCGGCGAAACGCACGAGATCAACGTCACGCCGTTCATCGACGTCATCCTGGTTCTCCTGATCATCTTCATGGTGGCGGCGCCGCTGTCGACCGTCGATCTGCCGATCGACCTGCCGTCCTCGACCGCGACCCCGCAGAAGAAGCCGGACAAGCCGACCTATGTCAGCATCAAGCCCGACCTCGCACTGGCGATCGGCGAAAACCCGGTCAAGCGGGTCGATCTGGTTCGCTCGCTCGATGCGATGGCCGACAGCAGCAAGGACCGTTTTATCTTTTTGCGCGCCGATCGCGCGGTGCCCTATGGCGAGATGATGGACGTGCTGGAAATCCTGCGCGCCGGCGGCTATTCCAAGATCAAGCTGGTGGCGCTGGAAGGCGTTCCCGACAGCGCCTTGCCGCCTGCCGCACCCGACAACCCCAAGCCCTGAGTGGCTGACTGAGATGCCCGACCTCGACGACACCGAGCAAAAGCCGTCCCGGCGGCTGTGGGTTCTGGCGGCAGCGGGCGCGCTGGCGCTGCATCTCGGCGGCGGCGCGCTGGCGATCGCCCATCTGCAAACCGATGACTCCGACGATGCGCTCGGCGTCGCCGCGATCGAGGTCGGTATGGAACTCGCGTCGGTGCACCGGGAGGCCACCGACCTGCCGCCCGGTCCGGACACCGATGCGTCGGCCGCGTCGCCCGCGCTTGCCGAGCAGAAGGCCGAGGTCAAGGAAACCGAGCTGCCGAAGGACGTGCCGACCGAAACCGACGATCCCGATCGGGTGGTGACGCCGAACGACACCCAGAAGCCGAAAGAGGACGATCCCGAGATCGCGAAGGTGCAGACGCAGGCCTCCACGGAATCGGTCGCATCGGAGGCCACCGCGACACCCAGCTCCGACGCGATTCCGGAAGGACCTCGTTCGGTCTCGCCCGCGCAGGGCATCGGCGAGGTGGCGCGGCGGGTGCGCGTGAAATGGGAGAAGGAACTGGTCGCCCATCTCGACAGGCACAAGCGTTATCCGGCGGAGCGGTCGCAAAAGAGCGCCGAGATCGTCATCAGCTTCGCGCTCGACCGCACCGGCCACGTGCTATCGAGCACGATCGTGAAGGGCTCCGGCGACGCGGCGTTCGATGAAGCGGCCCTTGCGATGGTGCGGCGCTCCGATCCGGTGCCGCAACCCCCGCCGCTGATCGCCGACGAGGGACTGAGCTTTACCCTGCCGGTGATTTTCAGGGTCAAGGGGAAGAGCTAGAGCGCGGGCAGGGCGGGTTCGCCATCGCGTCGTTGGCTCACGCGCCTCACTTTCACATCGTCGTCCCCTTGCGAACGCAGGGACCCCATAATCCCGGGCGTCAGTTGTTGCCACAGCGCTCGCCTACCCAACAGCCGTCATACCCCGCGAAAGCGGGGTACCCAGTACGCCGCGGCTTATCGGGTCAATCNCTGACGTCTCTG
>JGI12053J15887_10001858_pt1 | contig 10046 bp, 9 predicted proteins | sample MedBloCAOM1_O3_FD_15887 | JGI IMG/M metagenome (IMG submission 15887) | reverse complement strand
GTAGCCATGCCGTCGTTCGCCGAGCGCGTATTCGACGGTCTCGCCGACCTTCAGCGTGGCGCCCAGCACGCGCGCGCGGGCGCGGATCGGCAGGGCGCCTTTGTCGGTGTCGAAGCCGCTCGCAAGCGTCACGAAGTGGCCCGAGCGGTCGCCCTTGGGAAACGGTTGCGACCCCCAAACCGGCGACCCGCCATCGGCGCTCGGCGTGATCCAAATCTGGAAAATCCGCGTCGGCTGTTGTTCCAGGTTGTACTCGGCGTGCCGGATGCCGGTGCCGGCGCTCATCACTTGGACGTCTCCGGCTTCGGTCCGGCCTTCGTTGCCGAGACTGTCCTTGTGCGTCACCGCGCCCTCGCGGACGTAGGTGATGATCTCCATGTTGGCGTGCGGGTGGGGCGGAAAGCCGGTATTGGGGGCGATCTCGTCGTCGTTCCAGACCCGCAGTGAGCCCCAGCGCATTCGGCTGGGATCCTGGTAGCCGGCAAAGGAGAAATGGTGCTTGGCCTTCAGCCGGCCGTGGTCCTCGCCTCCGAGGTCGTTGAATGGTCTGCGCTCGATCATTGGTGCTCTCCTGTCTCCCGACAGAGGTATGGACACAGCCCCGGCTTAGAAATAGAAACTGGCGAAACTCATCGTTTCCAAATTTGACCCATGGCTAGGCTGCCGGACTTCGAAGGGCTCGCAATCTTCGCAAAGGTCGTGGAATCGCGCTCCTTCGCCGAGGCGGCGACGGAGTTGAAGCTGTCCAAGGCCACCGTCTCGAAGGCCGTCAGCAGACTCGAGGCGCGGCTGGGCGCGCGGCTCATCAACCGCACATCGCGACGGCTCGCGCTCACCGATGCCGGACGGCAGCTCGCGGGTCGCGCCGCGCAGATACTTGCCGCGGGCGAAGCAGCCGAGGACGCCGCACTGGCGCAGGCAACGCGACCGCGCGGACTGGTGCGGCTGGCCGCCCCGATGTCCTTCGGGCTGCTCCACGTCGCGCCGCTGCTGCCGGAATTCCTTGCCACCTATCCGGAGGTGTCGGTCGACCTCCAGCTGAGCGATGCAATGGTCGACCTCATCGGCGAGGGCTTCGACGCGGCGATCCGCATCATCGCCGCCTTGCCCGACTCCTCGCTCGTTGTGCGCCGGCTTTGCGAGATGCCACAGTATCTGGTGGGCTCACCCGCATACTTGAGCAAGTACGGGAAACCGAGGCATCCGCTCCACCTCACGGAGCACCGCTGCATCGGCTACAGCTATACGGTGACGAACGACACTTGGCGCTTTACGAAAAACGGCCAATCCGCCTCGTGCGGCCGTCGGGTCCCCTGCGTGTGAACAATGGTGACGCTATGATGCCGGCCCTGATCGCGGGGACCGGACTTGGCATTCTGCCCGAATTCATTTTGCGCGACGCACTTGCCGCCGGCCAACTGGAGAGACTGCTGCCGGAATGGTCTCTCCCACTTGGCGCTGTCTACTGGGTAACGCCCCCCGGCGGGCCGCGACCGAAGCGGCTTGAGGTCCTTGCCGATTTTCTGGTCGAGAAGCTATCCCGTCACACGAAGTGCAAGTCGGCGTGATGCGCAATACACGACAGGTCCGGGGCCCTCGCGCGGGCCATAGGAGCGGAGCTCGGCGAACAGGGTGGACCAGCCCAAGTCATTGGACGACTTGAGCAGGGTCGATGTCGGGTAGCCCTCCCCAGTCTCTGAGCTCGCATGAGGCTCATGGTTGGCCTGATAGTGGTTGGGATGAGTTCGGCGGAGGACTGCTATCGCAACGTTCGCCGGTACTCCGCCGGCGTCATGCCCGTCGCGCGCCGGAACGCGCGGGTGAAGCTCGATTGCGAGGAAAACCGGCAATCGTGAGCAATCTCGCTGAGCGACGCGCGGCCTGTCGCGATCATTGCCCTCGCGGTCTCCAGCCGCCGTCGGCTGACGTAGCGATGTGGAGGCACGCCCGTGGCGCCCGCAAATGCGCGGGTGAAATGAAAGATGCTGAGACACGCGACATTGGCGAGGTCGGCGACGGTGATGTCTTCAGCGAGATGCTCTTCGAGGTATGCGAGAACACGCCGCAACCTTCCGTCATCCAGCCGATAACCGAGAAAATTCAAAACGGCTCGGCGCGCGCCCGAGGTCTCACAAGGGTCATTCGCGTCCCAGCCCCCTCTCGGTCGTGCAAGCGCTGATGGACGCCGCGCACGAGACCATCGGGCGGACGCGGGTGACACCTGGTGGCGCTGCGCCTGGGCAACTTGACGCGCGACACCTATTGTGGCGCCGATATCCATCCGCGAGGTGAGAATGAGTGCTGCAGCATTGAACCGCATCGCCGTCATCGTCGCGCTCGCCGTCGCGGGCATGCTGTGCGCGCCGGTAACGGCGCAGGCACAGCGGGCGCTGGACAAGGTGTCGTTCGGCACCAACTGGGTGGCCGAGGGCGAGCACGGCGGCCACTACCAGGCGCTGGTCGACGGCACCTACAGGCGATACGGCCTCGACGTGACAATCGTGCCAGGCGGGCCGAACGTGAACAACCGCATCCTGCTGCCGGTCGGCAAGCTCGACTTCTTTATGGCGGCCAACACGCTGCAGAGCTTCGACGCGGTCGAGCAGAACATTCCCACGCTCGCGGTCGCCGCCATGTTCCAGAAGGAGCCGCAGGTGCTGATGGCGCATCCGGGGGAGGGCATCGACAAGTTCGAGGACCTCAAGAAGCTCACCCTGTTCATCTCGCGCGAGGGGCTCGCAAGCTACTTCCAGTACCTCAAGGCCGACTTCGGATTCAGCGAGGCGCAGGTGAAGCCCTACACCTCCAATGCGCAGCCGTTCCTCGCCGACAAGCGCAGCGCGATGCAGGGCTATGTGACGTCGGAGCCGTACGCCATCGAGAAGCAGGCCCAATTCAAGCCGAAGGTGTTTCTCATCGCCGATCAGGGCTTCAACAGCTACTCGACGCTCATCGAAACGCGCCGCGAGCTGGTGGAGAAGCGTCCCGACCTGGTGCAGCGTTTCGTCGATGCCTCGATCATCGGCTGGGCCAACTATCTCTACGGCGACAACAAAGCGGCCAATGCGCTGATCAAACGCCAGAACCCTGAGATGACCGACGAGCTCCTGGCCTATTCGATCGCCAAGATGAAGGAATACGGCATCGTCGATTCCGGCGACACCGCCACGCTCGGCATCGGCGCCATGACCGACACGCGTATGAGAAGCTTCTTCGACAAGATGGTGCGCGCCGGCGTTACCAAGTCGTCGCTCGCGCTCGACAAGGCCTATACGCTGCAATTCGTGAACAAGAAGGTCGGCCTCGATCTGCGGCCGAAGCAATGAGGCACTCGCGTGTCCCGGCCAAGCGAGCGCCGCTACGTTTCGATCAGGCACGCTGATGCTCGCGAGCGCGAGCCGGGACCCAGGGCAACGCGACGGCGCGTGACGGAGAGGGTTTCTCCTGGGTATCGAGATGGTTCATGATGTGGCCCCTGTGTCCCGGGTCACGCTGCGCTCGCCCGGGACACGAGAGGGTGTCGAGTGCGTGCGGCAAACTCGGTCTGCTCCCTCCCCCCTTGTGGGGGAGGGGAGTGCACCGTTTACGTGGCAACTGTTGAGCATCGTGATGAACCGGATACGCATTAATCTCCTCGCGACGCTCGTCTGCTGCGTCCTCACGTCAGTGGCGGCATCGGCGCAGTCATTCCCCACGCGTCCGATCCGGCTGATCGTTCCATTCCCGCCCGCCGGCATCACCGATCTGTCGGCGCGGCTGGTCGCCGAGGGCCTGCGCGTCAGGTTCAACCAGCCCGTCATCGTCGAGAACAGACCCGGCGCCAACGGCCTGCTCGGCCTGCGCGAGATGCTCAAGGCCGAGCCCGACGGCTACACGCTGATGGCCGGCACCGTCGGCAATCTCGTCATCGGCTATGCCATGGAGGCCAATCCGTCCTTCGATGCGCTGCGCGACGTCGTCCCGATCGCCGGCACCGCCGAATACGCCACCGCCATGGTGGTCAACAACAAGCTGCCGGTGAGCTCGGTGAAGGAATTCATCGACTACGCCAAGGCGCGGCCGGGCAAGCTTACCTTCGGCTCGACCGGCACCGGCGCGCTCGACTATCTCGCGGTCGAGTTGTTCATGCGTGCGACCGGCACCAGCATGGTGCACGTGCCCTATCGCGGCGGGCCCGCGGCGCTCAACGATCTCATGGGCGGCTCGATCGATCTGCTCATCGAGGTATTCCCGGTGGTCATGGAGCAGATCAAGTCCGGCATGATCAAAGGCCTCGCGGTGAGCAGTCCGTACCGGCTGCCGTCGGTGCCTGATCTCCCGACCTTCAAGCAAGCCGGCGTGGGAGGCGTCGAGCTCACGGGCTGGCTCGGCATCTACGGCCCGCCGCGCATGCCTGACGAGGCGCGCGCGACCTTGGGCAACGCCATCGTCGACATCGTCAAGCAGCCCGACGTGCAGGACAAGTTTCGCGCCATCGGCTTCGAGCCCACGGGGCTCGGCGTCACCGAGTTCTCCGCCTTCCACGAGGCCGAGGTGAAGCGCTGGGTGGCGTTCATGACCGACACCGGGCTGCGCAAGTAGGCAGCGAGAAATCTCCGGGCTCCTTCCGCTCATCATTGCCGGGCTTTTCCATGCGACCAGATTTTTTCGCCGGCCTTCGCCCGTTCAGCCGCTCCGGGGCGGTGCGCGACGTCATCGCCGGGGTGACGCTCGCGTCGATGAACATCCCGCAGGTGCTCGGCTATACGCGGATCGCGGGCACGCCGGTCGTGACCGGGCTTTACACGGTGCTGCTGCCGCTGGTCGCGTTCGCGGTTTTCGGGTCCTCCCGCCATCTCGTGGTGGCGGCCGATTCGGCCACGGCCGCTATCTTCTCCAGCTCGCTCTCCACCATGGCGCCGGCCTTGAGCGAGAAATACATGGCGCTGGTCGGCATGGCGGCGCTGCTGACCGCCGGATTTCTGCTGCTGGCGCACATCCTGAAGCTTGGATTCCTGGCCGATTTTCTCTCGCGCACGGTGCTGGTCGGGTTTCTCACCGGTGTCGGGATCCAGGTCGGCATCGCGATGCTCGGCGACATGTTCGGGGTGGCGATACAGTCGCACCGCACGCTCGTTCAGGCCTGGGAGGTCCTGCGCGGCCTGCCGCGGCTCGATATTCCGACCGCGGCGCTGTCCGCGCTGGTGGCGGGAAGCATCCTCATCGGCCATCGCGTTGCCCCGCGCCTGCCGGTTGCGCTGATCGCGGTCGTCGGGACGATCGCGGCCAGCGCCGCGTTCGACTTCGCCGGGCATGGCATCGCCGTCATCGGTCCGGTCCCCGGCGGGCTGCCGACGATCGCATTTCCCGCGGTGAGCTTCAGCGAAACCCTGGCACTCATCCCGGTCGCCGCCTCGTGCTTCGTGGTGATCGTCGCGCAAAGCGCCGCAACCTCGCGCGTATTCGCGTTGCGTTATCGCGAGCGCGTCGACGAGGACGCCGACATCCTCGGGCTGTCGGCAGCAAATGCCGCCGCCGCCGTGAGCGGTGCGTTCGTGGTCAACGGCAGCCCGACGCAGACCGCCATGGCGGATCGCGCCGGCGCGCGCAGCCAGCTCGCGCAACTGGTATTTGCAGCCGTCGTGCTGCTGGTGCTGCTGGCGCTGACCGGCCCGCTGCAATACCTGCCGCGCTGCGTGCTGGCGGCAATCGTGTTCACGATCGCGGTCGGAATGATCGACGCGACCGGCCTGCGCGACATCCGCCGCGAAAGTCCGGGCGAGTTCTTGCTTGCCGCCGGCACCGCTGCCGTCGTCGTGACGGTCGGCGTCGAGGAAGGCATCGTGCTGGCGATCGTGTTCTCGCTGTTCAGGCATGTGCGCCACAGTTATAGCCCGCACACGATGGTGCTGACCTTCGATGCGGCCGGCCAGCGCACCCCGGTGCCGGCGACGCCCGGCACGGTGACCGAGCCGGGGCTGGTCATCTATCGTTTCGGCGCCGATCTGTTCTATGCCAACGACCATCGCTTCACCGACGAGGTGCGCAGCCTGGTCGCGCATGCGCCGACCCCGGTGCGCTGGTTCATCGTCGACGCGGAGGCGATCACGGATCTCGACTACTCCGCCGCGCGCTCGATCCGCGAGCTGCTCGACGATCTGGCGCGCCAGAAGGTCGGCATGATGTTCGCGCGTGTGGGTCCCTACCTGCGGTCCGACATGGACCGGCACGGCGTCACCGCCGCAATCGGCGAGGCACTGGTATTCACGACGCTGCACGAAGCCATCGCTGCGGCGCGCGCCGGCATGCCCGCGGCAGATGCCGAGCGCTGAGGCGTGCGGCTCAACCCCATAGACGCTAAGATAAGGGACGTGTCCCGGGCGCACCGCAGCGCGAGCCTTAAGGGCGTTTACAGCATCAGCCCGCGAAGACGGGCGTCTACCCCCTTATGTCTTCGCGGGCTATGGGCGAGTGGTGCGCTGCAGACACCGATCTCGGGCTTGCCCGAGATCGGCGCTCAAATGCGCGCAGGTCGGATAAATCCGACCTGCGTGGATCGTCACGCACACCACCTTCGCGACACGAGATGGCTTATCTTAGCGCCTATGGGGTCTGGCCCGCGGGTGACGAATGCGGACCAGGCTGAATCAAACGACAACTCCTATCCAATTGGCCACGCAAGGTCACGAGGTGGAGGATGGATCGGGCAGGGGCGGCGGCGACGCGTTGAGCAGGCTGGCCAGGAGCTCCGAAAGGCCTGCGCTGAACGATTCGGGAATGACGAAGGCGCGGTCGAGATAGGCCACGGCCGCCAGCATGCGGCCGGCATCGTCGTCGAGCAGCCCGAGCGCGGTGTTGCACTTGTCGCACAGGAGCCCGCGCACCTGTCGCGTCGCGTGGCAATGATCGACGCAAAGCGCGCGCCGGGACGGCTGTTTGCAGATGGCGCAGACGCCGTTCTGCTGCTCGACCAGCCACCGGTGCTGCTCGGCGGTGAGGCCATAGATCGTCTTGAGCCGTGTGCTGGCGTGACGCTCGCGATAGGCCGCGCTCGATCGCCACTTGTCGCACCAGAGCACATTGAGCCGCTCGCGATGCTCGGCGCGGTAGGAGCGATTGGACGCGAGCTTCCGCTCGCGATGCTTGGAATCCTCGGCATATCGTTTCCTGTGCTGCTCGTTGCTGAACGCCACCGCCCGTCCCCGAATACGCGCGTCTTGACCGCCCGGCGTCGCACCGCGGGCACGCAAAAAGCCCCTGGCTCGCGGGGCGGGAACGCCGCGCGAGAGGGGCAAGAAGCCAAAAGGCGTGCGGTCTGGTGCGTATAGGTGCGCGACGCAGCCGTGCGCGGCAGCGCAAAGCGCCACGGACGCTGCATTGCGCCGGTGCCCGGCAGGCAAAGCTAGGCCGCCGCAGCGCGGAAACGATCAAGACACAAATTTGATGATGTCGTTAGTATACAAGATTCGTGTTACAAGTCAATCGAAATCTGGTTTTGCGCAGCCGTGCGGCGGTTGAGATGCGGTGTGCTCCAAATCCAGCCGGGTTGGATTTGAGCTACAATGCGCCGAGCCGGGGTTTGCCATCGACCAGGAGTTCGAACTGCGCGCCACTCTTGTTCATGGTTGATGCCGCCCGCTCACCTGTTTCCCAATTCGCGAGAAAATCGCGCCCTTGCTTTCTAAATTGCCCAATGCCATCGCCCGGACCGCCTACTGATGGACCGGTATCTCGCCTATCGTCGGGCTTTACTTTCTCGCCCTGTCGAAAAGAGAAATGAACGCGATCACCGCGACCCCGCCGACCATTCCAAGCCAGTGCTGTAACGTAATCGTGCACCTCTGGGTCGACCTCAGTTGGAGCCTCATCACTTTCAGAAAACTATCCTGACGAAGGACGAAGTCGCGCCTTGCGAGCTTCTAATCACCAGTTCGTTCTGCCTGAACGATTCAATCGTGCTGGTAGTGGCTCTGTCCAAAAGCGTAGCATCTTCTGCGCTGCTAATATTGAGGGTAATGACCTTGCTCTCGATCGCCCACGTTCCGTGAATCGTGCCGGTGACGCCCTGGCTGAGAGTGTTGTTGATGAATCCTCCGGGACGTACGTTGGAAACGAATTTCCCGTCCGCCCCGAACGAGATCGTCTCTTTCGTGTCGCCTACCGTACCAGTCCAGTCACCCACGATCGTTGCCGCATACTGCGCTTCCGGGATGGGAGCGCCCTCGCGCGCGCAGGATGACAGGCCAACCGCTAACGCTAGCGCAAGCAGATTGAAGCGGATCGTGTTCATCAAGGCTCGTGCCAATAGCGACCATATGAGCGGCTGCGCAAAACGTAGCACGCTTCAGGTTGTGACGGCTATCAGATCAAACGCGAGTGAGTGTTGGTTAGGACTCTGCGGCCCGCGACGTCCTATGCGCTGCTACATCCGGCGCGCTTGGCGCGATGGCGCTCGTGGAAGCTAAACCTGAAGCTGCGGAGCGACGACGTCCACGGGCTGCGTCAGCGTTTCATCGTCCGTCGGTGCCTTTGAGCTATTCACGTTCTTTGCACCGGCCACCGCTGAAGCACGCATTCGGCCGCAGGCACCAAAATCTCGAGGCCGGCTTCGTTCTCAAGCCAGGGCGAGAACTGGTCGGGCTCAAGCACCACTGGCATGCGGTCATGAACTTCCGCGACCAAGGTGTTCGGCTCTGTGATGATGATGGTGCAAGACTTCAGCGTCTCGCCGGTCCCCCGTCCGAGCGCCGCGCCGGCGGGCCTTCAAATTATTTCATGGTCGCGAGAAGCCTGGGGGCTGCGCCGGGGAGCGAAATCTGGCCGACCTTTGAGCGGTTTCAGGCTCGTGACGCCAGCGGGCTCGGAACCCCCCGTGTCTGCGAGCCGCATACGAAAAGACTCGCGCTATCGAGGCGAGGCGGTCGATATGCCTCATATCCGCCTTATCCGGACGCGATGACTTCTGCTGCCGTGGGGAAAAGGGGTGGGGCGATGCGCGTGGGGGTCTGGCTTGCCGTCGTCGTGGCCCTCACGGCCACGCTGGCGCACGCAGAAGACGACATGGCGGAGATGATCTCGCAGTATCGCCGCCAGCACGGTCTTTCGACGGTCAAGACCGACGCGCAGCTCACGGCGATCGCCGAACGGCAGGCGCAGGCGATGGCCGCCACCGGCATCATGGATCACAGCGTTGCCGGCTCGTTCGCCTCTCGCATCCAGGGCGCGCGCACGGGGCCGGCGGCCGAGAACATCGCGGTCGGCGCCAAGACCTGGGCCGAGACGTTCCGCATGTGGCAGAAGTCACCGGGCCACAATGCCAACCTTCTGCAAGCCGAGGCCGACAGCGTCGGGGTCGCCGTCGCGCGCAACGAGCAGACCCGCTGGAAGACCTACTGGGCCATGGTGATCGCGGACAAGTCGCCGAAGAAGAAGGGCCGCAAGGTCACCGCGGACGCCGCCGCAGCGCCGGGCGGCAACGCGAGCTCCGGGACATCTGATCCGATCACCGCGTTGAAGAATACGGTCTGCAAGATTTTTTGCTGACGCGGATGGCGACCAGAGGAGTTGATGTGAGCGCCGCGGCTGGGCATCACTAAAGACATCCTGCGTCAGGCGGATGTCGCCGGGATTCTCTTCGACACGTCGCCGGCGCGTGCGCGGTGGAACCTCAACTGCACCCCTCAACAGCTCGTCTGCAAAGGTGCCAGGCCCGGCGCCTCGAGCGATCTGTGTGAACAAGCTGCCGCGAAGGGAGGGCGCTCCTTGTCATGGCGCTGGCACCACGCCGTTGCGACCTCGATGCCAAGGCGGAGTTTCGGCAGAGCTGGAATGCTTGGAAGGCGTGGGCGAAGCTGGCAGACTGCCCTAGACTTGCGCTCGAGCCATCAGCGATGACACGGAGTTTCCAGACATGCTCGGCAAGACGCCTTTGAAATATATCGGCTTCGCGATTGCAGTCGTCGGCGCGATCGTCTGGAATCGGGCCCCCAACGATCTCGTGCTCCTGGTCGGCATTTTGGTGACGCTCGGCGGAGTGGCAGTGTTCGGCGTGCAATTCGATTGATTCA
>JGI12053J15887_10001857_pt1 | contig 10047 bp, 10 predicted proteins | sample MedBloCAOM1_O3_FD_15887 | JGI IMG/M metagenome (IMG submission 15887) | reverse complement strand
ACTAGCCGCCAGCCGCGACCGTCTGCGCATGCTGCTCGCCGGGCTGGTGGTATCTTCCGAGCGCAAGACCGAGCTCCTGCCACACCGAAACCATGGCGTGCGCCAACTGCCGGATCAGTCGAACGTCGTGCGCCGGGGTCGGGGTGATCCGCAATCGCTCGGTGCCCCGGGGAACGGTGGGATAATTGATCGGCTGGATGTAGATCCCGTGCCGGTCGAGCAGGAGATCGCTTGCCTGCTTGCACATGTCGGGATCCCCGACCATGACCGGCACGATATGTGTCTCTGTGGCCAGCACCGGCAGTCCGGCTTCCTGCAGGGCTGCCTTGGTCGCTGTCACGGCGGCGCGCTGAGCCGCGCGCTCCGTACCAGACGTCTTGAGATGGGCAATCGACGCTGTCGCAGCCGCAGCTACCGCGGGCGGCAGGGCCGTCGTGAAGATAAACCCGGGAGCATGGGATCGGACGGCGTCCACGACGGCACTGCTGCCGGCGATGTAGCCGCCAAGCGTGCCGAAGGCCTTGGCGAGCGTTCCCTCGATGACGTCGAAGCGCGCCATCACCCCCTCTCGCTCGGCGATCCCGGCGCCGCGTCGGCCGTACATGCCAACGGCGTGCACTTCGTCGAGATAGGTCATCGCGCCATAGCGTTCCGCCAAGTCGCAGATCGCTTCGAGCGGGGCGACATCGCCGTCCATCGAATACACGCTCTCCAACACGATCAGCTTCGGGCGGCGAGGCGCTGCGCGTGAGAGCAACTCCTCGAGATGCCCAACATCGTTGTGGCGCCAAATCTGCCTGGCACAGCCAGCGGCACGCACGCCTTCGATCATCGAATTGTGATTGAGCGCATCGGACAGGATCAGGCAGTCCGGAAGGAGCCTGGCCATCGTCGCGATGCCCGTATGGTTGGACACGTAGCCCGACGTGAAAACGAGCGCCGCTTCCTTGCTATGGAGATCCGCAAGCTCGGCCTCCAGCTCCACCAGCGCCCGGTTCGTACCCGAGATGTTGCGCGTTCCGCCGGCGCCGGCTCCCATCCTGCGCGCGGCGGCGCACATCGCTTCGATCACCTCCGGGTGCTGGCCCATGCCAAGATAATCGTTCGAGCACCAGACCACGACGTCCCGCTTGCCGCTCGGGCTGTTCCAGAGCGCATGGGGGAACTCTCCCACCTTACGCTCCAGGTCAGCGAAGACGCGGTAGCGACGCTCCCGTTTCAGAGCAGCAACGGCAGATTGAAAACTCGCGTTATAGTCGAACATTCGTGGGACTCCGTATCGGCGGACCAGCTGGACGGCAGCGATGGACGGCCAGGTTATTCATTGCTGGGCGGGTCTCGACGAACTCTGCGGGAATGGAGTCGCACTGAGAACGAAACCAACCCCTCGGACATTGCGAATCATGGGGGGCTCATTTGACCCGTCGACCTTGCGACGCAAACGGCCCATATGAACATCGACAAGGTTCGTTTCAGGGACGAATTTATAGTTCCATACATCTTTCAGGAGGGTTGCCCGCGTTAGCAACCTGTCGTTCCGTTGCATCATGTATTTGAGCAACCGAAACTCGCGCGGCCGAAGATCGATCCGACGATCACCACGCTTCGCAGTTCGATCGATGAGATCAAGCTCCAGCGGTCCCACGCGCAGCACCGTTTCAGTCAGCGGGGCCGGCAGCCGGGCCGAAGGTGCTCCGCTCGAGATCAATTCGACGATGGCGAGCGGCTGCTTTGCGGGGTCGTCACGTCGCAGGGGCGATCCGCGCATCCGCTCAACCACCTTTTCAAGCAGCGAATCAATGTCGGCATCGGACCGCATTTCCGTAGGTATGTCCTGGACCAGCAAACGCACCAGAACGGGCAAGCCTTCGATGTCGGCCAGAAGCTCCGCCGTTCCATTGCGCAACATTGGCAGCTCTCGCGTACGCCGAACAGGGCTCCAATGCTGGCCAGGTCTGGTTGACGAAATTGGCAAGTGCATCGACCTCGGCTCCGCAGTCCTTGAATCCGTGCCACCGAATGCCGATGCCATCCGATCGGAGGTATCGCGGTTGGTGTTATAAGCTCTCATCGCAATGTCCCTTTCCACCGGCCGCGAAGGCTCGTCTCCGACGGCTGGATTGGTTTGATCATTCAGCAGATCTCGACGAAGATTCCTTCTTGCTCGTGGCGGCGGACCGAGGGGGGGCCGGCTCATGATGCTCTTGCCCGGCTTTCGAGAACCAGGAACGCACTCTTGCAGTGATCTTCGTAGCAATCGTGATTGCAGTAGGTGAGGTGTGTTCCGATTTCCCGCAGGTAGCCTGTTCTGATCGGCTCATCGCACGATACACAGAAGGATTGTCGGCGGGGCATCCGCTCATTCACCAGTACAAATCTCATGTGGCGCCTCCCAATGCAAAGCAGAACACGGTATCGGCGGAGCGGAAGACATTGGGCGGGGGAGCGCAGAGGTGATTTCTGCCATCCGGGTTGTCTCTGTTCCGCTCGACCTTTTCCGGTGGAATGAGAATGTACTTTCCGTCTTCTCTGCGTTTTGCGTAGATGTTGCCGTCGACGTACTTGACTTCGGTCGGATAGCAGTCCGCATCATTGCAACAGCTAACGGCCGGATTGTCGGGCATGTGCCATGTTGAATAGAACTTCTCGTGCAGGAGCTGGTCCTGCGGCGGATGGCGGTGAAGGCCAGCCTGGCTTTGTGCATCCTGCGCCTGGGCTTTCATCGCCAACAGGCAACAGAGACAGCTCGACAAGAAGAGCTTGCGTGGCAGGTTCACTCGGCAGCCTCCTTGTTCCGAAATCCTGAACGTCGGGAAATTACTGCATGACCGTCGTCAGGCGGCGGCTCGAAGTCGACGTAGCCACAAGCGGTCGTCCTCCCGACGGGCCTTGAGACGGTCGGCGCACTTCCTTGAACAGAGNGCGGTTTGCCAGGAGTAGTACCGAACGAGGCCAAACCTTNCGTCACAGATCGCACAATGCTTGGCTGCGACGTTCCNAGAANGTTGGGAGCTGTTGCGCATAGTTGCCTCCTGTGGTGCCTGCGTGGAACCGAGATCACGGACATGTTGTCATCTGCAATCCGCTCTTCCGATTGGCAGTGAGTGTAGGAGGGCTGAGCCTGATGGCTCAATCGTACGTAGGTAAGCATGCGATATCGAAAGGGATCGGAAGAGCCATACGCAAGTTTGTGGCGTTTGCGTTTAGTGCCCACGTTCTGGGACATCGGCGGAGAGCGTGCGCGGTCCCCGATATCCAAAGCGAGCATCGCACCTCGTGCGCGGCACGCTGCGAAGCGTTTTTCCGGCAGCAGACGCGATCTGCTGGAAAACCATCACTTGGGAAATTCAAAAGCTCCGCAAGCTGGTTCAGTGCTGCAACGGAAAAGTCGGACGGCAGCCGCCCGCCTCGGTGGGAGGGGAAGAGGCTGCGCGACGCCGTCCGCTATGGCAGCATGCGACACGGCGCCAGGGAGGAGCGCGGCCGGTCTGCCTTACGCAAGACTGGATCGGGCCGACCGGCGATACAAGTAAACAAAGGTTTGGCAGCACTAAATTGAAGGTTTAGTTGCCAGCCGACAACAATGCGCTCTTGTAGGCAGAATTGCTTGCACGAAATTACGGTGTGTGGTCCCGAAGTTGCGCAGATTCGACCAGAGTTTCGAAGGATTTCGGCCCCGGGGAACCGCATCCGCCGCCCGCCGTTGCGATCGAATTGCCGGATTTCCTGAAAATGCTCTAATCTTGATCACCCGTCCGCTTCCGGCAAGGTTGGAGGTGGCGCCGTGAACGCTCGGTGGCCGGCAGTCGTCTCATCACCCCAAAACGGGACGAGCAGGAGAATGACTAAGCTTGATCTTCTCCAACGGTGGGCAAAGCCGCCCACGATTTCTCACTATGCAATGGCGATCTTGTCGGTCGCCGCGGCAATCGTTGCTGCGGAACTTATAACGCGCTTATTCCATGCCGAGGCCATCGCATCGTCGATGCTTTGCGCTGTTATCTTCGCTGCCTGGGTTGGCGGTTTCGGCCCGGCGCTGTTGGCGATCACGCTCGCCCTTTTGGCTTTTCATTATTACCTGCTGCCTCCCATCAGTTCATTTACCTGGAAGGATGATTTATCCGCGGCGGATATTTCGGAGGTACCCCGTCTATTCCTGTTTTCCATTACATCGCTCGTTGTTGCATTTCTGGTCTCGGCGCAGAGAAGAGCAACAGAAACTCTCCGGCTGTCCCGCGATGATCTGCGAGTGGCGATGGAGGACCAAAGGAAAATTGAAACCGCGCTCCTGCGCAGCGAGATGTATTTGACCGAAGCGCAGAGATTGAGCGGCACCGGGAGCTTTGGATGGAATATCGCCAGCGGAGAGATCATCTGGTCAGACCAGACTTTTCAAATCTTTGGAGGTGACCGGACGACGAAGCCGACCGTGGAATTTATTATCCAGCGCACCCATCCTGAAGATCGCGCTGCCGTGCAACAGACCATCAGCCGGGCTTCCGTTGACGGAAAGGATTTCGATCATGAATATCGATTGCTGATGCCGGATGGCTCAGCGAAGTATGTCCATGCGGTGGCTCGTGCCGTCAGAGATGCGTCCGGCAATATCGAATTTGTGGGTGCAGTGACGGATGTTACGACTGCAATGGAGACGGAACGGAAACTGCGGCGCAGCGAGGCCTATTTGGCCGAATCGGAGCGGTTGCGTCGTACAAGCAGTTGGGCTTGGGATGTGCGACGTCGAGAGTGGGCCTATCGGTCGCCCGGAATGTATAGTCTGTTTGGATTCGATCCGGAACAGGACGAAGTGCCGCTGCAGGCGTTCCGGGATCGTATTCACCCCGAAGACAGGCGCCCGAATGTCGAAGCGGCGGCCCGGGCTATTCGAGAGAAAGCGGATTTCGAAGTTGATTTTAGAATAATTCTCCCCGACGGATCGATAGAGCACATACATTCCGTGGGGCACCCCGTCATCGGCAGCGACGGTGACGTGATTGAATTAATTGGCACGCATGTGGATGTCACCGAACAACATGCTGCAAAGGAGGCGCTGCAAAAAGCCATTGACGAAATCAAGAAGTCTGAAGACCGCCTTCGACTGGTCATCGATACAATTCCGACGCTGGTCTGGCGCGCTAGAGCCGACGGGGTTCCCGACTTCCTGAACCAACCAGCCCTCCACTATACCGGCCTCGCCCTCGACCAGGCCGAAACCGGCTGGCCTCGCGCTTTTCATCCTGACGATAAAAAGGGCATGCTGCAGAAGTGGAGCGCCATACGGGAGTCCGGTATGCCAGGTGAGCTTGAGGCTCGGCTCCGGCGCTTCGACGGCGAATATCGCTGGTTTTTGTTTCGAGCCGACCCGTTGCGCGATGAGTCGGGCAACATTGTCAAATGGTACGGATCGTCCACCGATATCGAGGACCGCAAGCGGGCGGAGGAGGCGCTTCGCGAGAGCGAGCAGCGCTTTCGTGATTATGCCGAGACGGCCTCCGACTGGTTCTGGGAGACAGGACCGGACCACAAGGTCACCCGTGTGTCAGACCACCTCAACGCGGTTGGCATCCCGCCCTCGAGCTTGCCCGGTATTGCTCGCTGGGATATCGCAACCGATGTCGAATCGGAGCCTGAAAAATGGCGGCTGCATCGGGCGATGCACGACGCCCGTCAGCCATTTCGCGATTTCGTGTACAGCACTGTATCCGGAGATGGATCGCCGGTATACGTCCGGTCAAGCGGCAAGCCATTGTTTGACGCAGGCGGCAATTTCCTCGGCTATCGAGGTACCGGTACCGATATTACCGCGACAATCCGCGCGGATCACGCCGAACAGGCGCTGCGCGAGGCGCAGGCGGAGCTCGCGCGTGTGACGCGCGTGACGACGCTGGGTGAACTGACAGCCTCCATCGCCCATGAAGTTAACCAGCCGCTCGCCGCTGTTATCGCCAACGCCGAGGCCTGTCTGCGCTGGCTTGATCGCGAAACTCCCGACTTGGCCGCGGCCCGTCGTTCGGTGGAATGGGCGATCAGCGACGCGAGCCGGGCGAGCGAAGTCGTCCGAGGCGTCCGGGCGCTCGCTAACAAGACCGATATGGAGAGAGTGCCGCTCGACGTTAATGACATCGTCAGGGAAGTCATCGCGCTGGTGCAAGGTGAATTAATCAGTCATGGCATATCGTTGCGAACGGAATTGGCACCGGCGCCACCCATGATTCTCGGTGATCGGGTCCAGTTGCAGCAGGTGATTATCAACCTGGTGATGAATGGCATTGAGGCAATGCAGCCGGTCTTGGATCGCCCGCGCGAGCTGGTGATCCGTTCACGCCGGGACGACGCAGAGCGAATGCTCGTAAGCGTGACGGATTGCGGCGTCGGTATTTCCCGCGATGATGCGGACCGGCTGTTCAAGGCCTTCTTCACTACCAAATCCGGCGGCATGGGCATGGGGCTTTCAATCTGCCGTTCGATCGTGGAGGCCCACGGGGGACGTTTGTCGGCTTCCCGCAACGAGGGGCATGGTGCTACATTTCAATTTGTCCTGCCCTTCCATCAGGAGGACGCGTCATGACCGAGCGCCCAAAATCATCGCATGAACCCTCGAGCGCCACGGAGCCCATCGTCTTCGTTGTCGAAGATGACGCCTCGATGGGCAGAGCGCTCAGCAACCTCTTTCAGTCGGTAGGACTGCAGGTTGAGGTGTTCGGTGCGGCGTCCGAAATGCTGCAAAGCAAGCTTCCGGATGTCGCCAGCTGCCTGGTGCTTGACATCCGGTTGCCCGGATTGAGCGGCCTGGATTTTCAAACCGAACTGGCCAAAGCGAACATTCACATTCCAATTATCTTCATGACCGGCCATGGCGACATCCCGATGAGCGTCAGGGCCATGAAGGGAGGAGCGGTCGATTTCCTGACCAAGCCGTTTCGCGATCAGGACATGCTCGACGCTGTCGTGAAGGCGATCGAACGCGATCGGGAGCGGCGTGAGGCCGACAGGGTCGTCACGGATTTGCAGGCCCTTTTTGTGACCCTGAGTGCTCGCGAGCGGGAGGTTCTGGCATTGGTGTCGTCCGGCCTGATGAACAAGCAGGTAGCGGCCGAACTTGGACTTGCCGAGATTACCGTGAAGATCCATCGGGGGCACATTATGAAGAAAATGGGCGCGAGGTCGTTGGCCGATCTGGTGAGAAAGGCCGAAGCGCTCGGAATTCGTCGCAAGCAGCCCTAGCAGTAAGTTAACTTTACATCCCTAACTCGGGTCCATTTTCCATTTGGCGATGGTGGTACGGCAAGCGCTGAACGTATGCCGCCGACTTTTGTCGATTCATTGCATCAAGTTATTGGGTTTACAAACCTAAGTATGATTTTGGAATCCTGATTGGCAGCCCATTTTGGGGTTGGGGCGTGCCAAGGTGAACGCCTTGTTCCCGCGTCCAGAAAGGCCCGTCTTGTCAACGCTTTCGTTGATTTCAGTCATTGACGACGATGCATCCGTCCGAGCAGCGACCGACAATCTCCTCAGCTCGCATGGATACATGGTCCATACATTTGCGTCGGCCGAGGACTTCTTGCAGTCGTCCCACCCGGACGACTCCTCGTGTGTCGTTGCGGACGTGCAGATGTCCGGTATGAGCGGTTTGGACCTGCTGACGCATGTGCGTACCCGGGGTAACGACGTGCCGTTCATTTTTATTACGGCCTTCCCCGATGAGAGCGTCCGCGCCCGGGCACTGAGGGCCGGAGCTATTGGATTCCTGGCCAAACCCTTCGCCGGACCTGTCCTGATTGGCTGCATCGAAACCGCAGTGAATCGAAACCGCGGCGGTGCCGGCAAGTGAGGCGATGAACGCCGGCGCATCGTCTCTGACGCTGGCTACGGCGTCTTCGACCGCCATCGGAGCGCGGCCTGCCGCGGCTAAACCAAGGTATGGGTCCTCCCAAACCAATACGATATTCGAAACAACCTCTGTAGGATCGAGCCATTTCCCCGGTCAGATTAGGCTGGCCCNTGGCTGGACCGAGGCAGGCGCCGGGTGGGTGCAGGCCAACGAGTCAAACGCAAAGGCAGAGCCATGTTGACGAACTCTGCCCCAAGCTTCGCAGGTAACCCCCAAAGGCAAGAAGAAACCTGGAGCGCCCCTGTAATCTCTGGGCGGAACAACGTCATGCAATTGCCTGAGCTCGCGCGCTCGACGACGCTGCAGTGGACTTTACTGGTGGCCGGGCTATTCGCGGGCTTTATCGTTGCGTTGCTCGGCTTCGTCTACCTGAAGACCAAGGATGACCTGACGGCGCAATCGGATCGTATGATCGCCTCGCAAATAATGTTCTTTACGCACTTGTCGCCCGAGCGCAGGCTGAACGCGATCGACGAGCATCTGAAACAGGATCCGCGCGTTCGGCTCGCGGGATTGTTTGGCTCAAACGGCCGCAGGATCGCGGGTAACCTGGTAAGCCTGCCGCCCGATCTCAAGCCCGATGGTGCCGTACGGGTCGGCGTGGTCGACAGGGTCGACGAAAGTGGCGGGCAGAGACAGGCGGTCCGCCTGATCGCGCAGACATTGCCGACTGGCGACGTGCTGGCGATCGGACGAAACATCGACGAGGTCGCGGAGATCGCACACGTCGTTGGTCGGGCGCTCGCGCTTGGTCTAATTCCCGCCGTGCTCCTTTGCATTGCAGTCGGTGTGGTACTGAGCGCCCGTGCCCGCCAGCGTATTGTGGAGGTCAACGAGCGCGTTCAGCGTATCGTCGCCGGCAACTTGCGCGAACGACTCCCGCATCGGAACGCCGATGATCCCTTCTCCAAGCTTGCGATGATCGTCAATGGCATGCTCGACGAGATGGAAACGCTGATCCAGTCCCTCGCAGGCGTCGGCAGTGACATTGCCCATGATCTGCGGACGCCGCTTACCCGAGCGCGGCTGATGCTCGAACGCGGCCGCTCCAGGGCCAGCACGCTTGAGCAGCTCCAGGCGGTTGCAGACAGAACGATAGAGGCACTCGATCAGTCGCTATCGATTATCACCGCCATTTTGCGACTAACGGAAATCGAGAAAAGCCAGCGATCAGCCCGCTTTGGCAAAGTAGCGCTCGCGGATCTCATTCGGGAAGTGGCTGACATGTACGAGCCAATAGCGGAGGACAAGGGGATTGCTCTCCTGATTCACTCGCCACACGAACTAAGCGTGCATGGCGACCGGGACTTGCTGATCGAGGCGGTCGCCAATCTCGTCGACAACGCCATCAAGTATACGCCCAAAGGTGGGCAGGTGGAAATTGGCCTATTTCACGGCAACCGCGAAATTATCGTGCGCGTAAGAGACACCGGTTCCGGCATCAGCGACCGCGAGCGTCACGCTGTCCTCCGGCGTTTCTACCGGTCGGATAAAGTACGACACACGTCAGGCTTGGGTCTCGGCCTTAATCTCGTGGCCGCGATTGTAAAGTTGCACGACTTCCGCTTCACGATCCGTTCAGGATCCGGGTGCGTGGTCGAGATCGGTTGTCCGTGTGCGCCAGCGCTAGCCCAATGGGCCGTAGAGAACGATCATGCGGCGGTCACCTCCTCGTAGGCGTCCAGCACGCGGGCGGAATAGACGAGGGCGGCACCGGCATTGACGGCGGTCGCGACGCCAAGCGCTTCAGCGATTTCTTCCCGCGACGCGCCGTGACGCGCCGCCGCCTCGGTGTGCACCGTGATACAGCCGTCACACCGGACGGTGACGGCAAGCGAGATCAGCTCACGGGTCTTCGGCCCGAGCAGATTGGTCTTCTGACCCGCGGCGGTCAGCGCCTGATAACCCTTGATCGTGTCGGGGTTGAGCTTGGCAATTTCCCCGATCCGGACGGTGAGAAGCTGGCGGTAGGCATTCCAGTCGAGCATGGCCATGTGACTTTTCCTGATGGGCGCTTGAATGACTGGTCCTTCCAAGAGGAGAGGATGACGTGCTCTCCGTTTTCCATCTATTCCGCTCTGACGGCGACGTTGAATGTATTGCCGTTGACGGTGCGTAGCTCCAATTTGGCGGCGCCATGGACCCCGAGAATC
>JGI12053J15887_10001856_pt1 | contig 10050 bp, 6 predicted proteins | sample MedBloCAOM1_O3_FD_15887 | JGI IMG/M metagenome (IMG submission 15887) | reverse complement strand
GTTCGACTGTTCGTCGATTAAAGAGCTACACGAGCTGGGTTAAATACGTCGTGAGACAGTATGGTTTCTATCTTCTAGAGGAAATTAGAGTAAAGTAAAGATAGTCCCTTCGTACGAAAGGAGTTGGGCATGTTAATCCATGGTTTACCTGTTGTTTATTTTAAATTTATATAGACATATAAATTTATATACTATATTTATTTCGCTGCGATAAATATCAATAAAATAAGCACGGCAGGGAAGCTACATTAATTAAAGATAAGTGCTGAATATATATAGGCACGAAACTTACTTTAGGATACTCTTAAATATACGTAATATACTATTACGAATACAAAAATGTATTTATACATTTTTAATAGGCTTTAGATTTAAGAACTTTAAGGTTTTAAGTCTCAAAGTACTAATTTTTTTTTTACTAAATAAAACACATATCAAAATTTAAATTACAAGATTTATCTGGTAATCTAAGAAATAAGCCTGGTTAGCATAAAAGTAATGCACCCGTTTTGTAATCGGAAGAAGTAAGTGCGATACTTGCATTGGGCTACATGTAATTACATATATATAACATCCCCGCGGATTTGTGTAATTGGTTAACATACTGGGTTCATGCCCCGGAGATTAAGGTTCAAGTCCTTTGTCCGTGCTATATATAATCCTATAAAGGCTATAGCTTAATTGGTAAAGCAAGCTGCTCATGATAGCTTAGATGAGTGTTCAAATCATTCTGGCCTTAAAAAAATCCGAATGCTGAAATTGGTAGACAGTACAAGCTTAAGCTTTGTTGACGAAAGTCGTATAGGTTCAAATCCTTTTTCGGATATAAATATAATCTATATTTGTATATTTACTTTATTTATTACATAGACCCATTCGTCCAATGGTTAAGACTGAACATTTTCAATGTTTTAATAAGGGTTCGAACCCCTTATGGGTTATATATGAGAGGGGATATAGTTTAATTGGTAAAACTGCGATTTTGCATATCGTTAATTTGGGCTCAAGTCCCGATATCTCCATATTTCACGTTTAATTTATTATTATAATTTTTATTATTATAATGTTTATTTCGAGCTCAAGAAGCTCAATTGGTTGAGCGGAACTCTGAAGATGTTTAGGTTATAAGTTCGAATCTTATCTTGGGCAATCAATGGATATGCTGAAATTGGTATACAGACTTCGTTTAGGCCGAGGTGGTGAGAACCTTACAAGTTCAAGTCTTGTTATCCATACTTAGGTGGATATAGTTCAATAGGTAGAATAGCTGTATGTGGTTCAGTTCGTTCCCTGTTCGAATCAGGGTATCCTCCTAACTATTTATATATATTTATATTATGTAATGAATGCCAGGATAGTTCAATAGGTTAGAACATTAATTTCATGCGTTAAGAATGAGAATTCGATTTTCTCTCCTGGCTCAAGTTTAAATTATATAATTGTTTCTAGTAATTTATTTTTTAAGGAAGGTCCCGTTTGTAGGTATGACGGGTTGAGCTGTAAACTCAATAGCATTTGCTATCGAAGGTTCGAGTCCTTTTCTTCCTAATTCTCTCGTTAGCTCAATGGATAGAGCATAATACTTCTAATATTTTGATAAAAGTTCGAGTCTTTTATGGGAGTTTATGTCTAAAATTTTTAGATTGATTATATATATATAATGTGATTTATTGCAGCGTTAATTTTTAAATCAGGAAAATCTAGTGCTTATAATCTAAATATTATTTAAATAGTATATAATTACACAGAAAATATAATATACAAAATAATATATTTGTATACATTGAAACATGCACTTTTTACGCTTTTTCTTAGTAACATACACTGTATACTTTTATATACAAAAACTAGTTTATTTAAATCCATTATATAAAAAAAAGTCTCTAAATTATATGTTGTAGACTAATAGGTAAGTCATGAATTTTTGATGTTTAAATATAAGTGTTCGAATCACTTCAACATAAATCTACTTACTGCCTTTATAGCTCAATGGTAGAGCGGAATACTGTTAATATTCAGGTTGAATGTTCGAACCATTCTATAGGCTAATAGATTATTTTCTTTAATGAATATTATATACAGAGAAATATTTATACTACATTTAAACAATACAGTAAATGACAAATAGTTTATTTTTAATAACAAATCCATTAGATCAATTCGAAATAAGAGATCTTATAAGTGTACATACTCCAATTTTAGGTAACTTAAATTTATCTCTTACTAACATAACATTATATTTATTAATATCATCTATTATTATTATAGGAATAACTTCTACAACTAATAAATCCAAAAAAATTATATTTAATGGATGAACACTTAGTAAAGAATCTATTTATGACACAGTTCATAGTATAGTGGTAAATCAAATTAGTAATGTATCAGGTCAAATATACTTCCCTTTTATATATACTTTATTTATGTTTATATTGATTAATAATTTAATAGGTATGGTACCTTATAGTTTTGCTACAACTAGCCATGTTATATTAACATTTTCTCTAAGTTTTTCAATAGTATTAGGGGCTACTATTTTAGGATTAAAAAAACACAATTTAAAATTCTTTTCATTACTTGTTCCAGCCGGTTGTCCTTTAGCCCTATTACCATTATTAGTAATAATAGAATTTATTTCATATATAGCTAGAAATTTTTCTTTAGGTTTAAGATTAGCTGCCAATATACTTTCAGGTCATATGTTATTGAATATATTAAGTGGATTTACTTATAATATTATGACATCAGGTATAATATTTTTTGTATTAGGTTTACTACCTTTAACATTTATTATTGCTTTTTCTGGTTTAGAATTAGCCATTGCTTTTATACAAGCTCAAGTATTTGTAGTCTTATCATGTAGCTACATAAAAGATGCTATTTATTTACATTAAATATTAAACTTTTTTCCTTAAAATATACAAAATAGGCTATATATTTATATATTATGAATTCTTTACATTTATTAATTGACAACCATAATAACGGGTTTTTACTTAGCAGCTTAGATTGATTAACTTTATTTTCTATATTGTCAGGAATACTAGTAATAATTAGTAGAAATCCTATAGTATCTGTGTTATATTTAATAGGTTTATTTGTAACTATATCAATATATCTTATGTTAATAGGCTTAAATTTTATAGGATTATCTTACTTATTAGTATATATAGGGGCAGTTTCTATATTATTTTTATTTATATTAATGCTTATAGATGTAAGAGTATCAGAATTACATGCTGATACTAATAACAGTTTATACTTGTCCATTATAATAGCTTTAATATTCTATATAAACACAGGAAATTATATTCCTTTCTCTATAAACACAGGAGGTATTGTCTATGAAATTTTATATGATTTACTTTCATACGAATATGAAAGTAGTACTTATGTCATTTCAAACATGTGAGATGGTTCTATAAGTGAAACTCATGATATAATTAACATAGGTAATGTACTATACACTAATTTTTCAATATGATTAATTATGTCCTCCTTAATTTTATTATTAGCTATGGTAGGAGCTATAATAATTAATATAAAAAAGCAAACTTTATAATAGAAATATGTCAAATTGTTAGTTTATATTTTGTCTACTATATAAACTAGTATATATATATGTATATACAATACATATATACAAATTAAAACAAAGTGTATTAGTTAAATTGGTATAACTTTGTGTTTCGGCCACAAATTTTTAGGTTCAAATCCTAAGTGCACTTTAAAATAGAGAGACCTTAGTTTAACGGTAAAACATGTGCCTTTTAAGCATTAGCATTTAGGTTCAAATCCTAAAGGTCTTAAGGATTTTCGTAAAAAAAAAGATGGCTATAGGTTAATGGTAGACCGTTCGTCTTCCAAACGAAGTGTACTGATTCGAATTCAGTTAGCCATACACAAAACAGGGTTAATAGTTAATTGGTAAACGATTTTCTTGTCACGAAAGTATATGTTGGTTCGAACCCAACTTAACCCGTTAAAGGAAAAGTTGTCATAGGTAAGGCGAAATATTTGCTAAATATTGTGCATTTGCACATGGATGTTCAAATCATCTCTTTTCCGTTCCGAAATTATAAATTTATATAATACAAGAGTATAGTCTAATTGGTAAAACAAGAAGCTTCAACCTTCCAATTTCCTGTTCAAATCAGGATACTCTTGATATATATAAATTCTTTAACTTAATAGGTAAAGTGCGTTTTTGATAAGAATGTGATTCAAGTTCAAATCTTGAAAGAATTAATAGGGATATGTTGTGGGTGGTCCACTATTTGACTGCAAATCATTGATAAGAGGTTCAATTCTTCCTTATCCCTGACTGAATTACAATGAAAAAATTTATTTTTTTCTAATTTTATAAATAAAGTATGCTAATCAAATCAAAAAATACCTATATAATAATATTATTTATATTTATGAGAATATTAAAAAACCATCCTATATTAAGACTATTAAATTCTTATTTAGTAGATTCATCTCAACCTTCCAATTTAAATTTTTTGTGAAATTTCGGTTCATTATTAGCTACCTGTTTAGTTATACAAATAATAACAGGTGTAACTTTAGCTATGCATTATAATGGAAATGTCTTAGAAGCTTTTAATTCTATTGAACATATTATGAGAGATGTAAATAACGGTTGATTAATCCGTTATTTACATGCAAATACTGCATCAGCATTCTTTTTTTTAGTATACCTTCACATAGCTAGAGGTCTATATTATGGATCTTATAAAAAACCTAGAGCATTAGTATGAACTATAGGTACTATAATCTTAATTGTTATGATGGCCACTGGTTTTTTGGGATATGTTTTACCTTATGGACAAATGAGTTTATGAGGTGCAACTGTTATTACTAATCTTATGAGTGCTATACCTTGATTAGGTCAAGATATAGTTGAATTCATTTGAGGAGGTTTTTCAGTTAATAATGCTACTTTAAATAGATTCTTTTCTTTGCATTACTTAATGCCATTCGTTTTAGCGGTATTAGTTTTATTACACTTAATCTCGTTACATGATAGAGCTGGATCAGGAAATCCTTTAGGTGTAGGAAGTAATCATGATAGATTAACATTCTCTCCATATTATACATTTAAAGATTTAATCACAATATTTATTTTAATATATATATTATCTTTATTTGTTTGTTTTGCTCCTAATTTATTAGGAGATAGTGAAAACTATGTAATGGCTAACCCTATGCAGACTCCTCCAGCCATAGTACCTGAATGATACTTACTACCATTCTATGCTATATTAAGATCTATTCCAAATAAATTAATTGGAGTAATTGCCATGTTTTCCGCTCTGTTAATAATATTAACTATGATATTTTTAGATGTTAACAAAGTAAGAGGTTTCCAATTTAGACCTTTAAGTAAAGGAGTTTATTACATGTTTGGTGCAATTTTCATAGGTTTAATGATATTAGGGGCTAAACATGTAGAATCACCTTTTATAGAGTATGGTCAATTTCATACTATAGCTTATTTCTTATTTTTCTTAATTATATTACCAGTATTAGCTTCACGTGAAAATTATATACTTATGTACTCAATAACAGATATTAGAAGTTCTTCTATTTTAAAATCTTTAAACTTAAAAAAAATCTTTTCTTAAATATAAGAGTATATTATATTAAAATAAAATTATTCTTTTTATACTAGAAATTATTTTTAATAATTTACTAGTAAGATATTATTGGTGTAACATTATTTCTATGGAAATGCTCATTAATATAATATTTTTTCATGTTAATAACTACCTTATTATTTATACCTTTATTAGGTATATTAGCCATTGTAACTAATCCATTTGATCCTGAAAAAAATTCTCATGATTCAAAGATTATTGCCTTAGCTACTTCAATATTAAATATGATAATTTCTTTATTTATATTTATTGTATTCGATTTCTCAAATATTAATTATCAATTTGTACAAGAAGTACATGAATTTAATGGTATAAACATATATTTAGGTATAGATGGATTGTCAATATATTTTGTATTACTTACAACTATACTAATACCTATAGTATTATTATCTAGTTGAAATTCTATTACAAATAATATTAAATCTTACGTAATAATAATATTATTATTAGAGACACTATTATTGGGAGTATTTTTAGTCCTAAATATATTTTTATTCTATGTGTTTTTTGAAAGTACATTAATACCTTTATTTATATTAATAGGAGTCTATGGTTCAAGCAATAAAGTTAGAGCTAGCTTTTATTTATTTCTGTATACATTATTAGGATCTTTATTTTTATTATTATCTATATTATTTATATTAACATTAACTGGTTCTACAGATTTTGATGTTCTATTTAAAACCAACTTAAATTATTCAACACAATTAATATTATTTTATGGTATATTTATAGCTTTTGCTGTAAAAACACCAGTTATATTTTTAAATACTTGATTATTAAAAGCACATGTAGAGTCACCATTAGGTGGTAGTATATTGTTAGCCGGAATTGTTCTTAAATTAAGTCTGTACGGTGTATTAAGATTAATATTACCCATAATACCAAAAGCGTCAATTAATTTCACATATATAGTATTTGTGATAGGTGTAATTACAATTATATATGCAAGCATAAGTACTCTAAGAACTATAGATATAAAAGAATTGATAGCATATAGTTCTGTTTCACATGCCGCAGTATATTTATTAGCTGTATTTAGTAATACAATACAAGGAATAGAAGGAGGAATTATTTTAGGAATAGCACATGGATTTGTTTCTTCAGGTTTATTCATATGTGTCGGAGGTATTTTATATGATAGATCACATACTAGACTAATAACCATTTACAGAGGAATAGCTCACCTAATGCCTTTATTTTCTATATTATTCTTTATACTTTGTTTAAGTAATGCGGGAACTCCACTTTCACTTAACTTTATAGGGGAATTCCTTAGCTTATATGGTATATTTGAAAGATTACCTTTATTAGGTATATTTGCAAGTTCTTCTATAGTACTATCTGCAGCATATACTATTTATATGTTTAATAGAATAGTATTTGGGGGTAAATTTTCTAAATACTTTTATAAAAATATTATCGATTTAAGTAGAAGAGAATTCTTTATACTAGCAGTACTTAGTCTTTTAACACTTTTCTTGGGTATATACCCTTCTCTGCTATTAGATGTACTAAACTATTCTGTTTCTAGTTTAATTTACAATACTATAAATTAAGAAAAAATATTATTTTTTCTTATAATATAAATATAATAAAAATGAAAGCGATAGATAGTTTCTAATAAATAAATTATGAATTTGGCACTTACATTGTTTTTAATAGGAGTTTTAGGATTTGTTTTAAATAGAAAAAATATTATTTTAATGCTAATTTCCATAGAAATAATGTTACTATCTATTACATTTTTAATTTTAATTAATTCATTGGCATTTGAAGATATCATAGGTCAGGTATATGCAATATATATAATTACTGTAGCAGGTGCTGAATCGGCAATAGGTCTAGGGATATTGGTAGCTTTTTATAGATTAAGAGGTAGTATTTCAATAGAGTATTAAATATGTATTTAACTTTAATAATTTTACCTTTATTAGGATCAATTATTTCAGGATTTTTTGGAAGAAAGATAGGGGTAAGTGGGGCTCAAATTATAACTTGTAGTTGTATAATTTTAACTACGATATTATCTATATTTACTTTTATAGAGGTAGGAATAAATAATATACCCCTATCCATAAAATTATTCAGATGAATAGATTCTGAATCTTTATTTGTAATATGAGGATTTAATTTTGATTCATTAACAGTTTCAATGTTAATCCCAGTATTGATAGTTTCTTCAGTAGTACACTTATATTCAATTAGTTACATGAGCCACGACCCTCATAATCAAAGATTTTTTAGTTATTTAAGTTTATTCACATTTATGATGATAATATTAGTTACAGCTAATAACTTTTTAGTCATGTTTGTAGGTTGAGAAGGAGTGGGGGTTTGTTCATATCTTTTAGTAAGTTTTTGATTTACTAGAATAGCAGCAAATCAAAGTTCTATATCTGCGTTTTTAACTAACAGAGTAGGTGATACTTTTTTGACTATAGGTATGTTTGCTATATTATGATCTTTCGGTAATATTGATTATAGTACTGTGTTTTCATTAGCTCCCTATATGAATGAAAATATTATTACTATAATAGGAATATGTTTACTTATAGGTGCAATGGCTAAAAGTTCTCAATTAGGATTACATGTTTGATTACCTTTTGCTATGGAAGGTCCTACACCTGTATCTGCACTTATACACGCTGCTACAATGGTTACAGCAGGTGTATATTTATTAATGCGTACATCACCTTTAATAGAATATAGTTCAACAGTATTAATGATGTGTTTGTGATTAGGAGCTATTACTACTGTATTTAGTTCATTAATCGGATTATTTCAACAAGATATAAAAAAAGTTATAGCTTATTCTACTATGAGCCAATTAGGTATGATGGTTATAGCAATAGGTTTATCTAGTTATAATGTAGCTTTATTTCATTTAGTAAATCATGCATTCTATAAAGCTCTTCTTTTCTTAGGTGCAGGTTCGGTAATACATGCTGTTTCAGATAATCAAGATTTTAGAAAATATGGAGGATTGAAATCTTTTTTACCCTTAACATACGCAGTTATGTTAATAGCTTCGCTTAGTTTAGTTGCTCTTCCATTTATGTCTGGTTTTTATTCTAAAGATTTTATATTAGAATCAGCGTATGGACAATATTATTTCCCATCAATAGTTGTATACTTTACTGCTACAATAGGTGCTATGTTTACTACTTTATATTCTATTAAAGTTTTATATCTAACATTTATGACAAATCCAAATGGTCCCATTATTAACTATGAAAATGCACACGAAGGAAATATATATATGACTTTACCTTTAATTATATTAGCCATTTTTTCTATATTTTTTGGTTTCTTAACTAAAGATCTTTTTATAGGTTTGGGTACTGGATTCTTTTTAGATAACGCATTATTTGTGCATCCTTCACACGAGATAGTGTTAGATACCGAATTTGCAGTACCAGTTTTATTTAAATTACTGCCTTTATTTTTAACTATATTTTTATCTATTATAGCTATACTTTATTCTGAATTTTTTACTAAATATATAATCCAATTTAAATATACTAGTTTAGGTTATAACATATTTAGTTTGTTTAATCAACGGTTTTTCATAGAATTATTTTACAATAAATTTATTTCAGAATTAATATTTAAATTAGGTAGCCAAACTACAAAAATATTAGATAAAGGTTCCGTGGAATATTTAGGTCCATTTGGATTAGAGGTAGGTATTATAAACATAAGTAAAAATATGTCTAAATTAGACTCTGGAGTTATTACATCTTATGCTTTATACATATTATCAGCTCTAATATTTTATATATTCATATGAAATAATATTCTGGATGAAATAACAGTTGTAGTGATATTATTTGGTTTACTTAATTTAATTAAATCAAATAACTCCAAATAAGATCTTACACAATTATTAATGTGTATATTTTGTACTGATCTTATCACATATATAGATATATATAATATATAATGGTAAATCTTAATATAGATTTAAATAATAAATAAATTATATATACAAAGTAGCTCTAATTTAATTTGCGTATCTTTAACCATTAGATTTTTATATAAATTATAATTGAGTTTGATGATAGCTCTGATTGAACGCTATCCAAATGCTTGACACATGCTAATCGAACGTTATTCTTTTTATAAAGGATAAAGTGGTGTACAGGTGAGTATATAGTAATTTGGCTCCCTCAGAGTAAGGGCAAAAGATCCCTTATAAAAAAAAAGGATGAAATATTATTCGCTCTGGGATGTTCATTTTNCTTCGGGGAAATATATTAAGGTAATGGCTTAAGGAAGTTTAACTCTTAAACCCGTAGTCGAAACTGAGAGGTTGATCGATCACATTGGGTCTGAAAAAACCCCAATACGTATTGTACAGCAGTGAGGAATATTGGTCAAT
>JGI12053J15887_10001855_pt1 | contig 10055 bp, 6 predicted proteins | sample MedBloCAOM1_O3_FD_15887 | JGI IMG/M metagenome (IMG submission 15887) | reverse complement strand
GCTTCACGGCGTAACGTGCCGCATACGGAGAGGATTCTTGAAGGCTTCGGTTGGGCAGCGTCCCCTGACCAGTCGCCGCCACAAATGAGCCTCGAGAAACAGGCAGTGCGACCAGCGCCCTGTCGATTCTGAATTTTTGCGAATGGAGAGCAAAAACATATGACGCGTGCTAACTTTTCCCAACTCTTCAAGGGAGTCCTGCTGTTGGTGGCGGTTGCACTGGCTGTTACACTTGCGCCCTCGCCTGCGATGGCTCAGGCTGTAACCAATTTTGGCAGCAATTCTGGAATCGCCTGTCCGGGCGGCAACATAATTTGCAACGGATCGATCAATTTCCTGACGACCGAGCTCTTTTTCGAGCCGGAGACTCCGGCCCAGGGTCTAAAAGACGCTTTGGCGACCTGGAACGAAGTCGAGTATCTATTGGATAATCCCTATGTCACAGGCGGTAACGGGAACGCGCCAATGGTTGGCGCTGTCTGCAACGATGGATCGGGCCCCCAACCCCTGAACGAGCAAGGCTTTCCGTCGTATTGCACACCCTCAGCCGCTGCCAGCATTTTCGGCGGCAACATTCGCCGGCCGGCCTTTGGCGTAACGCATCCGGTTAGAACGAGCCAGAATGGGGCGGGGGTGACGAACGCCGCCGGCTTGCCACCGCTGCGGGTGCATCCGTTAAACTACAACTCGCCTAACGGAAACGAGCAGCGCGTGCTCAACCCCAGCTATGCGGGCACCACCAATTTCAATAACACCGGCGTTTGTTACACTTTGGGAATTTCCTGCACGCCGGCAAATTCGGTGATCAGCGTCTCGTCAGGTGGGAGCAGGCTGCTCCCGCAGGACACCCCTGAAATTGACTATGACGTTTCGATCGGGCGCAAACTTCCGTTCTGCCAAGTGAACCCGGAACCCGTTCCCCTTAACACTCCTCATAACACGACTTTCGACGCGGAGAGTCTCACAGCCTGCGGATCCGATCCGGGGGAACCTGGCGCCGCTAGCCTCGCCCACAACAACACGAACCCGTTCTTCTGTGCCACGGAGCTGCTGGGCGCGAGTTCTAACGCTGGCTACAACTGCGAGGACAACCTGGGATTGCCATTTAATGGACAGTCGGCCAGCAACTGGTACTCGGTGCCGGCCGTTCGGGCAGGCAACATCGTTACCGCGATTCTTCGCACGATACCTCNNGGAAGCNTTACTGGGGTGACGACGGGNGCCGCAATTCCGATTCAGCCCAACGAGCGACTGGTAGATCCNGGTGTGCGGGGCGTGATTCANCCGTACAATCCCACTACTGGCGCGGGCGGTCTAAGGAAGCCGACNCTGCGATCCGCTGCNGTTAGTGGNAATGGNGTTACACCCAATTACCTCTGGAACTCGGCGGGAGCCGCAACAGCCATACGCACCGATCCAACCGGCGCGGACTTGGAGTTTTCGAACGAAAATGACTATTACGGGCTCTACACTACCCCGACCGGGACTCCCTATACCGGAGTGACTTCGGCAAACTTCTATGGACGGAAGCAACTGGCTCGACTGGAGGCAGCCCGCCTAGGCAAGTCCCTGTTCTGGGACATGCAGGTGGGCAGCGACGGGGTGCAGTCCTGCGGCTCCTGCCACGCGCACGCTGCAGCGGACAACCGCACGAAGAACCAGATCAATCCCAACGGCCAGGATGGAATAAGCGGTAATCCGACCAACTTCGTTGCTAACGCCTTCACCTTCCCACCCAATCACGATTTGGTCAAAACTGACTTTCCGTTCCACAAGCTACTCGACCCCGAGATCGCGGGCGATCCCGTATGCACCCCGGCCATCAGAGGCGACGTCACGGGGATCACTTTCCCGGATGGTGATCCTCCGGAGAACCCACTCACCCCTGCCCAATTCACGGCCTGCGATGCCGCCAACATCATGGGAGATACCGACGATGTGGCGTCCTCGATGGGTGTCCATTTCGGCCGGTTCTATGACATACCGGTAGGAACAGGCGCGGGTCTGGCAGGCGGGTCATTCGGCCCGTCCTCGCACGGCGTGCGGGCATTGATACGTGATCAGCGCAGCTCAGTTGCGGCTGACAACGTCGATCCGATTCCGGGCTTTGCAGGAGTGTCTGGAAACGACTTCCGTCGTGTAGAGCCGCGCAACACGCCCACTATCATCCTGGCACAGTTTAACTTCGACAACTTCTGGGATGGTCGCGCCCGTCACGACGACAATGGCGGCAGCGTGTTCGGCCCATCCGATCCGCAAGCCCACGTGTTTGTCGACCAGGGCAGCGGAACGCTAACAGCGACCCGGCAACTCATCAAGTTCACCAGCATTGCCTCGCTGGCGAAAGGGCCGGCACTGAGCAAGTTCGAAATGTCGTTCGATGGCCGCAATTGGGCCAAGATCGGCAAGAAGCTGTTGCAAGCCGGCGTGACACCTCTGGCCAACCAACTGGTTGATCCAACCGACAGCATCATCGGCCCCTATTCCAACCAGAATGGGTCGGCTTGTGCAAGCCTTCCGGCGGCGGACCGCTCGCCACAGGGCGGTCCTGCCACGACGCTGGGAACAGACGTGCCAGGACTGTGCATCACTTACGCAGCCCTCGTCCGGCATGGCTTTTATCCGGCACTCCACCAGAATACGAGCCAGCACCTGGTCGGTTGCTATACCGACGGCAGCTCCATACATCCGAATCAATGTGCGGGCACGCCTGCAATCACGATCCTCAACCCGGATGGGACGCTCAACAACACGAATACCGCGGACCCGTTCGATGGATACGTTCTCACCGTCGCAGGTGGTCCATCTGTCGCGACGGACACTAACTCGTTCACCCAGATGGAAGCGAACTTCAGCCTCTTCTGGGGACAGTCGATTAACGCCTGGGCCAGCCAGCTGGTGCCGGACGATACGCCGTTCGATAAGTTCGCAGACCAAAATCCGGATCTAGGGATGGCAACTGGAGAGACCGGAGAGCCGCTGTTGGTTCTTGACACGCCTACCTGTGGCCTCAATAGCACCAGCCCCTTTCCCGCTGGCTACATCCGCAGTGAATTCCACGCGGCCTGCCTGCGCGAAGTGGGGAATTTCAAGCGAGATCCCTACGTTGCCACTGATATCGTTGGGACGCCTGCAAAACCGGTGCAAAACGACACCAACGGCCATCCACGGATGAGCGCTTGCATCGATCAGCTGACGTTTAACGGTGAAACTGGTACCCGCATTTGCACGCACTACGTTCCGGCTGGCGGCACGCGCCAACCGAACGATCCGGATCCTTTGCTCGGGTTCGATATCTTCTTCGGATCCAACCTCTCGCTGAAGAATCCGGAATTCCGGTCGGCCCGGTGCGGCGCATGCCACAACGCGCCCGCCTTGACTGACCACACCACCCCGTTTACGCATAAATGGGCGCTGGTGGATGCGGCTGCGGAATTTGCCCATGACAACCCGTTGATCGAACCGCTGATGGAGCCGTTGAGCAAAACGCGCATCATTTCCGGTTTCCACTTGGAATCGGAAACCAACGGACCTGGACAAGATGCAATAGAGCGCAAATCGGGCAATCTGAGCATTGTTCCTGCCCCGATAGCCGGCGTAGGTACGAGCGCGGGCAGCTTCGCCGTGAACGGTAACTGCACCACGGCCAGCTGCTCGGGTTATGTGTTCCCCGATGCCATTACGCTCAACGATGATGGATTAACCTATACGGTCCACAAGGATCTGGGCACCGGTCCGATAGCCGGAGCCGGAGACCCAGTCCCATTCACGTCATTTAACGGATCGCTTTTCGACAACGGCGTGTACAACATCGGCGTCCGCCCCTGCGTGGGGAATCAATTAGGCATAACGGGCGCTTGTGAAGACGTCGGCCGCGGAGGCAATGACGCTTTCGGATGGCCGCTTTCCCTGTCCACGCTGCTGTTGAAGAACCTGGGCGGGCCGGCGCAACAGCCCGGCACAGCGATAGCCCAGTTCGATCAGACCAACGCAAATGACGGTGGGCGAGTTGACGCTCAGCAGTGCACTCCCTACTGCGCCACGGGCGGACTATACCCACTGACCGGACACGATCAGCGCATCAACTCCGGGTACAGCGAGGATCCCGACAGTCCGCAACTGCCTTCGTTCATGGCGGTAGCGGCACCCACCATCTCCGTGGGCGATGCCCATCCGCAGTTGGATGAGGCGTGCGGTCCCACGGGTGGATGCATAAACACGCTAAGCGACGTTGCCAACGCGGAAGGGTTCCCCGAGATGCCGTTCGATCCTCGGTCGCACCTCAGCGAGGTCATCAACAACGCCGTTGCTCCCGGAGATGCGACGATCGGCGGGCCTGGCGTAGTCGAGCAGGGCACGTGGCCCATGGTGAACCGCGTCAACCGGTTCGGTGCTTTCAAGGCGCCGCAACTGCGTGAAGTGGAGCTCACTGGCCCCTATTTCCACAACGGCGGCAAGTTGACGCTACGTCAAGTTGTTGATTTCTACGTGCGCGGTGGTGACTTCCCGGTCACCAACTCTAACCACCGGGATTTCAACATCTTCAACCTCAACGCCGAACTCCAGTCGGACCTCAATGAGAACGAGAAGGTTGCCCTCGTGGACTTCATGCTCGAACTCACCGACGACCGCGTGGCTCTGGAGAAGGCGCCTTTCGACCATCCACAGTTGATTCTGCCTCTGGACGGCACGGCTCCCGAAAGTGACGGCGTCGTGAACCGGGACGTCATGCTGAGTGGGACATGCGTTGCAAGTCCGTTGCTCGGTCCGGGACAGCAGGCATGCGACGGAGGCATGTTCCTGAACGTTCCGGCTGTTGGCGCCAATGGCAATCCGGGCGGTCGCATGCCGAACTTCCTAGGCATCGCGGGCTCTGCCCCGGACTCCCTCAATCCCGGAGGCCGTCAGAGGCTCGTTGGTGCCGCTGCCAAGTGCGGTTCCAACGTAACCTCACAGTACTGCCACTAAACCAAACCCGATGTGACACTCATCCCCTCCCCCACGGGGGAGGGGATGAGTGTATTAAGAAGCAGCTCCAAGGCAGGATTCAGAAATATCAAGAAAGGTAGTGTACTAAATGGTTTATAATCACCGAGCCCGTTTGTTAACCGTCGTGGCGGCCCTCCTCTTGGTTTTGGTTCTCATACCTATCGTCGCCCAGGCCCAAGGAGCAGCGCCTCCAGTCTCAAACGCCTCCGTCACCGGCATCCAGCTTTCCTTCAAACGGGATCCCCGGATGGTCGATTCTTTCCGCGGAATTGGACCGTGGGTTACGGGTTCTAACTACACAGGCGCCACGGCCCAGGACACGGTCGAGGTTCGGGCCGAAGCTGTGGATGCAGCAGGGAAGCCGACGAAGATCAGCCCGGAGTGGAGCGCGTCGGACTCGGAGATGGTCACCGTGTCGCCCAGCCAGGGCGACAACGTGAAGATCACCGTCCATAAAGCCGGGGAGAGCAAGCTGAAGATTACCTACCAGGGATTGTCCAAAGAATTGGTGGTCAGGGCGAAGTATGCGGGCAAGTTCATCCTGTTCGAGATCTCTCCCCCCACGCTCGCGAAGCCGAAGGCACCTGCGGCCATGGAGACGAATCCAGCCCTGAAGGACCAGAAGGCACAGATCAGCTACGCCGCGGGTATGCGGGTGGCCAAGACTCTGCAGAAGCAGTCGGTAGAGGTGGACCCTGATCTTCTCAGACAGGGGGTTAAGGATGTCCTCTCGGGCGGGTCAACTCTCATGAGCGATGACCAGGTCCAGGCGGCCCTGATGGGAGTGGAAACGGAGTTAAACGTCACGGAAGCCGTTTTGGAGAGAAAGAAAATTCTCGAACAGAACAAAAAGGAAGCCGAGGAATTTCTGGCCGAGAATAAGAAAAAGGATGGCGTAGTAACTCTCCCCAGCGGACTGCAATACAAGATCGTCAAGGCGGGGGATGGGAAAAAACCCACGGCTCTGGATGTGGCGGTCTGCCAATACTCGGGCGCCTTGACGGACGGAACGGAGTTCGACAACTCCTACAAGAAAAAAGGCGGTGCGCCGGTAAGCTTTCCGCTGAGGTCCGTGATCAAGGGTTGGCAAGAAGCTCTAACGCTCATGCCCGCCGGCTCCAAATGGCAACTCTTCGTCCCGCCGGACCTTGCATACGGAGACAGAGGGGTACCGCGGGCGAAGATTCCGCCGAATGCCGCGCTGATCTTTGACGTGGAATTGCTCTCAGTCAAAGTATCCGGACCAGGATCCGCGCCCGAACCACCGACGACGAAGGCGGCAGAAGAACCGGCGCTCCCGCCCGAGCTGCTCGATGCGCTGAAGAAAGCGATTCAACAAGAGGAGATAAGACAGTGACCTTACAGACGGCGATGCGATGGACCATGATGCTAGGAATGGCGCTGCTTGTAGGGACCGCCTTCGCGCAACAGGCTCCCGTGGTGAACCAGACCCCACAAGAGTCCCAAACAGTCAATGCCGAACCGGTGGCCGCACCGACCAGCAAGGCCGACCAAAAGCAGGCGACGATCGAGAGCCGTAAAGACAAGGTCAGCTACGCTTTTGGCGTTGACTTGGGGAGGGATCTGAAGCGGCAAAAGGACGATCTGAACATAGATTTGTTGATGAGAGCTCTGACGGATGCGTTGGCGGACAGGGACCTCCTCATGACCGACGATGAAGTGACGTCAACCCTGAAAACGGTCGAGATGGAGCAGAAACAGGACTTCGACCACGCCAAGATGATGATAGCCCAGAAAAATAAGAAAGCGGTGGAGGCATTCGTCGCCGAGAACGTGAAGAAGGAAGGCGTCGTTACTCTGCCCAGCGGGTTGCAGTACAAGATCCTTAAGCAGGGCGACGGAAAGATGCCCGCGGTCGACGACACCGTCGTTTGCCAATACCGCGGCACGCTCATCGATGGTGCGGAATTCGACAGCTCTTACAAGCGTGATCAGCCGGCGATCTTGCCGGTCAAGGGACTTATGGCAGGCTGGACTCAGGCTCTTCAACTCATGCCAGTCGGCTCAAAGTGGCAGATTTTCATCCCGCCGCAGCTCGCCTTTGGAGAGAAGGTAGTGGGAGGGATTGGGCCCAACGCAATGCTCATTTTTGAGGTCGAGCTGATCTCGATCCAGGATAAAGCCCAGAGCGCGAGTGCGGCGAAGTGAGGAGATAACCAAATGTTGCTAACGCGCGCCCAGTTCTCATTGGCCCTAGCAAGTACGTTATACGTTATGAGGAACTCGAAGCTCCCGGGCGCGGGGGTTTATAGGCCGGGTGCGCGACACAAGCGGGAGAAACAGGCGAAGAAGCAAACTCGTGTTCGGAGAAATAGCCACCATTCACGGCGTGCGATCGAGTCACAAAGTTCTTATATAAGATTAAGAGAGGATATGAAATGAAGACAAGTTTGCAGATCGTGCTCGGGTTAGTGCTGATTGCGGCAGTTTCGTTCGCGCAGGAAGCTCCCAAGGATAAAAATCAGGCACACACGAACGCTGTCGGCGCGGGACCGGAGAACGCACAGCACTCTACCATCAATCAAAAGAAGCCCGTGCAGGGTGGTGGAGCGAAGTCCGAAGCTAAGGCGGGTACCCGCGCGCTCACCGAGAAAGAGAAGAACAGCTACGCGCTCGGCGTACAGTTCAGCACGGACATCGCGAGGGAAGGGTTCGAGGTAGATCCGCATCTCTTGCTACAGGGGATGGCTGACGGCCTTTCCGGCGGAAAGCTTCTCATGTCGCTAGGGGACATCAACGCTGCGCTTGCCAAGCTGCAAAAGGTGGAGCGGGAGAAGTTCGAACTCGCTCTGAAGGAGTTCGCGAAGAAGAACAAGCAGGACGGAGAAGCGTACCTTGCGGCGAACAAGAGCAAAGAAGGAGTAGTTACTCTGCCCAGTGGCCTGCAATATAAGGTCCTGAAGGAAACCGATGGAAAGAAGCCCGGGCCCAACGACCAAGTCGTGTGCAACTACCGGGGAACCCTCCTCGACGGGACGGAGGTCGACAGCTCCTACAAGCGCAAAGAGCCTTCGATTTTTCCCCTAAAGGGAGTTATCAAAGGTTGGGCCGAAGCTCTGCAGTTAATGCCCGTCGGCTCCAAGTGGCAAGTCGTTGTCCCGTCTGATCTGGCCTACGGTGAGCGTGGCTCCCCTAGCAGATCAATCGGACCGAACGCCACGCTTGTTTTCGAGGTGGAGTTAGTCTCCATTGAAGAGAAATCGCAGACCGTAGGCGCACGGTAAGGAGAGCCTAGATGTTTTCCAGGCGCTTCCAATTTGCGTTTGCACTAACAGTGGCGGGCCTGGTTTGGCTTCCGGTAGTGAGTTGGGCACAGGAGCCTCAAGCCCAAGAGCAAACAACGGCGAAAGCGCCCCTCGAGTCACGTGATGCGCTTGCAGATGTACCATCGGGTCAGGCTGTTGTTACGTACCAGAACGGCGAGCTGACGATCAAGGCCCGGAATGCGCCGCTGATGGACATTCTTAGGGCGGTCTGCAGCCAACTCGGTGCTGTGCTCGACTCTGAGGCAGCGTCCGATGAACCGATAGTAGCCATTCTGGGTCCACGGCCGGTGAGAGAGGTGCTTGCCGCTTTGCTGAGTGATTCTCAGTTGAACTATGCCCTGTCGGGATCGCCTATCGATCCGAGCACCCTCGCGCGTGTCATTGTTTTTCCGAAAACCAAGGATTCCAAGGCGTCGGGCCTTGTTGCGCAGGATATGGTAAGTCAAGAACAGCTTAGCTCGGCAAACGGTAGCACTAACTCTATCGGAATAACCTCGGGTTTGAGCCAAGTGAAGGAACTTCTTACTGCGGCGAAGGCCGAAGTCGCCAATTCTGAGGGAATTTTGTTAGACAATGGAGCAGAAAACGGAAACGGTGGTGATGCCGAAGCTGCGGGCGGAGCGCCAGGAGTTGACGCAAGCATCATTCTCGAACTGATCGAGGCGCAAATCAACGCAAATGGGGATGCGGCTTCAGATGCCAGTAACTCCAAGTCCGCCCAGCCCGGGCAGCAAGCGGGCGCTGGGACACCGCAGAACCCTATTATTAGAATTCCAAGGCGCGGAAGACGCTAAAATTGTCTGCAGTAGCGATATGAGTCACCAGCAGAGTTCCTGACTTACCCGGCGAAGATATGGAACGCCTACGTGTGTCGGCCGACCTGCAGTCTCGCGAGAAACCGTCCTCTGCGCCAAAATCAACGGCACGTGGAGATTTGACCAACGTGAGCAAGCACTTGAGAAAGTCACCTCGCCATCTCGTTACAGGCCTCGCATTTTTCGCTGCGCTCGTTGCCAGCATCCCGGCCTCGGCTGGTGACCTTAGTGGGAAGGTCATGAATGGCACGACAAAGAAACCCGCAGTTGGCGATGAAGTTGTGGTCTTGACCGTGTCGAACGGAAAGATGAGTGAAGGCCCACGCGCCAAGACCGACGGTGCCGGGCACTTCAGTCTCATCGTTGCGGACTCGCGAGCTCCGCATTTGGTGCGCGTGGTCCACCAGACCGTCCCCTACGAAACAATGACTGAGCCAGATGCCAACATGGTAGCAATTCAAGTTTATGACGTCGCCGACAGACTGGATGGCGTGACCGCAGTCATGGATGTGCAGCGCTTTGAGGCAAGGAGCGACACGCTAGAAGTGAAACAATTGGTTACTATGCACAACGCCTCTAAGCCGCCGCGGACACTGGTGACCGATCGCCCGTTCGAAATCCAGTTGCAGCCCGAGGCGCAAGTTGAATCCGGAATGGTGCAGATCGAGAACCAGAAACCCATCAATCAAAAGCCTACCCCGGGCGAGCGGAAGGACGAATATTATTTCCACTCTCCACTGCGGCCAGGAGATACGCGTTTTGCGGTCGTTTATCGGTTGCCCTACAACGGCGAAGCGGTGGTTGAACCCAGGATCCGTAACGCGCAGGAACGTTTCGTGGTCATGCTGCCAATGTCCATGGCTTTCGAGCCACAGGTCCGCAGTACTTTCCAGCCGATGCGAGGCGTTTCTCCGGATAATGTTCAGGGGACCGCGCCAGTGGCGCCAGGGCAGCTGCTGGCGTT
>JGI12053J15887_10001854_pt1 | contig 10055 bp, 7 predicted proteins | sample MedBloCAOM1_O3_FD_15887 | JGI IMG/M metagenome (IMG submission 15887) | reverse complement strand
CTCTCCGCCAGTAAACGGTCCAGCGGCACCAATTCCACGGAAAATTCCTTTGCCGCTGCTTCGCTGATGTACGGGTCATAACCCAGGACGCGCATATCAAACGCTTCCGCGCGCATGGCCACTTCGCTTCCGATGCGCCCAAGCCCAATAAGCCCCAGCGTCTTGCCGCTAATTTCCATGCCCGCGGCGCTCGATTTCTCCCAGCGCCCTTCATGAATGGCTTTATCGAGGCGCGGCACCTGGCGCGCGAGCGAAAGCATCAACGCGAAAGTGTGCTCGGCAACGCTCACCGCGTTTCCGCCGGGCGTACTCATGACGATGATGCCGCGCTTGGTGGCGGCGTCAAGATCGATATTGTCCACGCCCACGCCGGCGCGTCCCACGCAGCGCAGGTTGGGCGCCTTATCCAAAAGGTCGGCGGTAACTTTTGTGGCGCTGCGCACAATCAGCGCTTGGGCATCCGCGATTTCCGCGACGAGGTTGTCCTTTGTAGTCAGGACCACGTTCCAGCCGGGCTGTTCCTTGAGCAGCTGCACACCCCGCGCGCTAATTTTGTCGGCAACAATTACTTTCATGCGTTTCTTCTCCGCCTATGTCGTGAAATTTTTGTGTTTCGTTAACCATCAACGGTAGCGAGCCCTCACCGCAGTGTCAATGCAACCGGCGAACATTCTGTGATAATTTTGCAATTACAAATCTTGCGCGAAAGCGGCCAGCGCTTACGAACCAAATTGAGGAGCCGGTGATGAGTCTGTCTGAGCGAATTCAAAAAGATCTCGTGGACGCCATGCGCGCCAAGGACGAGTTACGCCTGAGCGTACTGCGCGGCATGAAAGCGGCCATCAAACACAAAGAAGTGGAAAAAATCCGTATGCTGGACGAAGCCGAATCCATTCAAATCCTGCAAACGCTGGTCAAGCAGCGCAAGGAATCGATCGAGCAATTTTCCAAGGGCAATCGCCCGGAACTCGCTGACAAGGAAACCAAAGAACTGGCCATCCTTGAAAGTTATCTTCCCGCAAGCGCCAGCAAAGACGAAATGAACGCCGCCATCGACAAAGCCATCGCCGAAACTGGCGCCAATTCCATGAAGCAAATGGGCATGGTAGTTAAATCAGCAAAATCCTCGCTAGAAGGAAAATCCGTCGACGGCAAAATACTCAGCGATCTCGTCCGCGAGCACCTCACAAAATTAGGATGAGTTGTAGAGTTTCGAATGCAAAGGCGAGCGCGGAACGCTCGCTGGTTTACTTCGGCCCGGGCTTTAGAACAGCGATATTGCGCTCGTCATTTCCGATCACGCGATAGAACGTTTTTAATTCGTCCGCCTTGCTTACCGGTACGCTCAACTCTTTGATTTCAAAGGTGCGTGTGTATTTTAATGTTTTGCCGGTGACTTCCGCTTTGCTGTGATAGCTCGCGAAACTGTAGTCCGCGTTGACCGGTGGAGGGAGGTCGTCTACTTCGTATCCAGCCGGAAGCGCGATCTCAAAGGTATCGGTGTTGCGCCAGGGCCCGGCAAATTCAACGGGATATTTTCGCGCTTCTTTGGTCTCCATAAAATTCTGCGAGTCATATCCGATCACTCGCGGCCGCACCAGCAATAAATCACCCGCCGATTTGGCATAATTTTCCGCTACTAGTGAGTAGTCGTACACAAAGGGCAGATTATTTTGTTCCAGATTTCCGATCGAAGCCTTGGTGATCTGGAAGGTGCTCAGTGAATTAGCCAGCGACGCTTCGATAGGCTTGATTCTGTCCGTATTTTTAGAAACGGTTTGGAGGACGGATCGTTGGTATACCGCCGGATCGCCGCGTCGAATTTCCCGAATGTCTCCGCTTAACGTGCCCTTATTATCCAATTGAAGTTTGGCGATCCGCTCGGTGCCATTGAGCGTCGCGGGTAATTGCGGCAATTCCACCAGTTCGCCTCCTGTCGGCGTCACCAGCAAGCCATAGTTGGCTTGCAGCGCGCCACGCAATTGGCCGAATGGGGTCATCTCATCGGTAGGATCAAAAATCAATAATTTGCCAAACTTGGTGTCGTTAAGGAACGCAATCAGGGAAGGATCAGAAACGCCTTCCGGTAATTTAATCGCCAAAATCAAATGATTAAAAATTCCGATTTGCGGCGGGGTGGCGCTGGTGACTGCGCCCCGTTCGGAATTAATCACCAAATAGTAGGAGTCCACACCTATCTCCGTGAGCATGGCGCTCACCAGCGTGGCCTTGTCTTTGCAGTCGCCATAGCGATGCGCGAAGACTTCGCGCGCGGGATGCGGCTGGTACCCGCCAATCCCCAATTCAATGCCCACATAGCGAATCTCACGCTGCGCGAAGGTCGCGATGGCGCGCATTTTCTCAAGAGGAGTAGTTGCTGAGGCAGTCACCGTTGCCACTTTTTGCTTAATCTCCGGCGTAACTTCGCGCCGCCCGCGGGTGAGTCCCGCCTCCCAAATTCCCGCGTCATCCCAGTTTTGAAAGCCCCTGTTCTGCGAGCCACCCGCCGGAATGATGGACAAAACCATTTGTTCCGCGACACCTCGCCAGGGCGGCATCTCTCGCTCAATTTTCACCGCGGGAACATTCTTGACCACCCATTGCCACTGGTTATTTCCTACCGAGGCAGGCGCGAGTTCAGCGTGGTTCACCCACGCTGCTTTGTATTCCCAGCCCAGCGGAAGTTGCAATGTGTATCGCGCTTCCACCGTAGGAACGCGCTGCTGGAAGAGCCACTCGTGCTGCAAAACGTAGGGCCGCAAATCCTGCTCGACTTCATAACCCACAATGTTTCCCACGTCAGCGGCGGGAATCTGCAATACCTTAAGTCGAACGTCGGTGATCAATTCCCCACCGGCGACGCCCACCGAGGTTTCCAGAGCATCTTTCTCTTTCACTTCATAATCTCTTCCTTGCGCCGGGATGCACCATCCGTGCATCCCGGTGATGCGTGTGTCAGCGTCGAAATCAGCACTTACGATGCCGTATTTCTTTCCTGCCACGCGCAAAATTTTGTACGCGGCGCGTTCCATGCGCTTAATTTTGCCGTTGGGTTGCACGGTGAAAATGTATTCGGAATACAACATCACCGCGTCGGTCTTATCGTCATGCTCGGGTAGCGGTACATTCACGAGTGCGTGCATCCATGCCGGCGCATCGTTAGCGGTCGCGGGATCTGGCGCAATTAACAGGCAAAGCACCAAGATTCCACCGATCAGCGCGGCCGTTTGCCAGATGCCAATCCTGCGCAAGCTAGTTGGACGCAGAAATGCCCCCAGGCTGCACCATGATCTGTTGTTCATCACCGGTCTTCACCGTTTGGAAAAAGTTTCTGAGCGCGCCGTAATATTTTGCGTCCAGCACAAGCGCATTGATGTTTAGATTGCGCGTCAGGTGCAGAGTCCCCTGCTTGTTCTCCGCGGTGGTGTTGTAGGAACAAACTTTTCCTTCATCCTTGTGACCCGGTGGAACGCTGTTCACTTTCCAGTCCAGCGGAAGCTCAATGGTCACGTCATCGATGCGTGCGGTCGGAAAGTCAAAATAAATGGGATGTACTCGGGAGGCGTGTTCGAACACATGTTTTTCGGGCGCGCCAAAAAGCCCTACTGGGATCAGCGCACGGCGCCCCGCCTGGGAAGCCCAACCCTGCACCTTGATTTCAAATTCACCAACGAGCGTGGGCGAGGAACTGCTCCAGTCAGGTTTATTCTTTAAATCTACATCAATACCTGCAGGAATAAATTCCCGCACGACATCCTCAATGTATTTTGTGCGCGAGGCCTCGTCCTCGTTGCGAAGTTCCAGCCGGATCGAAAGTGCTTCCAGCCCGGAAAAGGTCACCGTCACTTTGCCTTCCAGCGAACCCTGGTCGGTCATATTTAGGTCAGCTTTGCGCGTGATATTTGAAACGGACGCATCCGGAACGGTGGTGGTGACCCACGCTCCTCCATCCTTATCCAGGCGCAATCCTTTCACGCCCGTCTCCGGCCATGGCAATATTCCAAAGGGCGCGTTGGCCGTTCCGGGGTCGTAAAAAGTATCCTTACCGTTCAATTTAACCAGCACAACGTTGTCGTCCAGGCGGTGCGGGTCCATCGTCTGTGGCGTGAAGAAATATTCACTTCGACGCGACACCAACACCGGATAAGCTTCCAGGCCCGCTGCCCGCGCCAGCGCCAGGAAAAACCAGGTAATCTCCGCCCCGCTGCCGGAGCCGCTTTTCCACACATCCTCTACGTTGTTTATGGCTTTCCCTTTTTCGCGCTTCTTTTCCTGCGCGGTAGTTTCTAGTTCCGCACTAGTGTTGCGCAGCTGTTGCACTCTTGCGTAAATCTTTTGCAGTTTCACTTCCGGCGTATCACTAGGCGAGACGATTTGCGCGACAGCCTGCTCCATGGCCTTGCGTTTGCCGATAAAAGTCTCCACCTTGTCGTTCTCTTTTTTAGCTTCTTTCTTCCAGAATTTATCGGCTTGCATCTCGTTGTCTTCGCTGTACACGAAGTCCACGCGGGCCTTTAATTCATTTTGTGGCGGCATGTAGTCTTCGGTTTGAAACGCCGCCATGTTAGTGGTTTCCAAACGCACTACGCCCCGCTCATTCTTGGGCGCAACTCCTGGCGGCAGTCCTTGCCAACTGAAGCGCACCGGAAAATATTCGCTGGGTTTCAGTGAAAACTGCGCGTATTTGGTGAACAGTTCTTCACTCACAATCCAGTGCGAATCGAACACGTAATGTTCCTTTAGCTGGTTCATGAAGTGATACTCGATGATGCTGCCCACCTGCACGTCCGGCAGCACGATGACTTTGGCCGTATATTTAAGGCCCTTGGCCTTGACGATCATCTTATTGATCGGCTTGCCCTCGAAATTGGCGATCGTGCCATCTGGGCGGATGGTGCGCGCCTTGACGCTATGCACATCCTCGTTCCCGTTGAAAAACGGAATCTCCACGTTGGCGTACTTGCGCCCTTCTTCGGTGAGGATCTTGATGCGGATGTAGCAGTATTGATGATTGGCCACATCGTCGCGGTCCACCTGGCGGTACAGAATTATCGCAGGCGCGCCTGGAGCTTCCGGGACGCTGGTCATCTGCAGTTCCGCGGGCGAGATGGGTTGCCATTCATCGGCATTCACCTGCATCGGCGCGCGTGCGAGGAAATACGCGCAGCAACCACAGACGAAGAGAAACAGGCGGCGATATTGCATGTCGTACCTCCAGGGACGTTTGTCTGGAGGCAGAGCACCACGGTTTGCGAGGTAGTGGGCTTGCCTCACATCTCCAGGGCATCGTCGTTTGAGCAGGTGTTGATGACCTGTTAAATTATTAAACGGGACAATATAGTCCAAATCCGCGGCTGTCAAGAGACCTGATGGGCCATCGTTTCCACACTGAAAATCCCTGCCGCCCATCCAAGATTCTCTTCCCCGCCTGCCTTTCGTGCGGCATAATCCCGCACGCAGCCAATTTGGTTTCGGCGCGGGAGGCCTTCTTTGAGCGAACGTCCGTGGAGTTCCACTGCACCGCCAGGCGAATTCCGGCCGTTTGTTCCTGATGGAGAAACTCTTAAAGAGTTCACGCTACGCGCGGTAATCCTCGGCGCACTCTTCGGCCTGCTCTTCGGCGCCATCACCGTTTACGTAGGATTGCGCGCCGGCCTCACCGTTTCCGCTTCCATCCCCATTTCCGTTTTGTCCATCAGCATCCTGCGCGCCTTCGGCCGCTCCACCATTTTTGAAAACAACATCGTGCAAACGACGGGCTCGGCTGGCGAATCGCTCGCAGCCGGCGTGATGTTCACGATCCCTGCGTTGATCTTCCTGGGCTTCGGCGCGGAATTCACCTTCTGGCGAATTTTTCCGCTAGCGCTGCTAGGCGGATGGCTCGGCGTCCTCTTCATGGTGCCGCTGCGCCGCCAACTCATCGTCAAGGAGCATGGCAATCTCAGCTTCCCCGAGGGCACCGCCTGCGCGGATGTCTTGGTCGCCGGCGAACGCGGCGGTTCGTTTGCTGGACGCGTTTTCTGGGGCCTGGGTTTGGGCGGCGTTTATACCTTCTTGATGAACACCGTGCAGGCCTGGACTTCTCAGCCGGAAGCGCGCCCCAATTGGTTTCAGGGCGCATCCTTCCGCATGACCATCACCTCCGAGTATCTCGGCGTTGGCTACATCATCGGCTCGCGCGTCTCCGGCATACTTTTTGCCGGCGGCATAATTTCCTGGCTGGTGATCATGCCCGCCATCCGTTTTTATGGGCAGCTCGCCAACAACGTCCCGATTTATCCATCCACAATTCCCATTCCGATGATGAGCCCTGATCAAATTTGGGGCACCTACATTCGACCCATGGGTGCAGGCGCCGTAGCAGCCGCAGGATTGATCACTCTGCTGCGCACGCTGCCCACAATATTCTCCGCGCTCAAAGCCGGCCTTAAAGACGTGCGCGCGGAAGGGGCAACCGACGCCATCGCGGCCACCCGCACCGATCGCGACATGCCCATGCGCTGGGTCATTCTCGGCTCCCTGCTGATCATCGTCATGATGTGGATTCTGCTCACCTTTCATCCCATCCCGGGAGCCGAAACGCGCTGGTTCCACAATCTTTTCGCCGGCATCTTCGTCACCGTGTTCGGCTTTCTGTTCGTAACCGTTGCCGCGCGCATCAGCGGACTGCTCGGCAACTCCTCCAATCCCATCAGCGGCATGAGCATCGCCACGCTGATGGCCACCTGCGCGATCTTTTTTGTTGCCGGATGGACCGCGCCGAACTACCAGGTGCTGGCGCTGATGATTGGCGGCGTGGTGTGCATTGCCGCCGCCATCGCAGGCGCCACCTCGCAGGANTTGAAGACCGGCTANCTCGTCGGCGCCACGCCTTTTTGGCAGCAGATGGGCCTGTTGATCGGCGTCACCGTTTCGACCTTGGCCATCGGCACCACCCTCAACTTGATGAACAAGGGCCTAGAAAAATATATTCCCACGCAGATTCCCGTGACCGTCGAAGCCTTGCCCTCGGGAGTGAAAGTGGAACGGGATAGCTTCACCTATCAGGGCAAAAATTATCAGCTCATCAATTCCCTGGGCTCGCACGAAGTTCCCGACGGCGAATATTTGTACAGTCCGCAAACCAAACAAATCGAGTATCAGTGGGCCCAGGGCATCGGCAGCCTCAAGGCTCCCGCTCCGCAAGCGCGCCTGATGGCCACCGTCATCAGCGGCATCTTGAATCAGCGCCTCCCCTGGCGCTTGGTCTTGATGGGTGTTGCTCTGGTAATCGCGGTAGAAATTCTCGGCGTGCGTTCGCTGGCCTTCGCCACCGGCTCGTATCTTCCGCTCGGCACCACCGCTGCGATGTTTGCCGGCGGCCTGATCCGCTCGCTCGTCGACGCCACCACCAAGAAAAAAGACGAAAGCGAAGCCAGCCCCGGCGCGCTCTACTCCAGTGGACTCATCGCTGCCGGAGGTGTCTTTGGCCTGCTCGGCATCATCATCAATCTGTTGCAGGATCCAGAAATTTCCAACCGCGTGCCGCACTGGGTCACATCCGTCCTGCGCCTTCCCTGGTCTGAAAAATTGTTTGCCTTCGGACCAAGGCTCTGGCCCGCGCTGGCGCTGAACGACAAGCTGCCCATGCCCACTTCCGCGCAATCCATACTTGGCATGGTGATGTTCGCGCTGCTGGGCGCCTCGTTGTTTTACTTCGCCCGCAAAAAACTCGACTAATCGCTCTGCCCAGACACTAAACTTCNGTAGCCAGTTTCCTGGTTTTGAGGTAAAACGGAAGACGACAAACAGTTTATTAAAGGATTACTGGNATGTNACCCGACCGAATGCCCCCTTTGGTCAAGCAAATAATGACGGGCCTNCGGTATCGGTACGCTTCCCTTAATAGCACTCATTACGAAGCTGCCTGGACGGACAGTCAGGGTGNCTGTCGCTGCATGCACAAACACAAAATGCTCAGCGACGCCGCCAGGTGCGGCCTGCCTCGTCCCGCCGGTTGGTATGTCTTGGCGGTCGAGCGTGGCGAACCGCGACAATTAACAACTGCGGAAAATAAGATCGTGGATGATTTCCGATTTGCGTCTAGAAAAACTAAAGTTTAAAACCAATTAATTTCGTGCCCTCGAGTGGGCCACNGNTGCCTACAGNGCCGGAAATCCCTTCCCGAGCTTTCCCTTTATCTTTTAGGACGCTTGGCTTCGAAGGCCAGAGCCTGCCANCGAAGCTGANGAGCAGCACACANAGTCCAAAACACATCGTTGCCATCAGTACCGTCAGCGCAATANACAACGCCAATATCACTATGATNCTTAATATTTCAGGACAGTTTTCATCGCCGACAGGAACATAATAACTCCGGCTACCAGCAAAGCAGCGCCGACCAGTAAAGCGATGCCAGAATTTGAGCCATTCATTGATATCCACATAAACAGCCCCGCCGCTATACAGCCGCCCGAAATAATCATTTCAAGAAGGTGTGCCCTGAGAATCAGAAGGCGCGGCGGATTTAAGTGCATTAACGTGTCCAGTACATACCTCTTATATAACGACGTTCTTATATTCCACAACTAGTTTAGTCACATACTTCTACACAGGTCGTTCTGCTTAGTGTGCAATATTGCACAGTGTAAGTTCCGGGGCTCGTGGCAACATTTGGACAGGCAGCCAGCGTCCGGGCTTAGAAAGTTATGCAGATGCCTCAATGGACTTTGAACTGCCCGCATTGCACGAAAATATTCCGCCACAGTGAAATTGATCCTCATTTCGATAAGTTTCTTTACGATCCGCTCTGGCCATACCGGCCTGAATTTCCAGAATACGGGCTGACCTTGTGCTGCCCACACTGCCAACAGCCCGCAACATACCAACGCCTTCAGCTCATGTACTCGCCCGAATGAGAATTTTCAGCCGGGCGCCCCAGGTTCGCAAATTTTGAACCTGGGGTTTTTGACTTTTCACTAGATACAAGCAGCGTTACGCGAAGAACTGGAAACCATAAAGCGAAAGTTGGATGGTAACTACGATTCGCCCTAAACACTAGAGCTGAGCTACGTCCCAGGCTTTTGACTCATTTTTGGTGGTTGGCCGCTGATTCTCTCGGCTTCCGCGACCAATCGACTCATTTCGCGGAGGAGCGTTCTTCTGCGCTCTGGGTCTGTCGCGGTCTTTAGTTCTAAGGTAATTCTCTCAAGCCGCTCTTGTACTTCGTGGAAGGAATCGGCCATGCGGCCCGAATTATGCCAGTTTTCCGACGCAACACCATGCAACTATTCGGATCGTCCCGCTATGTCGTTCCACAGGTATATGGTTTGAGAGCTTTCGGAGTTTAGCAGCCCTATCAAATTAAAAATCATGTTGCAGGGCCTACCGCTTTGCGCAAACGTGCCCACCACGGACTTCAACTCACTCGATGACATGATTTGAATCGCGGAGTACCGGTCACTCGCGTCACGCGCGGCCACCAGATCCGCAATCTCTTGCTGCAACGAAGCCTGCGGACCCAGATGCACCAATTTGAGTGGTGTCAGCCCCATTTCGAGCGCCGTTGGAGCCAGCGCCAAAACACTCTCAAGCACTTTGTTGGTGTTCACAACGGTTTCCCAAAAGTCCCGTAACCGGTGCGAGTGTGGTCGGTCCGATAATTGAAGTCTTTGATATACCGCAATGCATTCGCAATTTCTGGGTGACGGTTTATCATCCGATAACCAATTTCTGATGTTCACCGTTTTGGTCTTAGGCTCTTTGCATCCGCACTTTCAACCATTCCGAACGGTAACGCGGTACGTAGACTTGCGTCCCCGCGCAGGGAATGGCCCAGCTCCCATACAATGCTTTGAGCCGATTTATAACCCGCCCGAGATCCTTGCTAATCGGATTCCATCACCTGCTTGCCGGAGGAATTTCGAACCGCGATGGAGATCGTTTCCTTGTGCACATCCATACCGATATACTTCGCGCTATCCATATAAAGGGTGAAATCTGTCTAAACCACGTCCCCTTCCCTCCACCGGAGTTACCCGCCGGCTTCATCGGTACTGCGAGCCTCTCCGCCATCC
>JGI12053J15887_10001853_pt1 | contig 10056 bp, 7 predicted proteins | sample MedBloCAOM1_O3_FD_15887 | JGI IMG/M metagenome (IMG submission 15887) | reverse complement strand
TCGGTGGTGCTGGAATTGGTTGGGTCGCCATTTCACACCGACACAGGCCTGCACCCGATACGCACGTTATTGGAGCGGCGCTGCGGCATCGACCGCAAGACTGATCAGCTCGAACGGCTGCGGTTATTGGACGCCGAGGTCTGCGCCTGCGGACTGGATCCGCCTAGCACTGTCCCGCTGTTGGCGCCGGTGCTGGGCATCGAAGCGCAGACCGGCTACGAGCAGGTGGCTGCCGAGGGCCGAAAACTCTACGAGCTGATCGCGCAGGCGGCGCAGAGCTATCTGCTGGCGTGTCTGGCCGGGCGTGCCGGGTTGGTGGTGGCCGAGGATCTGCACTGGTTCGATCCTTCGACCCACGAAGTGCTCGGCGCGCTGCTCGACACGGCCGCAGGCCGGCTCCTGGTCGTGATGACCGGACGGCCCGACGGGTGGCTGCCGACCGGTCGCCTGCACGAGGTGTTCGACCTGTCGCCCTTGACCGACGAGCAGGCCGATGCGCTGATCGGGGCGCTCAATCCGGGCATGACCGCGGATCAGCGGGCGACGGTGGCTGCGCGCTGCGACGGGGTGCCCTTTTACATCGAGCAGGTCGTCAACGGTCGCAGCGAGATCGGTGTCCCTGAGGCGCTTTATGAGCCATTGTTCGCCCGGCTGCGCGCCAGCCCGAAGGTGGTGCCTGTGGTGGAAGCGGCCGCCATCCTCGGGCGCCAGATTGATCGGGACCTGCTGTGCTCGGTGGTCGACGTAGGCGACGACGAGGTCGACGACGTCATCCACGAGCTCGAAGATGCGCTGGTGCTGGAGCCATTGCCGGCTGGCAACTGGCGGTTTCGCCACGAGTTGCTGCGCGAGATCGCTGCCGAACTCGCCCCGCCGAGCGTGCGGCGCGGCCTGCACGCCAAGGTGGCTGACGTCCTGATCGGCGCAGGTGAGCCCGACTGGCGTCTGGTCGCCGCCCACTACGAGCACGCTGCGCGATTCGACAACGCGGCGTCGGCGTACCAGCGGGCGTCGAGCGATGCGCGGCACCGCGGGGCCCTTGCCGAAGCCCGCACCTGCCTAACCCTCGCACTCACGCAGCTCAACCAAGCCACGCAGAGCACGGACCGCGACCGCTGCGAGACCGCGCTGCGCCTGGAGCGCGGATTTGTCAGCTTTGCCGCAGAGGGCTATCAAAGCCGGCACGCCGCCGCCGATTTCGAGCGGTGCCTGCAGCTGGGGGAGACCAACCTGCGCAACGACGAGTTGTTCGCGACCCTGACCGCCGTGGGGAACTACTACCTGATACGTGCCGACCTGCGCCGCGCGACCAAAGTCCTCGAGGTCCTGCACGCGGGCCTCGAGGGGCGACAGTGGTTCCGCCCTGCGATCGAGATCTTGGCCGGGGCCGCGGCATGGCTGCGCGGCGACTTCGACGCCGCCGATAACCATCTGCAGGTGGCCACCGCCGACGTTGCCGCGGCAGACAAGCACAAAGTCGACGCCGACGGACTTCTGGTTAGCGATTCGAGCGCTACGGCGCGGCTCTACCTGGCTTTGGTCGGGCTGGTGCGCGGCGACCACACGAGCGCCCATGGCGAGTTGGCCCTTGCCGCACGCATGGCCGACGGGCTCGGATTCCCCTGGGCCGCGTACACGCACGCCTACACGCGCTCCATGGCCACCTGGCTGCGCATCGAGGCCGGCCAATTCGATCGTGCCGCGGTCGTCGCCGCGGACACAATCGATCATGCCGAACGGTACGACCTCGACATGTGGCCACTGGTGGGCGCGACCTGGCAGGCGGCCGTCGATGGCCTGGCCGCACTGGACGGCGAGCACGTAGACCCGACCACCCTCGGCGCGCACATCGCGACCATCACCATGCGCCTCGAAACCCTGCGCACGCTCGGGGTGTACATGTACACCACCGTCTTCGACGCCTTTCTCGGGCGGCTGTTGACCGCCGCTGGCCAACCCGAGGTGGCTCGCGAACGCTTGGACACGGGCCTGCAGCTTGCCCAGGACACTGGGATGCACTTCTACGACGCCGAACTATTACGGCTTCGCGCCCACACCCATACCGCCCCCAATGCCATGCGGGATGACCTCGAAGCGGCACTGACACTCGCGCGCCGCCAGGGTGCCCGCTTGTTCGAATTGCGCTCGGCTCTCGACGATTTCGAGCTGCGGGGGGAGCTTGCACGTGGGGCCCTTGTTGCAGCGGTCAGCCGCGTCCCGCCCGACCGCGCCATGCCGGAACTGGCCCGCGCGCGGGCCGTAATGGAGCTGAAGGATTGCGAGTGAGCGCTCAACGGGTGGGCCGGAAGAAACCATGGAATCCCCGCCCGGCATTTGTGGTCCGCACGGGCGACAGATGCACCGGGTCGCCCGCATCATCAAACGATGAATAGCGGTTCCGATGGTGAACGCACGCGCCCGGCGGGGCGAGACCACGAACGACTGGACGTCGGTGTGAGGGTTGCCCTTAGCGCGCTGGCAGTTTCAGCACGCGATTGTTCTGGCTTGACGACGTACACGGCGCCGGCGGTGTCGACGGCCACCCCGAATGGCGTATTGAGTCCGGTGGACGGCACCACTTCTTGGGTGGTGGCGCGCTGCCCCGGCCCGCCGACACGCCGATCCTGCGCGGCTTCCTCGGCGAGGGCGAGGCCGGGCGCAAGGTCTACGACGCGCTGGTGTGCGCCATCCCGATGAAGCGCGTCGGCCAGCCGGCCGACATCCGGCATCGTCACCTTCCTCGCCTCCGACGAGGCCGCGTTCATCACCGGCCAGGTGGTCAGGGTCGCCGGCGGCCTGACCATGGCCGGCTAGGAGAAGTTCAGCTTGCGCGGCTCGAAGCGGTAGCGGAACAGGGTGTCCACCGACGGCAGCTCCCAGGTGCCGTAGAGCCGCGGCAGCGCCGGCAGGCACCGCATGATGTAGTTGGGCGTGATGGCGGGCGTGTACCGCACGTCCCTGCGCTCGATGCTCACCTTGCGCAGCCCGCGCGACGCCATGTACTTCATGATCTTGATGGCGAACCGGGTGGCTGTCTCCGAGCGCTGCGTCCAGGCCGAGTGCCACACGCCGACCGGCTGGAAGTAGTTGGGCACGCCGCCCATCATGATGCCCTTGTAGAAGTTGATCCCGGCCATCTCGACCTTGGCGCCGTCCACGAGCAGGTCGAACTTGAGGAAGTCCAGCTCGAAGCCGGTGGCGAGGATGCAGACGTCGCACTTCAGCTCCTCGCCGCCGGCGAGGACGATGGACGTGGGCGTGAAGCGTTCGATCGCGGCGGTCTTGAGGCGCAGCGCGCCGCCGCGCACCGCCTCCTTGAAGCCGACGGCGATCGGGATGCGCTGCTCCCACGGCGCGTAGGACGGCGAGAAGTGCTCCTTCAGCTCCTCGCGGCTCACCGTGTCCAGCCAGTGCTTGCGGAAGAACCAGCGCGCAAGCCGCGGAAAGGCACGGAAGCCGACGAAGATGGTGTCGTCGCGCGCCTGGAGGTAGCCGCGCAGCAGCTTCATGGGAAAGGCGAAGCCCCGGCTGTAGAGGTACTGGCACAGCCGCATGAACGGCGTGGCGCGGTTATCGATCTCGTAGATGTAGGACGGCGAGCGCTGCAGCAGGGTCATGGACCCGGAGACGCGCGCCAGCTCCGGCGCGGCGCAGATCGCGGTCGAGCCGCTGCCCACCAGCACCACGTGCTTGCCGGGGAAACGGCGCTTCGCGTCGAGATCGAACGTGTGGACGATCTCGCCGCAGAAGCTCTCCGCGCCAGGGAACGCCGGCACGTGCGGCAGCGAGAAGTAGCCGTTGCCGTTGATCAGGAACTGCGCGTGGGCGCTGCCGTGGTTGGTCTGCACCACCCAGCACTGCGTCTTCGTGTCGAACGACGCCGAGGTGACAAGCGTGTTGAAGCGGATGTTCTCCAGGATGGAAAACTCCTCTGCGACCGAGCGCAGGTAGCGGTGGATCTGCTCGCGGTCCGCCAGGCAGCGCGGCGAAGCGTAGGGCTTGAAGCTGTAGGAGTACTTGACGAAGTCCGAGTCGCAGCGCGCGCCGTGCCAGCGCTGCGTGTACCAGATTCCGCCGAGGTCCTCGTTGGCCTCGAGCACGACGTAGGGAATCCTGTTGTCGGCCAGGTAGTACGCCGAGCCGATTCCCGTGATTCCGGCGCCGATGACGACCACCGTGGTCTCCTGCATTGCCGTGGCGTTCATGTGGACCTCCCAGTGGGGTTGACCACGCCCCCTCAGGATTTGGCCAGGCCCTTTGCACCTAATTCACAATAAGTGGGGTGCCCATCCAACGTAGGCAGATTCGTACGTCGGCAGCGGCCTCACGCCGTGGGGCGATAGAAGCCCTGGAAGCCCTGGCCGAGGTTTGTCGTGCGGATCGGTGACAGTTGAACAGGGTCGCCGGCTTCAGCCATCGTTTCGTGCCGACGATCGGCGCCGAAGGCACGGATGGCGTCGGTGTCGGCAAACACGCGGTTAGGACGGCCGCGGCGGCTGCTCGGTTCCACTAAGGTCGGCGCATGGACGTGCGCGTCGTCAACCACCCACTGGCTGCCGCGCGACTGACCACCCTGCGCGACGAGCGCACCGACAACGCGGCGTTCCGTGCGGCGCTGCGCGACCTGACCCTGATGTTGGTGTACGAGGCGACGCGCGACGCCGCCTGCGAAACGGTCCCGGTGCGAACGCCGCTGGCCGAGACGACCGGGTCACGGCTGGCCAATCCACCGCTGCTGGTGCCGGTGCTGCGCGCCGGGCTTGGCATGGTCGATCAGGCCCACGCGCTGATACCGGAGGCCCGCGTCGGGTTCGTCGGGGTGGCGCGCGACGAGGAAACCCACGAACCCACACCGTATTTGGAGTCGCTGCCCGACGACCTGAGCACCCAGCCGGTGATGGTGCTTGACCCGATGCTGGCCACCGGCGGCTCGATGGCGCACACCATCGGGCTGCTGCAGTCCCGTAACGCCGTCGACATCACCGCGGTCTGCGTCGTCGTCGCACCCGAAGGCATTGCGGCACTGGAGAAGGTGGCGCCGGACCTACGGCTGTTCACCGCGGCCATCGACGAGCAGCTCAACGACATCGCCTACATCGTGCCAGGTCTCGGCGACGCCGGCGACCGGCAGTTCGGGCCGCGTTAGAGCACTACCACCGGGCGACGCTGACCAGCTCCTCCTGAACCGCAAGCGCCTTGGCTCGGGTGGCCTCGAGCTGGCCGATGATCGCGCAGCGAACCTCGATGTAGGACTTGACTTTTGGTTCAGTACCCGAGGGTCGTACCACCATCCGGACCCAATTGTGGTCGTCGCCGCCGAAGAAGACGAGCGCATCGGTTCGTCGCTTGCCCCCCTCCTGCAGCAGATCGGTCACCATCACGTCGAAGCCGGCCAGCCGATCGGGCGGCGTGGCACGCAGCCGGGCCATCATCGCTTCGGCCTGGTCGGCGTCGGCGACGCGTCGCGACACCGCGGTCGTGGTGTGCACGCCATGGCGCAGGGCGAGGTCGTCGAGCGCGTCGAGCACCGTGCGGCCCTTATCCCGCAGCGCGGCAACCAGATCGCAGGCCAGCACGGCCGCGCTGATGCCGTCCTTGTCGCGGACCGCACCCGGATCGACGCAGTGGCCGATCGCCTCTTCGTACGCGTAGACGAGCGTGCAGCCGGGCAGGTCGACGTCGGCTCGCGACAGCCATTTGAACCCGGTCAGTGTCTCGACGTGCCTGGCGCCGTGGTCCCTGGCGATGACGGCGAGCATCCGCGACGACACCACCGTGCTGGCCACCACGGTGGCCTCGGAGACGGGGCCGGGCTCGATCTGCGAGAGGATGTAATCACCTAGCAGCCAACCGGTTTCGTCACCCGAGAGCATGCGCCAGCCGTCCGGCGTCGGCACCCCGATCGCGCAGCGGTCGGCGTCGGGGTCGAGCGCGATGGCGATTTCGGCGTCGACGTCGGCGGCCAGCTTGAGCAGTGCGTTGACCGCGCCGGGCTCCTCCGGGTTGGGCGACGGCAGCGTTGGGAAGTCCGGGTCGGGCGCGAACTGGCTCTCTACGGCGTGCACGTCGGAGAACCCGGCGCGCACCAGCGCGTCCATCGCGAACTCACCCCCCACCCCATGCAACGGGGTCAGCGCCACCCGCACCGACCCGTGCGTGTGCCGGACCTGGGCCGCACGCTCGACGTAGTGCTGAACCACATCGACACCGGAACGCTTCACGGGCTGGCGAGGGATTTCGTCGGCGTAGGGGGCTTCTGCGACGGCACGCTCGATCTCTTGGTCGATGGGTCCAACGATAGGGAACCCGCCCTCGAAGTAGACCTTGTAGCCGTTGTCGGACGGCGGATTGTGCGACGCGGTGATTTGAATGCCCGCTGCCGCGGGGTGATGGCGCACGCCGAACGCCAGCACCGGTGTTGGCGCCGCGACGAACATGAGCGTGACCGCAAAGCCTTGGGCGGCAAGGACTTCCGCTGTAGCGAGGGCGAACTCCTCGGATCCGTGGCGGGTGTCCCGGCCGACCACCACGTGCTTTCCGGCCAGGCCACGGTCCTTGAGCACTTTGGCGACCGCCCACGTGGTGCGCACGACGACGGCCAGGTTCATCCCGTTTGGTCCGCCACGCAGGGGCCCACGCAGGCCCGCCGTCCCGAACGTCAACGGTTGGGCGAACCGCTCGCCGAGCTCGTCCTCGCGCAGGGCCGCCAGCTCGGCGGCGGTCTGCGGATCCGGGTCGTGAGAGATCCACTCCTGCGCGGCCGCCGCGATCCGCGACGAAGTCATGCGGCTAGTGTGCCCGCTGACGCGTCGGCGTAAGCCAGCTTGCGAAGCACCGGAGCGACGAGCATCAGCAGGTCGAATTCCAGGGGCGTGAGGTTGTCGCTCATGGTCGCGTGCAGCCACGCATCGCGCTCGGCGCGGTCGGCCTCCAGCAGCGCGGCACCTGCGTCGGTGATCTCGATGAGCTGACGGCGCCGGTCGGTCTGGTCGGGGCGGCGCGCGATGAGGTCGCGGGTAACCAGTTCGTTTATGCCGTCGGTCAGCGACTGCACCCGCACGTGCAAGAGGGTGCCCAGTTCGGCCGGGGTGGTCACACCGGTGCGACTGATCTCGCCGAGCAGCTGCATCTGTGTGAGGGTCAGGCCGTTGTCGGGCCGATGCCTGCGCATCTGCCGAGTCACCGCCATCATCGATTCCCGCAGTTCGGTGGCTGCCGAGTCAACGAGTGTCATAACCAAGGTATACCTTGGCAAATATCACCTGTCACGTAAATCACCGCATGTTGTGATCGATAATTAGCAAGAGCATACTTTGGATCAAGATGACGTGCATGTGGCGAATGTTCAGGTGGGCCCTGCTGATAGCAGTGACGGTCGCCGTCACCATCCCGCTCACCCGCATCGGTGTGCCGTCGGCCGCGCTGTTCGCCGCGCTGGTTGTCGGCGTCGTGCTGGCATTAACGTCGCTGGCTCCCAGCCGGATAGCCCGCAAGCCCGGAATTGCCGCGCAGGGCGTGCTTGGCGTGTACATCGGCACGATGGTCCACCGGGACGCGGTCGGGGCCCTCGGCTCCGATTGGCCGATTGTCGTCGCCGTCGCCGTGGCCACCCTGCTGTTGAGCGTCGTCGCCGGGGCACTCCTCGGTCTGCATCGAGACGTCACCCCGCTGACCGGGTCGCTGGCGCTGGTCGCCGGCGGCGCGTCCGGGTTGGTGGCCATCGCGCGCGAACTCGGCGGAGATGACCGGGTCGTGTCCGTCGTGCAGTATCTGCGCGTGGCGCTGGTCACCGCGTCGATGCCCCTGGTGGTGACGCTGGTCTATCACGCGGACAAATCGCGTGGAGCTGCGGCTGCGACTCAAACCGCCACTGCTCCTTGGTATCTCAGCGTCGGATTGTTGATAGTGCTTGTGGTGGTCGGGGCCGCACTAGGGCGGCTGGTCCATATGCCGGGAGCGGGCCTGCTCGGGCCGATGGCGCTCACCGTCGTGCTTGAGCTCACCGGGATGTCGTTCGGCCTTACCGTGCCAATGGTGTTGGTCCAGGTCGCCTACATGTTGATCGGTTGGCAGGCGGGACTGGCGTTCACGCCGGAGTCTCTGCGCGCGATCGGGCGCATGCTGCCGGCCGCCGTCGGCCTGATTGTCGCGCTCGGCGTGGCGACCGCCGGACTGGGTGTGGTGTTGGCCCGATTCACCGGGCTCACCCCGCTGGAGGGCTACCTGGCCACCAGTCCCGGCGGTGTGTACGCCGTGCTCGCGACCGCGGTTGAAACCGGATCCAATGTGACGTTCATCATCGCGGCGCAGGTGGTGCGCATCCTTCTGATGCTGTTCGCGGCGCCGCTGATGGCGCGCGGCGTTGTGTGGATCAGCGAGCGTGTCGGCCGTCAGACTCGCGCGATCACCGCGCCGAGCAGAGCGCCCATCCGCGTCGCGGATTGACGGCCCGCCTCCAGCACCTCGTCGTGGCTCAGCGGCTGGCCGGTCATTCCGGCCGCCAGATTCGTCACCAGCGAGACGGCAAGCACCTGAGCTCCTGCGGCGCGGGCCGCGATGGTCTCATGCACGGTCGACATGCCCACCAGGTCCGCGCCCAGCGTGCGCAGCATCCGGATCTCGGCCGGCGTCTCGTAGTGCGGCCCCGGCAGCCCTGCGTAGACGCCCTGGGCCAGCGACGGATCGATTTCGCGGGCGAGCGTCCGCAGCCGCGGTGAGTACGCGTCGGTCAGGTCGACGAATTGCGGGCCGACCAGCGGCGAGCGCGCCGTGAGGTTGAGGTGGTCGCTGATCAGCACCGGCTGGCCGACGGCGTAGTCGTCGCGCAGGCCGCCCGCGGCGTTGGTCAGCACCACGGTGCGTGCACCCGCTGCACACGCCGCGCGCACCGGGTGCACGACGTGACGCAGCCCGTGTCCCTCGTAGGCGTGGATCCGGCCGACGAACACCAGCACCCGGTGGTCGCCGACGTGCAGCGACAACACCTGGCCGCCGTGCCCGGCGGCAGTTGGCGGGGTGAATCCGGGCAACTCGGCCATGGGCACCACGGCCACCGGATCGCCCAGCTGGGCCACGGCCGGCGCCCAGCCCGAACCGAGGATGACGGCGACGTCGTGTACGTCGACGCCGGTGCGATCGCGGATGGCGACCGCCGCCGCTGCGGCCAGCGCATCCGGATCGGTCACAGTCGGCGAGCTTAGCTGGCACCGGGACCTCCTGTTGACAGTGAGATACTGCGAAGATGCCCACCGCCACCGCGTCGATATGCGTCGAAGACGCCGTCAACCGACGCCGCGGCGATCTGGTGGAGCTGTCGCACTCGATTCACGCCGAGCCGGAACTCGCGTTCGCCGAACACCGCAGCTGCGCCAAGACGCAAGCTCTGGTCGCCGAGTTCGGGTTCGAGATCACCGCGGCACCCGGCGGTCTTGACACCGCGTTCCGCGCCGCCTACGGCAGCGGCCCGCTGGTCGTCGGCATCTGCGCGGAGTACGACGCATTGCCCGACATCGGACATGCCTGCGGCCACAACATCATCGCCGCCTCGGCCGTCGGCACGGCGCTGGCATTGGCAGCGGTGGCCGACGAGCTGGGTCTGACGGTAGTGCTGCTCGGCACGCCGGCCGAGGAGGCCGGCGGCGGAAAAGCGTTGCTGCTCAAGGCCGGAACGTTCGACGACGTTGCGGCCACGGTGATGTTGCATCCCGGGCCGCTCGATATCGCCGCCGCCCGGTCGCTGGCGCTGTCGGAGGTGACGGTTCGCTACGCGGGCCGCGAATCGCACGCCGCCGTCGCGCCCTATCTCGGCGTCAACGCCGCCGACGCGGTTACCGTCGCGCAGGTGGGGATCGGGCTGCTGCGCCAGCACCTGGCGCCGGGGCAGATGGTGCACGGCATCGTCACCGACGGCGGGCAGGCCACCAATGTCATTCCCGGCCGGGCCGAGCTGCGGTACACGATGCGCGCCGTCAACTCCGAGTCGCTGCACCAGCTCGAGGACAGGATGGCCGGCTGCTTTGCCGCGGGATCGGTGGCCACCGGCTGCACGCACACGGT
>JGI12053J15887_10001852_pt1 | contig 10056 bp, 8 predicted proteins | sample MedBloCAOM1_O3_FD_15887 | JGI IMG/M metagenome (IMG submission 15887) | reverse complement strand
GACCGACCTCCTTGAAAGCACGCGCGAGCCGGGCTCGAAACATCTCGGTGACGCCCTTGCCTCCGGCGAATTCGATAAAGGTGAATTGGCAGTTGCGGACCTCGGCTGCGATACGCGCGAAAACGCCGTCAAATTGCGGCAAATATTTTGGCAATGACTGGCAGCACCAATAGACCACGGCATTTGCACGCAGACCCAACTGCGCCCGATCAATTCCGACAGCCGGAGCGTCTGCAGGTTCGTAATAGATTGAAAGATTGGGGAGCCGAATGAGCCGTTCGGAATAGTGATCCGCGGCGCCTATCGGTTCCATGAGATCGCTGCTGATGAAGTAATCGATGGTCGGAAATCCAGTGGTGACGGGATGCCCCCAGGAACAGCATTGAACCGCCGCGAGCCGTTGGGCCGCCAGTTGCGCCGACACCTTGTCCATCCCGATTTCGGGGAAAATCAGAACATGCGGCGCGTCGTCCAGTATCGCGCGCCGCCAGTCATCGAGCGACAGCGGACCCTGTAGGAAGCGCGTGCACAATGCCGCGGCCGCGGCGGTCTCTCCGTCCCGTTCGCCGCCCGTGTAATAGCCGGACACCTGAAACCGGTCGCGGTCCAGCTCTTTGAGCCATCCTTTGACCGGAATCTTCCAATTCGAGTGCTGCCTGAAAAACCCGCTGACGATACCCAGCCTGATCGGCTCGTGCGGACCAGGCGGGTTTGGCAAATCAGGCGTCGCGTATTTCGCAGTCATGATTTTGCAGACAAGCGAACCATACAAGGTTTGAAGCTCTCGATCGTCAAAACCCTGATAAGGGAGATAAAACGGCTGATGGGAGCCGATCGCCTCTGCGAGAACAGCGGGCGCACTTGCGCCTTCCACATCCGCGCTTAGCTTGGCCAGCCGGCTCGCATAGGCGCTGCGCCGCTCGGCGATGTCAGATGCGTCTTCGTAAAGGGCCGGAAGCTCCGCCATGCACAACGCCAGCTCGGCCTCCANAAAATCCGGCTTGAGCGCAAANGCCCGTGCAAAATGGGTTCTCGCTTCCGCAATCCTTGTCTCGCCGCGAAGCGCCACGCCGCAATTGTAGTGCGCCATAAAAAAGTTTGGTTCGATCCTGAGCGCCGCCTCGTATTGTGCGATGGCTTCATCGCGCCGGCCCATGGTCCGTAAAATATTGCCGAGATTGTTGCGCGCGCCGGCACTGTCCGGACGTAGCGCGACCGCCCGCTCCGCATGAACGAGCGCTTCAGGCAAGCGATCCATATCCTGAAGCAGGGAGGCAAGATGGATGTGCGCATCGACAAAATCGGGACGCAGCAAGATGGCACTCCGATAGTGCTTCTCAGCATTCGGTTTCCGCCCGGCCAGTTCCAGCACCGAGGCCAAATTAAGATGCGCAACGGGAGAATCCGGCGTGCTTTTCAGCACCAGTTCAAACTGCAGCGTCGCTTGATCGAAGCGTCCAAGCGCGCGCAATCCCCGTCCGAGATTGTTGCGAGCCTCGTTATATCCAGGATTAAGCGTCACCGCCCTTTCAAAGCAGGATACCGCATCCGCAAACAATCCGTTGGCAGCGAGGATTACGCCTCTGTCGTTGTGCGCCTCGGCAAAATCCGGATCGAGCGCCACGGCCCGGCCGACAAGCAAGGCTGCATCAGGGCGTCTTAGCTGATGTGCGACCACGCCCAAAAGATGGAACGCCCGCGCGTTTTTTGGGTCGGTATCGCAGACAGACCGGTAGAGGCGCTCAGCGTCGTTCAGACGGCCGGCGCGATGATGAGCCATCGCAGCTGCGAGAGTCTGTTCGGAACCGCCCCCGGCGTTCATGGCGATGCTCGTCTGACGTCAGTCGCACGACCGATATCTTCCGAGACCCAGATCCACCTCGCACGGGCTGCCGTAGACCCAGACCGGTTGATCGCAGGGCAGCGCGCGCGTCGACCGGTACACCGTGTTACATGCAATGTTTAAGGCGGGATGCGCAACCAGCCGGCCGCCGCCATATGGCGCCCGCGGAACAATCTGCGCCTCATCCTGAACGATGTAGGCGCGGTGATGATGCCTTCGTGATTTATAGGCATCGGCCCATCCATTGCTGGTGCCGAATGCCAGAACGGCCGCGAGTGTTACGATGGTTCGCATCAGCATGGTTTCTATCCCTTTATCCTCTCAAGCGCTTTCGATTGAAAATGCGGCTGGCTTCTGTCCGGAAAGCCAAGTTTGCCACATCCGTGCGTAGGCCGCCTCGATATTTCCGGTCAATTTTGGGAGATCGAACAAGGCGCTGGCGTCGCGATTGTTCTCCAGTTTTTGCCGCAGCGCGATCAGGCGTTGTGGATCGCGCGCCAGGGCCAAGGCCGTCTGTTCATATTCTTCAAGCGATTCCGTGATCAATTCCGGCATGCCGATCGTCGTCAGCAGGCTGCCCGCGACGCGGCCCGCAAAGGTGTCTCCGCGACACGTCAGAACCGGCAGTCCAGCCCACAACGCATCGCTCGCCGTGGTGTGCGCGTTGCAGGGCAGCGTATCGAGAAACAGATCGGCATGCCGGTGACGCCCGAGATGTTCGGCGGAGGGCACGACCGGCGCGAAGATCAGCCGGCCGGAGTCCACACCGCGTTTGCCGGCCTCCGACCGCAGATTGCCTTTGACCAGTTCGTTCGCCTCGAGCAGCCACAATACACTCCCGGGGGTCGACCGGATCAGACGCATCCAGACATCGAAAAATACTGGCGAGATCTTGTAGCTGTTGTTGAAACAGCAAAGCACTGGGCCCTCGGATGGCAGTCCACACTCCTGACGCGACATACCAGCCCTCGCTATTTCCCGTCTCCTGTCGTTCACCTGATAGCTGCCCGGAAGGTGAACAAGCTTCTCGGAAAAGAAAGGCTGTTGACTGGATGGGACCACGAACGGGTCGACGATGATGTAGTCGATGAAATCGGCTCCCATGGTGGCGGGATATCCGAGATAGCTCACCTGCACCGGCGCCGGGCGATAGGCTGATATCGCTGGCCGGGCGTGATGGGTATAGCCCTTGAGATCAATCAGGATGTCGACCTTGTCCGCATGGATAAGCCGCGCGGCCTCGCGGTGCGAGAGCGCGCGAATATCGACGAAACGGTCGAACGCGGAATTTAGCCGCGCCCGCATCGGGCTATTGTCATCGGGGCCGTAGGAATATGCGAAAACCTCGAAGCGATCACGATTGTGGTGCTCAAACAATTCGGCGATCAGCTGCGCCGTGGCATGCTGATGGAAATCTCCGGACAAATAGCCGAGACGAATGCGTTCGCTCGCAACGGAAACCTGATGATCAAAGACGGATTCCGGCGGCGGTCTGATCGGCTTGATCCAGTGCTGAGCACAGACCAGTTGATCCGATGCGGACGACGGGGTTGACAGCAGGTAAAATGGCGGAACACGAACCCCGTGCCGCACCATGTCGACCAGTTTTCCCCGATCCGCTTGGTAATTGTCCCATTCGCACGCCTGCGCGCGATGATAAACGAGTTGGCTGAACGCATCGGCGTAATCGGGCCGAAGTCGCAATGCATTGCGATAGGCCGCGATCGCCTCGGATAGATGACCGAGTTCGCGCCAGGCGTTTCCCAGATTGTAAGATGCTTCGGGAAAATCGGGCCTGTGTATCCGCGCTTGTTCAAGCGCCGCCCGCGCCTCCTCCGCACGCCCTTCCGCCAGTAACGCTGCACCCATGTTGTTCCAGGCATCGGCATGAGCCAGCATTCTCTGAAGTAGCTGGCGGTAAAGATCGATTGCCTGACCGGCGCGACCGAGTTCCTGAAGGACGATGCCGGCATTGTTGATCGCATCAGCGTAGTCCGGCCGAAGCTTGATGGCCTGACCGTAAGCCGCCAACGCTTCTACCAGTTTGGCTTGCTGCTGCAGTACCGTCGCGCAATTGTAAAATGCCTCGGCGTAGTCCGGCTTCAGGTCGATGGCATTTTCAAAAGCCGCCAGTGCCTGGTCGAGGAGACCCTTGTCCTTCAGGACTGCTCCCAAATTATTGTGGACCGCGGCAATCCCCGGACTGAGTGAAATGACTTGTCGATACGCAGCTTCGGCGGCATCGAATTCCTGCTCCTGATGCAGGACAACACCGAGGTTAAAATTGGCTTCCGCGTACCCAGGCCTCAACGCTATCGCCTCGCCATAGGCTGATGCCGCCTGGTCGAGCCTGCCTTGCATCTGAAGAAGCACGCCGACATTGTTATGAGCTTCGGCGTAATCACGTCTCGCCTTGATAGCGGACCGATACGACCCCATGGCCTCCTCGAATTTGCCTTGCTGCTTGAGGGCATTGCCGAGAGCCAAAAAGGCTTCGGCGTAATTGGGATTTAGTTTTATGGCGTGGCGGTGAGCAGCGATCGCATCATCCAACTTGGCCTGCTGCTGCAGGACTGATCCGAGATTGTTATAACCTGCCGGATAATTCGGCCTCAGCTTGATCTCTTGACGAAAAAGCCGTTCGGCAGCTGCGAGATCACCCTGCTGGGCAGCAATGATGGCAAGATTGCCATGGGCATCCGCGTTGGTGGGATCAACACTCAGGACCGAAGCATAAAGCCGCTTCGCATCTCCGATTGAGCCCCTGCGGTGCGCTGCCAGGGCATCTTCCAACAGCTGTTCCGGTGTCGAATGTCCCACAGCGTCGTTCGTTCTCAAGCGGAAACCCGCAGCATTCAATAGGGCTGCCGATAGTTAGTGTATTGGATGTCGAAACTCGTTGCTCCATAAAGCTTCACATAGATCATTGGACCGGCAAGTTTAACTTCGTCTATCGAGCGTGGCCCCTTGAACAAGGTCCCGTCTCTCTCATGGCCGGCTGCATAGATCACGGCCTGTCCCGTCGGCGGCGTAAGCGTTACAATCATAGTCACCGCGGTTGCCGATTCAGGAATGTATTTCGACACGTTGACCTCGATCGGTACCGGCTCGACTGGCGCATCGGGCGGGACTTCGGCCTGCGCAATTTGCACAAAGGCTGGCGGCGGTTGCATATCCATTGTCGGGTTCCCTGTAACACTTGCACTGCCAAGTTCTATCTTGGCGAGGTGCTGGTAAAATCAATTTTTCAGGGCATTCTACAGCCGCCATTCGACAACTGATGGCGATTGGGTTTCTCGGCGGAGAAAACAATCGTTTAAAAACGAGAAAAAGGGGGACCCGTCACCAAGTCCCCCTTCGTCACCTATGCATTAGCGCTCAGAAGTTGAACGTCATCCCTGTGGTCGCAGCTCTGATTGTCGCGCCGCCGATCGTGTTGTTGCTCGAATCGCGGCTACAAACTTGGTAGCCATGGCCGCTCGCGCCAAGACAGTAGTGCGCGCCTGGACCTTGATTGATCTGGGAGCCGACAATGTACCAACTGGCCCAGTCGTTGAAGTAGTAACGAGCGCCGACCGCATACTGGCTGGCATCATTTGAGAACAGGTTTGCTTGTAATGTTGCCAGGGGTGCAAGCACTGGATCATTGACGCTCAACATGGCCGGGTTGCCCGGACTCTTGAAGGCGTGTGCATAAGACCCGCTGATTGCCCACTTACCAATATACTGCGTCGCGCTGGCGAACACCGCATCACGTGAGCGCTCATTGAAGGGTTGTTCGGCTGCGGTGACTTCCCGCCGAATCCACTCGTAGAAGGCGTTCAGTTGAAGATCGCCCAAGCCATCGTTGAAGCGATAGCCAGCGCCAATCTTCGCGGCCCATTCATTATGAACGCCTGTCATAACCACAGAACCATCCGCAAGGGTGACGGCTCCTGGAACAAACCCCTGCGCATCGAATTGGGTATTGTCGTCGCCGCGCCGGTTTACCTGCTCATGAAGCTCGAACGCGGCGAGCGCCGTAAATGGGCCGTTCTTATAGTTCAACGCGGCGCTATAGGCGTTGCCGAAGGAACCATCGGTGCAACCGTGACCGCCGATGTTGCCCCCGGTCGCACCGCCAGTTCCGGGGAAGTTGCTTCCGCTGCCGCGGGCCGACGCGCCGTTACATTGGAAAGCGTCGCCATATGAAAAGTCGCTGTTGTCCTTGGCATAGTTCTGACCTGGCGAGATCAACGCACTGAACTGGAAGCCATTGAAGATCGGCGACTCATACCAAATCGCGTGATTCATGCGCCAATCAAACTCGGCCCGGTTGTCTCCGCCGGTATTGCCCATGATCGAATTATAATCGCCGAGGGTTCGCGAGAACGGATCCATCGCGGCTGTGCTTTTCTTGTAAGGCGTGTCGGACTTGCCGGCTTTGATAGCACCCCAGGGCCCCTCCATCCCTAAAAAGCTGTCGCGCGTTCCAAAAGCTGCGCGCTCGTGTGGGGCTGCCGCAATATCGACTTGAGATTCCAATTGGGCCACCACCGCCATGCCGTCCCAGCCATACGGCGCGAGGTTATGTCTGACACGAATACCAAAGCTCGAAATATTGCTCGCGACCCCCCATTTTGTTCCCTGATCGTAGACCGATGGATTGAAGACATCCGCGGATACGTCGATGGATCCGTAGAGCGTGACCGTCGTGTTATCGATCAACGGTCCCAGAGGACCCGCTTTTACCGGAATGCCGCCAATGGTCGGGCCGGGCGGCGGTTTCGGCGAGGTCGCAACGGCGGCGTGTAGAACCGGATTGCCTTTGAATTTGCTTGGATCGACCGGTGCGGCGGCTACCGGTACAGCGGCTACCGGCTTTGCCGCAGACAAGCTCCGGACTTTCTGTCGCAGTTCGGCGTTCTCTTTTTCGATCTTGTCGAGCCGCGCCATGACGTCATCGAGTGTTGCAGATCGCGCCGCGCCGCTGAACGAGACCAGGCAAAGCGCAGCGCAGGCGGTCCCCGATAGAAGCTTATTCCTCATGACGTTTCCCCACGTTCGAGCCGATTCAACTTCCGAGCGAAGGGAGCCTAATGTATACCAAATGCCAATTGGAAGGCTTGGACGCCCGGTTAATGAAATATTCGTGACCTGTCGCAAAATTGGTACAGTAGTACTGCTGCAATGCAGCAATATGTCGCACATCTGCGATTTTTCGTCGCACCTTCGGGTTGCATAACCCGATTTACGTGAGTTCGCTTGGTCTTATCCGGGGTTCAGCATCTGGCTAGGGTTTTTGGTAGCGACGCAATACAATTTGTAATTGTGCAAATCGGCTGCGGCGGCCATCACGAAGGCACGCTCAGCCGATCAGCTTTCCCACGGTTTTTCACCACGCCCGATGCGTTCGGCAATCTCGGCCTGAAACGCCGGGGGACCGAAGGCAAACCAGTCTTCCTTCACTTGATAGATCAGCAGCCGCTTTTTTTCCGAACTGAACTTCATCAGCCAGTCCAACGCTTTTCTCTTGGGACGGTCGCCGGCCGCGACCACCACGTCGACCGGCACGCCGTGCCAGGTGAAATTGGCCGCAAGCATGATCATGTCGGATTTGTCCGGCCGCATCCATTCAGGAAGCGGACTTGAGGCTATCAGCCATCCGCAAATGAATTCGCGGCAGGGATGCTGCGGGCGTTCGCTGTAAATTGAACACCGATGTTCGACACTGAAAGGACAGGGCTTTCCTGGCCGGATCTGATGTCCGCGCACTTCGATCTGCAGCCAGCCATCGCAGCATGCGGTGCAGCTTCCGCAGGTCCTCGGGTGTTGCTGGTTCAACCGATCGCCCGCCAAAGAGGTGAAGGCAAAACGAAAATCATGATGCCGTTTATCCCTTGCCAGAGGCTGGCCGCAAGTTTTTTTGGGCCGATTGTGAAATGGATCACATTTGCCCATCGATTCCCGGGGCATTGTGTAATTCACCGGATGGCGCAAGCCAATTTCAATATCCGGGGGTTGGCAAGGCCGTTAGCGTTATACTGCGCCGACGGCCTTGTTTTTTCGTGCCGGATTCACCCGAAATCGCCGACGCTTCGGCCGCTGCCGATCACCGGATCCTCGCAGGCTGGTGATTTGCGTTCCGCAGGGTTTGTTTGCTGGATGCGCCCTCCAAGCTAGTCTAGCCGGAGGAAATCCATCGTGGCCGCCGAACCCCAGCTGACATCCGATATCATCGGACTAACAAAAGTAGCACCGTTTTCACGCCGCGGCTTCATGACCGCCTCCGCAGCCGTAACAGCAGGCTATACGCTGGCCGCAGGACCCGTTCGCGCCGAGGTCATCAAGACCGACACCAACGGTCTCACCGCGGGCGATGCAAAGATCAAGGTGGCCGACGGCGAAATGCCCGGCTATTTCGCGCGTCCGAACGGCGTGAGCAATCCGCCGGTCATACTGGTCGCGATGGAAGTTTTCGGCCTGCACGAATACATCAAGGACGTGACACGGCGTCTTGCCAAGCTCGGCGCATTCGCGGTCGCCCCGGACTACTATTTCCGCAAGGGCGATCTCACCAAGATCACCGACATCCAACAATTGGTGCCGATGGTCGATTCCAAGCCGGACGCCGAGTTGCTGTCCGATCTCGACAGCACCGTCGCCTGGGCCAAGTCGCAGGGCGGCGACGCCGGCCGGCTCGGTATCATCGGATTCTGCCGCGGCGGGCGAACGGTGTGGGAGTATGCAGCCCACAATAGCGCCCTCAAGGCCGGCGTCTCCTTTTATGGTGCGCCGGTCGATCCGCCGAATCCGGCTTGGCCGAAGAGCCCAACCCAACTTGCCCCCGAGATGAAGGCGCCTGTGTTAGGTCTGTATGGCGAGGCGGACACCGGAATTCCCGTGGCTCAGGTCAAGGCGCTGAAGGCGGCGCTGGCGGCAGCCAAGAAGACGGCCGAGTTCAAAATCTATCCGGGCGCACCGCACGGCTTCCACGCCGACTATCGTGCGAGTTACCGCAAGAAAGCCGCCCAGGACGGGTGGGGCCAGATGCAGGCCTGGTTCAAGACGTACAAAGTGCTCGGCTGAACGGAAAAATCTCTTACACCGCGCGGCCTGACCGCCGCGCGCGAACACATCAGACGAAAAGACCCGTCAGCCTATCCGAAGCGATCGCTGTTGCGGCGCGGCTTGGGCGTCTGCTCGATCGCCCAGAGCATCCACACAAAGGCGGTGCCGAGGCCGACGACGACGCCCAGGAACAGCAGCGTCAGGCCTGGGGCTGTGAGCATGGTGAACATCCCTGAAGCGATGCAAGCGGCGTACCAGCGATCGGCATCAAAAAGGCGGCCTCAGTGCAGAATACACCAACGTCGCGGGAACCTTCCCGATCGGGCCGGTCCTCAACTTTATTTGACCCACCGCCGACAGTAGTGGGGATCAGCTGCAGACCTGGACACGACGCAGACGCCAACCATACGGGGTAAGCACGCGCCGCTGCACGAGATAGCAGCCACCATCGTCATAATAGGCGTCGGCGTAGTACGGATAATCATAATAGTCATCGTAGTAGCCGTACGGGCCATAAAGCCCATAGCCCAGGCCTATGCCGAATGCGCCCAACGCAAAGGCGCGCCCATGGTGGAATCGGTGGTGGCGGAAACCGCCGCTGCGGAAACTATTAGCCGCGAAGGCTCCGCTGCGAAATCCACCGCTGCCTGGCGAAATGGCCGCCGTGCGGAAACCGCCCATAGGGCCAGAACGGAAACCACCGCCTCCACCTATTGCTGCGCCACGGAAGCCACCGCCTCCACCGATTGCTGCGGCACCACCGCTAAAACCACCACCGCCGCCACCAAAACCGCCGCCGGCGTGGAAGCCGCCGCCACCACCTCCGCCACCGCCCCGCATCTGGGCCGAGGCGACATCAGGCGCCAGTATGCCGACCGAGGCGGCTACCATTAAAGCTATCATCGCTTTGCGCAACATGATCGTGCTCCCTAAGATAGATCGCTCCCAGCGACTAGACGCGTTCAGCAAGAGATAGTTTCGGCTTCAGGCGAAATTGATAGGCGGTCACGGCAACCTTGTCAGCAACCCTTGCAAATGCTCTTCAGCTTGCGATTGATGGCCTTGTCTTCGCCGCCGATCGCAACATCGCTGCTCGTCGATGGACCGGTCGCTGACGTCACGCCTGGCCTCGCCGAGCCGGTCGTCGTCGACGATCCCGTCGT